>Ga0265798_10000573_pt1 | contig 60597 bp, 62 predicted proteins | sample P3T30metagenome_FD_192430 | JGI IMG/M metagenome (GOLD analysis project Ga0265798, IMG submission 192430) | Plant litter microbial communities from East Loma Ridge, Irvine, California - P3 T30 | ecosystem: Environmental > Terrestrial > Plant litter > Unclassified | place: USA: California... | reverse complement strand
CACCGAGCCGGCGAATCCGCTGATGAGGTAGAGCGCGAGGAATCTCGCCCTGCCGAGCGATTGCTCGAGCATGCGCCCGAAGATCCACAGCGTGTAGAGGTTGAACAGGATGTGCAGGAACTGCGCGTGCAGGAAGACCGAGGTCAGCATCCGCCACGGCTCCGCGGCCGTGAGCCACGGTGCGTAGACGAAGAGCTGATACATCAGCCCGCCGCTGAAGATGCTCGTCGTCAGGAAGTTGACGGCGAAGACCGCGGCGTTGATGCCCATGATCGCGTAGGTCACGGGCGCGCCGGAGTTGCGGCCGAACCGCAGCGGCCGGCGTACCTTCGGCATCGCCTTGCCGGCCTCGCGCACGCACTCGGGGCATTGCACGCCGACCGCGGCCTGCACCTGGCATTCGGGGCAGACCGTGCGCCCGCAGCGCTGGCACAGGATGAAGCTCCGGCGGTCCGGATGCCGGTAGCAGAAGTCGTTCGGATTGCCGGCCGGCTGGCTCATGTGCGGGGCGTCAGTCGAGTCAGAGCTCGGTGACGGTGACCTTCTCGATGACGATGTCGTCGAGCGGCCGGTCGCGACCGTCGGTCGGCGCGACGCCGAGCGCGTCGACGACCCGCTTCGACGCGTCATCGGCGACGACGCCGAAGATCGTGTGCTTGCCCTGCAGCCACGGCGTCGGCGCCGTGGTGATGAAGAACTGCGAGCCGTTGGTGCCGCGACCCGCGATCACGCCGGCGTTGGCCATGGCGAGCACGTAGGAGTCGTTGAAGTTCAGCTCGGGGTTGATCTCGTCGTCGAACTGGTAACCCGGTCCGCCGATGCCCTGACCGAGCGGGTCGCCGCCCTGGATCATGAAGTTGGGGATGATGCGGTGGAAGACGACGCCGTCGTAGAGCGGCGTGCTCGACTTCGTGCCGGTGCCCGGGTGCGTCCATTCGATCGCGCCGGTGGCGAGACCGGTGAAGTTCGCGACGGTCTTCGGCGCGTGGTTGCCGAAGAGGTTGAGGGAGATGTCCCCGTGGTTGGTGTGCAGCGTGGCGACGGCGGTGTGCATGCACCCATTCTTCCACAGCACCCCAGCACTCAGGTCGCGGTAGGACGGCGCTCCCCTCGCTGTCAGGGAGTCCACAGGCCATCATCCGTCCCGCCTGCCGCTCGCGTGGAAGGATGGGCGGGATCCCGCGTCAACCACGGAGGTTTCCAATGGCCATCACCCGCAAGCGCGAGCGCCAGCTCAAGCGTCTTCGGAAGTCCGCGAACAAGGTCATCGCCGAGCAGCGCGTCGTGCTCGACCATGCCAACGAGGTGGCCCGCACTGCGCGCGGCCAGCTCGCTCAGCTCACCCGTGAGCAGGTGGGTCCGACGGTGCGAGATGTCGTCGACCACCGCATCCGTCCGGCCGTCGCCTCCGGCGTCGCCACTGCGGAGAACACGGTCAGCTCGGCGAAGAAGACCTACGACAAGAGCATCGCCCCGGCCTTCGCTGGAGCTGTCGGCTCCGTCGTCGGAGCCCTGGAGCTCAAGAAGCACCCGCAGCTCGCCAAGGCGCTGTCGAAGGCGTCCGGCGGCCGCATCAAGGCGCCCCGCACGGGCCCCGGAGTCGGCGGCTACCTGCTGATCGGTCTCGGCGTCGCCGCCGTCGCCACGGTCGCCTACGCCGCGTGGCAGACGCTGCGCGCCGACGACGACCTCTGGATCACCGACGACTCGGACGACCAGGACTGAGCGCTCGCACGAGAGCCGATCGAAGCCGCCGCGCCCCTCGGGGCCGGCGGCTTCGTCGTTCCGAGAGCGAAGCGGATGCACCGTCGAGCGGACGCGTCGATCCCGTGAACGAAGAAACGCGCCGCCCGAAGGCGACGCGTTCCGTTCCCGTGGAGCAGATGGTGGAGACGAGGGGAATCGAACCCCTAACCCCCTGCTTGCAAAGCAGGTGCTCTGCCAATTGAGCTACGTCCCCGTGGTCCCGAGGGACCTGCCCCGAACGAGTTCGGGGCGGGGAATCCACTGGGGTTCCAGTGGGGCTACCAGGACTTGAACCTGGGACCTCTTCGTTATCAGCGAAGCGCTCTAACCGCCTGAGCTATAGCCCCGTGAGGGCAGCGAGTTCGAGAGTACCCTACGAGACTCGCTCCACCCAAATCGTCGATCAGTTGTTGGTGAATCCGACCAGCAGACCGCCCGTGATCCGCACGCTGAGGTTGTACATGAGGGCGACGACCGCGCCGAGCGCGGTGATCACGATCACGTCCAGCAGTGCGATGACGAGGGCGAAGGACATCACCTGACCGAGGTTGAAGATCTCGAGCAGGTCGAAGCCGTCACCGAGCACGTCGGCGGCGATGTCGTTGATGCTCGAGAAGGTGTTCGTGGCGATCAGCACCATCCAGCTCAGGAAGGTGGCGACCACGGTGATCACGCCGACGGCGACCGCGATGAGGAACGACAGCTTCACCATCGACCAGAAGTCGATGTAAACGAGCTTCAGACGGACCTGCTTGCTGGCCTGACCCTTGGGGGTCTTGCGGCGGAGCTTCTCGCCAACGCTACTCATTCGGAATCCTCCTGCTGCTGCTCGGCGGGCTCCGACTCGGAGTCCTCGACCGCCGCCTCGATGGCGCGCTCGCTGTTGCGGGCGATCGCGATGATGCGATCCTGGGCCGCGAAGCGGGCGAAGACGACACCCATGGTGTCGCGTCCCTTCGCCGGCACCTCGGCCACCGAAGAACGTACCACCTTGCCGCTGGCAAGCACGACGAGCACCTCGTCGTCGTCGCCGACGATGATGGCGCCCACCAGATCGCCGCGCTCCTCGGCGAGCTTGGCCACCTTGATGCCCAGTCCGCCGCGTCCCTGCACGCGGTACTCGGCCACGCTCGTCCGCTTGGCGTAGCCGCCCTCGGTGACCACGAACACGTAGCCCTCGTCGCTGACGACCGATGCGGCGAGCAGGTCGTCGTCCTCGCGGAACTTCATGCCCGTCACACCGGAGGTGCTGCGACCCATCGGGCGCAGCGCCGTGTCGTTGGCCTCGAAGCGCAGCGACTGTCCCTTGCGTGAGACGAGCAGCACCTCGTCATCGCCGTCGAGCAGCAGCGCCGAGACGAGCGAGTCGCCCTCGCGCAGGTTGATCGCGATGATGCCGCCGGTGCGGTTGGTGTCGTAGTCCGAGAGCGCGCTCTTCTTGACGAGACCGCCCTTGGTCGCCAGCACCAGGTACTCGGCCGCCGCGTAGTCGCGGATGTCGAGCACCTGGGTGATCTCCTCATCCGGCTGCATCGCCAGCAGGTTGGCGACGTGCTGACCCTTCGCGTCGCGGCCGCCCTCCTGCAGCTCGTAGGTCTTCGCACGGTAGACGCGGCCCGCCGAGGTGAAGAAGAGCAGCCAGTGGTGCGTGGTGGTGACCAGGAAGTGGTCGACGAGGTCGTCGGCGCGCAGGGTCGCGCCGCGCACGCCCTTGCCGCCGCGGCGCTGCGCGCGGTAGTTGTCGCTGCGGGTGCGCTTGACGTAGCCGTCGCGGGTGATGGTGACGACCATCTCCTCCTGCGGAATGAGGTCCTCGACGCTCACATCGCCGTCGAAGCCGAGCATGATCTCGGTGCGGCGGTCGTCGCCGTAGCGGGTCACCAGCTCGGTGAGCTCACCGGTGATGATGTCGCGCTGGCGCTTCGGAGAAGCGAGGATCGCCTTGAAGTCCGAGATCTGCGACTCGATCTCGTCGTGCTCGTCGACGATCTTCTGACGCTCCATCGCGGCGAGGCGGCGCAGCTGCAGGGCGAGGATCGCGTCGGCCTGCAGGTCGTCGACCTCGAGCAGCGTCTTGAGCCCCTCTCGGGCCTCGTCGACCGTCGGCGATCGGCGGATGAGCGCGATGACCTCGTCGAGCAGATCGAGCGCCTTGAGATAGCCGCGCAGGATGTGCGCCCGCTCCTCCGCCTTGCGCAGCCGGAACTCCGTGCGCCGGACGATGACCTCGATCTGGTGCTCGGTCCACGCGGTGATGAAGCCGTCGATCGCAAGCGTGCGGGGCACGCCATCGACGATCGCGAGCATGTTCGCGCCGAAATTGTCCTGCAGCTGCGTGTGCTTGTAGAGATTGTTGAGCACGACCTTGGCCACGGCGTCGCGCTTGAGCACGATCACCAGGCGCTGTCCGGTGCGGCCGGAGGTCTCGTCGCGGATGTCCGCGATGCCGGCGACCTTGCCCTCCTTGACCAGATCGGCGATCTTGATCGCCAGGTTGTCGGGGTTGACCTGATACGGCAGCTCCGTGACGACGAGGCAGGTGCGGCCCTGCAGCTCCTCGACGCTGACGACGGCGCGCATGGTGATCGATCCGCGGCCCGTGCGGTACGCGTCATGGATGCCCTTGACGCCGAGGATCTGCGCTCCGGTCGGGAAGTCCGGCCCCTTGATCCGCTGGATCAGCGCCTCGACGAGCTCCTCACGGCTGGCCTCGGGGTTGGCCAGATGCCAGAGCGCGCCGTCGGCGACCTCGCGGAGGTTGTGCGGCGGGATGTTGGTGGCCATGCCGACCGCGATGCCGACGGAGCCGTTGACGAGCAGGTTCGGGAACCGCGACGGGAGGACGGACGGCTCCTGGGTGCGACCGTCGTAGTTCTCCACCATCTCGACGGTGTCCTCGTCGATGTCCCGGACCATCTCCATGGCGAGCGGCGCCATCTTGGTCTCGGTGTACCGATGGGCGGCGGCGCCGTCGTTGCCGGCGGAGCCGAAGTTGCCCTGGCCGAGCGCCAGCGGGTAGCGCAGCGACCACGGCTGCACGAGGCGGACGAGCGCGTCGTAGACGGAGCTGTCGCCGTGCGGGTGGAACTGCCCCATGACGTCCCCGATGACACGGGTGCACTTCGAGAACGCACGGTCGGGTCGGTAGCCCCCGTCGTACATCGTGAAGATCACACGGCGGTGCACCGGCTTCAGGCCGTCCCGCACGTCGGGCAGCGCGCGTCCGACGATGACGCTCATCGCGTAGTCGAGGTAGCTGCGCTGCATCTCGAGCTGCAGGTCGACCTGCTCGATGCGGTCGGTGGTGATCGCGATGGGCGCGTCAGCCGCCTCGGGGGTGACCCCGTCCTCGGGTCCGGTGGTCTCGTCGTCTGCCATGTCGTCTCTCTCGTGATCGTGCCGGGTTCCCGCATCCGTCCTGTCGGACTAGATGTCGAGGAACCGCACGTCCTTGGCGTTCTGCTGGATGAAGGATCGGCGGGCTTCGACGTCCTCGCCCATGAGGGTGGCGAAGACGCCGTCGGCGACGGCCGCGTCCTCGAGGGTGACCTGGCGCAGCGTGCGGGTCTCCGGGTTCATCGTCGTGTCCCAGAGCTCCTGGTGGTTCATCTCGCCGAGGCCCTTGTAGCGCTGGACGCCGTTCTCCTTCTGGAGGCGCTTGCCCGATGCCTGGCCCTCCTTGTAGAGCGCGTCGCGCTCCTTGTCGGAGTAGACGTACTCGTGCTCGGCATTGGTCCACTTGAGCCGGTAGAGGGGCGGCTGGGCGAGGTAGACGTAGCCCATCTCGATGAGCGGCCGCATGTAGCGGAACAGCAGAGTGAGCAGCAGCGTCGTGATGTGCTGGCCGTCGACGTCGGCGTCGGCCATGAGCACGACCTTGTGGTACCGGGCCTTCGCACCATCGAAGTCGCCGCCGATACCCGTTCCGAAGGCAGTGATCATCGCCTGGATCTCGGCATTGCCGAGAGCCCGGTCGAGGCGGGCCTTCTCGACGTTGAGGATCTTGCCGCGGAGCGGGAGGATCGCCTGCGTCTCGGGATTTCGGCCCGATTTGGCGGAGCCGCCGGCCGAGTCGCCCTCGACGAGGAAGATCTCGCTGCGCGTCGGGTCCTTGCTGGAGCAGTCGGAGAGCTTGCCGGGCATGCCGCCGCCCTCGAGCAGGCCCTTGCGGCGGGTCTGCTCCCGAGCCTTCCGAGCGGCCATTCGAGCGGCGGAGGCTTGGATCGCCTTGCGCACGATCTCGCGGGCGAGCTGCGGATTGCGTTCGAACCAGTCCCCGAGCGAGTCGAGCATGACGCGCTGCACGAAGCCCTTCGCCTCGGTGTTGCCCAGCTTGGTCTTCGTCTGACCCTCGAACTGCGGTTCGCCGAGCTTGATGGAGACCGCGGCGGTGAGGCCCTCGCGGATGTCCTCACCCGTGAGGTTCTCGTCCTTCTCCCGGAGCTGGTTGCCGGCGCGCGCGTAGCGGTTGACGAGCATGGTCAGCGCTGCGCGGAACCCCTCCTCGTGCGTGCCGCCCTCATGGGTGTTGATCGTGTTCGCGTACGTGTGCACGCTCTCCGAGTAGGCGGTGGTCCACTGCATCGCGACCTCGAGCGCGATCTTGCGCTCGTTGTCCTCCGACTCGAAGGCGATGATCTCCGGGTGGACGACCTCCGCCTTCTTCATCGAGTTGAGGTACTCGACGTAGTCGACGAGGCCGCGCTCGTACATGAAGGAGTCGCTGCGCTGCTCCTCCTCCGCCGCCTCTGGGTCGACCCGCTCGTCGCGCAACGAGATGCGCAGGCCCTTGTTGAGGAACGCCTGCTGCTGGAAGCGGGTGCGCAGCGTCTCGTAGTCGAACTCGACGGTCTCGAAGATGTCGGCGCTCGGCCAGAAGGTCAGCGTGGTGCCGGTGTCGTCGACGTCGACCCCCTTGGTCAGCGGGCCCTCGGGCACGCCGACCGCGAAGCCCTGGTGCCACGCCGAGCCCTGCCGGTGCACCTCGACCTCGAGGCGGGAGGAGAGCGCGTTGACGACCGAGGATCCGACGCCGTGCAGGCCACCGGAGACCGCGTAGCCGCCGCCGCCGAACTTGCCACCGGCGTGCAGCACGGTGAGCACGACCTCGACGGTCGACTTCGTCGGATCGGAAGAGTGCGGGTCGACCGGGATGCCGCGGCCGTTGTCGACGACGCGCACGGCGCCGTCGGCGAGGATCGTCACGTCGATCGTGTCGCAGTAGCCGGCCAGGGCCTCGTCCACCGAGTTGTCGACGATCTCGTAGACGAGGTGGTGCAGTCCGCGGGGGCCGGTCGATCCGATGTACATGCCCGGGCGCTTGCGCACCGCCTCGAGTCCCTCGAGGATCTGGATCTGATCGGCGCCGTAGTCGCCGCCGAGCTCGGGCGGTGTGGTGTTCTCTGACATGTGTGCTGAGGCTCCTGCCACGGTCGATCGGGTGCCGTCCGCGGCCGCGTCGAAGCGGATGCGCACAACCCATTCATTCTACCCGCAGCGGCCTTCCCGAGAGGCCGAAATCGCCGTTCTGCGGGGATTTCCCCGCACCGGTGACCGGATTTGCATCCTCAGCCGTAGGTATCGCGTGGGCCCCGCCCTGGAACCGACTTGGGGCCGCGTTTCCACGATGGGACGTCGGGGCCCAGGAAGCGCACGTTCTGGATCCCGGCATCCGGGTAGCGCTCCGCGATGGCCGCCAGGATCCGCACGCGCATGGTCTTGAGCTGGGTCGCCCAGGCGGTCGAGTCGCACTGCACGACGAGCAGGCCGTCCTCCATCGACACCGGCTCCGAGTGCTTCGCAGTGTCCTCGCCGGCCAGATCGGACCACGAGAGCAGCAGGTCGCCCTTGGCCAGCTGGGTGTCCCAGCCGAGCTGCGCGGTGAGGCCGCCGATCACGTCGCCGAGGCCGCGCGGATCCCGTCCGGCGCCGAAGGGCACGCTCTCCGAGGCCCCCGCCGCCTCGCGCCGCCGGCGCGCGTCGCGGCCGAGCGTCGAGGGATCCCCGAGCACCTTGCGCAGGCGCAGGTAGACGCGGCGCGCCTCGCCGTCCGGCTCGTCGAGCGGATCGATGGAGCGCGGAGCGCCGGTCACGACGACTCCTCCACAGGTTCCCCGTCGGCGGACGCGTCGTCCTCGACGACCGCGCCGGCCTCGATCCGCACGCGGTGGCCGAGCAGCGCCGGCGGCACGTCGCCCTCGACCGCGGCGGTGATGAGCACCTGTTCGTAACCCTCGATGGCGGTTGCGAGGCGCTGGCGGCGGCGCTCGTCGAGCTCCGCGAAGACGTCGTCGAGCACGACGATCGGATCCCCGCCGTTGGACTCGCGGCGCAGCACCTCCGCCGCGGCGAGCCGCAGGGCGAGAGCGTACGACCAGGACTCGCCGTGGCTCGCAGTGCTGCGGGCCGGCAGCCCGTTGAGCTCGAGCACGAGGTCGTCGCGGTGCGGGCCGACCAGGCTCACGCCGCGGTCGAGCTCGGCGCGCCGACGATCGGCGATCGCTCGGGCGTAGGCCTCGCCCACCTCCGCGGGATCCGGATCCTCGGCGAAGGGGCTGGCTCCCGAATCCGCTTCGGCATCGGCGCCGAGCACGCTGAGCGACTCCCCCAGCCGCACCGGTTGACCGGCGCCGGCGATTCCCTCGTAGGCGGCAACGAGCTCCGGCTCGAGGGCGCGGACGAGCCGATGGCGGGCGAGCACGATCTCGGTGCCGAGAGCGATCATCCGCTCGTCCCACACCTCCAGGGTGCTGAGCGACTTCTCGACGGCGCCGGAGGAGCGGGCCGTCTTGAGGAGGGTGTTGCGCTGGCGGAGCACCCGCTCGTAATCGGCGATGACGCCGGCCAGGCGCGGGGTGCGCTGGATGAGCAGCTCGTCGAGGAAGCGGCGGCGGCCGCCGGGCTCGCCGCGCACGATGGCGAGATCCTCCGGCGCGAAGAGCACGGTCGTGAGGTAGCGCGCGATCTCGCGGGGCCGCACCGGCGAGCGGTTGAGCTGGGCGCGGTTCGCGCCGACGCGGTTGAGCTGCAGCTCGGCGGTGACCTCGCGCCCCTCGTGCTCGAGACGGGCGCGCACGATCGCCGCATCGGCGCCATGGCGCACGAGGGACTGATCGCTCGAGACGCGGTGGGATCCGAGCGTGGCCAGGTACCCGACGGCCTCGACGAGGTTGGTCTTGCCCTGCCCGTTGCGACCGACGACGACGTTGGATCCGGGCACGAAGCCGACCTCGGCCGCGCGGTAGTTGCGGAAGTCGAGCAGCGAGAGATGACTGAGGATCATCGGGCCGCTCCTTCCTGCAGAACTGACGATGCCGGTGCGGGCCCGGCGCAGCCGAGCCCGCACCGGCGGGGTGTCGAGGGTGTCAGGCCTTGTGGACCGCGTGCCCGCCGAACTGGTTGCGCAGCGCCGCGACCGCCTTCATGGCGGGCGAGTCGTCCTGACGCGAGACGAAGCGGGCGAAGATCGAGGCGGTGATCGCCGGCAGCGGCACCGCGTTGTTGATGCCCTCCTCGATGGTCCAACGGCCCTCGCCGGAGTCCTCGACGTAGCCGGAGATCTCGGCCAGCTTCGGGTCCTCCTTGAGCGCGAGCACCATCAGGTCGAGCAGCCACGAGCGCACGACCGTGCCGCGCTGCCAGGCGGCGAAGGTGCCGGTGACGTCGTGGATGAGGTCGCTGCGCTTCTCGAGCAGCTCGTAGCCCTCGGCGAAGGCCTGCATCATCGCGTACTCGATGCCGTTGTGCACCATCTTCGCGTAGTGGCCGGATCCGACCGGGCCCACGTGCACGAAGCCCTCCTCGCGGGGGCCCTCCGGGCGCAGCGCGTCGAAGACGGGCAGGGCCCGCTCGACGTCGGCGGCGTCGCCGCCGACCATGAGGCCGTAGCCGTTGTCCTTGCCCCAGACGCCGCCCGAGACGCCGGCGTCCATGTAGCGGACGCCCTTCTCGGCCAGGATGCCCTGGTGCACCGCGTCGTCGGTGAACTTGGAGTTGCCGCCCTCGATGACCAGGTCGCCCTCGTCGAGCGCCTCCGCGAGGTCGCGGATGACGCCGGTGGTGATCTCACCGGCCGGCACCATGACCCAGACCACGCGGGGGCTGGGGACAGCCTGCGCGAGCTCGGCGATGGTGGGGACGTCGGTGACCGCAGGGTTGGGGTCGTAGCCGGTGACGGTGATGCCGTTGTCGCGGAGACGGGCGCGCATGTTGCCGCCCATGCGACCCAGGCCGATGAGGCCGATGTGCATGGAGATTCCTTCGTCGATCGGTGCGCGGTTCAGCGCAGCAGGAGGTTCGGCTGGAGCAGGTACTTGTAGCTGTCCGCTCCGGCCTGTTCCCGGGACGACTGGCTCGTGATGAGCACGGGCCCGGGTTTGTTGGGGTTCTCGGTCTTGGTGAACGAGATCCTCACGAACTCGCTGTGCACGGCGCCGATGCCGTCGAGCAGGAACTGGGGCTTGAGGGAGACCGTCGTGTCGTCGCCTACGAGGTGCGCGTCGATGGCCTCGGAGGCCTGGGCGTGCTCGGATCCGATCGCCTCGAGGGTGAGACCCTCAGCGGTGAAAGTGAACCGCAGCGCGGCCTCGCGCTCGAGCACGAGCGAGACGCGGCGCACGGCCTCGACGAGCTCCGCCGTGTTTATGACCGCGTAGTTGTCGACCGTCTCGGGGAAGAGTCGCTTGACGGGCGGGAAGTTGCCCTTGATGAGCAGCGAGGTCACCGTCTTGCGGTCGGCGCGGAACGCGATGATCTCGCGCTCGTCGCTGCGCGCGATGCTCACCGAGACGTTGCCGGCGGTGCCGAAGGTCTTGCCGACCTCCTGCAGGGTGCGGGCGGGCACCAGCGCGGTGAGCGTCTCGGTGCCGGCGTCGCCCGATTCCCAGGGGATCTCGCGGACCGCGACGCGGTAGCGGTCGGTGGCCACGAGGCTGAGGCTGTTCTCGCCGACCTCGAGCTGCACGCCCGTGATGACGGGGGTCACGTCGTCGCGGGACGCCGCGACGGCGACCTGCGAGACCGCGCTCGAGAAGGCGTCGGCGGGCAGCAGGCCCGTCTCCTCGCCGACCTGCGGCAGGTTCGGGTACTCCTCGACCGGCATCGACAGCAGGCTGAAATTGGCGGAGCCGCAGGTGACGGCGACGGAGGAGTCGGTGACGCTGATGCGCACCGGAGCGTTCGGTAGGCGGTTCGCGATCTCCGCCAGGAGGCGACCGGAGACCAGGACGCGGCCCGGCTCGTCGACGGTCGCCTGGATCTGCGTCTGCGCCGAGACCTCGTAGTCGAAGGAGGAGAGGGTCAGGCCCTGCTCGTCGGCCTCGATGAGCACACCGCTCAGGATCGGGAGGGTCGTCCGCTGGGGCAGCAGCTTGACCGCGAAGGACACCGCGTCGCTGAAGACGTCCCGGTTGACTTCGAATCTCATGCTCGTGGCACCCCTGTCGTTCGCGGCGTCGTGTGGTTGGCGTCCCAATCCTGCCACAGCGCCCGATGCCCCGAATCCTTGTGATTCGGGCGGAGCGATTCATCCACAGGACGGCGGTGGGGGTTATCGCTCGATCCCCTTCAGAGCAATGAATTAATGATGTTAACGGCTGTGGGAACTGTGGATAAGTCGGTGGAAAGTCTTTCGGGGCAAGGGAACTACAAGCGTGTGAGCTGTTGGCGGATTGGGGACGGCGAATCACACGAATCCCGAACATCACGACTTCCGGATCCTTGTGATTCACAAGAACGGCCGCTTCGCTCACACGCTGTCGCACCATTACTCACAAGTTCTCCACACTGTGCAATTCGACCGCTGAGGGTCTCGGGCACGGCGTTTCGCGGCGCGATCCGGGTGTGGATGGAGCGGTCACGAGGGCGCGCAGGATGCTCGAATGGACCCTCCTACCTGTGGCAGGCCGAGGCCTCGAGCGGATGCGAGCGGGCATTCTCGAGCGAGCCGTCGTCGATCGCTCCGCTGCGCGCCGATTGCGGTGGTTCCGACGGTCGGAAAACGAACCGTCGTCCATCGGGCGCCGTTGACGGGGCGGACATGCATCCGCTCGGATCCTCGCTCGAGCCGTCGTGATGGACGGCGAGCGGGCCTACTTGTAGCGGTTGCCTTGCTTGATGCGGTTGGTGAGCTCGGTCACCTGGTTGTAGATCGAGCGCCGCTCCTTCATGAGCTCGCTGATCTTCTTGTTGGCGTACATGACCGTGGTGTGGTCGCGGTTGCCGAACAGCTGACCGATCTTCGGCAGCGACAGGTTCGTCAGCTCGCGGCAGAGGTACATGGCGATCTGGCGCGCGGTGGCGATGGCTTGCGAGCGGGACGAGCCGTAGAGGTCGTCGACCGTGAGCTTGAAGTACTCGGCGGTGTTGTTGATGATGTCGATCGGCGAGATCACGTTGTCGTCGTCGAGGGTGATCAGGTCCTTGAGCACCGTCTGCACGAGCTGCATGTCGACCGGCGTGCGGTTGAGGCTCGCGAACGCGGTGACCCGGATGAGGGTGCCCTCGAGCTCGCGGATGTTCGACGACACCTTGGTAGCGATGTACTCGAGGATCTCGTGCGAGACCTGCAGCCGCTCGCTCTGCGCCTTCTTGCGCAGGATCGCGATGCGCGTCTCGAGGTCGGGCGCCTGCACGTCGGTGATGAGGCCCCACTCGAAGCGCGAGCGCATGCGGTCCTCGAAGCCGGTGAGGGCCTTCGGCGGCAGGTCGCTCGTGATGACCACCTGCTTGTTGTGGTCGTGCAGCGTGTTGAAGGTGTGGAAGAAGGCCTCCTGCGTGGAGTCCTTGCCCTGCAGGAACTGGATGTCGTCGATCAGCAGGATGTCGATGTCGCGGTAGCGCGACTGGAACAGCGACGAGCGGTTGTTCGCGATCGAGTTGATGAAGTCGTTGGTGAACTCCTCGCTGCTGACGTAGCGCACCCGGATGCCCGGGTACATCGTCTCGGCGTAGTGGCCGATGGCGTGGAGGAGGTGGGTCTTGCCGAGGCCCGAGTCGCCGTAGACGAAGAGCGGGTTGTACGCCTTCGCCGGCGCCTCGGCCACGGCGACCGCGGCGGCGTGCGCGAAGCGGTTTGATCCGCCGATGACGAAGTTGTCGAAGTTGTACTTGGGGTTCAGGCGCGAGTCGGCGCGCTTGTTGGTCGGCCCCTCCTCGGTGTGCGCCGCAGCGGCCGGTGCGCTCGGTGCCACGGGCGCCGCGTCGAGGTAACCCGGATCCGCGGGCTCCTCGACGGGGGCCTGCGGCTCGACGTCGGGGTTCACCACGATGGCGAAGGTGACGACCGTGCCGCCGCTGGCGCCGCCGAGGGACTCGATGAGCGGAAGGCGGATGCGCTGCTCGAGCATGCCGCGGGTCAGATCGTTCGGCACTTCGAGGTAGATGGTGCCGGCCATGATGCCCTTCGGCTGCACCAGGCTCATGAAGCCGCGCAGCTGCGGGGTGATCCGACGGTCCTCGTCGAGCGCGGACAGCGTCGATGCCCAGAGGCGCTGGGTGTCGTCGGGGGCGTCGCTCATCGGGCTCTTCCTACGAGGTGGGGCGGCGGAATCCCTCCACTGTAGTTGCCGTTTCGCGGCTCTCCACAACCTCATGCGGGCCTGTGGAGAGTGTCGTTCCGAAGGTCGCGTTTGACGATGGTGTATTCAACGCCTATTTTTAATCAGTTGGCGTCCATCCACCTCGGGCGCACAGAGCTTCCCCGCCTCGAGCGGGACCCCCAATCCGGAGATCACTCATGAGCAAGCGTACGTTCCAGCCCAACAACCGTCGTCGCGCGAAGGTGCACGGCTTCCGTCTGCGCATGCGCACCCGCGCCGGCCGCGCCATCCTGGCCGCCCGTCGTCGCAAGGGCCGCACCGAGCTCAGCGCCTGAGTCGATCCGGTGTTGGCGAAGGCCAACCGGATCACCCGGGGCGAGGACTACCGAGCCACGGTTCGCCGTGGTCGACGCCTGACGACCCCCAATGCGGTGCTCTACGTGCGCCGCAACGACACGACCCCCACTCCGCGCTTCGGCTTCATCGTCAGCAAGCAGGTGGGGGTCGCGGTCGTTCGAAACACGGTGCGACGCCGGCTCAAGGCGCTCTGCGCCGAGGTGCGAGGCGATCTCGATCCGCACAGCGACATCGTGATCCGGGCGCTGCCCGGTCTCGACTCGGTGCAGTGGCCGGAGCTCCGCTCCTCGCTGCAGCAGGCGCTCCGCGAGCGCGCGGGCGCATGATCCTCGTGCTCCGCACCATCCAGTACCTGCCGCGCAACCTCTGCGTCGCGATCCTGCGCTTGTACCGTGCAGTGATCTCACCGCTCTACGGCGACGTGTGCAGGTACTATCCCTCCTGTTCCTCCTATGCCCTTCAGGCGATCCAGCGGTACGGCGTCGTCCGCGGGATCTGGATGGGCACCAAGCGCATCGCGCGCTGCCACCCCTGGGCGCGCGGCGGCATCGACGATGTGCCGGAGCGCGAACAGCAGAGCTTCCGGATCACGCGATCCGGGTTCGTCGTTGCAGTAGGCCACGGAAAGGGCTGATCCGAAGCACCATGCCTGACATTCTCGGCACCATCCTCTGGCCGATCCGCTGGGTCATCGAGCTGATCCTCGTCGGCGCGCACCAGGGACTGACCTACCTCGGCCTCGACCCGACCGGCGGCCCCGCCTGGGTGCTCTCGATCGCGGTGCTCGTGCTGCTCGTGCGCGCCGCGCTGATCCCCGTCTTCGTGCGGCAGATCAAGAGCCAGCGCAAGATGCTCGAGGTCGCCCCGCAGCTCAAGAAGATCCAGGACAAGTACAAGGGCAAGCGCGACCAGTTCAGCCGCGAGGCGATGTCGCGCGAGACCATGGCGCTCTACAGCAAGGAGGGCGCCAACCCGCTGAGCTCGTGCCTGCCGCTCCTGCTGCAGATGCCGATCTTCTTCGGCCTGTACACGGTGCTCAGTACGGCTGCCGGCGCAAACGGCAACGACCCCAAGGCCGGGGTCGGCCTCATGACCCTCGATCTCTCGCAGCAGTTCTCATCGGCGGAGATCTTCGGCGCTCCGCTGCACGCGTCCTTCTCCGGCGTGCTGGGCGGCGGCGGGCCCTGGGAGGTCCTGGTCCTCGCTCCGATCATGGTCGTGCTGATGACCGCGTCGCAGTTCATCACGCAGCTGCAGATCGTGTCGAAGAACATGTCACCGGAGGCCAAGGCCAGCCCGATGTTCCGTCAGCAGCGCATCCTGCTCTACATCCTCCCGCTCGTGTTCGCGGTCTCGGGTGTCGCCTTCCCGCTCGGCGTGATGTTCTACTGGCTCGTCTCGAACGCCTGGACGATGGCCCAGCAGTTCCTCGTCATCCGCAACATGCCCACTCCCGGCAGCGAGGCGGCACTCGCCCGCGAGGCGCGCCTCGCGCGCAAGCAGCAGCGCAAGGGCATCTCGATCGTCGAGGACGAGCCGGAGGTCGTCGAGGAGGCGAAGCCCGCCCAGCGCGTGCAGCCGGTCAACAACAAGAACCGCAACAAGAGGAAGAAGAAGTGAGCGACTCCGTGGACTCCGTCGACACCAAGCCCGAGTCGAGCATCGAGAGCCTCGAAGAGGAGGGCGAGGTCGCGGCCGATTACATCGAGGAGCTGCTCGACATCGTCGACCTCGACGGCGATCTCGAGATCGAGGCCCGTGCCGGACGCGCATACGTCAGCGTGACCGCGGACGACACGGACAGCCTGCGCCTGCTCGCCTCCCCCGAGACCGTCGGAGCTCTGCAGGAGCTCACCCGCATCGCGGTGCAGACGAAGACCGGAGCCTTCTCACGCCTCATCCTCGACGTCGCCGGCTCCCGGGACGCGCGCGCGCAGGAGCTGACGCAGCTCGTCGACCGCGCCATCGAGCGGATCGAGGGTGGCGCGTCCTCGTCGGCCCTTCCCCCGATGTCCTCCTACGAGCGCAAGCTGGTGCACGACATCGTCGCCGAGCGCGGCTACGGCTCGGAGTCCGAGGGCGAGGGTCGCGACCGTCACACGGTCGTCACCGCCAAGTAGGTTTCACGTGGAACATCGCGCAGCGTGCTGCGCGCGGAGCACCTCTTGATCGAGCAGGAACCCACGGCGGCCGCCACGCTCTTCGGCGACCGGATCGAGGTGGCCCGTCAGTACACGGCTGACCTCGTCGAGCACGGCGAGACCCTGGGGCTCATCGGGCCGCAGGAGTTGAGCCGCATCTGGTCGCGGCACGTCGTGAACTGCGGCCTGGTCGCTCCCCTCATCCGGCGCGGCGGCCGCGTCGCCGACGTCGGCAGTGGTGCGGGTCTGCCGGGGCTGGTATTGGCACTCGCGGTCCCGGAGACCTCGTTCATCCTCATCGAGCCGATGGAGCGTCGCGTCGCTTGGCTCAACGAGGAATCGGAGCGGCTCGGACTGCAGAACGTCACCGTGCTCCGCGCCCGCGCTGAGGAGGCCCGGCTCCCCCGGCCCGTCGACCAGGTGACGGCTCGCGCCGTCAGCGCTCTGCGCACGCTGGTGCCGAACTCGCGCGGTCTGCTGTCGGTGGGCGGTGAGATGCTGTTCCTTAAGGGAGCGAGCGTTCAGGACGAGATCGAAGCGGCGCGCAAGCAGCTGCTCAAGGCGGGCATCAAGGAGCCCGAAGTTCTCGTGCTCGGCGAGGAGATCGGCGCGGAACCCACTCGGGTGTTCCGAGCTACAGTGGTCTAACCGCCGCGAAGCGTTCCGCACGGTGGGATCCCGGATCCCGTCGGCATCCCGATCCTTCCGTTTCACGTGAAACATTCGTACTGGAGTGACGCAGCATGACGAGCACCGGAGCCTTCGACGAGACCACGCCGCTCGCTCGCGAACTCAGCGATATCACCCGGCGGCGTCGCGCCATCGAGCAGTGGGAGTTCCCGCGTCCCGCGTCGACGCGCGTCATCACGGTCGTCAACCAGAAGGGTGGCGTCGGTAAGACCACAACGGCCGTCAACCTTGCTGCGGCACTCGCCTCGCAGGGCATGAAGGTTCTCGTTGTCGATCTGGACCCGCAGGGCAACGCCTCAACCGCTCTCGGGGCGGAGCATCGTTCCGATACGCCGAGCGTCTACGACGTCATCATCAACGACTCGCCCATCGAGGGCATCGTGCAGCAGAGCCCGGACATCGACACGTTGTTCTGCCTGCCCGCGACCATCCACCTCGCCGGGGCTGAGATCGAGCTCGTCTCGATGGTCGCTCGCGAGCAGCGGCTCCGCACCGCTCTGGATCCCTTCAAGGAGCAGAGCGACTACGACTACATCTTCATCGACTGCCCTCCCTCGCTCGGTCTGCTGACGATCAACGCCTTCGTCGCCGCCAGCGAGGTGCTCATCCCGATCCAGTGCGAGTACTACGCGCTCGAGGGATTGAGCCAGCTGCTCTCGAACATCCAGCTGATCCAGCGGCATCTCAATCCGTCGCTCACGCTGTCGACCATTCTGCTCACGATGTACGACGGACGCACCAACCTCGCGAATCAGGTCGCGGACGACGTGCGCCAGCACTTCCCCAAGGAGGTGCTGCGCACGCTGATCCCGCGCTCGGTGCGCATCTCCGAGGCACCGAGCTACGGGCAGACCGTCGTGAGCTACGACCCCAGTTCCCCCGGGTCGGTCTCGTACCTCGAGGCCGCCGCCGAGATCGCACACCGAGGAGCACCCAGCTGATGGCAACCAAGCGAACCGGCCTCGGGCGCGGCATCGGTGCTCTCATCCCCACCGCTCCCCTATCGACCGACGGCGGGGCGGCCGATCGACCGGTCGACGTGTTCTTCGGCGAGGCAGGCGGAGCAGCGGCCGCCGCGGCGCAGGAGAACCTGCTCGCGGTCCCCGGTGCGCGTCTGGCGAGCCTCTCCCCCACCGATATCGTGCCCAACGCGGTGCAGCCGCGCACGGAGTTCCGCGAGGAGGAGCTCAACGAGCTCATCCACTCCGTGCGGGAGTTCGGCGTGCTGCAGCCGATCGTCGTCCGTCCCCGTGACGGCGCCAAGCCGGGCGAGCCGCAGTACGAGCTCATCATGGGCGAGCGCCGCCTCCGCGCGAGCAAGGCAGCGGGCCTCGATTCGATCCCCGCGGTCGTGCGCAACACGGCAGACGAGGTCATGCTGCGCGATGCGCTGCTCGAGAACCTGCACCGTGCGCAGCTCAACCCGCTGGAGGAGGCATCGGCGTACCAGCAGTTGCTGGCCGACTTCGGCATCACGCAGGAGCAGCTGGCGGATCGCATCGGTCGATCGCGTCCGCAGATCACCAATACCCTGCGCCTGCTGCGCCTGCCCGAGCGGGTGCAGAGCAAGGTCGCGGCCGGTGTGCTGAGCGCGGGCCACGCGCGGGCGATCCTCTCGGTCGGTGACGACCCTGAGGGCATGGAGCGGCTGGCCGACAAGATCGTGAACGAAGAGCTCTCCGTGCGCGCTGCCGAGGCGGCGGCAGGGGCCGTCTCCACGAAGCCGTCGAAGCAGCGGCCGAACGCCGGCACACGACAGGCGCACCTCGATGAGATCGCCGAACGGCTCGGAGATCGCCTCGATACGCGCGTCAGGATCGCTCTAGGGCGCTCCAAGGGGAGCGTCACGATCGACTTCGCGACGATTCAGGACCTCAATCGCATCCTGACGGAGCTCGGAGAGCGCGGCTTCGGCGAGTAGCGCCGATGTTTCACGTGAAACAGGTCCCCGGTGAGCGGGTTTCTCGACTGAATAAGCGCGTTTCACGTGAAACATCATCTGGAGTCCAGCTCTTTGGAGCGCTCGTCTGGGTCGCTCGAGTTAAGGCCAGCAAGTCGAGGAGATTATTCGACTGCACCTGAGCCAGCTGCTCGGATGAGTACGACTCGACGAGTTTCACGTGAAACAGTTCCGAATGACGGGTTGCGCATGCATTCCCGCCGGATCGCAGACTGCCTGGCCAGTGCGATCACCTTCGGTCGGTAAGTTGCGCATCACTGGGACCGTCGACGAGCGGCGTGCACGTGCGGCATGATCACGCGACGTGCGTGCCCGTGCTCGTGCCGTGCCGGGTTCCGATACGGCCCCGCGGCTCATATACACGGGACTCGGGACCTTGCAGCTCAGTTCGTCGACGACTCCGCCCGCTCGACGGTATCGATCTAGTTCGGGCGGGGAGTGCGTCGTTCACTCCTGATCGCGGTAGAACGACTCGAGGATGGCGATGAGTGTGACTCGAGTGCGTTGACGGTGAACTTGATCATGCGGGGTGGCCACTCCCCCGCAAGGTGGACGACCCCCGCTAGGCAGATCTGCACCGCCGTACCGTGAGTGCGAACGCCTAGGTGAGTCGTCAGCACATCGGCTTCTAGGGCTCTACAAGTAGTTCAACCAGTGCGGAGAGGATTCCGGCGTGCAAGTTAGAAGGCGTTCGGGGCCGTTCGTCATCAACGAACCGCCTCGGGAGTGTCGATCCGCTCAGCGTTCGATTGCTGCTGTCGGTGGAGTGAGATGGCCTCTACGTGTGCCGCGTGTATGTGCGGAGTGATTGGCCTTGGAGGGACGCGCGTGCGACCGTCAACGCATTCATGACGGCTCGGCGAGGTCAAAGATCTAAGGATTCTTATCCCGCCGAGCGCGCTTGAACTGCAATTCTCGAGCCACAGATTCTGTAGCCTTCCAACGACAGTGACCGCATCTGATCAGCATATTTCCGCTCACAGAGCGGACCTGCGTCGCGGACCTCGAGCGTTGTTTCACGTGAAACACGACCGCGACGAGCGCGCCCTCAGCGTGCGGTCTCCGCGATGGCCGCGTCCGCCAGTGCTGAGTAGACCCATCCGAGGTCGTGGCCCGCCGCCTCGAGGGCTTGGGGCATGAGCGAGGTCTCGGTGAGTCCGGGCATCATGCTCGCCTCGAGGAACCACGGGGTGCCCGCAGCATCCACGATCATGTCGATGCGCGAGAGATGCCGCAGTCCGAGCGCCTGATGCGCAGCGATGGCGGTTTCGGTAGCGCGCGCGGCGACCTCATCCGCCAGCCGCGCCGGTGCGTAGAAGCGGGTCATGCCGGCGGTGTAGCGGGCCTCGTAGTCGTAGACGCCCGAGAGCGGCTCGATCTCGACTGGCGGCAGGGCCACGGGGCCGTCGCCGGTGTCGATGATGCCGACGGCGATCTCCGTGCCGATGATGCGCTGCTCGATGAGCACCTCGTCGCCGTACGTGTACGCGTTGACCATCGCGCGAGGGAGCGCCGACTGGTCGTCGACGAGCGTGACGCCCTGCGCCGAGCCACCCTGCGCTGGCTTCACGACGACGGGCACGGGCAGCTCCTCGGCGACGCTGGCGAGCACACCGGCGGCGCCGAGCTCACGGAAGGTCTCGTTGGTCAGCGTGATCGAGCGGGGAGTGGGTACGCCCGCCCGCGAGACGATGGCCTTCGCGACCGGCTTGTTCCAGGCGAGCCTGGCCGCATCCGCTCGGGATCCGACGAAGGGGATGCCGAGGAAGTCGAGCAGGCCGGTGAGCGCGCCGTCCTCACCGCTGGCACCGTGCAGCGCCGGCCAGACGACGTCGGGCTTGTGCTCGCGCAGGAACGGCAGCAGGCTCGCATCCGGATCCCGCAGGGTCACCTGGATGCCGTGCGACTGCAGGCTGTCGGCGACACGGCGGCCGGATCGCAGCGACACGTCGCGCTCATGGGAGATCCCTCCGGCGAGGATGAGGACCTGTCGGGGGGCGTTGCTCATGATGTCCTAGCCGATGTTCGGGGGCGGTGCGATGACGTTGTGGCGCTGCGAGAGGTGCAGCGGGCCGGTCTGGGCGAAGGTGTTCAGCAGCTCGAGCTCGCCGTTGATGACGGTCGCGAGGCGGCGGATGCCCTCCTGGATGAAGTCCGGCTGCGGGTAGCAGAAGGAGAGGCGGATGTGGTTGCCGCCGCGTCCATCCGCGTAGAACGCCGTGCCCGGCGTGTACGCGACGAGCTCCTTGACCGCACGGGGCAGCATCGCCTTCGAATCGAGGTGCGGTGGCAGGTTGAGCCAGACGAAGAAGCCGCCGCCCGGATCCGTCCAGCTGAGCTTGGGGAGGTACTCCCCCAACGCCGAGATCATGGCCTCCTTGCGCACCCGGTAGGTCTCGCGGAAGGTCTCGATCTGCGCCATCCAGTCGGTGCGGTTGAGGTACTCCGAGATGATCAGCTGATTGAAGACGCTCGGCGAGAGGATCGCGGCCTCGGCGGCCAGGATGAGCTTCTCGCGGATGCCGTGCGGCGCGAGCGCCCAACCGACGCGCAGGCCGGGAGCCAGGGTCTTGGAGAACGTGCCCAGGTAGACCACGCCGTCGTCGTCGAGCGAGCGCATCGCGTGCGGCGCCGGGGTGCCGAAGTGCAGCAGACCGTAGGGGTTGTCCTCGAGCACGAGGATGTCGTTGCTGCGGGCGATCTCGAGCACCTCGGCGCGACGCGCGAAGCTCATGGTCACGCCGGTCGGGTTCTGGAAGTTGGGGATCGTGTAGAGCAGCTTGATGCTCTTGCCCGCGGCGCGCAGGTTCGCGATGGTCTCGCGCAGCGACTCGGGGATAATGCCCTCGTCGTCCATGAGCACGTGGGCCACCTCGGCCTGGTACGAGCGGAAGACGCCGAGGGCGCCGACGTAACTGGGCGCCTCGGCGAGCACGACGTCGCCGGGGTTGACGAAGAGCTTGGTGACCAAGTCGAGCGCCTGCTGCGAGCCGGTCGTGATGACCACGTCGTCGGCGCTGCCGCGCACGCCCTCGAGGGCCATGATGTCGAGGATCTGCTCGCGCAGGATGCCCACGCCCTGCCCGCCGCCGTACTGCAGCGCGACCGGTCCCTGCTCCTGCATGACCCGCTCGATGGACCCGTTCAGCACGTCTTGCGGCAGCGCGGACACGTACGGCATGCCGCCGGCGAGGGAGACGACCTCGGGGCGCGATGCGACGGCGAACAGGGCTCGGACCTCGGAGGCGCTGAGGCCTGCGGTGCGGTCGGCGTAGCTGTTGTACCAGGGATCGAGGCTGATGCCTTCGACCCGCCGCGGAGTGCTCGGGGTCGTCATCGTCTCAGGATATGCCGTTAAACCAGGCGACCCGCACCCCCGGGGAGGGGATGCGGGCCGCGAAGTCGCGATTGGACTCAGCCGATGAAGTCGGCGAGATCGGCCTCGAGGGCCGGCTTCGGCTTGGCGCCGATGATCGTCTTGACGACCTCGCCACCCTGGAAGACCTTGAGCGCCGGGATCGACGTGATCTGGTATTGCGCGGCGAGCTGGGGGTTCTCGTCGACGTTGAGCTTCAGGACCGTGAGCTTCTCGGCGTTCTCCTCGCCGATCTGATCGACGATCGGGCTGACCATGCGGCACGGGCCGCACCACTCGGCCCAGAAGTCCACGAGGACGGGCTTGGAGGAGTCGAGGACGTCGGCCTGGAAGGTGGCCTCGGTGGTGGCGTTGGACATGGTGTGCTCCTTGCTTCGGTTCGGGATGCGATCAGGCGCCGGCGGCGACGAGTCCGTCGTTGGCGGCGACGAGGTAGTGCTCCGCGTCGAGCGCCGCGACGGTGCCGGAGGCGGCCGCGGTGATCGCCTGGCGGTAGGTGGGGTCGACCACGTCGCCCGCGGCGAAGACGCCCGGCAGGCTCGTGCGCGAGGTGCGGCCCTCGACGGCGATGGTGCCGTCCGCCGTGAGGTCGACCTGGCCGTGCACGAGGTGCGTGCGCGGGTCGTTGCCGATGGCGATGAAGAGGCCGTCGAGGTCCATCGTCGTCTCGGTGCCGTCGACCGTGTCCTTGATCGTGATGCCGCGCACCTGCTGGTCGCCGAAGATCTGCGCGACCTCCTTGTTCCAGAGGAACTCGATCTTGGGGTTGTCGAAGGCGCGCTGCTGCATGATCTTCGACGCGCGCAGCGAGTCCTTGCGGTGGATCACGTAGACCTTGTCGGCGAAGCGGGTGAGGAAGTTGGCCTCCTCCATCGCGGAGTCGCCGCCGCCGACGACGGCGATGGTCTTCTCGCGGAAGAAGAAGCCGTCGCAGGTGGCGCACCAGCTGACGCCGAAGCCGCTGTACTGCTCCTCGCTCTCGAGGCCGAGCTTGCGGTACGCCGATCCGGTCGCCACGATCACGGTCTGCGCCTCGTGGGTCTCGCCGTTGCCGAGCGTGACCCTCTTGACGTCGCCGGAGAGCTCGACGGAGACGACGTCGTCCATGACGACCTCGGTGCCGAAGCGCTCCGCCTGCTCCTGCATCTTGGTCATCAGGTCGGGGCCCATCACGCCCTCGGGGAAGCCCGGGAAGTTCTCGACCTCGGTCGTGTTCATGAGCTCGCCGCCCGCCTGCACGCTGCTCGCGATGAGCAGCGGTTCCAGCTGCGCGCGGGCCGCGTAGATCGCGGCGGTGTAGCCGGCGGGGCCGGAGCCGATGATGATGACCTGACGCACGGGGAGCTCCTCGTTCTCACGCGACGGAACGACCGTCGCAGGGGTGACAACACATGCTACCGAGCGGCTATTCCGGGCTCCGCCGAGGCCTGGGAAGCGGATGGGAGGGGCGCGTCAGCGGCCGAGCCGCCGGCGCACGACGCCCACGAGACCGCGGACCTCCGGGTCGCGCGCGAGCAGCAGCAGCACGCCGTAGACGGCCGCCATGAGCACGCCGACGAGCAGCATCGAGAGGCCGGCCTGCGGGATGCCGGACTGCGCCCATCCGCCCTCCCGGAAGCCGCCGAGCGGATGCAGCACGGTCAGGCCGATGCCGCCCGCGATGAGGGCTGCGAGCGTGTAGACGATGACGCGGGCGAGGACCTTGCGGCCGTCGATGCCGCCGATGCGCTTGCGCACCACGAGCACGGCGAGCACGGCCTGGGTGGTGCCGGCGATCGTGGTGCCGATCGCGATGCCGAAGGCGATGTCCTCCACCGCGAGCAGCCGCGAGCACAGCTGGGCCGAGGCGACCACGAGCGACGACTGCACGAGCTGCAGCCAGAACGCCGTGCGGGTCTCCTCGCGGGCGTAGAGCACGCGCTGCATCACGGCGAGCGTGCTGAACGCGGCGAGGCCCGGCAGGTAGGCGAGCAGGAGCCGCGCCATCGCCTCCACGCCCTCGAACGACTGCGACTCGAAGAATCGAGCGAAGGGGTAGGCGAGCACCATCAGCCCGACGGAGGCGAACACCACGACGAGCAGGATCGTGCGCAGGGACTTCGAGATGTCGATGCGCAGAGCGACGTCGTCGCCGGCGTGCACGTGGCCGCTCATCCGCGTGTAGTAGACGGTGATGATCGAGATCGCGACGATCGAGTGGGGCAGCATGAAGACGAGCCAGGAGTTCTGGAGCGCCAGGTTGCCGACCGCCTGGGCATCGGCGGCGATCGCGCCAGCGTTCGTCTGGAACACCGCGGCGACCTGGCTGACGACCACCATGGCGAACATCCAGCCAGCGGCCTTGCCGGTGCGGCCGAGCCCCACGCCCCGCCAGCGGAAGTCCGGGCGGAAGCTGAGCCCGGCGCGCCGCCAGAACACGGCGAGGAAGCCGGCTTGGGCGGCGACGCCGAGTGTGGCCGAGCCGGCGAGCAGGACGATGCGCCCGGCGTCCCATCCGCTCGCCGCGTTGTTGTCCGCTGCTCCGCCGTAGACCGCCATGAACGCGACCAGACCGGCCATGGCGACGACGTTGTTGACGACGGGCGCCCAGGTGAAGGGTCCGTAGACCTTGCGCGCGTTCAGCACCTCGCCGAGCAGGCTGTAGATCGCGTAGAAGAGCACCTGGGGCAGGCACCAGTACGCGAACAGCACGGCCAGCGCATAGGTGTCGCCGCTGAGATCGCGTGCGTACAGGTTGACGAGCAGCGGCGCTCCGATCGTCGCGGCGATGCCGGCGACGAGGAACACCGAGACGCCGAGCGTCAGGATGCGGTTGACGAAGGCGTTGCCGCCGTCGGCGTCGCGTCCGGCGCGCACGATCTGCGGTACGAGCACCGCGCTGAGCACGCCGCCCGCGATGAGCGCGTAGATGTTGTTGGGCAGCTGGTTCGCGATGGCGAAGGCGTTGCCCGCGGAGCTGCCGAACTGGCCGATGGCCAGCGCCAGCACGATCGCCTTGGCGAAGCCGAGAACCCGCGACACCATCGTGCCCGCGGCCAGCAGCGCGCTGGAGCGGCCGAGCCCGCCCTCAGCCACGGGCATCCGCTTCGACGTCGGCGCTCTGCTCATCGCCCTGCGCCGTGGCTGAGCGCGCCCTGCGGCGCTTCAGGATGGTGCGCACGATGCCGCCGATGAAGACGAGCCCGACGAGCACGCCGAAGGTGCCGGTGATGGCGGTCTCCCACCCGGCCTGCACGTTGAGGTCGAGGAAGGCGGGCGCGGCCACCGAATCGCCAGTGGCGGAGGCGATGGACACCGTCAGCGTGACGGAACCGTTCGCCACCGACTCCACGGGCACGATCGCCCGGGCCTGCCCGTTCGCGGGCACGACGAGCTCGACGCGCTGGTCCTCGATCGAGAGCGACGGATTCGACGGGGTGACGGTCACGTAGACCGTCGCGCGCTGCGGGAGGGTGCTGCTGACCGTGATGGGCAGCTCGGAGTGCGAGGAGAGCTGGTTGATCGTGTCGCCGATGATGCTGATGGAGCCGTTGACGGCGGCGACGGCGGCGAGCTCCTGCTCCACGGCGGCGTTCCACGACTCGCTGTCGCGCCAGGCGGAGGAGAGCAGGCCGAGCAGCGCGGTGCGGCGCTCACCGAGCAGCGTCGCGGGCTGTTCCACCGTGCTGGCGATCGCGTCGAGCCCGAGGCTCGCGCCGACCAGACGGTCGGCGCTCGCCTGGCGCTCGGGCACTGCGACCTCGGCGGCCTCGACCTCGGCCGCGGGCTCGTCGAGGGCCTCAGTCAGCGTGCCGGGCGAGCTCCAGGGGAGCTCGTTCAGCGCGCGGAGCGTCTCGTCGAAGCGGGGGGTGTCGGCGCCGTCGCGCGGCATCGCCGCGATGATCGTGCCGGTGTCGGCGCGCGCGGCGATCGCGAGCAGTGCGCGCACCCGCGACATGGCCGACTGCCATGCGGCGGTGGTCGTCGCGGAGGCCGCCCGGGCGACGGCGGCGGAGACGGAGGAGCGCTCGAGGATCGTCGCCGTCGACGCGTCGATGCGGGCGGTATCGGCGGGCGTCTGGGCGAGCGACCGGTCGTCGAGCAGCACGGTCTGCGCGCCGACGAGCCCCTGCAGCTCGTTGAGGCCGACCGCGCCGACGGGCCAGGCGACCTCGGGGAGGGTCGGCTCCCAGGCCGTGAGCGCCGCCACGTCTGGCAGCACGACCTCGCCCTCGACGGGCTCCTCATCGGGCTCTTCGGCGGGGGAGGTCGGAGCCGCGCTCGGCGGTGCGGTGCTCGTGCTCGGGTCGGGTTCGGGGGCATCGGCGAAGTTCGCGGCGTCGATCTCGCCCTCGAGGCTGGCCGGCGCACGCAGCGCGGCGCCGTCCGCGCGCAGCAGTTCGACGGGGTCGACGTCGGCCCAGCCGAGTACGAAGCTGTCGAGATCGGCGGCCTCGAGGTCGGCGAGCCAGTCCCCCGCGCTCGCGGGCGTCGAGGCCCCGAGCAGCCGGATGGAGGCCAGCACCATCGGGTCCACCGCGACGGTCGCGCCGGTCGCGATCGCGGAGTCGAGCCGTGCCCGCAGCCTGCCGCCCGGGTTCGTCAGAGCGGTGAGCTCGCTCTGGTCGAGCACGCCGCTCTCCGTCTCGATGCCGCTCGTGAGCGGCACGATGACGGCGAGCCGCTGCTGCGACTCGATGCCCTCCGGCAGCCAGGTGATGCTGCTGCGCGCCTGCACCTGTCGACCCTCACCGAGGTCGAGCTCCAGCGCGAGCAGGCGCACGCCCCAGACGGACGGGGCATCGCGGATGCCGAGGTTGCCCGAGGGCACGGTGAGCTCGAAGCTGCTGCGCTGCCCGGCTGCGATCCCCGGCGTCGCGAGCCACCCGACCGTGCGTCGTGCGCGCAGCGAGACGTCGTCGTCGCCGGCCAGCCACGACGTGAGCGCCGACTCCTGGCGCACCGGGCCGTCGCCGAGCGCGACCGTGGCGACCGCCTCGGGCACGTCGATCGCGCTGGCGTTGTCGACCGTCACCTGCAGCACGAGGTCCTCGCCGGGAGCGAGGTCGCCCTCGGCGGCGATGCGGACGGAGGCGGTGACCGCATCCGCTGCATCGTCCGGTTCCACGGTTGCGAGCGCGGGCTGCGCGGCGAGCAGCACCGGCAGCGCCACGAGCGCGCCGAGCGTCGCAACGAGGGCGCGCCGGAGCCGGTTCGTGCGCGCCGTCAGCATGCGACCGATTCTAGGCGCGGGCCGCTGGGGGCCGGCTCGCCCACCGCTCCGGTCAGGGGACCGGCACCTCCTTGGGCGCCTGCAGGCTGTCCATGCTCTGCAGCAGGGCCGCGGACTCGGCGTTGAGCGACTCGAGCTCGGCACGCAGCTCCTCGTAGCGCGAGACGTCGGCGTTCACCGCGTCGCGCTGCTCGTCGAGCTCCTCGCCGCGTTCGTAGAGGCGGTCGCGCTGCCGCTCGAACTCATCGGTGTCGAAGCCTCCGGGCGTGCTGGCGCGGGCGTTGAAGACCTCGATGTCGTCGTTGTGCTCGGTGGTGCCGGCCTCGTAGGCGCTGCGGCCGGCCTCGATCGTGCCGGCCAGGGCGTCGAGCTCGGCCACGAGGGACTCGCTGCGCTCCTGGATGTCGGCGAGCACGCTCGAGTAGCCGTCGTGCAGGCCGACGACGATCGAGCGGTCCTCGAAGTACTGGTCGTAGTGCGCCTCGAGCTCGGGTGAGAGGTCGGCGACCTCCGTGCCGATGATCGAGTGCAGCTCGTTCACCCGGGTGCCGGGCTGAGCCTCGGCGTAGTAGTCCATCCGCTCGGCGAAGGCGTCGTCGGCCACCCGCTCGTACTCCGCCTCGAGCAGCGGCTCGAGCTCGTCGTGCTCCGTCTCGGTCATGCGGTCCCACGCGGCGTGCAGCATCTCGTGGGCGGCCGTGACCTCGACGAAGCCGTCGAGGCGCTCGTCGGTGATGCGGTAGAGGTGGATGGTCGTGCCGGCGTAGCAGCCGAGCACGTAGAAGGTCGGATCCTCGCGGCCGCAGGATTCGTTGAACTGCTCCGCGTCCTCCAGGCTCGGGGTGCTGGCCGCGAAGAGGAACAGCCCCTCGTCGCTCATCGCCGCGCGGTCGCGTACGGCGGCGAGCTCGGCGGAGGCCTCGTAGTTCCAGCCCGTGTAGGCGTCCTCGAGGTAGCGGCGGTTGGCCATCGCCCAGAGCGCCGTGCCGACGAGGGCGAGCGCGAGCACGCCCGCGAGCACGGCGAGGAGGGCGCGGGGGCCGCGGCGGCCATTCGGAGTGGTCGTCACCTTCCCATCATGGTCGATGCGCGCGCCTCACGGCCCGAGGCGTGCCGGACCCCTGTGGCAGACTCCATGACCATGCACGCGCTCGCCGAGGGCCTCGCCCGGCTCGATTCCCTCGCCCGCTCGACCACGGTCGCGCGGCTCGCCGAGGCCTTCGCCGCCGGCGGCGAGGAGCTCGCCCTCGTCGGCGGTCCCGTGCGCGACGCCCTGCTCGGCCGCGACGTGACCGACCTCGACTTCACCACGAGCGCGCGGCCCGAGCGGATCCTCGAGCTCGTCAAGCCGCTCGCGACCGCCCACTGGGACATCGGCCGCGAGTTCGGCACGATCGCCGCGCGCGTCGATGGCGAGACCGTCGAGATCACCACCTACCGCGCCGACCAGTACGACGGCGTGACCCGCAAGCCCGTGGTCGCCTTCGGCGACAGGCTCGACGGCGACCTCGTGCGCCGCGACTTCACCGTCAACGCGATGGCGCTCCGGCTGCCCTCGGGCGCGCTGGTCGACCCGACCGGCGGGCTCGTGGACCTCGAGGCGCAGCGGCTGCGCACCCCGGCCGAGCCGGAGGTCTCCTTCGGCGACGACCCGCTGCGGATGATGCGCATGGCCCGCTTCGCCAGCCAGCTCGGCTTCCGCGTCGACCCCGACACCGCGGCCGCGGCGCACGAGCTGGCGGAGTCGATCACCCGCATCTCGGCCGAGCGCGTGCGCGACGAGCTGCAGAAGCTGCTGGCGACCGATGCGCCGCGCCAAGGCCTCGATCTGCTCGTCGACACGGGAATCGCCGAGCTCGTGCTGCCCGAGCTGCCCGCCCTCTCGCTCACGAGCGACGCCGCGCACCGGCACAAGGACGTCTACGCGCACAGCCTCACCGTGCTCGACCAGGCGATCGCGCTGGAGCGCAGCCGCGCATCCGCTCCCCCCTCCCCCGACCTCGTCGTGCGCTGGGCGGCCCTGCTGCACGACATCGGCAAGCCGGCCACCCGCCGCTTCGAGGGCGCGGGCGCGGTGACCTTCCACCACCACGACGTCGTCGGCGCGAAGCTGGCCCGCAAGCGACTGAAGGCCCTGCGCCTCGACAACGACACGATCGCGGCGGTCAGCCGGCTCGTCGAGCTGCACCTGCGCTTCTTCGGGTACACGGAGGGCGGATGGACGGACTCGGCCGTGCGCCGCTACGTGCGCGACGCCGGCGATCAGCTCGAGCGCCTGCACATCCTGACCCGCGCCGACGTGACGACCCAGAACAAGCGGAAGGCGGAGCGCCTCGCCTTCGCCTACGACGACCTGGAGCAGCGGATCGCGGAGCTCCTGGAGCGCGAAGAGCTCGAGTCGGTGCGCCCGGAGCTCGACGGCGAGCAGATCATGGCGATCCTCGGCATCCGCCCCGGTCCGGAGGTCGGGCGGGCCTACAAGCACCTGCTCGAGGTGCGCCTCGACGAGGGCCCGATCGGTGCCGAGGCCGCGGAGCAGCGGCTGCGCGCCTGGTGGGCCGAGCAGGCCTGACCGGCGCGCTTGCCGCATCCGCTCGGGGGCGACTACACTGAGCAGGTTGCCCTGGGGACACCCGTCCCCGGCGGCACGATGCTATTACCCTCCTGTCACGGAAATTCCGTGGCCGTTCTAGTCCAGAGGAGGTGGGTGAACTATGCATCAGTACGAGTTGATGGTGATTCTCGACCCGGAGGTCGACGAGCGCACTGTGGCTCCCAGCCTTGAGAAGTTCCTGAACGTCATTCGCAATGACGGCGGAACGATCGACAACGTCGACATCTGGGGCCGTCGTCGCCTGGCGTACGAGATCGCGAAGAAGAGCGAGGGCATCTACGCCGTCGTCAACTTCACGTCCGAGGCCAGCAGCAGCCTGGAGCTCGACCGCCAGCTCGGTCTCAGCGAGGCCGTCCTGCGCACCAAGATCCTCCGCGCGGAAGAGGGCTTCGCCCAGGTCGCCGCTGCGAAGAAGATCGCTGACGAGAAGGCCGCCCGCAAGGCAGCCGCCCCGGCGAAGGCGGAGTAAGGCGTGGCCGGCGAGACGATCATCACGGTGGTCGGCAACCTCACTGCCGATCCGGAACTCCGGTACACCCAGAACGGCCTCGCGGTCGCCAACTTCACCATCGCCTCCACGCCCCGCACCTTCGACCGTGCGGCGAACGACTGGAAGGACGGCGAGGCTCTGTTCCTCCGCGCGTCCGTCTGGCGGGAGTTCGCCGAGCACGTCGCGGGATCGCTGACCAAGGGCAGCCGCGTCATCGCGACCGGCCGCCTCAAGCAGCGCTCCTACGAGACGAAGGAAGGCGAGCGGCGCACCTCGATCGAGCTGGAGGTCGACGAGATCGGCCCCTCGCTCCGTTACGCGACCGCGCAGGTCACCCGTACGCAGGGTGGCGGCGGCAACGGCGGCGGCAACCGCGGTGGCGGCAACGCCCCCGCGCAGCAGCAGAACCGCGGCGGCGACGAGCCCTGGGCCCCGAGCGGTGGCCAGCAGGGCGGCGGTGCCGACGTCTGGAGCACGCCGGGTCAGTACAACGACGAGGTCCCTTTCTAAACGTCGAGGCTCCACCTCGACGTCGAGAACCCTTCTCTACATCTTTCGAGCGGATCGCATCCGCTCGACATCCTGAAAGCAGGTAGCAACATGGCTGGAAAGAGCAGCGGCGACCGCCGCAAGCCGGCCCGCAAGGGCGGCAAGAACGCCGCTCCCGCGAAGTCCATCAAGGTCGGCGTGATCGACTACAAGGACGTCGCGACGCTTCGCAAGTTCGTCTCCGAGCGCGGCAAGATCCGCGCGCGCCGCATCACCGGCGTCTCCGTCCAGGAGCAGCGACTCATCGCCCGCGCGGTCAAGAACGCGCGCGAGATGGCGCTCCTCCCCTACGCCGGCTCCGGCCGTTAAGGAGGAAGCACATGTCGAAGCTCATCCTCACCAACGAGGTGTCCGGTCTCGGTTCCGCCGGTGACGTCATCGAGGTCAAGAACGGGTACGCCCGCAACTACCTCATCCCGCAGGGCTTCGCTGTCGCGTGGTCGCGCGGTGGCGAGAAGCAGGTCGAGCAGATCAAGGCAGCCCGCGCCGCGCGCGAGCTCGCCACGATCGAGGAGGCCAAGGACCTCAAGGCCCGTGTCGAGGCGAACGTCATCACGCTGCGCGTGAAGGCCGGCGCCGAGGGCCGTCTGTTCGGCTCGGTGAAGACCGCGGACGTGGCTCAGGCCATCGCCGACGCGGGCGTCACCGGTGTCGACAAGCGCAAGATCGAGATCGCGAACGCGATCAAGGTCACGGGCAAGCACGAGGCCACCCTGCGCCTTCGCGACGACCTCGTCGCGACGATCGCACTGCAGGTGGTCGCCGCCAAGTAAGGCGCGCGCTCCGCGAAGCGGCAGCGGTAGGGATCCGTCCCCACCGCTGCCGCTTTTTCGCGCCTGTCAACCCCCTTTCACGGGTGCTTTGTACACAGGTGCGGGTTGTTGTGAGCAAGGTTCAACCACTGCTCTAAACAAGTTTTTCCACACGGCATGTGGAAATGGAAATGCCTGTTCAGAAGCGGATTGCGCGAAACAATCCACCGAGATTCCACAGGTCTGCCCACAGGCTTTCCCCATGTCGCACGGCGTTTCTCCCAAGTCCTCCACAGAGTTATCCACAGGCGCGTTTGGTGCTGGGGGGAGACCCTCTCTATGGTGTGACAGCGCCGCCCAGGAGGGCCGGCGGAAGGGCCCGCACGGGGGACGTGTCGGGGGTCCGACGTAGAACTGCAGCAAGCCGCTCGTCGCATCCGCGGGCGCACCGAAGCCTTTGGAGGCCGCGCGTGTCGATCGCTCATCTGGGACCGGCCGACGATGGCCCGCAGACCACCCGTCGCGGCGCCGAGCGCACCCCGCCGCACGACCTGCTCGCCGAGCAGAGCGCCCTCGGCGGCATGCTGCTGAGCAAGGACGCGGTGGCCGACGTCATCGAGACCGTTCGCGGCGTCGACTTCTACCTGCCCAAGCACGAGATCATCTACGACGCCGTGCTGGCGCTCTACTCGCACGGCGAGCCCACCGACGTCATCACGGTCACCGACCAGCTCAGCAAGGACGGCCTGCTCTCGCGAGCCGGCGGCGCCGAGTACCTGCACACGCTCACGAGCCTCGTGCCGACCGCGGCCAACGCGGGCTTCTACGCCACCATCGTGGCCGAGAAGGCCGTGCTGCGCCGCCTCGTCGAGGCCGGCACCCGCATCGTGCAGATGGGCTACGGCAGCGAGGGCGAGGTCGTCGACCTCGTCAACAGCGCCCAGGCCGAGATCTACAACGTGACGGGCGGCGTGCAGACCGAGGACTACGTGCCGCTGAGCGACGCCGTGGCGACGGCCATCGACGAGATCGAGGCGGCCAAGGGCCGCGACGGGCAGATGACCGGCGTGCCCACCGGCTTCGCGGAGCTCGACGCGCTCACCAACGGCCTGCACCCCGGCCAGCTCATCCTCATCGCCGCTCGACCCGCGCTCGGCAAGTCGACGCTCGCGCTCGACTTCGCCCGCGCCGCCGCCATCAAGCACGGCCAGGCCGCGGTCTTCTTCTCCCTCGAGATGGGGCGCAGCGAGATCGCCATGCGCCTCATGAGCGCCGAGGCGAGCGTGCCGCTGCAGAACATGCGCAAGGGCACCGTCGACAACCGCGACTGGACCACGATCGCGCAGGTGCGCGGGCGCATCAACGACGCCCCGCTCTTCATCGACGACTCCCCCAACATGACCCTCGTCGAGATCCGCGCCAAGGCGCGCCGTCTCAAGCAGACCAACGACCTCAAGCTCATCGTCATCGACTACCTGCAGCTCATGACGAGCGGCAAGCGGGTCGAGAGCCGTCAGCAGGAGGTCAGCGAGTTCTCGCGAGCGCTCAAGCTGCTCGCCAAGGAGCTCAAGGTGCCGGTCATCGCGCTCTCGCAGCTGAACCGTGGACCGGAGCAGCGCGCCGACAAGAAGCCCGCCGTCAGCGACCTGCGCGAGTCCGGCTCGCTCGAGCAGGACGCCGACATGGTGATCCTGCTGCACCGCGAGGCCGCCTACGAGAAGGACAACCCCCGTGCCGGCGAGGCGGACCTCATCGTCGCCAAGCACCGCAACGGCCCGACGGCGACCGTGACCGTCGGCTTCCACGGCCACTTCTCGCGCTTCGCGGACATGGCTCCGGCCTGATCCGCTGCCTGACAGCCGCTCAGGAGCCCGGTTCCACGGGGCGTAGAATGAGCTGGTCGTTCGCGCGCTCCGCCGAGCGTCCGCACGCACAGGAAAGAGGCTGACCGCCGTGTCGGAAACCCCGGACCGCTCCGCGACCGGAGCGCCCACCCTTCCGGAGGGCTCCCACGGCGCCTACTGGCCCGTTCCCCTGCTCCGCGCCGCCGGCGCGCTCGTCGCAGGGCTCCTCGTCACCTTCTCGACCGCGCATGAGGCCCCGATGGGCTTCTGGGCGCTCGCCGGTGTCGCGCTCGTCGCCGGCGTCGCGCAGGTCGCGCTCGGGCTCGGCCTGTCCGGCGCCTTCCGCGCGCTGATCATCGCCCAGGGTGCGGTGCTGCTGCTCGCTGCCGCCGCATCCGCCCTGCTGAGCCAGACCGGCACCGCCGTGCTCGTCGTGCTCGTCATCGCCGTCGCCGCGATCTCCGGCCTGCTCGAGCTCGTCGCCGGCCTGCGCGCCCGCGGCCGCGCTGCCGTCGCCCGCGACTGGATCGGCGCCGGCGCCATCACCATGCTCTTCGCGCTCGGCGCCCTGCTCGTCCAGCCCGGCTACGCCCAGCCCTGGCAGGTGCTCGACAAGAAGACCGACGAGCTCGTCACCGGCGTGCTCACGGGCGAGATCGTCATCGTCGGCGTCATCGGCGCCTACGCGGTCGTGCTGGGCCTGTTCCTGCTCATCGCGGGCATCTCCGCCCGCTGGGAGCACCGCCGCGCTGTACGCGCCATCGCAGTTGGAGTCGACGCATGAGCAAGCAGCCCAGCCGCGGCGACCGCCTGCGCCCCCTCGAGCTCGTCGTGCTCGCCGCCGTCATGGCGGTCTTCGCCGGCCTCGTCGTACTCATGACGACCCGCGACATCGCCCTCGCCGGCATCTCCTTCGGCATCGCGTTCATCGCGGTGCTGGTCGTGCTCGCGATGCTGGCGCTCGCCATCCGTCCGCAGCGCGCGCCGGGCGAGGAGCAGGCGCCCACGCAGCAACGGCGACCGGATTCGGACGCGCACTAGGCGCATCCGTCGGGTCGAACGCGGAAGGGGCCGGGACGTGATCGTCCCGGCCCCTTCGCGCATCCGCTCGCTCAGCGGCTGATGTGCTCCACCAGCTGCTCGGCGAGTCCCGTGTAGCCGCCCGGGGTGAGGGCCAGCAGGCGCTGCTTGGCCTCGTCGCCGATGTCGAGGCCGCGCACGAACTCGGCGAGGTCCTCGGCGCCGACGCGGCGGCCGCGGGTGAGCTCCTTGAGCAGCGCGTAGGGGTCGGTGATCGAGCTGCGGCCGGCGGTGATCTCGGCGCGGACGACGGTCTGGATCGCCTCGCCGAGCACCTCCCAGTTGCCGTCGAGCTCGGCGGCCAGCGCGGTTCCGTTGACCGAGATCTCGCCCAGGCCGCGGCTGATGTTGTCGAGCGCCAGCAGCGAGTGGCCGAAGCCGACGCCGATGTTGCGCTGCGCGCTCGAGTCGGTCAGGTCGCGCTGCAGGCGGCTCGTCACGAGGGTGGCGGCCAGCGAGTCGAGCACGGCGCTCGAGAGCTCGAGGTTGGCCTCGGCGTTCTCGAAGCGGATGGGGTTGATCTTGTGCGGCATCGTCGAGGAGCCGGTCGCGCCGGCGACGGGGATCTGCGTGATCCAGCCCATCGAGATGTAGGTCCAGATGTCGGTGGCGAGGTTGTGCAGGATGCGGTTCGTGTGGGCGACGCGCGTGTAGAGCTCCGCCTGCCAGTCGTGCGACTCGATCTGCGTCGTCAGCGGGTTCCAGTCGAGGCCCAGCGAGGTGACGAACTCGCGCGAGATCGTCGGCCAGTCGAGCTCCGGCGCGGCGGCGAGGTGCGCCGAGAAAGTGCCTGTGGCACCGCTGAACTTGCCGAGGTACTCGATCTGCTCGAGCTGGCGCAGCTGGCGCTCGAGGCGGTGCACGACGACCGCGAACTCCTTGCCGAAGGTGCTCGGGGTGGCGGGCTGGCCGTGGGTGAGCGAGAGCATCGGCAGGGCCCGGTGCTCGATCGCGAGGGCGCGCAGCTGCTCGACGACACCGCGCAGCTTGGGCAGCCAGACCTCGGTGACCGCGGCGCGCACCGTGATCGCGTAGGAGAGGTTGTTGATGTCCTCGCTCGTGCAGGCGAAGTGGGTGAGCTCGGCGACATCGCCGAGACCCAGCTCGGTGAGGCGATCGCGCACGAAGTACTCGACGGCCTTCACGTCGTGGCGGGTGGTGCGCTCGTAGGTCGCCAGCTGATCGATCTGCTCCTGGCCGAAGTCGCGCACGACCTGGCGCAGCGCGCGAGCCTGCTCGGCGTCGAGCTTGCGTGAGCCGAAGAGCTCGCGGTCGGTGAGGTAGAGCAGCCACTCGACCTCGATGTGCACGCGGGCCCGGTTGAGGCCGGCCTCCGAGAGGTGCTCGCCGAGGGCCGACACGGCCCCCTGGTAGCGCCCGTCGAGCGGGCTCAGGGGCTGGATGGGCAGGCTCATGCGTCTCCTCGTGATGCGGGGTTCCCGCCCAGGGCGGGAGTGATCTGGCTCAGCAGGGCGCGGCAGGCGCGCTCGACCGTGGCGAGCACGGTGTCGAACAGCGCGGCGTCCGAGTAGTAGGGGTCGGGCACGTCGAGTCCGACGGCGTGCTGCGGGTCGAAGCTCAGCAGCAGGCGCACCTTCGAGGCCTGATCCTCGTCGGGTGCGGCGGCGCGCAGGGCCCGCTCGTGGCCATGATCGAAGGCGATGACCAGGTCGAGGTCGTCGAACCAGTCGGCGTCGAACTGGCGGGCTCGGTGCGCGCTGCCGTCGTAGCCGAGGCGGGCGAGGGCATCGACCGTGCGGTGATCCGCGCGCTCGCCGACGTGCCAGTCGCCGGTGGCCGCCGAGTCGACCGCGATGCGGTCCTCGAGCCCGGCGTCGCGGACGAGCGAGCGGAAGACGGCCTCCGCCATCGGCGAGCGGCAGATGTTGCCCGTGCACACGAAGCAGATGCGGAACGCGCGGGGGCCCTCGTCGTTCCGCTCGAAGCTCATGGCGCCATTGTCCCGCATCGAGCGCTCCTCCACATCCGGTCGCCCCGCACCGATACCTCGGGCTCCCGCTGCGATGCGAGCGGGTCGCGCAGACTCGCCGCAGGTGTGGTGACGACGGGGAGGACGAGCGGATGAGCGCAGCAACGGGCACCGCGGACGCGGCGACGAGATCGGCTGTGGACGCGACGCTGGCGATGGCGGCGGAGCGCGCGCGGGAGGCGGCGGCGCTGCTGCCGGACGGACCGCCACCGCAGTGGCGGGGCAGCGCGAGCGCGAGCTACGCGCTGTCCCTGGACGCGCTGCGAACCCGTGTCGCGGCGATCGCACCCCTGCTCGAGGAGTCGCGCCGCCTCGCGCTGACCACCGGAGGCGGTGGGATCCTTGGCTGAGCTGCGGGTCACCTCCGGCGGCATCGCCGCGGAGACGGCGCCGATGCTGGAGCAGGCGCTGCGTCTGCAGCGCGCGGCGGGTCTGCTCGCCGAGAGCGGTCGAGGACTGCACGGCGCGAGCGGCGCGCTGCGCGCGATGGGCGGAGCCACGGCGGTCGCCGCGAACCGGATCGACGAGGCTCGAACGCGCTGCACGGCCGCCGCCGAGGAGGCGCATCGGATCGCGGAGGCGCTGCGCGCCGCCGCCGGCAACTACGGGTCTGCGGAGCAGGGCTCGAGCGCGGCGGTGACCGCGCTCGCCGCGATGCTCGCCGGTCAGCTGGGCCGGGTTGCCCCGTTCCTGCTTGCCCTCGGAGCGGGGCCCGGGCGCATCGCAGGGCTGCTCGCCGCCGTCGCCGCAGGCCAGGCCGCTCCGTGGGTGCTGATCGCCGCGGCGATCACCCTGTCGGATCCCGAGCGCCGCCGCGACGTGCTCGCGGGACTCGAGGCGATCGGGCCGAAGGTGCTCTCCGACCCGTCCGTCGTCGCCGCGCTGCGGCTGGCCGTGCAGAGCAGCGACGACTTCCTCATGGGCTGGGCGCAGGTGCCCGGCCCGGTGCGGCAGCTCGTCGGTGAGCAAGGGCTCGGCCTCGTCGACGCCCGGGACACCGCCGCCTGGCTGCTGGGCGTCGGCGGCGCCGTCGGTCTGCTGCGCGAGACGCCGGTCGCCGTCGCGCAGCAGCGCACGCAGACGGTCGCGCCCGCACGGACGATCGAGGAGCGGGTGGGACGGATCCCGTACGAGGGCGACGGCAACCAGATCAGGGTGGAGCGATTCGCCGACGCCGGCGGCGAGCCGCGCTTCGAGGTCTACATCGGGCCCACGCTCTCCGCCTCGCTGGAGACGGGCGACGAGCCCTTCGACCCGGCCAGCATCGTCAGCATGGTCGCCGGCGCCGACGCGGGATCCTTGCGCGCCGTCGAGCAGGCGCTCGCGGACGCCGGCGCGCGACCCGGCGACGCGGTGCTCGCCACCGGCTACTCGCAGGGCGGCCAGATCGCGGCTGCGCTGGCCGAGCAGTCCGACTTCGACGTGCAGGGCATCCTGACCGTCGGGGCGCCGGCGGCGAACATCGCGGTGCCCGAGGAGACGACGTGGCTGGCGCTGCAGCACGACGACGACTGGCTCGCGGGAGCCGGCGGCGAGCCCGGCGAGCAGCGCGCCGTCGTGGTCGAGCGCACCGCCCTGCCGGAGGGATTCGCCTTCGGCGGCGACGCCGCACCGGCGCACGACCTCGATCGGTACACCGAGACCGCGGCCATGGCCGATCAGCACGGCGATGCGACGCTGGCCGCCGCGGTGGCGGAGTTCGAGGCCTTCGGCGCCTCCGCGTCGTCGCGCGAGGCCGTGACCTACCGCGCCCGCCGCGTCGAGGAGTGAGCGGCTACCGGTCCCGCTCGCGCGTGAGCGGGCGCAGGATCAGGTTGAGGGCCCCGCCGATGAGGCCGAGCACGAGGGCCCCGAGCACGCCCCACCAGAAGCCGTCGACGACCAGGCCGAAGCCGGCGAAGGAGGTGAACCACGCCACGACGATCAGCAGCAGGCCGTTGACGATGAAGGAGAGCAGGCCGAGCGTGAGGATGTAGAGCGGGAACGCGACGATGCGGATGGCGTTGCCGAGGATGCCGTTCACGAGGCCGAAGACGAGCGCCACGAGCAGATAGCTGACCACGGTCGCGAAGCCGTCGCCCTCGTCGAAGGAGACCACGCTCACGCCGGCGACGATGAAGGTCGTCAGCCAGAGCGCGACGGCGTTGACGACGAGCCGGACGAGGAAGCGGCGCATGGCTCCCACTATAGGGTTGGCGCATGACGAGCCCGGTGGTCCTGCGCCCCGAGATCGCCGCGCTCCCCGCCTACCGGCAGGGACGTCAGGCGGCTCCCGGCGGCTTCAAGCTCTCCTCCAACGAGAACCCCTACGAGCCGCTGCCCGGCGTGCTGGAGGCGGTGGCCGCGCAGACCGCGATCAACCGCTACCCCGATGCCACCGCCGCGGCGCTGCGCGAGCGCCTCGGCGCCCGCTACGGCCTCGACGCCGAGCAGGTGCTCGTGGGCGCCGGCTCCGTCTCGCTGCTGCAGCAGCTCATGCTCGCCGCGGCCGGCCACGGCGACGAGATCGTCTACCCCTGGCGCTCCTTCGAGGCGTACCCGCTGCAGGTCGCGATCACCGGTGCGACGAGCGTGCAGGTGCCCAACCTGCCCGACCACTCGATCGACCTCGACGGCCTTGCGGCCGCCGTCACCGAGCGCACCCGCGTGGTCGTGGTCTGCACGCCGAACAACCCGACCGGCACCGTGGTCGACGAGACCGCGTTCCTCCGCTTCATGGCCGCCGTGCCGCCGACCGTGCTCGTGCTGCTCGACGAGGCCTACGCCGAGTTCACCGACCGCGCCGAGGCCGTCGACGGCGTGCCGCTGCTCGGCCGGTTCCCGAACCTGGTCGTGCTGCGCACCTTCTCGAAGGCCTACGGCCTCGCCGGCCTGCGCATCGGCTACGCGCTCGGCGACGCTGATCTGCTCGCCGCCGCCCGCACCGCCGGGATCCCGCTGTCGGTGACCGCGGTCGCCGAGGCCGCGGCGATCGCCTCGCTCGACGTGGAGACCGAGCTGCTGGCCCGGGTCACCGAGATCACCGTGCGCCGCGACCGGCTGCAGCAGGGGCTCGCGGCGCAGGGCTGGCCTGTGCCGCGCTCGTCCGCCAACTTCCTCTGGCTGCCCACCGGCGCCGCTACGGCGGCGATCGCCGTGGCGCTCCTGGAAGGCGGCTACGTCGTGCGCGCCTTCCCGCCGGAGGGCCTGCGCATCTCCGTCGGCGAGGCCGAATCTGTGGACGGCCTCCTGCAGTCGACGGCTTCCCTTGTGCATCTCCTCCCCGCGGCCCTCTGAGCCCGGGGCTAGATTGGACGTCTGAGCTCGCCCATCGGGCGGGTTCGTCGCGCCCCCTGACGCCCCGAAACAGAACCTGCGAGGTCCGCGTGCCAGAGACATCGGCAACGATCCAGCTGCTCTCCCCCGAGGGGCGACTGGTCGAGAACGCCGCGAACGAGGAGCTGCACGCCCTCGTCCGCGAGCTCGACGAGGGGCAGCTGCGCCGCTTCCACCGCGACATGGCGGTGACCCGCCGCTTCGACGTCGAGGCCGCCAACCTGCAGCGCCAGGGCCAGATGGGTCTGTGGGTGCCGAGCTTCGGCCAGGAGGCCGCCCAGGTGGGCTCCGCCTACGCCCGCCGCCAGCAGGACCACGTGTTCCCCTCCTACCGCGAGCACGCGGTGGCGCTCGTGAACGGCATCGACCTCGTCGACATCATCGAGCTGCTGCGCGGCAACACGCACGGCGGCTGGGACCCGAAGCAGCACAACAACTTCCACCTCTACACGCTGGTCATCGGCTCGCAGGCGCTGCACGCCCACGGCTACGCGATGGGCATCGGCCTCGACGGCGCTCACGGATCCGGCGACGTCGAGCGCGATGAGGCCGTCATCGTCTACTTCGGCGACGGCGCGACGAGCCAGGGCGACGTGAGCGAGGCGTTCGTCTTCGCCGCCAGCTACAACTCCCCGCAGGTGTTCTTCCTGCAGAACAACCACTGGGCCATCTCGGTGCCGGTCGAGCGCCAGTCGCGCACGCCGCTGTACCTGCGCTCCACCGGCTTCGGCATCCCCGCGATGCAGATCGACGGCAACGACGTGCTCGCCAGCTGGGCTGCGACCCGCCAGAGCATGGATGCCGCCCGCACCGGCCAGGGCCCGCGCTTCATCGAGGCGCTCACCTACCGCGTCGGCGCGCACACCTCCTCCGACGACCCGACGAAGTACCGGGACGGGGCGGATGTGGACGCCTGGCGCGCGAAGGATCCGATCGCCCGCTTCGAGACGTACCTGCGGGGCCTCGGCACCGAGGAGTCCTTCTTCGAGGAGGTGCGCGAGGAGGCGGATGCGATCGCCGCCGACGCGCGCCGCCGCACCATGGAGATGGTCGGCCCGCCCGCATCCGTCATCTTCGATCACGTGTACACGGACCCGCATCCCCTCATGGCGGAGCAGAAGGCCTGGCTGGAGCGCTACGAGGCCTCGTACGGAGAGAACGCATGAGCACCGAGCTGACCGGGCAGCAGAGCCTGCCCCTGGCCAAGGCCATCAACGCCGGCCTGCGCCAGGCGATGCTGGACGACGAGAAGGTCCTGCTGCTGGGCGAGGACATCGGCCCGCTGGGCGGCGTGTTCCGCGTGACCGAGGGGCTGCACGCCGAGTTCGGCGGCAACCGCGTGCTCGACACCCCGCTCGCGGAGTCGGGCATCATCGGCAGCGCGATCGGCCTCGCTATGCGCGGCTACCGGCCCGTCTGCGAGATCCAGTTCGACGGCTTCATCTACCCGGGCTTCGACCAGATCACCTCGCAGCTGGCGAAGCTGACCAACCGGCACCAGGGCAACCAGGCGTTCCCGGTCGTCATCCGCGTGCCCTACGGCGGCCACATCGGCGCGGTCGAGCACCACCAGGAGAGCCCTGAGGCGTACTTCGCGCACACGGCGGGTCTGCGGGTGCTGAGCCCGAGCACGCCGCACGACGGCTACTGGATGATCCAGGAGGCGATCCGCTCGAACGACCCGGTGATGTTCTTCGAGCCGAAGAGCCGCTACTGGCCGAAGGGCGTCGTCGACTTCGACGCGAACCGCACCCCCACCCACGCGAGCCGCGTGGTGCGCACCGGCACCGACGTGACCGTCGTGGGCCACGGCGCCATGGTGAGCGTGCTGCTGCAGGCCGCCGAGATCGCCGAGCAGGAGGGCACGAGCATCGAGGTCGTTGACCTGCGCTCGCTCTCGCCGGTGGACTACGCGCCGCTGGTCGCCTCGGTGAGCAAGACCGGTCGCCTGGTCGTCGCTCAGGAGGCGCCCCAGCACGTGAGCCTCGGATCCGAGATCGCCGCGACCATCGCCGAGCGCTGCTACTACTCGCTCGAGGCGCCCGTGCTGCGCGTCTCGGGCTTCGACACCCCGTTCCCGCCCGCCAAGGTCGAGTCGATCTATCTGCCGGACGCCGACCGCGTCCTCGAAGCCGTCGACCGCGCCCTCGCGTACTGACAGCACTGAAGGAGTCACCGTGAGCGCCAACGAGTTCCCCCTCCCCGATGTGGGCGAGGGCCTGACCGACGCCGAGATCGTGCAGTGGAAGGTGCAGCCCGGCCAGACGGTCGCGGTCAACGACATCATCGTCGAGATCGAGACGGCCAAGTCGCTCGTCGAGCTGCCCTCGCCCTTCGCGGGCGTCGTCGACGCCCTGCTCGTGCAGGAGGGCGACACCGTCGAGGTCGGCACCCCCATCATCCGGGTGACGGATGCGGGCGCCGACGCGCCCGCGCAGGCGCCGTCCGCGGCGCGCGGCCAGGCCGCCGCCGAGGTGCACCCCGCGCAGACCGCCGTGCCGCCGACCGAGGTCGTGGCCGAGCCGGTCGCGATCGTCGCCTCCCCCGACTCCGAGGAGACCCCCGCCGAGGAGGGCTCCGGCGCCGTGCTCGTCGGCTACGGCTCCGCCGGCCACGCGAGCTCGCGCCGCAAGGGGCGCCCCGCGAAGGTCGCGCCGGTGACCGAGCCGATCGCCCGCCCGGCGAGTGGTCCGGTGCTGGCCAAGCCGCCCATCCGCAAGCTCGCCAAGGACCTCGGCGTCGACCTCGCGTCGATCACCGCCTCGGGCGGATCGGGCGAGGTCACCCGCGACGACGTGGTCACCGCGAGCCAGCGGCAGACGAGCACCTTCCGCAACACCCGCACCCCGGACTGGCCGGTGGAGCGCACCGAGCGGATCCCGGTCAAGGGCGTGCGCAAGGCGATCGCCAACGCGATGGTCGAGAGCGCCTTCACCGCGCCGCACGTGGGCGTCTACGTCGACGTCGACGCCACGCGCACGATGGAGTACGTGCGCCGGCTCAAGACGACGGCGCAGTTCGAGGGCATCCGCATCTCGCCGCTCCTCATGGTCGCCAAGGCCGTCACCTGGGCGGTGCGCCGCAACCCGCGCGTCAACTCGTCGTTCACCGGCGACGAGATCGTCGTGCACAACTACGTGAACCTCGGCATCGCGGCCACGACGCCGCGGGGCCTCATCGTGCCGAACATCAAGGATGCGCACGCGATGAACCTGGTCGAGCTCGCCGAGGCGCTGCAGGAGCTCACGCTCAAGGCCCGCGAGGGCAAGGTGCAGCCTGCCGACATGGCCGAGGGCACCATCACGATCACCAACGTCGGCTCGTTCGGCATGGACTTCGGCACCCCGATCCTCAACAAGGGCGAGGTGGCGATCCTCGCCCTGGGCACGATCAAGCAGAAGCCCTGGGTCGTCGACGGCCAGGTCGTGCCGCGCTACATCACGACCCTCGGCGGCAGCTTCGACCACCGCGTGGTCGACGGCGACGTCGTGAGCCGCTTCATCGCCGACGTGGCGAGCGTGCTCGAGGAGCCCGCGCTGCTGCTGGACTGAGTTCTCTGGCGCGCATCCGCCCCTGCGGCGCGCATGCGCGAGGAGCGACCGCGCGCGATCGCTCGCTCCTCGCGAAGCCGTCGGCGCATCCGCTGCTCGAACGCCCGCGACCGCCCAGGTCGCGGGCGTTCCGCGTCTCGGTCGTCGACGCCGAGCGGATGCGGCTGCTGATTTTGAGAACGAGTATCAGTAGGCGTAGCGTGAGCCCCATGCAGAACCCGAAGATCGTCGGCGCGCTCGCGCTGCTGCCCGTGACCGCCCTCGTGCTCGCCGGATGCGCCAGCGGCACCGACGCGGATGCGGGCACGAGCGGAGGCGGCGACGCCGCGATCACGATCGTCGCGAGCACCGACGTCTACGCCGACATCGCGCGCGCCGTCGCCGGCGACGGCGTCGACGTGCGGGCGATCATCGAGGGCTCCGCGCAGGACCCGCACTCCTACGAGGCCAGCGCCCGCGACCAGCTCGCGATCAGCGAGGCTGACATCGTGATCGAGAACGGCGGCGGCTACGACCCGTTCATCGACACGCTCGTCGAGGCCAGCGGCACCGCGGCCGAGGTGCTCAGCGCCTCCGAGCTCTCCGGCCTCATCCCCGGCGAGGAGGGCGAGGCCCACTCGGACGCCGAGGAGGACCACGCCCACGAGGAGGGCGAGGAGCACGGCGACGAGGCGTCGACCGAGGAGGAGCACGACCACGAGGGCCACGAGCACATCGAGGGCTTCAACGAGCACGTCTGGTACTCCTTCACCGCGATCGACGCGCTCGCCCACGAGCTCGTGCACGTGCTCGGCGACCTCGACGCCGACCGCGCCGACGAGTTCCACGAGAACTACGAGGCGCTCTCGGCCGAGCTCACCGCGCTCGAGGAGCGCGCCGCCGGCATCGCCGCGAGCGGCAGCGTCGCCATCACCGAGCCCGTGCCGCTCTACCTGCTCGAGGCGGTCGGCCTCGAGAACGTGACCCCCGAGGACTTCAGCGAGGCGATCGAGGAGGGCAACGACGTCTCGCCCTCGTCGCTGGCCGAGACCCTCGCGCTCTTCGAGAGCGGCGACGTGGCGCTGCTTGCCTACAATGAGCAGACCAGCAGCCCCGAGACCGAGCAGGTGCGCGCGGCTGCCGAGGCCGCGGGAGCGCCCGTGGTCGATTTCACCGAGACCCTGCCGGAAGGCGACGACTACGTGAGCTGGATGACGGCCAACCTCGATGCCATCGAGGAGGCGCTCGCCGCGTGAGCCCATCCGCTGACGGCGGCGCCGGGATCCTCGGGATCCGCGGCGCCGCCCTCGCTCTCGGAGGCCGGACCCTGTGGTCCGGCCTCGATCTCGCGCTGCGCGAGGGCGAGTTCCTCGCCGTGCTCGGCGCCAACGGCACCGGCAAGACCAGCCTGCTGCGCGCCATCCTCGGTCAGCAGCGTCTGGATGCGGGTCGCATCGAGCTCGACGGCCGCCCCGTGCGCCGCGGCGACCGGCGCATCGGCTACGTGCCGCAGCAGAAGCTCATCCAGCCCGGCACGCCCATGCGCGGCCGCGACCTCATCGGGCTCGGCGTCAACGGGCACCGCTTCGGACCGCCCCTGACGACCCGCGCCGAGCGCGACCGCATCGACGGTCTCGTCGCCGCGGTCGGCGCCGAGCGCTACGCCGACGAGCCGGTCGGCAACCTCTCCGGCGGCGAGCAGCAGCGCCTGCGCGTCGGGCAGGCGCTCGCCGGCGACCCCCGTCTGCTGCTCTGCGACGAGCCGCTCATCAGCCTCGACCTGCAGCACCAGCGCGGCGTGAGCGGGCTGCTCGACGCCCGCCGCCGCGAGCACGGCACCCCGGTGGTCTTCGTGACGCACGACGTGAACCCGGTGCTCGGCATGGTGGACCGCATCCTCTACCTCGCCGCCGGCGGGTACCGCATCGGCACGCCCGACGAGGTGCTGCGCAGCGAGGTGCTCACCGAGCTCTACGGCACGCCCGTCGAGGTCATCCGATCGAGCGGACGGATCATCGTGGCCGGCCTCCCCCAGCACAGCGACCACCACGCGGAGCACGACGCATGACCGTGGACCTCTGGAGCCGCATGTTCTCGTTCGAGGACTACGGCGCGCTGCTGCAGCTCGTGCAGAACTCGATCATCGCCGGCGCCGTGCTCGGCATCGTCGGCGGCCTGATCGGCGTCTTCATCCTGCAGCGCGACATGGCCTTCGCCGTGCACGGCATCAGCGAGCTCTCCTTCGCCGGGGCGGCCGGGGCCCTGCTGCTCGGCGTGAACGTCGTCGCGGGATCCCTGGTCGGGTCCCTCGTCGCGGCGCTGATCATCGGGCTGCTCGGATCCCGTGCCAGGGACCGCAACTCGATCATCGGCGTGCTCATGCCCGCGGGTCTCGGCCTCGGCATCCTCTTCCTGGCGCTCTACCCGGGGCGCAGCGGCAACCAGTTCGGGCTGCTGACCGGGCAGATCATCGCGGTCGACTCGCCGCAGCTGGGCCTGCTCATCGGCATCAGCGTGCTCGTGCTCGTCGCGCTGCTGCTGGTCTGGCGCCCGCTCACCTTCGACAGCCTCGACGCCGACGTGGCCGCGGCCCGCGGCGTGCCCGGGCGCTGGCTCTCGCTCGGCTTCATGGTGCTGCTCGGCCTCATCGTGGCGGTCAGCGTGCAGATCATCGGTGCGCTGCTCGTCATGGCGCTGCTCGTCACGCCCGCCGCGGCTGCGCTGCGGGTGAGCTCCTCCCCCGTGCTCGTACCGGTGCTCAGCATGCTGTTCGGCTTCGTCTCGGCGGTCGGCGGCATCCTGCTGGCCATCGGCGGCTCGCTGCCGATCAGTCCGTACATCACGACGATCTCGTTCCTCATCTACCTCGTCTGCCGGGTGATCGGGGCACGGCGCAACCGGGTTCGCTCGTAGCGGCACCCGCATCCGCTCGTCGGCGTTACCGTTGATCACATGGTCGTGAAGAGGAACACCTGGCAGCGCGAGGCCGTGCGCGAGGCGCTGAGCGCCAGCGAGGGCTTCGTCAGCGCGCAGGCCCTGCACGACCGCCTCAAGCACACCGGCTCGCAGATCGGCCTGGCCACGGTGTACCGCGCGCTCTCCGACCTCGCGGGCGGCGGCGACGCCGACTCGCTGCAGCAGGACGGCGAGAGCCTCTACCGCGCCTGCACCCCCGGCTCGCACCATCACCACCTGATCTGCCGCAACTGCGGCCTGACGGTGGAGATCGAAGCGGATGCGGTCGAGCAGTGGGCCCGCGCGGTCGCGGCCGAGCACGGCTTCACCGAGGCGCACCATGTGGTCTACGTCTTCGGCCTGTGCGCGGAATGCTCGGCGAAGGCCGCGGCCCAGGACTGAGCCGGACCCGGACTGGCGGCATCGCCCGCGCTGGGGTACTCTCGTGAAGTTGGCCGGAAACCGGCCGACTTGCGCGCGCCCACCGGTTCTCCTCACAGAGCTCCACGGGTGCGAGCCGACAAGTGACCTTGGGTAGGGCTCGTCCCTACGGTAACCGCATGGAGGAAACCATGGCAGCAGTCTGCCAGGTGACCGGAGCCGTCCCCGGCTTCGGGCACAACATCTCGCACTCGCACCGGCGCACCAAGCGCCGTTTCGACCCGAACGTCCAGAAGAAGACCTACTTCGTGCCTTCGCTGCGTCGTAACGTCACCCTGACCCTGTCCGCCAAGGGCATCAAGGTGATCGACGCCCGTGGCATCGAGCGCGTCGTCAAGGACCTGCTCGCACGTGGGGAGAAGATCTAATGGCCAAGCAGCAGGACGTCCGTCCCATCATCAAGCTCCGTTCGACGGCCGGTACCGGGTACACCTACGTGACCCGCAAGAACCGCCGCAACGACCCCGACCGCCTCGTGCTCAAGAAGTACGACCCGGTCATCCGCAAGCACGTCGACTTCCGCGAGGAGCGCTAAGCATGGCTAAGAAGAGCAAGATCGCCCGCAACAAGCAGCGCGAGGTCATCGTCGAGCGGTACGCCGCGAAGCGCGCCGAGCTCAAGAAGCAGCTCGTCGACCCCAACTCGACCCCCGAGCAGTTCGAGGCCGCGCGCAGCGGCCTGCAGAAGCTGCCCCGCAACGCCTCGCCGGTCCGTCTGCGCTCGCGCGACGCGATCGACGGCCGTCCGCGCGGTGTCCTCAGCAAGTTCGGCATCAGCCGTGTCCGCTTCCGCGACATGGCGCACCGTGGCGAGCTGCCCGGTATCACCAAGTCCAGCTGGTAGGTTGACGACGGCCCGCGAGGGCCACGGCCCCCGGGCCATCACCTGATACCAGCGATCCACACCCCTCAGGGGTGGGGATCGGGAGCAAGGCAGCGCGGTGACGCGCTCGAGGTCCGAGGAGGACATCTATGGCTGACAACACCCTCAACCGCACTGACCTGGTCGCGAAGATCGCGGCGGAGACCGGCGAGAGCCAGGCGTCCGTCAACGGCACGCTCGACGCGCTGTTCTCGGTCGTCTCGAAGGCCGTCGCCGAAGGCACCAAGGTCTCCATCCCCGGCTGGCTCGCCGTCGAGCGCACGCACCGTGCCGCTCGCCCCGGCCGCAACCCCGCCACCGGCGAGACCATCCAGATCGCTGCCTCGAACAGCGTGAAGATCTCGGCTGGTAGCAAGCTCAAGGCTGCGGTCAAGTAATTCGACCCGCCTCGGGGAAGGGGAGGAGCGCTTCGGCGCCCCTCCCCTTCGTCGTTCCCGCGCGCATCCGCTCGGCCATCCGCTCAGCGACCCGGAAGTAGGCTGGTCCCTCGTGACCCGGTACCTGCGCATCGCCGCCCCCGCAGCGGTGCTGCTCGCCGCGATGGTCGGGCTCTACGCCGCCCTGGCAATCGGCGGCGGAGCGGAAGCGGGGCTGCTCGACCCCGGTCCGGTCGTGCGGTACGGGCTGCCGATCGCCAAGCTGCTCGTGAACCTCGGCGTGGCCGCCGCGATCGGCGCGCTCGTGCTGGCCTGCTTCGCACTCAAGCCCGGCGCCCGAGAGTTCGATGCCGCGGTCGACGTCGCCGCCGCCGGCGCGGGGCTCTGGACGGTGGCCTCGGCCGCCGTCGCCCTGCTCAACTTCATGCTGCTCTACAACCTGCCGCTGAGCTTCGACGAGCAGTTCGGCGAGCAGCTGGCCGTGTTCCTCACCCAGATCGAGCTGGGGCAGGCGTGGCTGCTCACGACGCTGCTCGCCGCCGTCGTCACCGTGCTCTGCCTGGCGCTGCGCGCGCCGGCCCTCATCGCCGGCGTCGCCGTGCTGGCCGCCGCCAGCCTGATCCCCATGGCGCAGCAGGGCCACTCGGCCGGCGCCACCGGCCACAACGAGGCCATCACGGCGCTCGGCCTGCACCTGCTCTTCGCCGCCGTGTGGCTCGGCGGGCTCGTCACGATCGTGCTGCTGCACAAGCAGCTCGACAAGGGCCGTCTCGCGGTCGTGCTCGCGCGCTACTCGACCGTGGCGCTCATCTGCTTCATCGTGGTCGCGATCAGCGGCTACGCCAGCGCCGAGCTGCGCGTCGGCGCCGCGGGCCAGCTGCTCACGCCCTACGGGGCGCTCGTGATCATCAAGGCCTCGGTGCTCATCGTGCTCGGCGTCTTCGGCTTCCTGCAGCGCCGCTGGGCGATCCGCAAGCTCGATCGCGGCGGCTCGAAGGGCTGGTTCTGGGGTCTCGTCGTCACCGAGATCGCCTTCATGGGCATCGCCTCGGGCGTGGCGGCCGCGCTCGCCCGCACGGCGACGCCGGTGCCCGAGGAGCCGGCGCTCTCCACGCCCGCGAACATCCTCACCGAGGGCACCGACCTGCCGCCGGAGCCGACCTTCATCCGCTTCTTCACGGAGTGGAGCGTCGACCTGCTCTGGTTGCTCGTCTGCGCCTTCGGCATCTTCTTCTACCTCGCGGCCGTAGTGCGTCTGCACCGCCGCGGCGACCGCTGGCCGGTGCTGCGCACCGTGCTCTGGGTGCTGGGCATGATCTCGCTGTTCTACGTGACCAGCGGCGGCGTGCAGGTCTACGGGGTCTTCCTGTTCAGCGCGCACATGCTCGGGCACATGGTGCTCAGCATGTTCATCCCCATGCTGCTCGTGCCGGCGGCGCCCATCACGCTGGCGCTGCGGGCGATCCGCAAGCGGCAGGACGGCTCGCGCGGCCCGCGGGAGTGGCTCATGCTGCTGGTGCACAGCGGCTACGGGCGCTTCATCGTGCATCCGCTCGTCGCCGCCGTGATCTTCGCGGTGTCCCTGATGGTCTTCTACTACACGCCGCTGTTCCGCTGGGCGGTGAGCGACCACCTGGGGCATCAGTGGATGATCGTGCACTTCCTGCTGAGCGGCTACCTGTTCGTCTCGTCGCTCATCGGCATCGATCCCGTGCCGTACCGGGCGCCGTACCCGATGCGGCTCATCACCCTGCTGCTCGTCATGGCCTTCCACGCCTTCTTCGGCCTGTACCTGCTCGAGGGCTCGAACCTCCTGCTCGCCGACTGGTACGGCGCCACCGGCAGACCCTGGCTGACGGATGCGCTGGCCGACCAGAAGACGGGCGGCGGCATCGCGTGGGGCATCGGCGAGGTGCCGACGGTGCTGCTCGCGATCATCACCGCGGTCTCGTGGAGCCGCAGCGACGAGAAGGAGACCAAGCGGCGCGACCGGCAGGCCGACCGCACCGACGAGGCCGAGCTCAAGGCCTACAACGCGATGCTGACGAAGATGGGCCGCGGCGGACCCCGTCCTCAGTAGAGGGCGCTGATCAGCAGGCTGTCGTCGGCGCGGATCGTCACGTCGTAGGCGACCGTGAAGGTGCGCTCCTCGTCGAGATCGCGGATGCCGCCGTCGAAGATCGACTGCACCCGGGCCTGGATGCGCGCCTTCGCGGCCGTGGCGGGCACCCGCCAGACGCCCGCCTCCTCGGCGCGCTCGAGGGTGATGCGCGGATGCGCGTCGATGCTCCACGCGGGCAGGTCGAGCACGCGGTCGTCGATGGCCGTGCCGAAGGGGCAGCCGGTCGGGAAGAGCACAGTCTGCTCGGCGCAGGTGTCGAGATGCTCGTCGACCTGCCCCTGCACCTCGCCGAGGAAGTGCTCGGTGGGACTCGGCTCGATCACGGCGGCGACCTCGGTGCCCGGCTCGAGCACGAGCGCCCACTGCTCGCCCGCCGCGAGGTAGGTGGTGCGGTGGTAGAGCTCGTAGGCGCTCGGCACCAGCGCCAGGTACGGCTGGGGCTGGCCGATCGCCTCGGGATCACCAGTGGCGATGCCACCGGCCTGGAAGCGGTAGTCGCCGAGCACCTGCACGGCGAGGGCCGCCACCGGCGACTCGGCGAAGCGCCACTCGGCGAAGACCCCGAAGCGGCTGCCGTCGCGCTCGAGCACGAAGGTGCTGCTGGAGGGCTCGCCCTCGAGGTCGTACTCGGCGGTGACGCGGTGGCCGCCGTCGGCGAGCGCCTCGTCGGCCGTGATCCGCACGTCCTGCGGACCGGCGACCGCGGCGGCGGTGATGAGCGCGCGGTCGCCCTCGGGCAGGTCCACGCCAGCGGTGCCGAGCGCCTCGTCGATGGAGCCGCGACCGAGGGCCTCGAGGTAGGCGCGCACGAAGCCTCCGGCGCCGTAGACCGTGGCGTTGAGCGCGACGACGCTGCCGGTCATGGCGAGCACGAGTGCGAGCGCCGGCACCAGCACGCGCAGGAGGGCGCGGCGGCGGGCCGTCATCCCACGGGTCCGCTGCATGGGCTCGATCCTACGGGCGTCGCCTCCGCTCCCGGCGCTGTCGCCGTCGCATCCGCTTCCGGTGGTGCCGTCGCCGCATCCGCTCCCGGTGCTGCCGTCGTCGCATCCGCTCCCGGTGCCGTCTCCGTCGCATCCGCTCCTCCCCCGCATCCGCTCGTACCGGGGGTCGTCGGGGCGGACGAGCGGAGGGGCGGCGGCGGGTAGGCTCGTCGGGTCCGTGACCGCGTGAAGGGAAGCCGTTGACCCAGCCCGAGCTCTCGCCCGAGCAGGCGGCCGTCTTCGCGGCGATCGAGACCACCCGCGACCACATCTTCGTGACCGGCCGCGCCGGCACCGGCAAGTCGACGCTGCTCAACCACCTCTCGTGGCAGAGCTCGAAGCAGATCGTCATCTGCGCGCCCACCGGCGTCGCGGCGCTCAACGTGGGCGGTCAGACGATCCACTCGCTGTTCCGGCTGCCGATCGGCGTCATCGGCATGCAGGACCTCGAGCAGAACGGCGACCTGCGCAAGCTGCTCAACACGATCGACACCGTCGTGATCGACGAGATCTCGATGGTCAACGCCGACCTCATGGACGCGATCGACCGCGCTCTGCGCCAGGCCCGGCAGCGCCCGCGCGAGCCCTTCGGCGGCGTGCAGATCGTGCTCTTCGGCGACCCGTACCAGCTGGCCCCGGTGCCGGGCGACGCGGACGAGCGCGCCTACTTCAAGGACCAGTACACGTCGTCCTGGTTCTTCGACGCCCACGTGTGGCAGAAGACCGACCTCACCGTCTACGAGCTGCGCACGATCCACCGCCAGCACGAGGAGGAGTTCAAGGGCATGCTCACGGCGGTGCGGCACGGCCGCGTGACCGCCGAGATCGCCCAGGTGCTCAACGAGACGGGCGCGCGCACCCCTCCCGAGGAGGGCGTGATCACGCTCGCCACCCGCAACGACCGGGTGAACCGCATCAACGCCGCCGCCCTCGAACGGCTGCCCGGCCGCGTGCTCACCGCGCGCGCCGAGGTGAACGGCGAGTTCGGCGGACGCGCCTTCCCCGCCGAGGAGAGCCTGCAGCTGAAGGTGGGCGCGCAGGTCATGTTCCTGCGCAACGACCCCGATCAGCGCTGGGTGAACGGCTCGATCGGCACGGTCGCGCGCGTGGACCGCTCGGTGCACGTCGAGATCGACGGCGAGGACCACGAGGTGCTGCCGAGCACGTGGGAGCGCTACAAGTACTCGTACACGCCCGATACGAAGCAGCTGACCCGCGACGTGGTGGCGGAGTTCACCCAGTTCCCGCTGCGGCTGGCCTGGGGCGTGACGATCCACAAGTCGCAGGGCAAGAGCTACGACGCGGCCGTGGTCGACCTCGGCACCCGCGTCTTCGCGCCCGGCCAGACCTACGTGGCGCTCAGCCGCATCACGGCGCTCGAGGGGCTCTACCTGAGCCGTCCGCTGCGGCCGAGCGACATCATCGTCGACCGAGACGTGCAGCGCTTCATGGCCGGGGCGCGGCCGGTGCCGGGGGCGCAGGCGTAGCGCATCCGCTCATCCGCTCGTCCTCGTTCTCGTTCGAGAGGGGCGGATGCAGGGGGTCAGGCGACCTGCGCGGTCGCCTTCGCCGCGGCGAGGTCGATGAACACCTCGGTGTTGAAGCGGTAGGCGAGCAGCACCTCGTCGATGACGCGCTCGCGCTCCTCGGAGTCCCAGGCCACCGCGTCGAGCTGCTCGCGGTAGGTGTCCTTGAACTCCTTGGGCTTCGCGATCTCGGCGAAGAGGTAGAAGCCCACGCCGTTGGTGTCGAAGCCGAACTGGCGCTGCATGAGGGTGCGGATGATCTGGCCGCCCGAGAGGTCGCCGAGGTAGCGCGTGTAGTGGTGCGCGACGAAGCCGCCGCCCCATCCGGTCGCCGCGACCCAGCGCAGGCGGTCCATGTAGCGCTGCGTGCTGGGCAGCGGGGTGATCCGCTCGCGCCAGTCGTCGCCGATCAGGAAGCGCAGGTCGTCGGTGATCGCCGGCAGGCGGGTGAGCTTGGGGGTGATGAAGCGATCGGCGACGGGATCGCCGCAGAGCACCTCGGCCGCGCCCTCGATGGCCTCGTAGATGAAGAAGTGCTGGGCGACGAGGGCGACGTAGTCGTCCTTCGAGCCCTTGCCCTTCATGAGGTCGTCCATGAAGCCGGCGCCCTCGGAGTCGCTGTGGCCGCTCCAGGTGCGCTCGCGCAGGGCGGCGGAGAAGGAGATGACGTCGGCGCTCATGAGGGCTCCCAAGGTAGGTGAGGGTGGCCTTACTCTAGCCCACCGACGTTTCCTCGGGAATCACGGGATCCGATGGATTCCGTGAGCGATCAGTGCGGGCGCGGCTCGAGGCCGAGCGCGGCGCAGGCGCGGTCGTAGAGCACGACGACCTCGCGGCGGATCTCCGGGCGCTCGGTGATCGGCTGCGACCACGGCACCTGCAGCTCCCGCTCGTGCCCTGCCTCGGTGACCAGCCAGGTGCCGCCGTCGCCGTCGAGCGCGGTCATGACGGAGCGCTCGGCGTCGGGGGCCCCGAAGGCGCGGGCGATCAGCAGGCTGTCGTCGTTGTGGTCGTCGTTCATGTGGTGCAGGACGGCGTCGACGATCTTCTGGTCGAAGGTGTGGGGCATGGGGCCGAGCTTAGGGCGAGCCTGGACAGGGATACCCCCCAGGGGTATGGTGGCGGCATGGACGGACACCCGACGCACGGCTACGTGGACGACAAGGTCGACCTGCTCAAGCGCCTCAAGCGCGCCGAGGGGCAGGTGCGCGGCATCGCGCGCATGGTGGAGGAGGACGTCTACTGCATCGACATCCTCACCCAGGTCTCGGCGGCCACGAAGGCCCTCGAGACGGTGGCCCTCAACCTGCTGGAGGACCACCTGAGCCACTGCGTCGCCCAGGCGACCGCCGAGGGCGGGCCGGTGGCCGAGGAGAAGCTGCGCGAGGCCAGCGCGGCGATCGCGCGCCTGGTGCGCTCATGAAGGAGGAGGACGAGATGTCGAACGAGATCCAGGAGGTGCTCGTCACCGGCATGACCTGCGCCCACTGCGTCGCCAGCGTCACCGAGGAGCTCTCGGAGCTGCCCGAGGTGCGGGGCGTCACCGTCGACCTGCGGGTCGGCGGCGAGTCCCGCGTGACCATCGTGACGAGCGCGCCGGTCGGTGACGACCGCATCCGCTCGGCGGTCGAGGAGGCCGGCTACGCCGTCGCCGGCAGCACGGCGGAGTGAGCGAGCAGACCCTCGATATCGAGGGCATGACCTGCGCGTCGTGCGCCAACCGCATCGAGCGCAAGCTCAATAAGCTGCCGGGCGTCGAGGCGAGCGTGAACTACGCGACGGAGAAGGCCAGCGTGCGCTCCGAGGGCGTGCCGCACGAGGATCTCGTCGCCGCGGTCGAGGCCGCCGGGTACTCGGTGCGGTCACCGGCCGCGGTGCCCGAGCGCGATCCACTACTGCAGCGGCTGCTGATCAGCGCCGGCCTCGCGCTGCCCGTGCTCGTGCTCTCGATGGCGCCGGCCCTGCAGTTCCCGAACTGGCAGTGGCTCGTGCTCGCCCTCGGCGCGCCCGTGGCGCTCTGGGGCGCATGGCCGTTCCACCGCGCCGCGGCGATGAACCTGCGCCACGGCGCCGCGACCATGGACACCCTCGTGAGCGTCGGCGTGCTCGCCGCGCTCGGCTGGTCGCTCTACGCGCTCTTCTTCGGCATGGCCGGTCGCACCGGCATGCGCATGGAGATCACCCTGCTCGGGCACCCCTCGCAGGGTGCGGGCGAGATCTACCTCGAGGTGGCGGCGATCGTGACCGTCTTCGTGCTCGCCGGGCGCTGGGTGGAGCACCGGGCCAAGCGCGAGTCCGGGGCCGCTCTGCAGGCGCTGCTCGAGCTCGGCGCCAAGGAAGCCGCGCTGCTGCGGGACGGCGTCGAGACGCGTGTTCCCGTCGCGCAACTGCAGGTCGGCGATCGCGTGGTCGTGCGTCCGGGCGAGAAGATCCCCGCCGACGGCCTGGTGGTCGAGGGCTCCTCGGCCGTCGACGCGAGCATGCTCTCGGGCGAGTCCGTGCCCGTCGAGGTCGGCCCGGGCGCCACGGTCGTCGGCGCCACGGTCAACGCCTCGGGGCGCCTCGTGGTCGAGGTGCGCCGCGTGGGCGCCGACACCGAGCTGGCCCGGATGGGCCGCCTGCTCGAGCAGGCGCAGAGCGGCAAGGCCGAGGTGCAGCGCCTCGCCGACCGCGTCTCGGGCGTCTTCGTGCCCGTGGTCTTCGGGCTCGCGGCCATCGCCTTCGCCGGCTGGCTCATCGCCGGTGCACCGCTCGAGGTGGCGTTCACGGCCGCCGTGACGACGCTCATCATCGCCTGCCCCTGCGCGCTCGGGCTCGCGACGCCGACCGCGCTGCTCGTCGGCACCGGGCGCGGGGCGCAGCTGGGCATCCTCATCCGCGGTCCGCAGGTGCTCGAGCAGACCCGTCGCATCGACACGGTCGTGCTCGACAAGACTGGCACGGTGACGGAGGGGCGGATGCGCGTCAGCGACGTCGTGCCCGCATCCGGCGTCGCCCGCGAGAGCCTGCTCGCGCTGGCGGCGGGCGCCGAGGACGGCTCGGAGCACCCGGTCGGGCGGGCCATCGCATCCGCTTCGCCGTTCACGCCCGCCGAATCGTTCGCCTCGCACCCCGGTGCCGGCGTGCAGGCCGTCGTCGACGGCCGCCTCGTCGTGGCCGGCAAGCTGGGTTGGCTGATGACGGACTGGTCGATCGCCACCGACGAGCTGGAGCCCGCCGCAGCCCGCCTCGAGCGCTCGGGCGCGACCGTCGTCGGCGTCGCCGCGGACGGTCGGATGCTCGGCCTCGTCGCCGTCGCCGACACCGTCAAGGAGGGTTCCGCCGCCGCGATCGCGTCGCTGCGCGAGCTCGGCCTCACCCCCGTGCTGCTGACCGGCGACAACGAGGGTGCTGCTCGCGCCGTCGCCGCCGCGGTCGGCATCGACGACGTGCGCGCCGGGGTGACCCCGGCCGGCAAGCTCGAGGCGATCCGCGACCTGCAGGCCCACGGACGCGTCGTCGCGATGGTCGGCGACGGCGTCAACGACGCGGCGGCGCTCGCCGCGGCCGACCTGGGCCTCGCGATGGGCGGCGGCACGGATGCGGCGATCGCGGCCAGCGACATCACGATCGTGAGCGGCGACCTGCGCGTGGTGCCCGACGCCGTGCGCCTCGCCCGCCGCACCCTCGGCGTGATCCGCGGCAACCTGTTTTGGGCCTTCGCCTACAACGTGGCGGCGCTGCCGGTGGCGATGCTCGCGCTGCTCAATCCGATCGTCGCGGGCGCCGCGATGGCGTTCTCGTCGGTGTTCGTGGTGCTGAACAGCCTGCGGCTGCGGGGGTTCCGGGCCTCGGCGCGGTGAGGCCTGGCGGCGGGAAGTGGAGCGGATGACGGGAATCGAACCCGCGCTATCAGCTTGGGAAGCTGAAGTTCTACCATTGAACTACATCCGCGAAACCGCCTGACTGCGGTCCATCGATCCTAGCGGGACCCGGCTGAGCCCGCGCCAGGCTCTACGATTTCACCATGCTCCTCAGCGACCGCGACATCCGCAGCGAGATCGACGGCGGCCGCATCGGCCTCGACCCCTATCTGCCGGAGCTGCTGCAGCCCTCGAGCTTCGATGTGCGCCTCGACCGGTTCTTCCGGCTCTTCGACAACCACAAGTACCCGTTCATCGACCCCTCGGTCGACCAGCCGGAGCTCACCCGGCTCATCGAGTCGGACCCGAACGAGCCGTTCATCCTGCACCCCGGCGAGTTCGTGCTCGGCGCCACCTACGAGCAGATCACGCTGCCCGACGACATCGCCGCGCGCCTCGAGGGCAAGAGCTCGCTGGGCCGCCTCGGCCTGCTGACGCACTCGACCGCCGGGTTCATCGACCCCGGCTTCTCGGGGCACGTGACCCTCGAGCTGTCGAACGTGGCGACCCTGCCGATCAAGCTCTGGCCCGGCATGAAGATCGGCCAGCTGTGCTTCTTCAAGCTCACCTCGCCGGCCGAGAAGCCCTACGGCTCGGCCGACTACTCCTCGCGGTACCAGGGGCAGCGCGGGCCGACCGCGTCGCGCTCCTTCCAGAACTTCCACCGCACCGACGTGACGGCGACCGACGCGGGTGCGACCGGCGCCTGAGCGCATCCGCTCGCGCCGTCCATCCGGCCCGAATGCAGTCGATCGGGCTGCGGAGCCGGTGCCGAGGTGCGCCGGCAGGGGAACCGGCCCAGGAGTGACTGCATTTGGGTCGGAGTCAGCCGGGCGGATCAGGCGTGCGGCGGCGACCGGCGCGGTGCGCCGAGCGGATGGGGGCCGGGTCAGGCGCCCTGCTCGAGCTGCCAGACGAGCCAGGGGCTGAAGGCGAAGGGGGTGCCGAGCGCGGCGGCGCGCAGGGCGTCGGGGGTGGTCCAGGCGAACTCCTCGACCTCGGCGGGGTTCGGCTGCAGCTCGCCGACGAGGCGGGCGCGGTAGACCGGGCAGATCTCGTGCTCGACGATGCCGCTGGCGTCGACGGCGCGGTAGCGGAAGTCGGGCAGCAGCGGCTCGATGGCCTCGAGCTCGGCGCCCAGCTCGAACAGGGCTCGGCGGCGGATGGCGTCCTCGAAGGACTCCCCCGGCGCCGGGTGGCCGCAGAAGGAGTTGGTCCAGACGCCCGGCCAGGTGATCTTCTCGAGGGCGCGGCGGGTGACCAGCACGCGGCCCTCGGCGTCGACGACGTGGCACGAGAACGCCAGGTGCAGCGGCGTCTCGGCGTCGTGCACGGTGGCCTTCGCGGCCGTGCCGATCGGGCTGCCGGAGTCGTCGAGCAGCACGACGAGCTCCTCGTCGAGCTGGGTGCTCGTGATGCTGTGTACCACCTGCGTCGCCTCCTGGTCGCCGAACGCCCCCACGTTACCCTCAAGTATGGAAGCGCAGCCCCCGATCATCGACGCCCGGGAGGCGGGCGCGGCGGTCGACGCGGTGCTCGAGCGGCTGTTCTCGCTCAGCCGCAAGCGCGCCGAATCGTACGGGCCGGACTTCGTCGAGCTCTGGTCGGAGATCGAGCGCGCCACCGTCGGCGGCAAGCGCTTCCGACCCCGTCTCGTGCTCACCACCTACGAGGCCCTCGGCGGCGAGGATCGCACCGCCGCGGCCTACGTCGCGGCAGCCTTCGAACTGCTGCACACGGCCCTCGTCGTGCACGACGACGTCATCGACCGCGACTTCCAGCGCCGGGGCGTGCCGAACATCGCCGGCCGCTACCGCGACCGCGCCGTGCAGCGCGGAGCCGCCGCATCCGACGCCGAGCACCGGGGCGCATCCGCCGCCGTCATCGCTGGCGATCTCGCGCTCTTCAACGCCTACCGGCTCATCGACCACTCAGGGGTCGAGGACGTGCTGCGAGGCCGCCTGCTCGAGGTCATGGACGAGGCGCTCTTCGCCTCGGCCGCCGGCGAGCTCATGGACCTCGACATGTCGCTGCACTCCTCCGCCGAGGTCGCGGAGATCGTGCGGATGGAGCGCTACAAGACCGCCGTCTACTCCTTCGAGTGCCCGCTGCAGGCCGGAGCACTGCTCGCCGGCGCCGAGCTGCGCGTCGTCGACGCCCTCGCCGAGGCCGGCCGCGAGCTCGGTGTTGCGTACCAGATCGTCGACGACCTGCTCGGGGTGTTCGGCAGCGAGGCGCAGACCGGCAAGACCATCCTCGGCGACCTGCGCGAGGGCAAGCGCACCGCGCTCATCGCCTACGCCGCGCGCACCAGCGCCTGGACCGACCTGCAGCACCTGGTCGGCAAGCCCGACCTCTGCGAGGAGGAGGCCGCCGTGGCCCGCGCCGCGCTCGAGGAGTGCGGCGCCCGCGCCTTCGCCGAGGAGCTCGTGCGCGAGCACGCCGTGCGCGCCGACGCCCTGCTCGCCCACGAGTGGGTGCCGCAGTCGGTGCGGGATGCGATCCGCCCGCTCGTCGAGCCGATGCTGGACCGGGTGCGCTGATGACCGCGCAGCAGGGCCGGGAGCGCCGTCACGCCCCCGAGGGCCGCCTCGATCTCTACAGCTCCGTGGCGCACGACTCCTCGCGCGTCGTGATCGCCCGCTACTCCACCTCCTTCGCGATGGCGACGCGGCTGCTGTCGCCGGCCATCCGCTCGCAGGTGGAGGATGTCTACGCGCTCGTGCGCATCGCCGACGAGGTCGTCGACGGCGCCACGACACAGGCCGGGCTCGACGCGCTCGCGGCGGCACGCATCCTGAACGACCTCGAGCGCGACACCGAGCAGGCGCTCGAGGACGGCTTCAGCGCCAACCTCGTCGTGCACGCCTTCGCCCGCACCGCCCTGGCGACGGGCTTCGGCGCGGAGCTGACCCGTCCCTTCTTCGCCTCGATGCGCATGGACCTCGACCAGCGCGAGCACGACCAGCGCAGCTTCGACGAGTACGTCTACGGCTCGGCCGAGGTGGTGGGCCTCATGTGCCTGCGCGCCTTCCTGCACGGCGAGACCGTGACGCCGGAGCAGGATGCGCGGCTCGTCGAGGGCGCGCGCAAGCTCGGCGCCGCGTTCCAGAAGGTCAACTTCCTGCGCGACCTCGCCGCCGACTTCCACACCCTCGGCCGCAGCTACTTCCCCGGCATCGCGGTCGGATCCTTCACCGAGGAGGACAAGCTGCGCCTCGTCGACGACATCGACGCCGACCTCGCGGTCTCGGCCGCCATCGTGCCCGAGCTGCCGGTGGGCGCCCGCCGCGCCGTGTGGCTGGCGCAGGCGCTGTTCCAGGAGCTCAACGCGCGCATCCGCCGCACGCCCGCCGACCGGCTGATCGAGGCGCGCGTGCGCGTGCCCGCCGCCGTGAAGTGGCGACTCGCCGCGCAGGCGGTCACGAAGTGAGCGCGCTCGAGCCCGGCAGCCGCGTGATCGTGATCGGCGGCGGCATCGGCGGCCTCGCATCCGCCGCCCTGCTCGCCCGCGACGGACACCGCGTGACCCTGCTCGAGGGCCGCGAGGTGCTCGGCGGCCGCGCCGGCGTGTGGGAGCGCGACGGCTTCCGCTTCGACATGGGGCCCAGCTGGTACCTGATGCCCGAGGTGTTCGACCACTTCTTCAAGCTCTTCGGCACGAGCGCCGACGAGCAGCTCGATCTGCAGCGCCTCGACCCCGGCTACCGGGTCTTCGCCGAGGGCTTCCGCGAGCCCATCGACGTCGCCGCGAGCCGCGACGCCAACGTGGCGCTCTTCGACCGCCTCGACCCGGGCGCCGGCGCCCGCCTCGAGCGCTACCTCGACTCCTCGGAGGAGGCGTACGAGCTGGCCAAGCGGCGGTTCCTCTACACGAGCTTCGGCTCGCTGCGCCCCGTCTTCTTCGCCCCCGAGGTGCTGGCTCGGCTGCCCAAGCTCGTGCGGCTGCTCACGCAGAGCCTCGACGGCTACGCGGCGACGGTCACGGACGACGTGCGGCTGCGGCAGATCCTCGGCTACCCGGCCGTGTTCCTCGGCGGCTCGCCCTACACGACCCCGAGCCTGTACCACCTGATGAGCCACCTCGACCTCGAGGGCGGCGTGCTCTACCCCCAGGGCGGCTTCGGCACGCTCATCGAGGCGATCGCGGGCGTCGCGACCCGCGCCGGCGTCGAGATCCGCACCGCCGCTCCGGTGGCGCGCATCCTGCAGCAGGGCTCGCGCAC
>Ga0265798_10000572_pt1 | contig 60625 bp, 58 predicted proteins | sample P3T30metagenome_FD_192430 | JGI IMG/M metagenome (GOLD analysis project Ga0265798, IMG submission 192430) | Plant litter microbial communities from East Loma Ridge, Irvine, California - P3 T30 | ecosystem: Environmental > Terrestrial > Plant litter > Unclassified | place: USA: California... | reverse complement strand
GTATGGTAAACGATAACGAAATGCCCAAAAGCAGCAAAAACAGTAATGTTATACTGTTTTTAAATAAAAAATTTACTATTTGCTGCATGAACTAATCATTATTTTATAAGTATGCTCCTGTATTTTGGTATGTTTTTAAGGGCCATTCCGGTACCCCTTACTACAGCCCTTAAAGGGTCTTCGGCTATATAAACCGGTAAGTCTGTTTTTTGAGATATCCTTTTATCCAGTCCCCTTAACATCGATCCTCCGCCTGCAAGATAAATACCGGTATTATAAATATCGGCTGCAAGTTCCGGCGGTGTTTGCGATAGTGTTTCCATAACCGCATCTTCTATACGCTGTATCGATTTGTCCAGCGCCTTGGCAATTTCCCGGTAAGACACCTCTACCTGTTTAGGCTTACCTGTTAAAAGGTCACGCCCCTGTACAGAAAGGTCTTCGGGTGGAGTTTCAAGATCTTCCAGGGCTGCCCCTATAGATATCTTTATTTTCTCTGCAGTACCCTCACCTACAAAAAGGTTGTGCTGGGTGCGCATGTAGTATACAATATCATTAGTAAATACGTCGCCGGCAATTTTAACCGACTTGTCGCATACAATACCACCAAGTGCTATAACGGCAATCTCTGTAGTACCACCACCTATATCTACAATCATGTTACCCTTAGGCTGCATAATGTCTATACCAATACCTATTGCCGCTGCCATTGGCTCATGTATAAGGTATACTTCTTTACCATTTACCCTTTCGCACGATTCTTTTACAGCACGCATCTCTACTTCTGTAATTCCGCTTGGTATACAAACTACCATACGCAGGGCGGGGGTAAATAATTTTTTCTTTAACGCAGGTATGGCCTTAATAAACAGGCTTATCATCTTTTCAGAGGCATCAAAGTCGGCAATAACACCATCTTTAAGAGGACGTATGGTTTTTATATTCTCATGCGTTTTACCCTGCATCATGTTTGCTTCCTTACCCACGGCTATTATTTTGCCAGAAACGCGGTCGCGCGCTACTATAGACGGGCTGTCTATAACAACTTTATCATTATGGATAATGAGCGTATTTGCGGTTCCGAGGTCGATGGCAATATCCTCGGTCATGAAATCAAAAAATCCCATACGGCATTTAGGGTTTAGGTATTTATATTATAGTTTGTTTAGGAGCCTACAAAAGTAATAAAATTAATGTTTGAAATGACGTGTACCGGTAAATACCATAGACACCCCGTTTTCATTACAATAATCAATGCTCAACTGGTCTTTTATAGACCCGCCCGGCTGAATTACAGATGTTATTCCGGCATTTTTAGCAAGCTCTACACAATCCGGAAAAGGGAAAAATGCATCGCTGGCCATAACGGCGCCGGCAAGGCTAAAATTGTTTGCGGCTGCTTTTTCTACAGCATGCCTTAAAGCATCTACACGGCTTGTTTCGCCCGTGCCCGATGCCAGTAGCTGACCATCTTTAGCAAACACGATTGTGTTACTTTTAGTATGCTTACACACTTTAGATGCAAACACAAGGTCGTTAACTTCCTGCGCTGTTGGGGCAGTATTGGTAGCAGTTGTAAAGTGCTCTTTACTATCGGTAATATTATCTTTATCCTGAACAAGCAATCCGTTAAGGCAGGTACGTACCTGTTTTTGCGGAAGCTCTGTTTCATGCTGAATCAGGATGATCCTGTTTTTCTTTTCTTCTACAATGGCTAAAGCATCGTCATCATACGCCGGGGCAATAACCACCTCGCAAAATAACTTAGTTATCTCTTCGGCAGCAGCCTTGTCAATCCTGGCGTTTGTAATAAGCACACCGCCAAAGGCCGATGTAGGATCTCCCGCAAGGGCATCAAGGTAAGCCTCCTTAACAGTGCTTCTGGTAGCAATACCACAGGCGTTGTTGTGTTTAAGAATGGCAAATGTAGGCCCGTCGTTTTTAAATTCGGCTATAAGGTTTACGGCAGCATCTACGTCAAGAAGGTTGTTGTAAGATAGCTCTTTTCCGTGTACTTTAGTAAATATCTTGTCGAAATCGCCAAAGAAGAATCCTTTTTGGTGCGGGTTCTCGCCATAGCGCAGTACCTGCCCGCTGCCCACGCTCTCTTTATAGAAAGTATCGTCTGTATTAAAGTAGTTAAAAATAGCAGTATCGTAGTGCGACGAAACGTGAAATGCCTTTGTAGCAAACAGTTTGCGCTCCTCCAGCGTTGTAGCGCCATTGTTTTTTGTAAGTGTTTCCAGGAACAGGGCGTAATCATCTACAGATGCGACAATAACGGTGTCCTTAAAATTTTTGGCAGCAGCACGTATAAGCGATATACCACCTATGTCTATCTTCTCGATAATATCGGCTTCAGATGCGCCAGATGCTACCGTTTTTTCAAAAGGGTAAAGGTCTACAATAACAAGATCAATCTGCGGTATGTTGTATTCGGCCATTTGCTGCACGTCGCCTTCATGGTCCTGACGGTTAAGGATACCGCCAAATACTTTAGGGTGAAGGGTTTTTACCCTGCCGCCCAGTATAGATGGGTATGAGGTAACATCTTCTACAGGTACTACAGGTATGCCAAGGTCTTTTATAAAAGTCTCTGTGCCGCCGGTAGAATATAGGGTTACGCCCTGCTCATGCAGTTTCTTTACAATAGGCTCTAAGCCGTCTTTGCTGAATACCGATATAAGTGCAGATGAAATAGTTTTTGCAGTGCTCATTTGTTGTGTGTTTAAATAAGGGTGCAAAAGTAGTTATTGTATAGCTAACATTCAAACCGGCGTATGCTAAATTTTAAATAATTGAAAACTTTATGCCTTTTGGTTTTCAGGATTTTAAAAAAATGCTCAAATTTACACAAGCCAATACATTATTTGCCATGTTTCTTTACCTGCGCCTGCTTACCGAAAGTTTTGCTTTTGCCATGAATGCCTTAACTAATAACAAGTTAAGGACGTTCCTGTCGCTACTTGGTGTTACTATAGGTATCTTCTCTATTATTGCAGTGCTTGCTGCGGTAGACTCTCTCGACCATAAAATAAAGCAGGACCTAAGCAAGGTAGATAAGAACACCATGTACCTTAAGCGCTTTTCTTTTGCCCCTACCGATATACCCCGGTGGAAGGTACAGCAGTTCCCTAATGTTAAATATGAAGAATACCAGTACCTAAAAAGCAGTGTGCCCAGTGTAAAAACTATGGCTTTCCAAATGTTTGCGCCAGCCATAAACATAAAGTACGAAAATAAATCGGCCACGGGGGTAAATGCCATACCAGCATCTTACGAGCTTGCCGATATACAGGCGGTAGAGATTGACGGCGGAAGGTTTTATAACGAATCAGAATCTAACTCCGGTAAAGCTGTGGCTGTAATAGGATACGAAATTGCCAAAACCCTTTTTGGCGATGATAACCCGATTGATAAAAAAATACGTATGTATGGCCAGCGCTTTACCGTTATTGGGGTGCTTAAAAAACAGGGTGCCGCAAGTATGGGCATGCCCAGTAACGATACATCGGTAATGTTTCCTGTAAACTTTTTGCGAAGGCTGTATGGCGATAACAACGACTCCATGACCCCCATTATAATTATAAAGCCCATTACAGGATCTGACCCCGAGGCTGCCAAAGCCGAAATTACCCAAAAGTTGCGTAACTACAGGGGTATTAAGGCAGGAGAAGACAGCAATTTTATGATCGATATACTATCGTCGTTTACCGAGTTTATAGACCAGATTGTAGGCGTTCTTAATTTAGTAGGCTGGGTAATTAGCGGGTTCTCGCTGCTTGTAGGCGGATTTGGTATTGCAAATATTATGTTCGTTTCGGTTAAGGAGCGTACGGGTATAATAGGTATCCAGAAATCGCTTGGCGCTAAAAACCGTTTTATACTCATGCAGTTTTTGTTTGAAGCTGTAATACTATCCTTAATAGGCGGTGCCATAGGCATCCTGATGGTGTGGGGCGGCGGTTCCATAATAACTAAAGCTTTTGATTTCGAATTTGTACTGAGCGCTGGTAACATACTCCTTGGTACAGGGCTTTCGATTTTTATAGGATTAATATCGGGTATATTGCCTGCTATATCGGCCTCTAAACTCGACCCTGTAGAAGCGATAAGGAGTGGGATGTAAGCTGGGAGGGGGCAGTCGCAGTTTGCAATATTTAAATTGTATGATTGTTCCGCTTTAGATTTAGAGACATATTATAATTATGAAAAATATCAATAAAAAATACGCTTACTTTCTTTTAAGTGCATTATTACTTTTAGGATTAGTGTTTATCATGAATAAAAAAAACAGCCATACTAATAGCACTCAAAAACCGCAAGATGAAATTCTATCTGAAAATACACTAAAAGAAATAGATTCTCTTAACAGTAGTATTGATTCTCTTACGATTAATAATAATATTAAATTCGGAAGGGTTTTAGAAACAAAGAAACATTAAGTTTAATTCTTTCTTTAGGTCGGGTTCACGGTTCTTGCTGTATTTTTTATAACTAAAATATGAGTAAAATTATTAAAGAATTTTGGGAGTTTAAGGATAACCTCGTTCTAAACCCTTACCAGTTGGGGCAAATAATTGATTTAGAAAAGGAATCCAAAAATTTACTAAAATCGACAGATAATGATTTTGACTATGAATATAAAGGTGTTGAAAAATTTCTATGGACAGTTTCAATTGTAGATAATAGTATTGTAAGAATAATATACCGGAAAAATTTCCCAATACCCAATCATGACTTTTGGGAAAATAATTATCATCAAATTCGTGAAACGTTACTATTAACCCACGAACAGGTAGACAAGAGTTATACCGGAGCAAAAATGTTAATTATTAGCAGGGATTATTTTGTGACACTTATAATGTTGTTTAAATAAATGGATTTAAAAATTATGCAAAAAATATCAAGTGAGCGAAGTATATTGTTTAAGAAAAAGATGCCAGCTTTTGCATTACTATTAGCACTATTATATATTTTATTAAAGGTATTAACAGATTATCCTGCTGCAGATTTGTTTAGTATACTCGGTCTTTCAATCATAACCATAATAGGTTGGCTCGCTTATTTTAGAAGAGTCAAAGAAGTTTATCTTGCAGATGATGGGCTTGTAGTAAACGTAATAAAATACTCTTTACAAATATAATTCTGTTAGTAAACGACCTCGGGACAGTCTTAGTAAGATACAAAGAGGGAGATAATTATAAAAGTTTTAAGTTTATGGTCGGCGATTCAGGTTCATTTTTTAGATCAGAAATTGTAAAACAATTGAAGAAGATGATTGAAGAAAGTGCTGTTGATTCTGAAAGTGTTAGCAGGTTTAGGTTATAAGGCTCACGCCATAAGATCCATCTGCTCCTTATGCCGATTGAAATAAGGTTTCTATTAAAAAGTAAGATAATTTATGATTACAGAAATTGAACAGGAAACCTCAGATATTAACTGGTTCTTTATAACCGGTAATAAAATTGGTTTCGTTGCGTCAGGAGCGGGAAAGCTGCCTGACTCTGTTGCTAACCTTGATGAAAAGTTGTGGCTGCTATGGTCTTACTTTAAGGACTTACCTGAAACCAGCGAATTGCTAATTAATCCTGAACTTGAATCGATAAAAAATACCGTTATTACCAACAATTATCTTCAGGATTTTATTTACATGGCTAAGCGCGGGCTCTATGCTTTTGACAAAACTACTGTAAATAATTTTCGGGATACAAACTATTATTTGGTAGTGAAACCAACCAATCCTTTATTGGCAGACACGCTGCCTGACGAAATATTTAATTTAATTAGTAATACGTTATATGAGGGGAATATTGAAGATGCTAATGGGATAGATGTTGAAGCGATTATTTGAGGTTGTAAATTTTTGGTACAGAAGTTTACGCCCGAGTTAAGCTAAGGCCTTAAACTTCGTTGCGTTAAGCAAAATATAAGATGAGGCGTTAAGAAAGATTTGCTGTTTGAGCGCAGCGAGCCTGCCTGCCGGCATAGGCAGGTTCAAATCTTTTAGTCGAAGCTTATATTTTGTAGCAAAAGAAGTTAGAGCCTTGAATTTTTGTTTCTTTTGTTTCAGGACAAAAGAAAAGATATACTCACACTACAAAAACGAACTAAAAAAAAATCCCGACACTCTCTCAAGGTCGGGATCTAATATTATCGTACCGGTTGATTTAAAACTAAATCGAGGTAAAGGTTTACTTTGTCCTTAAGGTCTTTTCTTGGGGTTATAAAATCCAGGAAACCATGCTCCATAACAAACTCTGCCGTCTGGAAGCCTTCCGGCAACTCCTTGCCTGTAGTATCTTTTACCACCCTTGGGCCTGCAAAGCCTATAAGGGCTCCTGGCTCAGAGATGTTGATGTCGCCAAGCATAGCATATGATGCTGTTGTACCACCCGTTGTAGGGTCTGTACAAAGTGATATGTACGGTATTTTAGCCTCGGCAAGCTGTGCCAGCTTAGCCGAAGTTTTTGCAAGCTGCATTAGCGAGTAAGCCGCTTCCATCATCCTTGCTCCGCCCGATTTTGATATCATAAGGAACGGGATGTTATTTTTAATGGAATGGTCTATAGCACGTGCAATCTTTTCGCCCACTACGGCACCCATAGACCCGCCTATAAAGGCAAAATCCATACAGGCTATAACAAGGTCTTTCCCTTTAGATTTGCCTACGGCGGTGCGCACGGCATCTTTAAGTTTTGTTTTCTCCATGGCATCCTTAAGGCGGTCGCCATATTTTTTAGTATCAACAAACTTAAGGGGATCCTTAGAGGTTATATTAGCATTGATCTCTGTAAACTCATTATCATCAAACAGTATATTAAAATACTCCTTGCTGCCTATCCTTACATGGTAGCCATCTTCGGGGCTAACATAAAAATTCCTGGCAAGCTCATCTGCATCAATAATTTTACCCGTAGGCGATTTGTACCATAAACCTTTAGGCACATCTCTTTTATCTTCGGTTGGTGTTTGTATCCCTTTTTCTGTTCTTTTAAACCAAGCCATAATTTCTTCTTTTGGTAATAAATAACAATTGGCTAAAATAGCCTGTAAACAGGTACTTTAGCCAATTGTGGTGTAATTAAAGCGTATTCACGTTGTTAAGATCGGCAAATGCCTGCTCCAGCCTTGCGTTAAAAGTAACTTCGCCTTCGCGAACCCATTTGCGTGGGTCATAATGTTTTTTGTTAGGAGATTCAGCACCGTCAGGGCTGCCTATTTGTGTTTTAAGGTAATCAATATTTTTCACCATATAATCACGGATACCTTCTGTAAAGGCAAACTGAAGATCGGTATCAATATTCATTTTTACAACACCATAAGAAATTGCCTCTGTAATTTCTTCCTGTGTAGAGCCCGATCCTCCGTGGAAAACGAAATCGATAGGGTTATGCTCTGTGTTGTATTTTTGCTGAACGTACTCCTGAGAGTTTTTAAGGATTTTTGGTGTAAGTTTTACGTTACCCGGTTTGTAAACACCGTGTACGTTACCAAACGCTGCAGCAATAGTAAACTTGTCTGATACTGCTTTAAGCGCCTCATAAACCTGGCCTACTTCTTCCGGCTGTGTGTAAAGTTTAGAGCTGTCTACATCGCTGTTATCAACACCATCTTCTTCACCACCTGTAATACCAAGTTCAATTTCAAGGGTCATGCCCATTTTGCTCATTCTTTTAAGGTACTCTACAGAGATTTCTATGTTCTCTTCAAGAGGCTCTTCAGAAAGGTCCAGCATGTGCGAGCTGAATAATGGTTTTCCTGTTTCGGCAAAATGTTTTTCGCTGGCATCAAGAAGTCCGTCTACCCATGGCAAAAGTTTTTTTGCGCAGTGGTCTGTATGTAAAATAACAGTAGCTCCGTAAGCTTCTGCCAGTGTGTGTATGTGTTTAGCGCCTGCAATGGCTCCAAGTTTAGCTGCCTGCTGGCCTTCGTTAGAAAGGCTTTTGCCGGCATTAAAAATAGATCCGCCGTTTGAGAACTGGATAATTACCGGTGCTTTAAGTTTAGCAGCAGTTTCTAAAACACCGTTAATAGTGTTAGATCCTGTTACATTTACCGCCGGAAGTGCAAAGCCTTTTTCTTTGGCATATTTAAATATTTCCTGTACCTGGTCTCCGGTGGCTACACCGGGCTTAATATTATGAGCCATTAGTTAATGTTTTAAAAATTAATTCACAAAAATACTATTTTTAATTTTAGAACGGATAATTAATACCAACATTTAGAACCGAGTTAGCAAAATTGTATTCTTTAAACCATCTGTCGCCTTCGGGCCTTCCGGGATTGTAGGTTTTAAAGCCTACATCAAAACGTATCACAAAAAAGTTGAAGTCGTACCTAAAACCCATGCCCGTTCCCAGTGCAAGGTCCTGCAGCGATTTAAAGCCGTTAAAAGTTTTATCGGGGTCAGTTTCTTCGTCAAATACGTTCCATATATTACCCACATCGCCAAAGATAGCCCCGTTTAATTTCCCGAAAAGGTTAAAGCGCAGTTCTGTGCTATAGGCAATTTTAAGGTTGGCCTCGTTAAAATCATTACGGCCACCGCTTCGGCCCGGGCCAAGGCTGTAGGACTGCCAGCCACGGTTATCGTTACTGCCCCCACCAAAGTAACTCCTTGTAAACGGTATAGAGGTAGCGTTGCCATAAGGTACTGCAAGGCCAAAGAACGCCCGCATAGCAAGTACCTTACCACGGCGTAAATCCCAATGCTTTATAAAATCGAGCTCGCCTTTAATATACTGGGCATACTTAACATCAAAAATTGTTTTTTGCCCGGTAGGTATTCCCTTATTCTCGTCTAACATGCCAGATAGTAACGACAGGGTGTTACCGGCGCTCTCTACCTTAGTCTTAAATATAAAAAAGCTGTTGTCGTTAAGTGTCTCCCGGGTAGTGGTGGTGTAGGTAAAGCTGGAGGAAAAAATAAGGTTATTCTCTACAAGCCTTTGCCTGCGCTCTTCCAGCCTGCGCACATCTTCAAAATCAGTTTGAGATATTGCCACACCGGTCTCGTTTTCTAACACGTCGTTTACAAAGGGAGCGACATTATCCCTGGGCAGGTCGCCAACCTCATTAAAGTATGCAGGTGAAAAGCCCGGGTATGACTTTGCAATAGCATTAAGCCTGTCGTAAGACGACTTGTATACCCTAAAATAGGCACCGGCATTTACATTACGAATGTATTGTATGTTAAACAAATCAAGCTTGGCAGTGTGGCGGTTACGCTTTGGTGTCCAGTTATAGCTTAATACACCCGTAAAATTTTCTTTATCAAGGCCAATGTTCTTTTGCCTGCCTATACCAAAGCTCATTATGGTAGATGGTATCATCTCTTTGGCAATAATTTTCTCGGTTTTAAACGGGAACCATATCCTTGGAAAGGTAAATTTGGCATCAGCACCATACTCTAATATGTTAAAGAAGGCATGATCCTGTATGGCGAGGTCGTTGCTGGAACCTATGTTGCCACGGGTAGAAATTTCTAAAGTTTCTGCCCCCCGGAATATGTTGCGTATGGTGAGGCCTAAACTTCCCTGTACACCAAAATCCTGAATGTTAGAGTGGCTAAAATCTGCCGCTACATTAAACCTGAATTTCTTGCGAGGGTTAAGGGTAATGTTTGTAATTAGTGATGCTCCGCTGGCATCGGTGCTGTCTGCTACAAAGGTAATGCCCGGATAGCCAAACACCCGTAAATTATTGATATATCGGGAGGTAAGTACACGCTTGTAATCGGCGTAGTTGCTTCCGGGTGTAATAAATATGGCATCGGTAAGGGCTTTGGGCCTGTAGTTAAGCTTTCCTGAGCTATATATATTAAAGCCGTTGTAACTAACGCTGTCGATGTTTTGATCTTCGGCCGACGGATTTTTTGTAATAATATTTACCTGGCTTATTTTGTACAGTTTAAACGGTCGTACAAAAGTAGAATCGCCCTGGCGCACAGACTCATTGTCTATAACAATCTCTACATTAGCTTTATAGCCCGTATTTACGGTGTCTACTGTGTAGTTTATGTTGTTTTGCTGAAACGTATAAGCGCCACGGTTTCTAAACAGCGTGGTTATACGTTCCCTCTCGGCAGCAAAATCGGCTTCGTTATACTGTTTTCCTTTCTTAATTACCGAAAGGTTTTTTGTAGACCTGTACAAAGTGTCGAGCACAGGTGTTTCTATAACAGGTGTAATACTGTCTACAATGTAAGGCTTCCCGGTTTCTATTGTGTATTTAACAATAGCGCGTTTATCGGCAAGGCTGTCTATGGTCCATGATGCCTTTGTCCTAAAAAATCCTTGCTTATAATAATAGGCATACAGGCGGTTACGCGATTTTTTTACGCGCGCTATATCTACAAGTACGGGTGGCTCACCTGTTTTTTTAAGAAAATTGCTTAGCCCGGCCACCGCAAAAGAGTTGCCAAGTCGCATTACCTGCTTTTCAGAAAGTATACTGCGCATAAACTCATGCCTTCCGGGTTTGCGGTCCAGCCAGGCCAGGTAAGACGAGTCGGCGTTAGGCTTTGCAAGGTTATACATGTGCAGGCGCAGGTTGTAGCCCAGTATGTTTGTATTGGGCAACTGGTACATTTGCGCCTTGAGTTCGTCGTCTTTTTTAGGCTCGCCGTTTACACTAAATTCGTTTTTTTCGAGCAGGTGTTTATCCTTCGGAACCCGCTCTGTGAGCGAACACGAATATAAAACCAATGCCGATACTATAAATAATACTATTTTTGTTGTTTTATCTCTCAAAACGGTGGTGCCAAATATAAATTCAAAAATACATCTTTTATGGTTAGTAAAAACCAAATAAAAACAATAACGGGTTTACAGCAAAAAAAATTTCGGAAGCAGGATAAATTGTTCTTTGCCGAGGGTATAAAGGTGGTTCAGGAATTGCTGAATTCTAATTTTATACTACACCATTTATATACTACAGAGGCTTTATTTACAGGCATTGAAGCCGACAGGATAACCATAGTAACGCCGGATGAGCTAAAAAAAATCAGCGCCCTTACGACACCGCAGTCGTGCCTGGCACTTTTTACCATTCCAGACGAAAAACCGGTGCCCCATACCGGCCTTATAGTTGCGCTTGATGATGTGCGAGACCCCGGTAACCTGGGAACCATAATACGCCTGTGCGACTGGTTTGGCATCAGCCACCTGGTATGCTCGCAGCAATGTGTAGACAGCTATAACCCTAAGGTAGTGCAGGCCACAATGGGATCGCTTGCCAGGGTTAATGTAGTGTATACTGATTTGCAGGAATACTTAGCCGAAACAAAACTGCCGGTTTATGGCACTTTTATGGATGGCACTACTATTTATAAGGAAGCATTGCCACAGGATGGAATAATTGTTTTGGGTAACGAAGCTAATGGTATTTCTGCCGGGGTAGAAGCGCTAACAACACAGCGCATTGCTATACCACGTTTTGGAAACCTGCAGCAAACAGAAAGCCTTAATGTAGCTACGGCAGCGGCAATTATACTAAGCGAATTCAGGCGGACTGTTTAAGGTTATTATTATACCATAACATGCATTTTGTCTCGCAAAGGCGCGAAGGCGCAAAGTTATATGAATACTTAATTACGCTTGTCGATACATTTCCAAGTATAGCTTTGCGCATTAACGCCTTCGCGTGACATTGTTATATAAGCTGAGAATAAATTGTTTTTTAATGGAAGGTGAAGTTAATGAAAACACCTCTTGTTTTCATTGATGCTACATTACCGGTATAGGAACTGTTAGGGTTATTATCCCTTATGAGCTCGTCTTCCAGTCCAAATACCCCGCGAATTGATGGCGAAAATTTAAAATATTCGAAGTAAATATCTATACCCGCTCCAAGCTCGTAGTTATTGGTCCACTGTTTCATCCTGAATACCTGTCCTGTAATATTGTCGTCTCTAACCTTTTGGTTACTGTCAAAGTTAAGCGTGCGCGAAACACCCGCCAGTAAATAGGGGCGAACATTACCGGTACGCTTAGATGAGAATTTAAGCAACAGCGGAAAATGAATGTAAGTAGATTTTACCTGCCTTAACCTGTCTGCCGGCTCTATAAGGTCGGGTCCTGTAAAGGTTAGGTCACGCTGGGTATAGTACAATCCCGGCTCAAAACGAAGGTCTAAATATTCAAAAAGGCGCAGGTTACCCACAAGGCCCACGTTAAAGCCCGTGGTTGTTTTAGATTTAATATCAACACCCGGGTTGGTTTTATAATCAAATTTAAAATCGTAGCTGTTAAACCCCAGGAAATACCCCCAGTGCACGCGCTGCTTATCAAAATTTTCGAGATTGGTAATAGGGTCTTTACCAAAAACATTGGTACCAAATTGTGCATGGGCAAAAGTGCCACACAAAAGGAGTGTATAAATAAGAATTTTCCTCATTTTATTGTTTTGAGGCCGAATAAATGGTGGCTGCACCAAAGGTTTGCGGCATATCTTTAACCTCTATAAACCCAATTTTACGTAAAATATTGTTCAGTTTTTCGCCATAAGGAAAAAGAGAAGCCGATTCGCTTAAGTAAACGTAAGCTTCCTTGTCTTTAGAGAACAGCCTGCCAATAATCGGCAGCAGGTAACTATGCAGTTTATAGCCTTGTTTAAAAGGGAATTTTGTGGGTACAGATGTTTCTAATATTACAAAGATACCACCCGGTTTTAGCACACGAAGTATTTCGGCGAGGCCTTTTTCGAGCGTTTCAAAATTACGGATACCAAAGGCAACAGTAATAGCATCAAAGTAATTATTTGCAAAAGGCAGTTTCTCGCTATCGCCATATACCAGTTGCACACGCCCGTCAAGGTTTTTATCGGTCACTTTTTTGCGGCCTACTTCCATCATGCCCTCACTAATATCAGCGCCAATAATCTCTTTGGCATTTGTAGCCGACATTAATATGGCAAGGTCGCCCGTGCCGGTAGCAATGTCAAGTATGGTATCGGGGTTTTTTGCAGCAACAAGTTCAAGCACTTTTTTGCGCCATTTAATATCGATACCAAAGGTCATTACGCGGTTTAAGCCGTCATAATTACCACTTATGGTATCAAACATTTGGGCTACCTGTTCTTTTTTACCCAGGCCAGAATCTTTATAGGGAGTAACTTGCTGTGACATTGCTGTGATTTGGGCTACAAAGATAAAATAAGTTTTGTTAATGTGAGGTTATAATGTTTAAGCTAATCCAATATTCCAATTTCCAACATTAAAAAATAATTCCTTATTTTTCTCTTCTACACTTTTGATATAATTGAATGTGAATGCATATGATTGCTTAGGAATTAATCTTTCTATTATTGTGTCTCGCGATAAGTCAGAGGTGTCCAGCCCGCCAAAACGAGTGAGTAAGATTCTATCTATTTTAGTAGAATTAAATATAGATTCTAAGTTTGTCACATCTTCCTCAGAAATGTAAATTTTAAAACACCAACCGTATTTATCATAAAAAACATCAAATCCAGTGCCTTTAAAAATTTTATTTTGCTGATTAGCAGAAAATAAAGAAAAGCAATTTTTGATTGCTACGTACAGTTTGTATATACTATCTATATATTTAAATTTATTGTAGCTATAATCAATAATATTGTTCATTGAAGTTTCTAAATCTTTGTATAAATCACTATTATCGTTATAGAAAACAATGTTTAAAAATTCTCGATATTTCAGTTTAAGTTTTAAATCATGTTCGGAAAGATCATTTTTAGTTGCTAAACTTGTATATATATTATAAATTTCAGAAATATCCTCTATCTTAAATTTTACATCATAAATAATGTTAGATTTTCGAGCATCTGCTATTTTTAAGAATATATCGCTAAGAATTGTTTCAGATTGTGTAAGGTTGAAATCCTGATCTAAATGTATTTCGAATGTGTCATATATTTTCTCAGAAGTAAATTTTGGGTGTAGACCTTTGATCGGCTTAGTATGTTTCGGAATGTCAAAAATATTTCTCAGAAGTTCTTCGATTGATTGCTCATATATATTTTCATCTCTAAAATCAAGGCTAACAATACCTTTAAAATGGGTTGGAATGCAGCAGTGTTCTCCATCTTCATACGTACCAAATTTTAAAGCAGGTATGAATTTTTTTCGATCAACCCCTGCCATTATTTCTCCGGAAATTATTTGTTGTTCATAGCCAACACCTCCACTTCGGTTCTGAGACTTTTGTTTATATTGTGGAGTCAGTATAACTAATATTTTATCGGTTTCAATAATTGACTTTTCCATGAAATGAGTTGAACTTTCACCAAGCTGTAAATCATATTGATCTAGTTTAACATCTACGCCATTTTCAATTAATTTATCGGCTAATTTCCTTACCCAATCTTTGTGGTTTTGATCGTCCCATGAATATGTGATAAAAACAGATTTATTCATTCTTGTAAATACTATTTTTGATGATTGTTTTGTTAGCTCGCTAATTTAATTAAAATTTTGTAGGCAAATTTAATTCATTATTTTATCTTTCCCATTCTCCTTTTTTAAAATACATATTACTGAATTTAGGCGAATTAAATACTAACTCGAAACCCCATACACTACGGTATACGGTAGGATTAGTTGCTAATACATGGTGCGTGGGCTGCTGCATGTGGATCGCTAATCGCTCGGACTGATAAATTTTATTGGTAGAAATAGTGCCTTTATATGTTTGCCTGATCTTATCTTTATCAGTAACGTAAAAATAAATAGAGTCGTTATCTCTTATCTCAAACCGAAAAGTGTCATACTGCCAGTTAGCCTGCTTACCCGGGAAGTATCGCTTGTCAACCACATAACTGCCATAATAATCATCCTTATCAAGTACTTTTTTACTTGTAAGGAACTGAAGGATAGAGAATAGAACTATCATGGCTGTTATTCCAATAATAATAACAGCTATAGTTTGACCGAATATTTTTCTTTTAGAAACTATCCATACTACAAGCAATATCCCTATAACAGGAATTACTAAAAATATTATGAGCAAATTGAATAGAAATCCCATTTCCCTTTTTTAAAACACATATTGCTGCATTTTATAATGTATAAAGAATTTCGTAGTTGGTAGCATCAAATTCATCTTTTGGAACTTTATTTATTTCCAAAAGCCCCGGAAATTGAACTTGCATAATTATTCCCGGTTCACTTTCATAACAAAAAGTATTCTCATTAAGATATGTTAAATCTGATAGTATCTTAATTTCTAATTTTACTACCGTGGCACCTGTTATGGATATTAAAGTGTATTGTTGATGGTTGGCAGTGTCTTGATAAAGACAGATGACAGATTCACCATGCCATGTTATATAATTGCAATAAACAGGGTCAAGGCTATCTTCATGCGCAATTATGTAGTTGAAATTGTAACTTTCTCTATAAATACGGATGTAACTATAATTTGCTTCCATTGTACCCTGAAAGAAAGCCATGTCATTACCTTTTAAAACAACATCGTGTCCCCATACTTCCCAGCAGCTCCATTGCAGCATCTCCACCTCTTTATGCCTTACCAGACCATAAATTCCTTCATGAAATAATTTTTCTCTTATTAAATCAAATGCCACGCGCGATTTCTTTAAGTAAGTCTCAAACACAAACTCTAAATTATGCTTTTCATCTTTACCGTGAAAAACACTTTCGGTAAGGTTCCATTCGGCAGGGTTAATTTCAGGGAAATAAGCATCCGCTTCAGGAGAAATGCCCAGCACACGGGTCAGCTCAATTTTATCGGCTATTTCCATGCTTTGCTTGTAAATTTCGCCACCGCCTATTATAAAAACTTCTTCGTTTTGCGGGCAGGCGGCAAGGGCATCGTCAAGGCTGTTTACAATAATGCAAACCTCGTGGGTATAATCTTTCTGGCGGGTAATAACAATGTTGGTGCGATTAGGCAGCGGCCCATCCATACTTTCTAACGTTTTGCGCCCCATGATTATGTAGTGGGCGGTAGTAAGTTGTTTAAAACGTTTAAAATCGTCCGGCAGGCGCCATATCATCTGGTTGTCTTTGCCCAGGGCGTTGTTCTCTGCGGCTGCTGCTATAAGGGTAACAATCATTATAAGGTTGAGGTAGGGGTAGAGGGGTTTTCTTTTTCGTACTTTTTTTCGAGCTGGTCTATTCGGCGTTCCTGGCGGGCCACAAGCATTTCTATCTGGTCGCGTTCCCAGGCTTTATTTATAAAACTTTCTACAACAAAAATTTTCATGAAATGCAATATAAATATAAATGCCCATGCCGTTATTGCCCAAAGGTACCAGTCATCCTGAGGATCTACATCAAGAATTTTATTAACGATGTAAAAGAAAATACTGCACACAAAAAACAATATAAAATGCAGGTACACGCGCTTTTTTTGCTTTACCCGCTTACGTGCATATTCAAATAGTTCTTGTTGGTTCTTTTCCATAATTTAATTTTATGGTATTAAAGATAGATAAATTACCATTATCTAATAACTAAACTAATGCTAAATCGTATTGCAGAAGGTATACCTTTAATCCGTGCGGGTTTTAAATTCGGCATAGTGTTAACAATTCTTTCAGCTTCTTTTTCGTAATCATCGGGTGCACTACGGTAAAAGCTCTCAACGCTGAGTTTACCATCGCTATCTGCAATTAATATCATACCTACGCCCACAGGGTCAAAAACTCCGGATGGTGGTTTTTTATAATTTTTCTTAAGGTACTTTATAATGCTGTTTGCACTGCACTCCATTTGCTCATTAAAATCTGCTTTGTTTTCACATCCTTTAAAAAGCGCTGCTGAGTTATAAGTAATGTAGTTTGTAACTATTTTTTTCTTTTTTATATCCGCTGCGTCAGCAATATAGTAATTGTTAGTTTTTCCATTTGCAATAAATGTATAGTTAACAACATATACTGTATTTCGCTCCCTGATATTTCCGGCTTTTGGGATAAAAAGTGGGAGGTTGTTAATGTAATCAGCAACAGCTGATTTTAGTTTTTCACTCTCGGTGCGAACTTCGGTCTCCCCGGGAGTGACTTTACCGGAACCATCAACGACAAAAAAAGCAGAAACGTTAAAATAATTATTTTTATTCTGACTGGGTAAATCGCTTATAAGATCGTCATTAATAAGTGCAACTATTCCATTTTCAATTTCCTGTTCTGAACATTTTGAAGGCATCCTGGATGTGACACATTTTTGGCATACGGCGGTTTTAAAAGAAGTTTGCTGTGAAAAGCCATTGAGTTGGGCAATTAGTAAAAGAGCAAGTAAAACTGATTTCATATGTTTTTTTTTAGCCAAATCCTTTTAATGTAAAGAAAACGGACAATAGATTTTATTTAACTCTTAGCGTTAGCGGCAGGTATAAATGTACCGCTACCGGGATTCCTTTTTCTTCTGCCGGTTTTACTTTAGGTATTTTTTTTACTGCCCTGGTAACCTCATTCCTAAAATAAGCCGAGCTTCCTGCTATTTCTTCTACTCTAACTTTGCCATCAATAGCAATTAGTAATGAAACGTGCATTTTGTCCTCGCCCGAATTTTGGATGTAAGGCATGACCAAATTTTTTGAAATAACCTGATTAATGCCTTTTGCGAGGCAGTTCATTTTTTCACTCTTTGTTACTGCACTTTCACAACCGGGATAAATGGGTGCGCTGGCTGGTCCAAATGTTCTGTGTTTTCCTACTGTTTTCAATTCTTCGTAACTGGCAATATGATAATTTTGATTATCGGTATTGCGTAAATAAACAATATTCACAGGAGTGTAACTTCTCCGTTCGCTAAAAACCTTATCCTTAGGGATAAATGGAGGTAGGGTTGTGAGATAGTTTTCTATAGCGGCTTTTAATGCTGCATTATCTTCGCACATAATTCCTGTTTCAGATGGAATAATTTTTCCGTTTTCGTCTGAAATAAATTCTATAGACACGGTAAAGAAATTACGATAAATAGTTTTTTTCTCAATATCAGTAATAATATCTGAGGTTAACAGTGCTGTAATGTCACCAATAATTTTGTCTTCGGTACATTTAGCCGGAAGCTCTTCTTTTTCGCACTCTGTAAAAATGGCCTGCTCTCCTAATTTTTGAGCCATAGCAACGGCACTCGCCATAAATAGAATGGCAATAAAAATGTTTTTCATATACAATTAAGGATTATACCGCTACAGCGCCTTTAATGTGCGGGTGCGGCTCGTAATTTTCTAAGGTAAAATCTTCAAACTTAAAGTCGAAAATATTTTTAACCTCCGGGTTTAGTATCATTTTAGGCAATGGCTTTGGCTCGCGGCTTAGCTGAAGCTCCAGTTGCTCCATATGGTTGTTGTAAATGTGCGCGTCGCCAAAGGTGTGAATAAAATCGCCCGGTTCATAACCGCATACCTGCGCTATCATCATGGTAAATAATGCGTAAGAAGCTATATTAAACGGCACGCCCAGAAAAATATCGGCACTTCGCTGATATAATTGACATGAAAGCCTGGCAGCTCCCCCTTCGGGGGTTGGGGGGCTCACATAAAACTGAAAGAAAGCATGGCAGGGCGGAAGTGCCACTTTACCTTCGGCAACATTATCGGCAAACGATTGTGTTGTGTCCGGTAATACCCTTGGGTTCCATGCACTAACCAGCATACGGCGGCTGTTAGGGTTGGTTTTAAGCGTGTCTATAAGCTCTGTTATCTGGTCTATCTCGCGGCCATCCCAGTTGCGCCATTGTGCGCCGTAAACGGGGCCCAGGTTACCGTTCTCATCGGCCCATTCGTCCCAGATTTTTACGCCGTTATCGTTAAGGTATTTAATATTGGTATCGCCGTTAAGAAACCACAGCAGCTCATATATAATAGATTTTAAGTGCAGCTTTTTAGTAGTAACCAACGGGAAACCCTCGCTTAGGTCGAAACGCATCTGGTAGCCAAAAACACTTTTGGTACCCGTGCCTGTACGGTCGCCTTTTTGTGCGCCGGTCTCTAAAACATGCTTTACTAAATCTAAATATTGTTTCATTGTGGCCCCCTAACCCCCAAGGGGGAATTTAGCATTGAATAATTAATTTTGTTTTTATGACTTAGCCATCCCTTTAAGAATTCCCCCTTAGGGGGTTAGGGGGCTTTTATGATTCTCTTTTAGAAATCTCATCGCGAATTTTAGCGGCAAGTTCGTAATCTTCATTTTGTACGGCACCTTCCAGTTGCTCGTGCAGTTCCATAAGGTTATATTGTGAATAACCTTCGCCCGAAACAGATGTTTCGGCTCCAAAAGTTTGCGGTGCAGAAAGCACGTCATCATCTGTAGTTGCGCCTTCTTCGCCCTGTTCCGGATTTATCTTAAGGTAAATCCCAGCCTTGTCAAGAATGTTTTTGTAAGTAAATATAGGTGCGCTAAAGCGCAGTGCCAGTGCAATAGCATCGCTGGTACGGGCATCTATAATTTCTTCAATCTTGTCACGTTCGCAAATAATGCTCGAAAAAAACACGCCATCTACCAGCTTATGGATGATAACCTGCTTAACGACAATATCAAAACGGTCGGCAAAATTTTTAAAAAGATCATGTGTAAGCGGCCTTGGCGGCTTAATTTCTTTTTCTAATGCAATAGCAATAGACTGGGCCTCAAAAGCCCCTATAACGATGGGTAATTTACGTTCGCCATCTACTTCATTAAGTATCAGGGCGTATGCTCCGTTCTGCGTCTGGCTGTACGAAATTCCCTTAATATTTAGTTTTACTAAGCTCATGTGTGGTGTGTCCTAAAATACGAAAAAGGCTATCGGGCAAAGATATAACTATCCAGTTTCCGATAGCCCTTTTGTGGGCACAATTTAAAAATAAATTATGAGTTCTGTGCCTTAAAGGCTTTTATTTTTTCGGTCAGTTTAGGAACGATCTCAAATATATCTCCCACCACACCATAGTCTGCCACTTTAAAGAAAGGGGCATCGGCATCAGAATTTATAACAACTTTTACCTTGCTCGAGTTAATACCGGCAATGTGCTGTATAGCGCCAGATATGCCAAGCGCTATATATAAATTAGACGCTACAGGCTTTCCTGTTTGCCCTACGTGCTCGCTGTGAGGCCTCCAGCCAAGGTCGCTAACAGGTTTAGAGCAGGCCGTTGCTGCGCCAAGGGCTGTAGCAAGGTCTTCCAGTATACCCCAGTTTTCAGGGCCTTTAAGTCCGCGACCGCCAGATACTACAATTTCGGCATCGGCAATAGTTACCTTGCCGCTAACTTTTTCTGACGATTCTACTTTAACCGTAAAGTCGTTATCGTTAAGCGATGGCGCAAAATCTTCCTGCGTTAGGGCAGAAGCAGATTCTACCAGGCCGAAAGAGTTTTTACCGATGGCAAGAACCTTAACATCGGTAGTTATTTCTGTAACCGTAAATGCTTTGTTAGAGAACGCGTGCCTTCTTACCTGTAGCGGTGCAATACTTTGTGGCAGGCCTACAACGTTGCTTGCATAGCCCGCCTCAAGGCCCACAGCTACAAGTGGCGCTATGTAAAGACTGTCTGTGTTAGACGAGAACAATACAAATTTAGACGACTCCTTTGCTGCTGCCTGTTTAATAACATCGGCATATGCCTTAGCATTAAAAGCTTTAAGCTTGTCTATATTTACATTAAGCGCTTTGTCTACCCCATAAGCGGCAAGGGCAGAAGCATCGCTAACGTTAATGGTTACTGCAGTTACGGTGGTACCGGTCTCTGAAGCTATTTTCTTGGCGTAAGATGCAAGCTCAAACGCTGTCTTTTTAAATTTACCTTCTGCTGATTCAGCATATATAAGTATGGACATGTTTTTCTATTTATTTGTTAATTCGTGGATTTGTTAATTTATTAATTGCGCGGCCAAATAACCGAATAACTAAATGATCAAATCAACTCTTTAAATTACTTTAGCTTCGTTGTGCAGCAGGTTAACCAGTTCATCAAGGTTATCAGGGCTGATTAATTTTACCGCCGATTTTGGAGCAGGTTTTTCAAACTTAACCGCTTTTGTAGTAGCACTTGCAGCTACAGGTTCTAATATGGTCAGCGCTTTTGTACGCGCCTGCATAATACCGCGCATGTTAGGTATTCTTAGGTCTTTCTCTTCTACCAGGCCTTTTTGTCCTGCAATAACAAGAGGTAGTTTTGCACTTATAGTTTCTTTACCACCATCAATTTCGCGTACAGCGGTAACATCGCTTCCGTTAATATCAAGCTTAATGCAGCCGTTTACAAAGTCGTAACCTGTAAGGCCTGCAAGCATACCCGGAACCATAGCACCATTATAGTCTAACGATTCTTTACCTGCAATAACAAGATCATAACCACCGTTCTTTACCACTTCGGCAAGTTGTTTCGCAACAAAAAAACCGTCGGTAGGGGCAGTGTTAACACGAATAGCTTCATCGGCACCAATGGCAAGGGCTTTGCGCAACGTAGCTTCGGCATCAGGGCCACCCACATTTACCACAGTAACGGTAGCACCCGCCTGCTCTTTAAACCAGATGGCGCGCGTAAGGCCAAACTCGTCATTAGGGTTAATTACAAATTGTACACCATTGGCATCAAACTCTGTATCGCCGTTGGTAAAGTTAATTTTTGCAGTAGTATCAGGCACATGGCTGATGCAGACTAATATTTTCATTATTATAAGATTATAAGAGTTGATATATCGATATAGCGAAGTTAACAAATTTATTTAAATAAAATGCTATGCACGCATATTAAATGCGCTTTTTTGAAAAATTTAATCTAAAAAATTAAATTACAATAAAAAAACAGGTTTCAAATGCGTTTAATTGCGAATTTATATGTTGTTTGGCGGTTATGCCTATTTTACTCCTTCGTTAATCAACTGCACCATACCCTTAAATGTAAGTACCGCACTTTTTGCAGCGGGTTCGTTGATAATGATGCCTTCGTTTAATGGTTCTATTCCTGTAGCAATAATCTCTGTGTTGTCATTAATGTTTACTTTAAGGATGAGTCCCGGCAGTCCACAATACTTGTTAGGGCCATCGTGCACATTAAAATCGCTGCAAAACCATGCAGTTATAGGGATGGTTCCCGACATTCCCGTGGCCTTATTGCATTTGTAACCATTTAATACTTCCGTTTCAGGTAAAATTTTCCATTCAAAATTATGTAATCTGTCTTTTACGCTGTAATTGTCGCTTTCCATTGTTATTTCCCAATGATATGTGCCTGCTATAAAATCCTTGTAATAAATGTCTTCTGTAGGGCTTTGTATATTTGGCCCCGGTACAGGACCCGAAATCATCGTGGTGACAGATTTGCCGTTGCAATACGTGTATGAATACACCCGTGGAGCATACCACCCAGGCACTTCAACATTCGGGACAAAAATGCTATTGGCTGTATAAGTTGCCTTTAAACTTTGCGGGAAAGCTGGCATAGCAACAAGTACAAAGCATAATATCAGTAATTTTTTCATGAAAGATGTATTACGGTTTATCAGCGCATTTAAATTATATTTAATGTATAAAAAGGCAATTAAAATAGTAATTTCTAAATTAGTTGTTTTTACAGTAGAAATTGCCCCACATATTGATTAAAATTTTTATTTTTGCGTTTCATTTAATACGTGAAATATAATTACATGAGAACTATACAATTTAGGGAAGCTGTTTGCGAAGCCATGAGCGAGGAAATGCGCCGTGACGAAGCTATATATTTAATGGGTGAAGAGGTTGCTGAATACAATGGTGCCTACAAAGCATCTAAAGGCATGCTTGACGAGTTTGGCCCAAAGAGGGTTATAGATACCCCAATTGCCGAGCTTGGTTTTGCCGGTATAGCAGTAGGTAGTGCCATGAATGGTAACAGGCCTATTGTAGAGTTTATGACATTTAACTTTGCCCTTGTGGGTATAGACCAGATAATAAATAACGCTGCAAAGATTCGCCAGATGAGTGCAGGCCAGTTTAACTGCCCTATCGTTTTCCGCGGGCCTACGGCTTCTGCCGGCCAGCTTGGTGCTACGCACTCTCAGGCTTTTGAGAACTGGTATGCTAACACTCCCGGACTAAAAGTAGTTGTACCGTCTAACGTATACGACTGTAAAGGTTTATTAAAATCAGCTATCCGTGATAACGACCCGGTTATCTTTATGGAATCTGAGCAAATGTATGGTGACAAAGGTGAAGTGCCTGATGGAGAATATACAGTGCCAATAGGTGTTGCCGATGTAAAACGTGAAGGAACAGATGTTACCATCGTATCTTTTGGTAAAATACTTAAAGAAGCTTTTATCGCTGCCGATGAACTTGCTAAAGAGGGTATAAGCTGTGAAGTTATCGACCTTAGGACTATTCGCCCTATGGATCACGATACCATAATCAACTCTGTTAAAAAAACAAACAGGCTGGTAATACTTGAAGAGGCATGGCCTTTTGGTAGTATATCATCTGAAATTACTTATATAGTGCAGGAAAGGGCGTTTGATTTCCTTGATGCACCTATACAAAGAATTACTACTGCAGATACCCCTGCGCCGTATTCTCCTGTTCTGTTAAAAGAATGGTTGCCAAATGCAGGCGACGTTGTTAAAGCAGTGAAAAAAGTTATGTACAAGTAACAGGTTTTCTAACTATATTTGAAACTTCATCATACTAAATGATGAAGTTTTTTGTTTTAAAGGGTATATGAAAAGAAAGTTACTGCTTGCCTTGTGCGCATTTTTTATTTTTACCATTGCTGCGCTTGCCCAAACTAAGGTTAGCGGAATAGTGTATGATGATGCTAATCAGCCTTTACCATACGTTAATGTTTACTTTAAGGGCACTAACGAAGGCACAATTACAGATGAGAACGGTAAGTATTACCTGGAGTCTCAAAAAACGTATACAGATCTTACCATAACCTTTGTAGGCTTCGCTCCTAAAGAAGTTCACCTCGAAAAAAGTGTTAATTACAACATGAAGATTATACTTGCCGAAGCTAACGAGCTTAAGGAAGTGGTGCTTTATAGTGGTAAGACCTCAAAAAAAAATAATCCTGCCATAGATATATTGCGCAAAATATGGGAGCGCCGCCGCAAAAACGGCCTTAACATGTTTAAGCAATATGAGTATGACAAGTATGAAAAGGTGGAGTTTGACCTTAATACTGTAGACAGCGCCATGATGAAGAGCAAGCTCTTTAAAGGCATGGAGTTTATTTTTGACCAGGTAGATACATCTAACGTTACCGGTAAGACATACCTGCCTATTTTTATTAACGAAGCGCTTAGCAAAGTTTATGGCGATAATGTAGCCAGTAAGAAAAAAGAAAAGGTATCGGCAAATAAAACATCCGGGTTTGATAACAACCAGCAAATACTTGCCTTTATAAAAGACCTGTATGCACAATACGACATCTATAACAACTACCTTAAGTTTTTTGATAAAGATTTTGTGAGCCCGCTGTCGCGCACGGGTATTAATGTATACAACTACGTCCTTGCAGATAGTTCTTACATAGAGAATAAATGGTGTTACAACATTGTATTTTATCCAAGGCGCAAGGGCGAACTTACCTTTAAGGGTAACTTTTGGGTAAACGATACCACCTTTGCCATTAAAAAAATAGCAATGAGTGCCAGTAAAAGTGCCAATATTAACTGGGTTAAGGATATTTATATTGAGCAGGATTTTGATGTGCTTAACGACTCTGTGTTCCTGCTTAAGCGCGACCACATGATGAGCGACTTTGCGCTGAACAAAAAAGAGACTTCTAAAGGCGTTTATGGTAAGCGTACCACATTGTTTCGCGACTATGTATTTGATAAAAAGAAACCGGACGAATTTTATGCTGCCGATGTAAACTTTAACGACGAGTCTATTTATGGTAAGAGCGATGAGTTTTGGGATGAAAACCGCTTCGAGTCTTTAAACAAGGACGAGAAGGGCGTTTATAAAATGCTCGACACGCTTAAAACGGTACCAAAGTTTAGACATATGTATACCCTGGTGGGTACCCTTAGCAGTGGCTATTACCAGATGGATCATTTTGACTACGGCCCCATATTTAGTACTGTAGGCTACAATGTTATAGAGGGACTGAGGCTGCGAACGGGTGGCCGAACCTACTTTGGGCAAAACGACCCATGGAGGATAGAAGGCTATACTGCTTATGGTTTTAAAGATAACCAGTTTAAATACGGCATTTCCGGCAAGTGGATGGTAGATAAAAAGAACCGTATTATACTTGCAGGAGGTAACCGCCGCGATATAGAGCAAATAGGGGTAAGCCTCACAGCTACTAACGATGTGCTTGGGCGAAGTTTTGCGTCGTCATCGTTATTTGCAAGTGGCAGCAACAACCAGTTAACGTCTATAAACTTTAGTACATTCTCTGCAGAAATTGAGCCGGTAAAAAATCTAGTTTTAAGGACGAGCTTTAATTACCGTACATTAAAATCGGCCGATCCGCAATTGTTTAGCCTCGACTACTGGTTAGACCCGTTAGACCACAGCAAGGGTACCAATGGCTTTACCAAGCAGTACGAATATGGCTTTATGATAGACTATACGCCTAAACGCAGGACAATAGGGTATGGGGTAGAGCGCAGCGATGTAGATTATAATTATGCCCGCCTGTTCCTTAACTACTCTCAGGGTATAAAAGGCATTTTTGGCAGCGATTTCGATTATCAGAAATTGCAGTTTTACTACCGTCAGCCGGTATTGGTAGGAGGTTTTGGCCGATTGTTTACCACATTCGAGGCCGGTAAGATATTTGGCACCGTGCCACTGGGCCTTATGGGAATTGTACCTGGTAACCAGTCGTACTTTCTTATAGAAAATACCTATAACCTTTTAGATTACTACGAGTTTGTTACAGACGAATACGTGTCTTTACACTTAGAACACAACTTTAACGGCAGGCTTTTTTCACGCATACCGGGACTTAGAAACCTTAACCTACGCGAAATTATAGGTATAAAGGGCATATATGGCAACGTGTCGCAAAGAAACATAGATATTAACGCCTCTAACCTGGTGTACCGTTCTCCGGAAGATGTGTACTGGGAATACCACGCAGGCGTGGGCAATATTTTTAAAGTGCTGCGCATAGATGCCGCCTGGAGGGGTAGCTACCTCGATATGCCGGGAGCCAGCAAGTTTACAGTAAAAGCCTCGTTTGGGTTTTTCTTCTAAAAATATTAAGCTAAAGCACTTAGCATAATGCCAGATTCATTACATCGTTGTAGTGCGTTTAAATAATTGTTAAGTGTTGCCCGGCCTTATGTTTTAGGCTGTTAACATTTGCACCGTATTATTTTTATACTACTTTTGCACCATAACAAAAAACTATTACAATGTCTTCAGAGAAAACAACATTTGATGTACTTATAGAGATACCAAGAGGTAGCAGGAATAAATATGAATATGATTTTAAACTAAAAAGGATACGTTTCGACAGGATGTTATATTCGTCGATGATGTACCCTGCTGATTATGGTTTTATCCCTGAAACACTTGCTCTTGATGGTGATCCGCTTGATGTGCTTGTGTGGTTTACAGAGCCTTCGTTTCCTGGTTGTGTAGTTGAGGTTAAGCCTATTGGTGTTTTTTATATGGCAGATGACAAAGGTGAAGATGAGAAAATTATCTGTGTACCGGTGTCTGACCCTATTGCTTGCAAAATGAACGATCTTAGCGATCTTAACGTTCACTTTATTAAAGAAGTAGAGCACTTTTTCCGCGTTTACAAAGACCTTGAGAACAAAACCGTTGAAGTTAAAGGATGGGGCGATGCGGCTAAAGCTAAAGAACTTATTGCTGAATGTACTGCACGTTTTGAAGCGCTTGAAGACAAACCTGAAGAGTTGTTTACAATATAACGACAAACATTATACAATAATATTAAGCAATATCTCATAAACCGGATATTGCTTTTTTATTTATATTTACATCCGGCTTTATTCTATAACCGGTAAGTCAAAAAATTATGGCATCAAAATATCTTGTTGTACTACTTATACTAACCATTGTGGGCATAATAACGCTTGGGATTAAAAGGCTATTGTTGTTAAGGCGCGGGTTTAATCCGGGAAGGAAGCCTATAAACTGGGTAATGATTGGCCTTTTGGCCATACTCACGATCTTTCTTGTAAGCTGTAATAATAAAACGCCGGAAACGCCCGCAGAAAGTGCCGGTGCCGAACGTGAGCAGCAATCGGTTGTGGTAACGCGCATAGACGGAAAAACTACCGATGTGCACCGCGTTGTAGACGGTAAAGGCAACGTAACGGCAACGGTAACCACATCTGTAAAAAATGATAAAGGCGAAATTGTTACTGAGGAAAAAACCATTAAAGGCACCCGTGCTGAGGTAGACGCCCAGGTAAAGGAACTGAGCAAAAAAGAGTAACACAGTACACATACATAAAAAGAAAGCCGTTCGATAGAACGGCTTTCTTTTTGCAGCAAGGTTTAGTTTTTAATAAACTTCTGTACCGTATCGCCTATTTTAATACTATAGACGCCCTTACTCAGATTTTCTACATCAATCGCAGATTCCCCAGTGGTGATAGTACCTGAGAGCACTTTGCTACCAAAAACTGAATATATTTCATAGTTAGTATCGCCATTGATGTTGGTAATGGTTATTTGACTCTGCGCCGGATTGGGGAAAACAGTAAATTCTTTATCGCTAATTTTAGTTAAGCCCATTATCAATGTGGGCGCGAAGCGGTATACAGTGCCACTGGCAGGAAAGGCATCAAGGATAGGGTAAAAGCTTTCATCAGGAGGATTATTCTCTAAATCAAATTCAAAGTACTCAGGCTGGGTCATACTTCCGGTTAGTACAGATACATAAGGCATATTGTAAAGTCCCACAAACACTTCATTATCAAGTACTGCTAAATCTGTGATATTATGGTTGCCATACCTGTATTCTATAACGTTGTCTCTTTCATAAAGCCATACCTGGAAATTCAAATAAAAGTGATTTTCATCAAGATCAGACGGCTCATCATTTTCTAATCCTGCATTTTTTACTTCCAGTTTAAGTATCCTGTCACCTGCTTCGCCTTCAGTTATATAACTTATCGCTGATGCAGAAGTGGAGCTCGTGGTACGGTCCTGAATGAATGCTCCGGAAACCGAGCAATAAAATACACCTGTCTCCTCTTCCAGATCGGCGTCAGGGGTCAGGAATACAAAATCGTCATCGTAAAATAAAAACTGATTTACAGCCTGGCCGTGTATTGAAAAAGGGAATGGAATTGAAACCGGCCCGAATTCATCAAAATCCCAGACTTCACCATTATTTAAGGAAATGGGTGCGGTAAGATCAGCATACGCTGACTGGCTTGTGGTAAAGCTATAAAAATTTTGCCCGTAGGTTATACCTGCCGATAGCAGTAAAAATGCTAAAATAGTTTTTTTCATTCGGTGTCTTTTGGCACAAATAAAAGAAAAAAACCAGACAAAAATTATAATCGACGAAATATAAAATTTTAATTTTCAGAGGGTTGGTTTAACGTAAGCCCAAGGTGTGGGTAAATACAGCACAAGCCTAATACACCCGCGGGTTAAAACAAGCCGTGCAGCTCTGCATTAATACGGTTAATAATGTCGCCCAGGTCTTCGGGATTATCTACAAAATTGTTTTTATCCACATCAATAATAAGCAGCTTGCCCTTATCATAACTCTGTATCCAGGCCTCGTAGCGCTCGTTAAGGCGGCTTAGGTAATCTATTGATATCGAATTCTCATAGTCGCGGCCCCGCTTGTGTATATGCCCCACAAGGTTAGGTATAGAGCTGCGCAGGTATATAAGTAAATCGGGCGCGCCCACAAAACCTTCCATGAGCTCGAAAAGCGATTTGTAGTTTTCGTAGTCACGGTTAGCCATAAGCCCCATAGAGTGCAGGTTAGGAGCAAATATATGCGCGTCTTCATAGATGGTGCGGTCCTGTATAATCTTCTTTCCGCTTTCGCGAAATTGCATTATCTGACTAAGGCGTGTATTTAAAAAATAAATTTGCAGGTTAAACGACCAGCGTTCCATTTGGTGGTAAAAATCGTCAAGGTACGGGTTGTCTACAACATCTTCATAATGGGGTTCCCATTTAAATTGTTTGGCAAGCAGCCCGGTTAGAGTGGTTTTCCCGGCGCCAATGTTTCCTGCAACAGCTATATGCATTAGTTAAAAGTAAATTTATATTGAATGATCTCGCTTTCTGTAAAAATAGATAAAATTTGGGAGGCGTAGTAAAAAGACCCGAAGCTTTTTTCCGGAATCTGTACATACTTTTGTGTTTTAGAAGGCAGGTCGTAGAGGTACAGACTGTTGTCTTTACTGTACAATACTTGTGTGGAAGACAGTATTTGCACCTGGTTAAAAGCAGGTATGCTGCCCAGGGGTGTAACGTTGCCAAACAGGTTTACTACAAAGCATTTGCCCGCATTATCTACCCAGTAAAAATAATTATAATCGCTTTGGTAGTATTTTATACCATCGTTAAACGGTGGAGTAAGCGTCCTGAAGTTATTGCGCAGCGGGTCATACAGGCCTATTTGCTGTGTGGTAACATCATACAACCATAACCTGTTTTGCGATGCAAGCCCGGCAGCCTCTACAATAAGTTCTGTAGGGAGGGCACTAAAGTTTATGGTGGCCGTTTGGTTAAGCTGGTTATCCAGCAGTACCACGCTGTTAAACCTCCGGTAAAAAAGCACAATTTGTAAAGGGTTTTGCAAATCGGCGCGATAAATTTCGCCTAAACCTACGTTTTGGTATTTAACTGATTTTCCATCCTTGGTTTTCCTGAACTCATTATTGGCAATGGTATATTCCCACCCAAAAGCATCAGTGCCTATGTAACGCTGCGGCTCGTTCCTGCTACTTTGCATAAACTTTACAGGAATACCAATTTCCTGTGCCTGCACGCTCATATAAAACAGGAATAATAATAATACCAGTGTTTTTTTCATACCGTTGTAAATGTAAAAAAAATACGTGTTGTTTAATAATGCGCCACACGAAAATATACTGTGGCTATTATTACATTTAGTATAGGGTAACAGGGTTACAATGCTATCTTTACGGCATGCAAAATACTACTATCGACAAATACGACTACCTACTAAGGAAATTGCCTTTTATAAATGTGTTTTTTTTAGCTCCCATTATTATGTTCAGCTTTACTACAAGTTTTGGGGATCCCATTATAGTGCTCATCATTTTTAGCATAACAGCGATGTCTCTAATGGCAACTGTTTACACGATAAGGGTTCGCGACTATAAAAAAGATATCGATCCAAAAAAGTTCTTTGTCCTGTCGGTCACTATTGCGATATTTTTGTTTATAAGTATGTATTTTGGTTTTAAAGCATTAGGCTGGATGGACATGTAATGATCTTTCCGTTTCTCACACACAATTGTACGATTAGACTTTCATGATCACTATTGTAACATTCGAATATAGTTTTAACAGAATCTTACCATATGTTAAAGCCTGTAATTACTATAGAACTGCACTTATTTAGTGGTATTTTTTAGTAGAAAATAGCTATCTTTGCAGTAACAAATACAAAAGAGAAATTATGGCGAGTGATTATCAGCTAAAAAAAGAGTCTTTCGGCTCACTTGTAGAACAAATTAAGGTTGATAACATGGAATATTTCAGGGGAAAAACAATGTCGCGGGTGTACATGATAGGTAAATCTAATGATGACCAGCCGGCACTTCTTTTTCCTAAAAACGATGTACCAGACGATATTAAAGTTAAGCTTAATGAAGCCTTTAAATCAATATTTTTAGATGCCGAATAGGGCGTCGAAAATATATTAAAATACAAAAGGGACTGTTTAATTACAGTCCCTTTTGTATTTAAGCTCGGCAACATTAGTCTGGATTTTATTATATGAAAAAGCCTCCTGAAAATTAAATCTTCAGGAGGCCTTGTATTTTAAACTGGGAGATTATAATGAAAAAGCAGCTTTTACTTTCTCTACATAGTCAAGTTTTTCCCATGTAAATAATTCAACTTCGAGCGTTTTAGTTTCACCGTTAGGAGCAGTAAACGTTTTTGTAACAGTCTCCGGCTTGCGGCCCATATGCCCGTAAGCAGCAGTTTCGCTGTATATAGGGTTGCGCAGTTTAAGGCGTTGCTCTATAAAGTAAGGGCGAAGGTCAAATAGTGCCTCTACCTTTTTAGCTATCTCGCCATCTGTAAGGGTTAGTTTGCCTGTACCATAAGTATTAATGTAAACACCCATAGGTTTTGCAACGCCGATAGCGTAAGATACCTGCACTAAAATTTCATCGGCAACACCGGCAGCAACAAGGTTTTTAGCAATATGGCGCGTGGCATAAGCCGCACTACGGTCTACCTTACTGGGGTCTTTACCAGAAAATGCACCACCACCGTGGGCACCTTTACCACCATAAGTATCTACGATAATTTTACGGCCTGTAAGTCCGGTATCACCATGAGGCCCGCCTATTACAAACTTGCCCGTAGGGTTTATGTGGTACTGTATATCATTATTAAATAGGTGCGCATAAGCAGGGTTGTTCTTTACCACCCTTGGCACTAAGATCTCTATAATGTCTTTTTTAATTTTAGCAAGCATAGCCGGCTCCTCGTCAAAATCGTCATGCTGTGTAGAAACCACAATAGCATCAATGCGCACAGGCTTGTTGTTATCATCATACTCCAGCGTTACCTGGCTTTTAGCATCAGGGCGCAGGTAAGTGATCTCGTTATTTTCGCGCCTTAGGGCAGCAAGTTCCTGTAGCAGTTTATGGCTAAGATTTAATGCCAGTGGCATGTAATCTTCGGTTTCGTTTGTAGCGTACCCAAACATCATACCCTGGTCGCCCGCACCCTGTTCTTCTTTAGTGTGGCGGTCTACACCCTGGTTAATATCCTGAGATTGCTCATGTATTGCAGATAGTACACCACAAGAGTTAGCTTCAAACATATATTCGCTCTTGGTGTACCCTATTTTACGTATAACATCGCGAGCTATACTTTGTACATCAAGATAAATTTTAGATTTTACCTCTCCTGCAAGTATAACCTGGCCTGTTGTAACAAGGGTTTCGCAGGCTACTTTGCTTTCCGGGTCGAACGCGAGGAAGTTATCAATAAGTGCATCGGAAATCTGGTCAGCAATTTTATCAGGATGCCCTTCGCTCACTGATTCTGACGTAAATAAATATGCCATAATAAATAGTCTATTAATTTAGTAGGGAAAAGAATCTGCAACAAAAGCTAAAGGGTGGGAAGTCCCGCTTTAGCATTTTTTAATGAGGTTGCAATCAGTACAAATCTCTCCTCTATTTTATTTCGGTGCAAAGGTATAAAACCTTATTGGAATAAAAAAAATACAGGTAATTTTAATAGTGCCTTATTTAGTATGCGATGTAAAATTTAGGTGGCATACGGCTGTATAAGCCAATTATCACAAGCTAGGCGCCTGCCGGGTAATAGTTTAGATTAGAAAAAATTAATGTTGACCTTTTAATGACAGGAATCAACAAATCAAAATACGCCAGATTACTTAAAATGCATGAACATCCTTTTTTAAATGTGCTATTAATTATCATATTGTTACTACTGCGTTGAGCGTATTGTAAAAAACTAACATTAAAATTTCTAATATTGCGTTGATTCCTTGCGTAATTGTTGCTAATTATTGTTCTTTGTTAAGAATACGTCAAATTTTATTTAGACTGAATACAAATTAACTTTTATATTTGCCCCGAAACAATCGTTTTTTTAACCGAATGAAAGAGGGTATTGCACTACTATTTATATGTTTGATGAGCCATTTAGGCTGGTCGCAAACGGGTACAGTTACCGGAACGCTGTCCTTTGAAGATGGTGAACCCGTAGTAGGCGCCTACGTGCTAGTAAAAGGTACTGCAACCGCAACCACCACCAACGGCGATGGTAGCTATAGCTTAACGGCCATTGCATACGGCAACTACACGCTGGTTGTAAAATCGTCTGAAGTTAAAGAGCAGGAAATTGCACTTACTATAAATGCAAATGTAGCTGCAGTAAATATCGTTGTCCGTAGACAGGATGCCCACGAACTGGAAGAAGTACTTATAAGCGAAAAATCGGTAAAAAAGACGATTCAGGAAAAAGGTTATGCCGCTAATGTTATAGAGACTAAAGGTATTGCGTTGCAATCTATACAAACAAACGAGCTTTTAGACAGGAGCGTTGGCGTGCGCGTAAGGCAGGCAGGCGGCCTGGGCAGTACCGTGCAGTACAGTATTAATGGGCTGTCGGGCAACTCTGTAAGGATTTTTATAGATGGGATAAGCATTAGCAATTATGGCCCGTCGTTCTCGCTAAACAGCATTCCGCCAAATTTAATAGAGCGTATAGAAGTTTACAAAGGCGTTGTGCCTACATATTTATCTGATGATGCGCTGGGTGGCGCCATAAATATTGTACTTAAACCCGGTGCGGCAAATTCAGTTTCGGCAGCCTATTCGTTCGGTTCTTTCAATACGCACCAGTCCAGCATTAATGGTAATTACAGGAATGCTAAATCGGGCTTTACGGCTCGGGGTTCGGTATTTCAAAATTATTCTGATAACAATTATAAAGTATGGGGCAACCAGGTATATGTAACAGGAGCCGACGGTAAAATAACCTATGTAAAAGAAAAGCGTTTTCATGACAGGTACCGCTCTGTAGGCACAAAGGCCGATATAGGTTTTACAAATGTAAAATGGGCAGACCAGTTCCTTGTTGGTGTCCTGTATTCTAACATGGACAGGCAAGTGCAGCACGGTGCCACTATGGAAACCGTTTTTGGTAACAGGAGCGTAGAACAGTCTACGCTGATGCTGAGCACTACTTACAGCAAAAAGAATCTTTTTACAAAGGGGTTAGATGCGTCTGTGTATGCATCTTATAGCGACATGGCATCTAAAACCATCGATACCATACCGTATATGTACAACTGGTATGGTGAAATATCCGACTTTAACCGCGACGGCATACCCGATACCTGGGCAACAGGCGCCGAGGCTTCTAACAGGCCTACGCTAAACAGGAATAAGGAGAAAACATATGTAGCCCGTACCAATATTGCCTACAGCATAAACAATAACAATAGCATAGGTGTTAACTACCTTATTAACGATTTTACCCGTGCGCCCTATGACCCATTAATGCCGGCTGCCGAAAGGGAGTTTACAGATACCCGGGATCTGCGAAAAAGCATTTTAGGATTATCTTACGAAAACCAGGCATTCAAGCAGCGCTTAAAAACCACACTCTTTTATAAATATTACTCCCAGACCATTGGCCTTTCAGATCCGGTGCGGGTAAATAATGTGCTCACAAAATTAGAGTTCGAAAAAGGTATTAACGAGTCGGGCTTTGGGGTGGCAATGTCCTACACCGTTGTTCCAAAAGTTATGTTGACCGCAAGTGCCGAAAATGCTATAAGGCTGCCTGTAGGCGAAGAGGTTTTTGGAGATGTGGCACTCAACGTAGATTCTTCTTACGGTTTGGAGCCGGAAAAAAGTACCAATGTAAACCTTGGTTTTATAGTAGGGCCCTACGCTCTTGGAAAGCACAAAGTGGCCCTAAACACTAATGTGTTTTATAGAAACACTAAAGATATGATCATGAGGGCACAGGGCAGGGAACAGGACATATCTACCGGATACGAAAATTTACAGGATGTTTTAAGTAAGGGAATTGATGCAGAAATTAATTATACCTATAACGAAAAATTGTTTTTAACCCTGGGCGCATCGAGCCTTGAGGCCCGCAACAACAGGCAGTTCGACGATAACGGCGCGCAGTACATACACTACAAATCGCGCTTAAGGAACGTGCCATATTTTACGCTTAATAACAACATTAGGTACAATGCAGACAACCTGATCCAAGAGGGCTCAAGGACTACTTTTTACTACAACTTTGGTTACGTGCATAAGTTTTACCGCAACTGGCCCAGCCTGGGCGGTACCGGCAAAGCTGTTATACCGGAGCAGTTAGTGCACGACCTGGGTGTGGCTTACACGTTTCCCGGATACCGGTTTACCGTTAGTGCCGATGCCAAAAATATACTTAACCACCAAGTGTTCGACAACTGGGCGCTGCAAAAACCGGGCAGGGCATTCTTTATAAAATTAAATTACAAATTATATTAAATAACCATAAATCTCCATACAAATGAAATCGAAATTTATCAATTTATTCAGGATATCGTTAGTGTCTGCAATGGTGTTATCTGTAGCATCATGCAGTGATGACGATAGTGGTGCAGGTGCCGGTAATGGCGGCAACACAGCCGAAAAAACCTTTCACGTGGCATTTGCAGTAGGATCTGACGCTGACTCTCAAACCTACATTCAGGGTGTAACAGACCTTTCATTAGGGGCCATAAGCTTTAACGGGTTTGGTTTTGAGGTTCCGTCTACAAGAACCGCAAGGGTGTATGCATCTGAAGATGGAAAATCAGTGTACAACCTGGACTACGGCGGAGGAAGAATTTACAAATACAACTCTGCCGGCGGACAAAACTATACGCTTGCGGCAGAAACTAATGTGCAGTTTGCTGTGGGTACTGCTAACCCAAGGTGGACAAAAGTGAGCGAGACTACGGCACTTATGCATAATGTTGTTACGCAAAATATTTTTGATGCCGACAATAATTACGTAAAAACAGAATCTAAAGTAAGGCTTGTGTCTATAGACCTTGACGACCTGCAAATGGGTCAGGTAGAAGAGTTTGAAGCACTGCTTAGCCCCGAAGATGCCGCTGCAGGAAACTATGTTTTCAGGATAGATGCGCCTGTAATCTCTAACGGTAAAGCATATTACGGTTTTGCAAAAAGAAAATACAACACCGCTACAGGTACAGCCGGTAATGCCGCTTATACTAAAGTAGAAACCCTTGTGGTAGATTACCCTTCGTTAACTAATCCTACAGTTATATCTACAAACGTGGGCGGTGCTGCAGGTGCTACAAATGGCTACAGGACACCAGTGTCTCACATAGATGAGAATGGCGATATTTACCAGATAATCACTGTGCCTAACAACACGTATGACACACACATCCTTAAAATTAAAAATGGTGCGTATGACGAGAGTTTCGACTTTAACCTGTCTGAACTTTTAGGTAAGAACACGATTTCTAACGGCTGGTTTTACGCCGGTAACGGTATAGGGTATGTGCCTTATGCAAAATCTGACCAGGGTGGCCTTGCCGATGCAGTTTGGGGTGTTGCCCGTATAGATCTTCGCAACAATACTGCGGTAGAGTTAAACCTGCCTGCTAACCTGTGGTTACAGCAGTACCAGTATAGTGTTGTTAAAGATGGTAAATTTTATATGGCTATTGCACCACTTGGGCAGGCAGGTAACATTTATATTTTCGATACTACCTCTACATCACCGGATGGATTTACAAAAGGTGCAACTATCCAGTCTGGTGCAGATGCATATTACATAGGAATCTTCTAAAAAAAAATAGGTTAATTAGTTCAAATACTTTTAGCAATCTGTACGTTGTAGTGCCGTACAGATTGCTTTTTTCATGTTTAAAACAAAACGGGCTGATGCGTTTTCTTTAATGTTTTTAAAAATATGCTTTAAGTGGATGACGTTTTATAAAATATAAGCATTTGATTAATAGAGCTTTATATATTTTACCCGAAGTTTTAAAAAGTTGGTGATTAATTTATTTGTGTTAAAGTTTTAGATTTTATTTGGTAAATCAGAAATTAGTTAAGAAGTTTGCTGAACAGAAAAACTAAACAAAAATGAAATTTATTATCTGCAATATGTGTTGTATCATGCCGGAAACTTCCGCGGGTAGCTCTATTGCATAATTTTAAGTTTTTAAAATATAAGCAAAAGCCTTCCGCACAACGGAAGGCTTTTTTTTTGATCTTTAAAATCGATTCTTAGTGTTCGTTCTGCCGCCCCTCTCTTTAGCGAGAGGGGCTAAGGATGAGAAAAATATAAAAATGACAAAGTTCGCTTCAAATAAAATGGTAATGTGTTGTATGATGTGCATGTGCGCAACCATACCCCGTAGCCAGAAGCGAAAGAGTCACATCTTTTAGTTTATAGTTCAAAAACTGTAAAGCCCTTTTGGTACCATTACCAGGAGGGCTTTTTTATTTCTATTAAATCTTAGTTCGTTCAAATTCAATAAAATCTTTTAAAATCTACTATCATGAGCACACAGCAATTTTCTACAGCAGCACTACACGCAGGACACGATGTTACAAAAAATGGCGGAACCCGCGCCGTGCCAATATACCAGACAACATCATACGTTTTTAATAATGCAGAGCATGCAGCTAACCTCTTTAGCCTTTCAGAACCCGGCTATATTTACACCCGGCTTAATAACCCAACAAACGATATTTTAGAGCAGCGCCTTGCCGCTCTCGAAGGCGGTATAGGGGCAGTGGTAACAGCATCGGGCACGGCGGCGTTAACTACAGCGCTACTTGTGTTGCTAAAAGCCGGCGACCATATTGTAGCCTCTAACAGCCTTTATGGCGGCACTTACAATTTGTTTAATGTTACACTGCCGCGACTGGGTATTACCACTACGTTTGTAGACCCGTCAAATCCTGCAAACTTTACCAAAGCAGCGCAGGAAAATACCCGGGTGTTCTTTGCTGAATCTTTAGGGAATCCAAAACTTGATATACTGGACCTTAAAGGAATTTCGGCAGAAGCAAAAGCCTTTAAAGTGCCTTTTATTGTAGATAATACGGTTCCTACACCATACCTGCTTAACCCCATTGCGCATGGTGCAGATATTGTTATTCATTCGCTAACAAAATATATAACCGGTAACGGAACCTCGTTAGGAGGCGCTATCATAGACGCAGGAAAATTTGACTGGAGCAGTGGCAAGTTTCCGGAGTTTACAGAGCCATCTGCCGGATACCACGGTTTGGTGTACCATGAAGCCCTGGGGCCCGCAGCCTTTATTGCAAAAGCACGTATAGAAGGCCTGCGCGACTTTGGCGCAGCACTTAGCCCCTTTAACGCATTCCAGACCATACAAGGATTAGAGACTTTGCAGGTGCGCATAGAAAAACACAGCAGTAATGCACTGGCATTGGCCAAATGGCTCGAAAATCATGAAGATGTGGCATGGGTAAACTATCCCGGCCTTACGTCGAGCAAGTATAATGTTCTGGCTAAAGAATATCTGCCAAAAGGCCAAAGCGGGCTTGTAACCTTTGGGCATAAAGGCGGTTATGGAGCCGCAAAACAAATTGCCGACCAAACCAAATTGTTCTCGTTACTGGCTAACATAGGCGACACAAAATCGCTTATTATCCATCCGGCAAGTACCACGCACCAGCAATTAAACAATGAACAGCAGGAAGCAACGGGAGTATCTAAAGACCTCGTTCGCTTATCAGTAGGGATAGAGGATATAGAAGACCTGAAAGCCGATTTGCAGGCCGTGTTTGCAAACATTAAGAATACGGTAACGGTATAAGGGCTTTCTCTAAGCCTATTGAAAGGAACGTAAATATCCAGCCACAACGTGATAATGTCGTGATCATTTATACCCATTCCGGTTGCACCTCCTTTTAAGAAAGGGCGCGGAATGAGGACTTCAAACTGTTCCCGGTACTCTAACTAACTCAGCCGGGAGCGGTTTTTATAATCATTTTTGTTATGAAAAATATACATAAAATAGTCATACCCCGGTGGAACCTTCAAAGCGGTAAAATACTTGCCGGCGTTGCCCTTAGTTACCAGGTTTTTGGTCCCGCGCCGGGTAGTGCACCCGTAGTATTGGTTAATCATGCACTTACCGGAAACTCTAATGTGGCCGGTTCTTCCGGTTGGTGGGCGACACTTATTGGCAACGAAAAAACGATTGATACACGGTTGTTTACCGTACTTGCATTTAATATTCCCGGTAACGGGTTTGATGAAGATGCTGATACCCTTATACACAATTATAAAGATTTTACGGCTGCCGATGTGGCTCATATTTTCTGGCTGGGTTTAAAACAACTGGGTATATTACAACTGCACACCATTATTGGCGGAAGCCTGGGCGGGGGCATTGCCTGGGAGATGGCTGCTTTAGAGCCTAAAAAAGTAGCTAACCTGATACCTGTGGCAACCGACTGGAAAGCCACAGATTGGGTTATTGCAAATACACTAGTGCAGGACAGGATACTTAACAACTCTAAAGATCCTGTGGCCGATGCCCGGCTGCACGCTATGCTGTTGTATAGAACGCCGCAATCATTACAGGAACGGTTTGAAAGGGAGCAAGCAGAGGGCGCTTTTGCAATAGAGCACTGGCTAAATAAACACGGCAGGAAGCTTAGCGATCGGTTTGCATTACCCGCTTATAAAATAATGAACCATCTTTTAAAGACCATTGATGCTGCTAAAGGCAAAACCTTTGATGCTGTTGCCAAAAACATAACTGCAGCCATACACTTAGTGGCAGTAGATACTGACTTACTTTTTATACCAAATGAAACCCGCAAGACATATGATACGCTTACCCAAAATGGCAACGAAGTATATTATAGCGAGATAACATCGGTTCACGGACACGATGCTTTTTTAATAGAGTGGGAGCAACTGGCAAAAATAATTGCACCGGTATTTGAGTCAGAGCCATCAGTTTTCGATTTCGATGATAGTAGAAATTCCGCAAAAGAAAATGCTACTGCAGCATGGAGCTATAATGAAAACGAGACGACCGGCTAAACCTAATTTATTTAATGCGTATAGAGCGGTTAGTTAATCCGCATCTTTGATAAGGTTTAAAAACCTTTAGATAAAAATATAAAACCTGCAAGATGCCGCAGGCCCTGCAGGCTACGAAAATATTGTTTTTAAGTTGTTTTTTGTTTGTTTAAGAGCTGTCTTTGTCTCGGCAACAAAGGCAGTTTCTTTTTAATTTTAAAAAAGAAAATACCATGTCTCAAATAATAAATATAGTGCTGTTTGGTATAGGCAATACCGGTAGCGCATTAATAAATAAGGTGGTAAAAGGCCGCAAGGTGCTCCCTGCCAAAAATGCGCCTGAGCTTAGGTTCCCTGTTATAACGAACAGCAGTGTTGCCTTTTTTGAAAAAGAAGGGGCAGACTATGCATGGGAAGCCAACTTTATAAAATTTGCCATACCGTTTAAGCTGGACGATGTTATAGAATATGCGGTGTATAACGACCTGCAAAACCTAATTGCTGTAGATGCCACACCCAGCGCAGCCCTTGCTGCCGAATATCCTGTACTGATAAAGAACGGCTTTAGTATTGTTTCTATAAACGAAAGCCTGCCATTCCTGCCGGACAGCTTTGAAAAAGGCATAAAGTTTTTAAGCGAAAGCCGTGGGTTAGGGTACAAATTTATAGACCCGATAACCGGCGATAAAGAAGTTGCTGCAAACGCCTTGTATGAGGGTATTATTGAGATTGCTGCCAAGCAGCGGGATTTGGCCTATTAAATTAAGTTTGACTTGTATATTAAACGGAACGAGGATGGCACGGATGCTTTGCAAACACGGATTTAAACGCATTTAGCGCAATGGTTTTAGATCTGCAAAAATGCGTGTCTGATATCCGCGTCATCCGCGTTCCATTTTTATAAAGAAGCGAGTTCCCTATGCAATTTTAAAAACAAATATCTTGCACTTGTTAGGCAGGTAATCAACTCCGGCTAAAATTGCCGCTACATTTTCGTTAGGTACAAGTTCCAACGTTTTATTTTCAGGAAGTTTAACAATCGCCCCGGCAATATTCTTAGCACTCGCTACACCATTAAGGTTATTGTTTATGGCATTCTTATCGTTTTTAAAACCATTTACGTGCCATGATATTTTTCTCAGTACTGTATGCACATGCTTTTTACGCGCCAGGTGCAGCTGATGCTTTGTGTCATCATAAGCCGGTTTTTCAACCCTCTTCCAGTAATCCATGATACCGCTCGCTACCCATTTGCCTTCTTCAGGATCTTCAATTTCGGCAGCGTCGCCTATAACAATAATATGAAACTGATTCTTGTCTTCGGCAAGCGATGAATTAAGGTATGATTTAAATGTTTTCATTTTTATGAGGGTGTTTATTGCATACTGCATTGTGCGGCATGAAGGGTTAAAGGTACAACCCTTAGCGTGTATGTAAGGTTGTATTTTATTTTTTAGATAAGAAAGTTAAAAAGTAAATCTTTTATTGATAAAAGTTTTTTTGTGAACAGGGGTAAAGTTCTTTATCTTCATCATTTATAGCTTTAGCAATTTGTTTGTCATTACGAAGCTTCGCTCTTTTCTTATCAATAAGTTTTGTTTTCCAATAGTTATAAACTTGTGCTACTTGGGTATCTGAGATAGATTCATCTTCTCCTTCAATCCATTTCCATGTAATGCCATTAAAAACATGATGCCAGCCAAGCGCTTCATTACAATTTCTGTAAATGTAAATTGTACTAATGTTTTGGTTATATTTTTTAGGTTCACAAATTCGGGTAAGAATTATATGAATGGCTACAGTTTTTTCGGGGTTATTAACTGCATTAATCAATCTTTCAGTAGCAGGCTTGCCAATTTGTACCAATTTATTCGAAACGGAATCACCATCCATTAAAACCAATACGTAATTACATGTAATAGTAACGGATTTCCAGCTAAGCATCGATGTCAATCGGTCTATTTCTAAATCCTCTTTGGTTTGAGAATTCATAACACTAACCGTAAATAATAGCATGGTTAGAAAATATTTATAAAATCGCATAACTAACATTTGTCTCTTGTAAATATAATAAGAAGCCACATATAATCGCACCCCAAAACAAATTTGCATCCTATTAATTTGTTTCGTTACTTTGCACTGTTCTTTTACACAATGACATGTTATCACGAAAGGCAGAGGGAATAGACCCGATGAAGCCTTAGCAACCCTTTAAACTTTAAAGAAGGTGCTAAATTCTACTACGCACACGCGCAGATAGATAACTCACGAAATATTTTTTAATATTTCCTCCCCAATTTTGATGACATATATTTTGATGAAAAACTGAATGCTGATCTTGCAACTTTCAAACTTTCGACCTTTTAACATTAAGACTAAGAAATTATGTCAAAAATATATGATGCGCTCAATAACCGCATACTCGTTCTCGATGGTGCAATGGGTACTATGCTGCAGCGCTACAATTTTTCAGAAGAAGATTTTCGTGGCGACCGTTTTAAAGATTTCCCTCACTCGCTTAAAGGCAATAACGATTTACTTTCTATTACCCAGCCACACGCTATAAAAGATGTGCACCGCCAGTACTTTGAGGCAGGCGCAGATATTGTAGAAACCAATACATTCTCGGGCACTACGATAGGTATGGCCGATTACCATCTGGAAGATATAGTCTATGAACTTAACTATGAATCGGCTAAAATTGCAAGGGAAGTAGCCGATGAATTTACCGCCGCTAACCCTGACAGGCCCCGTTTTGTGGCAGGCTCTATAGGCCCCACCAACCGTACTGCCAGTATGAGCCCCGATGTTAATGATCCCGGCTACCGCGCCGTAACATTTGATGATCTTTTAATTGCTTACAAACAGCAGGTAAAAGCACTTATAGACGGTGGTGCCGATATACTTTTAGTAGAAACTATTTTTGATACCCTGAATGCCAAAGCGGCCCTTTTTGCTATAGAAGAGGTAAAGGAGGAGTTAGCTATAGATATTCCTATTATGGTAAGCGGTACCATTACCGATGCTTCGGGAAGAACGCTTAGCGGGCAAACGGTAGAGGCCTTCCTTATCTCGATATCGCATATTCCGCTGTTAAGCGTAGGCTTTAATTGTGCCCTGGGTGCCGACCAACTGAAACCATACCTAAAAAGGCTGGCACATAATACGAGCATGAACATTTCGGCACACCCTAATGCGGGACTGCCAAATGCCTTTGGCGAGTATGACCAGACACCCGAAGAAATGCAGGTACTTATTAAGGAGTACCTGGACGATAACCTTATAAACATTATAGGCGGCTGCTGTGGCACGACCCCTAAACATATCAAACTGATTGCCGATGTAGCGGCACAGTACGAGCCAAGAGGCCCCCTAACCCCCGAAGGGGGAACTGAACTTTACTCAAATAAATTTGCTGTGTAACTATGAGTACGAATATGAATGATGCCAAATCGGATTCTAATAACGACAAATTTAATAAGAGAATGGAAGCTCACCCTTTGGGGGCGGGGGGGGCTGCCCGTTATTTAAAACTATCAGGGTTAGAACCCCTTATAGTTACCCCCGAGACTAATTTTATAAACATAGGCGAGCGTACAAATGTTACGGGTTCGCGTAAATTTTTGCGCCTCATAAAAGAAGAAAAATATGAGGAAGCGCTCGATGTTGCCCGTGCGCAGGTAGACGGCGGTGCGCAGATTATTGATATTAATATGGATGAGGGAATGCTGGATGGCGTGCATGCCATGACCACATTCTTAAACCTTATAGCATCTGAACCGGATATTGCCCGGGTTCCGGTGATGATAGACAGCTCTAAATGGGAAATTATAGAGGCTGGCCTTAAAGTTACCCAGGGTAAGAGCATAGTAAACTCAATAAGCCTTAAAGAGGGTGAGGAGAACTTTATTGCCCATGCTAAAAAAGTAAAACGCTATGGTGCTGCGGTAATTGTAATGGCTTTTGACGAAACCGGCCAGGCCGATACCTACAACAGGCGTATAGAGATATGCAAACGCAGCTATGATATCCTTGTAGATAAAGTGGGCTTTCCGCCCGAAGATATAATCTTCGATCCTAATATATTCCCTGTGGCAACAGGTATGGAAGAGCACCGTAAAAACGCTATCGACTTTTTTGATGCCACTAAATGGATACGTACAAATTTGCCACACGCGCACGTAAGCGGTGGGGTGAGCAATGTATCGTTCTCCTTTCGTGGTAACGACAGGGTAAGGGAGGCCATGCACTCGGCATTTTTATACCATGCCATACAAAATGGGATGGATATGGGTATTGTAAACCCCGAAATGATCGAGGTGTATGATGATATTGATAAAGAACTTTTAGAGCATGTAGAAGACGTACTTCTGGATCGTCGTGAAGATGCTACCGAGCGCCTGCTCACGTTTGCCGAAAACGTAAAAGGAGGGGCTAAAATAACCGAAAAACAAGCCCAGGAATGGCGTTTGCTGCCCATACAGGAAAGGCTTACGCATGCCCTGGTGCGCGGCATAGACGAATTTATTGAGGTAGATATAGAAGAAGCCCGCCTTGCGGCCAGCAAGCCCATTGAAGTTATCGAGATTAACCTAATGACGGGAATGAACGTTGTGGGCGACCTTTTTGGCAGTGGCAAAATGTTCCTGCCGCAGGTGGTTAAGTCGGCACGGGTAATGAAAAAGGCTGTGGCTTACCTATTACCTTATATAGAAGCAGCAAAAGCAGCCCCCCCCGCCCCCAAAGGGGGAGCTGCTGAGCAGACCCGATATTGGAAGACGGCAGATCCGGTAATGTATGGTTTGTTAAAAGAGTACTGTAAAAAAATGCGTAATGAACCTACAGAGCCAGAGCGTTTGTTATGGTATGCTTTAAGTGGTAAAAAACTTGAGGGGTATAAATTTAGAAGACAACATATTGTAGGTGGATATATAGCTGATTTTATATGTATTAAAAAGAATTTGATAATTGAGGTAGATGGCCTTATCCATCAATTGCCTGAAAATGTTACGAGTGATAAAGAAAGGACAAAATGGCTTGAAAGTCAGGGATATAGGGTAATACGCTTTACTAATGATGAAGTTCTGTTTCAAATCGAAAATGTATTAGATAAAATCGTTATGGAATTGACGGCTGAGTCAGTAGCTCCCCCTTCGGGGGCGGGGGGGGCTGGCAAGATTTTAATGGCAACGGTGAAAGGCGACGTGCATGATATTGGTAAAAATATTGTTGCAGTGGTTTTAGGCTGTAACAATTTTGAGATAATAGACCTTGGTGTAATGGTTCCGCCTGAAAAAATTATAGAGGCAGCCGTAAGGGAAAATGTAGATATCATAGGCCTTAGCGGGCTTATTACCCCATCGCTCGACGAGATGGTGTACTTGGCTAAAGAGATGGATAAACTAAACATCAGTATCCCAATTATGATAGGCGGTGCAACTACATCGCGCGCACACACGGCGGTAAAAATAGCGCCGCAGTACCGCGAAACCGTAGTTCATGTTAACGATGCCAGCCGTGCGGTAACGGTTGCAGGCAATTTGCTTAATGCTAATAAACTGGAGTACTCTAAAACCATACGTGCAGAATATGACACGCTCCGCGAAGGCTACCTTAACCGCTCTCGCGATAAGGATTTCCTGAGTATAGAAGATGCACGCCGTAATAAACTTAAACTGGACTGGGATGCTTATGCGCCAACCAAGCCCAACTTTATAGGTGCCCAGACCATTTACCCTAAACCTGCCGAGTTGGTGGAGTTTATAGACTGGACACCGTTTTTCCAGACGTGGGATTTGCATGGTAAATATCCGGCGATACTTAAAGATGAGGTAGTGGGCGAGCAGGCAGTTATACTATTTGCCGATGCACAAAAAATGCTTACCCAAATGTTGGAGGAAGATTGGCTGGAGGCACGCGGTGTTTATGGTATATTCCCCGCAAATACGGTAAATGATGACGATATTGAGATTAGTCTAGCCCCCCCCGCCCCCAAAGGGGGAGCTTTGGAGCATGAGTCAGGAACTCCCCCTTCGGGGGTTGGGGGGCTTCGCCGCTTTTTAACCCTGCGCCAGCAGTCACAAAAAACAAAAGGCGCACCCAATATTGCCCTGGCCGATTTTATTGCACCTAAAGAAGCCGGTTATACCGATTATATGGGGGCATTTGCCGTTACCACCGGTTTTGGGGTTGACGAAAAGGCTGCCGAATTTGAAAAAGACCATGACGACTACAACTCTATAATGGTTAAGGCACTGGGTGACCGCCTTGCCGAAGCTTTTGCAGAATACCTGCACTTAAAGATCCGTAAGGAAATTTGGGGTTACGCGGCAGATGAACACCTTAGCAATGAGCATCTTATTAAAGAAGAATATGCAGGTATTCGCCCGGCACCGGGATATCCTGCCTGTCCGGACCACCTTGAAAAAAACACGATCTGGCAATTGCTGGATGTAGAAAAACAAATAGGGGTAACGCTTACAGAGAGCCTTGCCATGTGGCCGGCATCATCGGTATCAGGATATTATTTTGCTAATCCAAAGAGTAAGTATTTCGGCCTTGGTAAAATCAAGGAAGACCAGGTTATAGATTATGCCAAACGCCGCAGCATACCTACAGAGACCGCCACTAAATGGCTTAACCCTAATATAGCAGATTAGGCCCCTAACCCCAAAGGGGGATTGTTAAGACTCATAAAATATATTAAAATAATAATAATCCTATTGACCCCTGATAGGAATTCCCCCTCCGGGGGGTTAGGGGGCGATTAATGAAAGTAACCGAACATATTGCCAATGCCAACGGCAAAACACAATTTTCTTTTGAGATCCTGCCTCCGCTTAAAGGCCAGAACATACAATCTATTTTTGACAGTATAGACCCGCTAATGGAGTTTAACCCGCCGTTTATAGATGTTACATACCACCGTGAAGAATACGAATATAAGGAGCTGCCAAGCGGTTTACTCGAAAAAAAAGTGGTTAAAAAACGCCCCGGCACGGTAGGTATTTGCTCTGCCATACAAAACAAGTATCAGGTAGATGCTATACCACATATATTATGCGGCGGCTTTACTAAAGAGGATACCGAGAACTTTTTGATAGACCTTGATTTTCTTGGTATACAGAATGTGGTTGCCCTTAGAGGCGATGCCGTGAAAAATGAAACCTATTTTAAGCCGGAGAAGGAGGGTAACCATTTTGCAAGCGAACTTGTTACACAAATTGTAAACCTCAATAATGGTGTTTATCTTGACGATGAGCTGCAAAATACATCGGCTACCAATTTTTGCATTGGCGTAGCCGGTTATCCGGAAAAGCACATGGAAGCCCCAAGTTTTGACAGCGATATTTATTTCCTGAAACAGAAGATCAAGAATGGAGCCGAGTATATAATTACGCAGTTGTTTTTTGACAACCAACGATTTTTTGATTTTGTAGCCAAGTGCCGCAAAGAGGGTATTACAGTGCCCATTATTCCCGGGCTAAAGCCCATAGCTACTAAAAAACAGCTTAACATGATACCACACCGCTTTAAGGTAGATATACCGGATGACCTTATAATGGAGGTAGTTCGTGCCAAAGATAATGACGCCGTTAAACAGGTAGGAATAGACTGGTGTATTACGCAAAGCAAAGAACTTATTGCTGCCGGCATACCGGTTTTACATTACTACAGTATGGGCAAGCCTGATAATATTAAAGCAATTGCTAAAGAGGTTTTTTAAATAGGACTCCTAAAACGCCCGAAAAATTTTGTTTTTGGGCGTTTAAATTTTAGATTGACATTGTATCAATCAACAAACTTTATATTATCGATCTTAAAGTTTGTAAGTATTTTATTAATGTGACACCATTTTCTTTATCGAACAAACGGAATAGCATATATTCGCGGCAAACTGTAAAAGTGAGGTATTTTTACTACTTTATTCTGCTATTTCCCGTTATCTGTTTTGCCCAGGATATTCCTGCAGGCAGTTACACTGTAGATGCCAGTTATTTTTACGGTAACATACTTCCACACCGGCAGTCCATTCGCCACTTAATCACGGGGCATCCAGAGGGAATAGTTATTAGCTTTAATAAGAGAACCTTTGGAAGGAGAGCATGGGAGCAGGCTTATAATTTTCCCGATTATGGGGTTTCAATCCACTATCAGGATATGAAGAACGAAGCGTTAGGAAACATGTATGGGGTATACGGGCATTACAGCTTTTATTTTTTACAGCGGCAATTAGCTTTAAGGATAGGGCAGGGCGTGGCTTATAACACCAACCCTTATGATAAGGAAACCAACTTTAGCAACTATGCTTACGGCGCACACTTTATGCCCTCGACGTATTTTATGCTAAACTACAGCAAACAGGAACTTTGGCGGGGGTTAGGCATGCAGGCGGGGCTTATTTTTATACACCATAGCAATGCAAGTATGAAATCGCCTAATACAAGCACCAACACATTTGCTGTAAACATCGGTGTAAATTATACATTCGATAAAAAGGAAGAAAACCGGTATACTCTTGTTAAAGATGACTCTGTATACAAGCAACCACTTCATTACAATGTAGTATTTAGGGGCGGCATTAACCAAAGCGATGTTATTGGTACAAAACAATATCCTTATTTTACACTGGGCGCATTTATAGATAAGCGCATAAGCCGCAAAAGTGGCTTTCAGCTTGGTGCCGAATTTTTTTGGCCAAAATATTTAAAAGAGTACATACACTATATGGCTATTGCTTATCCTGAAAATCCTACTGATGGCACTACTGATTACAAAAAGCTGGGTGTTTTTGGCGGATACGAATTATATATAAACCGAATGTCGTTGGAGGCACAGTTAGGATATTATATATATTCGCCCTACAATTCTAACGGAAGGCTATATCAACGTATAGGGATGAAGTATTATTTTGCAAAAAATATTTACGGGTCAGCGGGTTTAAAAACACATGGCGCCAAGGCCGAGGTAATGGAGTTTGGGGTAGGGGTAAGACTTTAAATTTATGAAACACAAATTATATTGTATGGCATGGGTGCTGTTGCTGGTTTTAACCTCCTGCAATAACGATCTTACACCCGAGTGTTTTGAGAAAATGGGGCCTGTAATTACTTATGATGCAGTAGTTCCTGATTTTACGGCCATAAATTTATCAGTAGGAATAGAACTTGTAATAACAGAGGGGCCGGAACAAAAGGTGAGTATTACAACCGGAAAAAACATAACGCAGTACATAACAGCAAAGGTTAAGGATGGCAAACTTTACCTTACCAATGCGGTAGACTGTAACTGGGTGCGCGATTATAAAAGCACTACGGTATACGTAACTACACCGCATTTAGAGCAAATATATTCAGGATCGCAATTTGCAGTAAAGTCAAATGGGGTACTTACTTTTCCCTCCTTATCATTACAATCGGGCATTTTTAGTGAAACAGCTTCGGGCACGTTCGAGCTTAACGTAAGCTGCAGAAACCTGAGCGTTGACGATAACCAGGGAAGCTACTATATAATAAACGGCGCCGTAGAAAATCTATCGGTAAATTTCTATGCAGGCGATGCCCGTTTTAACGGCGATAATCTTATTGCGCAAAAACTACAGGTTTTTCATCGCAGTACAAATGATATTATTGCTAATGTGCAGCAGGAAGTAACAGGAACCTTATATAGTACCGGCAATTTAGTACTAAAAAACCACCCGCCTGTTGTAACCGTTAACCGGATATATACAGGACAAGTGGTTTATGAGTAATTAGCTGTAAATTGCTTAATAGCTGCTTTCTTTATCTTCTGTTTGTGTGGGCGCAGTAGCCGTATTTAAATCCTGCTCTGCAGCTTTCTCAAAGGCATCGGCCCACCATTGCAAATTTACTCCGCACATTATATTTTGTATTAGTTGTTGGCAGTTGATTTGCTAACTTCAGTATCCGCAGTATCAACTTTCTTTTCGTCTTCATCGGTTTCCCACCATGACAATTTTCCGCACATAATTATTTTTTATTAGTCATTTCCCTAAACACGGTCTCCAGGTTCTTGTTCTTTAAGGTAAGCTGTAATGTCTTTAACCCGTTTTCATAGGCAAAATCAAACAGTACCGGCCTCATATCATGTTGCGCCGTAAAAATGAGTTCCCACACATTGCCCTGAATATTGGTATACGATATAATAGTAGGTATACCCTCAAGCAATTCGGCATTAACCGGCATATCAAATTCCACCTCAATAACCTGCTCCACTTTATTGTTATCATCAACAAGTGTGCCCAGTTTTTTATCGGTCACTATCCTGCCATGGTTAATAATAATCACGCGGTCGCAAATGGCTTCTACCTCCTGCATAATGTGGGTAGATAAAAATACGGTCTTGTCTTTGCCTATATTACGTATCAGTTCTCTGATTTCAACCAGCTGATTGGGGTCGAGCCCGGTAGTAGGTTCATCAAGTATTAAAACTTCCGGGTCATGCAGTAATGCAGCTGCAAGGCCCACCCGCTGGCGGTAACCTTTAGAGAGCGCACTTATTTTTTTGTGGGCTTCGGGCAATAAGCCTGTAAGCTTAATCACCTCTTCTATCCGTGATTTTTTTACCTTATACACATCTGCATTAAAGGCAAGATATTCGCGCACATACAGGTCAAGGTACAGGGGGTTATGTTCGGGTAAGTACCCAACCGATTTTTGCACCGCCTTTTGTTCTGTCTCTACATTGCTTCCATTTACCATAGCCAGCCCGGAATCTGCGCTAAGGTAAGTGGTCAGGATTTTCATAAGGGTTGATTTTCCTGCACCGTTAGGCCCCAGGAAACCCACAATTTCTCCTCTCTTTATAGAAAACGAAACAGCATCCAGAGCCTTTTGCTCCCCATAATGTTTTGAAATATCCTGAACCTCTATAGACATAGCATTTTGTGTTTTAGCAAAAATAGTGAGAAAAAATATGTAATAGGAAATACTACTTATGCGATAGGATCCCCGCTTTTAATATCTGGCCAAATTGGTACATATCTTCATACGAACAATATAGCGGCACCGGCGCCAGGCGTATTACATTAGGCTCTCGCCAGTCTGTAATCACTCCATTTTTCATTAAGTATTCAAACAGTGAGCGGCCTTCGCCATGCAGGAAAACCGACAGTTGGCACGCTCTTTCTTTAGGCTCAGATGGTGTAATTATCTCAAAATGCCCGTTAACTTCCCTGTCAATTTCGTGCAGAATAAAGTCAAGGTAAGAGGTAATACTATCCCTCTTTTGTATAAGGGCAGGCATACCTATTTCGTCAAACATCTCTACAGATGCCAAATACGGGGCAAGAGAAAGTATAGGCAAATTGCTTATTTGCCATCCTTCGGCGCCACGAACAGGATCGAAGTTAGGTTCCATTAAAAAGCGGCGCTCTTTGTTATGGCCCCACCAACCAGAAAAGCGGGGCAGGTCGAGGTCATTGTGGTGCATTTCGTGCACAAACAAACCTGATGCGTTACCGGGGCCGGAGTTCATGTACTTGTAACTGCACCATGCAGCAAAGTCTACATTCCAGTCGTGCAGTTCCAGGCTAATGTTGCCGGCGCCGTGTGCAAGGTCCCAGCCCACATAAGCACCTGCATCCTGTGCAGCCTTAGTAATGGTTTTCATATCAAAAACCTGCCCGGTATAATAGTTTACACCACCTATAAGCAGCAGGGCAAGCTCGTCGCCTACCTGGTTTATGGTCTCTAATATATCTTCAAGCCTTAAATTGTGTTCTCCTGGCCTGCGCTTAATTTCTACAATAGTATCTTCGGGTTTCAGGCCATGAAAATGCACCTGGCTTTTTATCATGTACTGGTCGCTTGGAAAAGCTTTTTCCTCACATATAATTTTAAACCGTTTTGCAGTAGGCTGGTAAAAGCTTACCATAAGCAGGTGCAGATTTACAGTAAGGGTGTTGGCCACGGTTACCTCGCTTGGCAGTGCTCCAACAATTTTACTTAACGGGGCAGCAAACCGTTCCTGGTAGTCCCACCATGGCTTATCTGCATAAAAATGACCTTCTACAGCCATTTTTGCCCAGTCGTCCATAACTTCGTCTACATATGCTTTTGTGCGCTTGGGCTGTAGCCCAAGCGAGTTTCCTGTAAAATAGATAACCTGTTTCCCGTTTACGTGCGGAAACAAAAATTCGTCCCTGTATTTAGCAAGCTTGTCTTTAGCGTCAAGCTGCTGTGCAAATTCGAGCGTGTTTAAAAATTCCATTGTTGAGTGTTTGTGCGGGGTAAAAATAAGCATTTAATAAAACACAGCGAAGTAAATTATAAGGTAGGTGCACATAAGTTTTAATAATATTTAAAATATATTTTATTTAAAATGTGAAAATTTTGCTATTGGGTGCATGTAGCTGTAAGGTGCATTAACAGTATTTAATAGTGTGTGCCAAAATAGGCTTAAAGCGAGGTTAATTAGTGTGAAATAAGCTTGTTAGGTGAGCATACATGCCTAATTTTATACTTGTAAACCACAAAAAAATACAATAAGATGAAAAAGATAATTTTTACAGTTGCTGCAGTACTTGCTTTAGGAGTTGCATCAGCGCAGACAAACCCTGCAAGGGTACCGGGAACTACAACCCCAACCACAACAACGCCAGGCACCACTAACGGTACAATTAATAATGGCACAAATAGCAACGGAACCCTGAATAATGGTACCACTAACGGTACACTTAATGACGGCGTAAACAACGGGACGTTAAATAACGGAACAAACAATGGCGCGTTTAACAATGGCAGCCCTAATACTGTTCCTGCCCCTGCTACGACTACAAGGCAGAACAATAATACACGTTCTACAACAATGCCTAACACGACATCGCCGTCTACAACGTCTCCGTCTACCACTACTCCAAATGCGATAAGGCCACAAACAACGGCATCTCCATCGCCAAGCAGCACAACATCTCCTGTAGCGCCAAGCTCTACAAGAATGCCTGCTAATGGTACCACAACTACCACTACTACACCATCATCTATGGGCACAACGCCACAGCCATAATCAACGTCGATACTACTACTGCTGCTAATATTAGTGCATGTATAGTTGTTTTTGCGAAACAAACAGAGCCTAAGGCTTTTATAAAAACCCCGTATTGGGGTTTTTTTACGCATTTTGGTAAGGTATTGTTAAAGCTATTAGCAATTATGAAAACGAATCCGTATTTTTAGTACTCAATTTATATACATTTCCATGGAATTACCTACAGATATTCAGATAGCAAAAAACGAAAAGGCAATAAGCGATATTGAGCGTGCAGTATCTATTATTGGGGGAGCATACCTTATATATGATGCCTTTAGAAAAGAAAAAAAGAGCATGCTCGAAATTGCGGCTGCCGGCTTTATGATATACCGTGGGGTAAAAGGGCTGCTAGAGAGCAATGGCGTGCGTAAGGTTTTAGAAAAACCGCAGCAGCCTAAAGATGCTAATATAAACATACATGCAAGGCTTATTATAAACCGCCCCGTAAACGAGGTGTATACCTTTTGGCGCAATTTAGGCAACCTGCCATTGTTTATGAAACATCTTGAAGGTGTTACCGTTTTAAGCGATACGCTATCGGAATGGACCATTAAAGTTCCGGGTGTAGGTACTAACCTTAGCTGGAAAGCAGAAATTGTAGGCGAAGAGGCCAACCGCTACATAGGATGGAGATCGCTTGCCGGGTCGTCCATTCGCAATGCCGGTAAAATAGAATTTAAAGATGCCGGCGAACTGGGTACGCTTGTTCATGTGGTGTTCTCATACCATCCACCCTTAGGTGGTGCGGTAGAGGAGGTTGCGCGATTTATAACCCCGGTTTTCGAAAAAATAGTACGTAACGATATCATGGGCTTTAAACGTTATATGGAAACCGGTACACCGCAAAAATTACAGCAGGAAACAGTTGCTATCTACACGTAAAACTTCAAGTAACAGGCAATAGACAATAAGCAATATGCAAGAAGTTAATATTGCCTATTGTCCATTGCCTATTGTCCTTTGTCTATTGCCCATTGCTGATTATTTTTTATTGCCAATTCTTGTGTTTATTAATTATGCCGTAGCTTTGTATTACTACATAATTTAATATTTATAACGTGGAGCAGGACGACGACGGAGTGATTCAAAACGGTTTTTTTAAGAAGAACCCGGTGTTGCAAAACAAAGAATTTCTTTCCTTTTTAAGCATTCGCTTTGGGCTTATGTTTGCCCTTAACATGCAGGTTACCATTATATTTTATTGGATATACCAAATCACTAACGATAAGCTTGCCCTGGGGCTCGTAGGCCTTGCCGAAGTTATACCTGCGGTAGGCTTTTCGCTGTTTGCCGGCCACTTTGTAGACCTTAACGAAAAGCGCAAAATGGTGCTTTTCTGTATAGGGTCGTACGTGCTGCTTAGTGCCTGCCTCTTCGGACTTACGACGCCCTATTCTTTTGATACTCTTGGAATCCAACGAACCCAGTACAGTATTTACTTTCTCGTATTTATTGGCGGTATCATCCGTTCGTTCATGGGGCCATCGGTGTTTTCGCTCTTTGGGCTTGTGGTGCCACGAAAGCATTTTGCCAATGGTACCAGCTGGAGCAGTATGGCCATGCAAACGGGCGGTGTATTGGGTCCGCTTACAGCAGGGTTGCTTATAGCTTTAGATGGTGTTGTAGCCGGAATGTTCGTGGTGGTCATCATCATGATATTGTTGCTGTTCCCTATACTCCATATAAAGTCGAAACCTATTTTAAAGATAGAAAAAGAGCCGATACTGCAAAGCCTCTCCCAGGGGATACGCTTTGTGGTAAAAACTCCTGCGTTACTCGGGGCGCAACTGCTTGATATGTTCTCGGTACTCTTTGGCGGGGCAGTGGCATTGCTGCCTGTTTTCCAGAAAGAGATCCTGCATGTAGACGAAGTCGGTTTCGGGCTATTACGTTCCGCGCCGGGAATTGGGGCGCTTATAACGTTAGGCTTGCTTGCTTTTATGCCCTTGCGCACGCACCCCGGTAAAAAACTTTTTGTAGCAGTTACGGGTTTTGCGTTATCGATCATCGTATTCGGCCTGTCTACAAATTTTATCTTGTCATTCTTTATGCTGTTACTCTCAGGTATGTTTGATGCTGTTAGCGTAGTAGTGCGCAGTACTATATTACAGCTTGTAACACCCGATAACATGCGTGGCCGTGTGGCTGCGGTAAATACCATGTTTGTAAGCTCGTCTAACGAGCTGGGCGATTTTGAAAGCGGCGTTATGGCGCATTGGCTGGGCACGGTAAGGGCAGTTGTAACAGGCGGCTGTATAACGCTTGGTGTTATAATGGTTACTTTCTTTACTACACCGGAATTGCAGAAATTTGACTTTGAAGAGGAAGAGGCTAAGAAGGTTTAAGCTGTTTGATGTTTGTATAATAATTGGTATCGACACGCATGTAGGTTACAAATCGCAAATAAAATGGTTCAGAGTCAGTAGTGGCAGCAAATAGTTGCTATTATACGTTATTATAATAAAACGCAAGGTAAATTAAAAAGGCCCGTACAGTATTAATGTACGGGCCTTTACAAAAAGAAGAAAGTTGCTTGTTGCATTTTATAATTCCTTATGCTTTTTCTGGTAATTGTTTCATCAAAAAAGCTTTAAATACCGTTCCCCTCCGGCGTTTAAAACCTGTTTATTTCTGAATCTACAAAGAGCAGATGGGCAATTGTATGGTTTTATAAATATAATACTAAGCTAATCAAAATATCAATCCTATAAGTATGGTAGTGTATTTTTGTCATTTTTTTATCGATTGGGATATAATGCCTAAAAATAAATTATTATTTAAGTTAAATCCATTGTCAAATTAATTAAAAGTCGAATTATCCCTAATTTACTACAACGTTATAGGTGCGGTTTTAATGTGGGTTAACCTCAAAAAGCGCCTATTTTTTCGCGAGAGGATTATTTACATCTACAAATTCATTCTCACTTTTAGAAATTACTATTGTAGCAACGCCATTGCCAATAAAGTTAGTGAGGGCCCGCGCCTCGCTCATAAATTTATCTACTCCCAGTAAAAACGCAAGTCCCTCTACCGGAATTTTGTGTATAGCCGTAAGAGTCGAGGCCAGCACTATAAAGCCGCTGCCTGTAACACCGGCTGCCCCCTTAGAGGTTATCATGAGGAGTCCTATTATGGTCAAGATTTCGGCAAACGATAAACGCACATCATAAAGCTGCGCTAAGAAGATAACCGACATTGATAAATATATAGATGTGCCGTCGAGATTAAACGAGTAGCCCGTGGGCACTACCAAGCCTACCACAGGTTTACTGCAACCTAAATTTTCAAGCTTTTCCATGAGGTTAGGTAACGCTGCTTCAGATGATGATGTGCCTAATACTATAAGCAGTTCGGCCTTTATGTACTTTATAAAGGTAAAGATGCTCATTTTGTAATAGCGCAATATACCGCCCAGTATTACAAATATAAACAGCGCCATAGTAATGTAAATGCATAGCATTAGCTTACCTAATGGCAATAATGTATGTAGCCCGAATTTACCCACCGTGTAAGCCATGCCGCCAAAAGCCCCGAGGGGTGCCAGGTACATAACCCATTTTAAGGCTTTAAAGACGATGCTGGAGCATTTATACAAAAAGCTAACCGCCTCTTCGCGCCTTTTACTGTAATTTAAAATAACGCCCACTAATATAGCAGCTACCAGTACCTGGAGCGTTACATTATCCATAAAAAATTTAAGCCAGCTAAAACCCTGTGCCTGCCCTGTAAACTTAGAGGGATCCTGCATGTTAAGGCCGGTGCGGTTTATTTTACCGGGTTCTAAAATATAAGCTACCGCAACACCTATTGCCAGGGCAAAGGTGGTTACGATCTCAAAATAGAGTAGCGATTTTACACCTATGCGCCCCACTTTTTTAAGGTCGCCCATACCACTTATGCCTAAAACTATGGTAAGGAATATGATAGGCACTATAAACACTTTAATGATATCTATAAATGTCTTGCCTATTATTTCCATCTTAATGGCAACGGCAGGGTTAAAGTGGCCAAGTAATATTGCAGCAATAATGGCAATCATAACCCAAAAAGTAAGATTTGTTACCACCTTAAATAAAGTGCTTTGCTGAGGCAGGGGGTTGGTATCCATACAACCGAAGATATAAAATATTATTTATGTGCCAGTTGCTTTAAAATATCTTTTGCAGCAGCGACATATGCGGCAGAATGTTTTGCAGCGTCTTCACTAAGTATGCGCTTAAGTTCAGGATATATCCATTCATTATCCTTACCCAGCAGGTGCAACGCACGCATTGCATAGGCTTTTGTGGCTACTTTGCCATTCGGGTTAATAAGCCAGTCGAAGCAGGCTGCGGTAATTTGCTCGATTTCAGTGTCACCTAAAAAATTAGCGCGTCTTTGCTGGTGCCTGATTGCGAAAAGGCAAATTTTAGAAATAGACCGTAGCGCCCCCTCATGCTTTATTTGCGAAAGCACCGTGCAAAATTCGGAAAGGTAACCTGTAAGCCATTCCGGTTCTTGCTCCAGGACAAGTTCCAGGATCCAGCAGGCTTTATGGTGGTTGGGGTCGGTCACCGTTAACGCAATTTTCACCAATTCATCTAAGAGGCTTTTGTCTTGCAACACAGCATTAGATAATAAATCGCGTATAGGGCGGTGGGCAGTACTGCGTGCTATTTGCCTGTAAAAATTCGTTTCCATGAAACTGTGTATAGTGGTACTCAAAATTAATAAAAAGCAAAACGGGGCACAAGGCCCCGTTTCAAAATAATATAAAGTTATAAGGAAAATTATTGCCTGATAAACATTTTAGAAGCCGTCCCTTTATTGCCTGTTAGCTTAACAATGTAAGTACCTGCCGAAAGGCCTCCAACGTTTATTGCCGTTAATGAGGTATTAACTGCGCCATCCAGTAGTTTTTTACCCGTAACATCATATACCGCATACGTAGTAAAACCGGTAGTTTGTGCAGCATCGATATTCAAAATGCTGTTTACCGGGTTAGGGTATATCTTAATTGTATTAGCATTAACGGTATCCAGTCCTGTTGTACAATCTGTATTAAGGCTTACCACCAATGGTGTTCCCTCTGTAGAATTAGAGCTGTATGGGCATGTTGACGGAGAAGCAACCGCGTGGTACGATCCCGGCTGTGTAACCACATACACAGGGTCGTTAGCACCTTCTATAAGTTCGCCATCTTTATACCACTGAATGTTTACAGAGAACAATTCCGGTAGTGTAGTAGTAATTTCACCACCCGGGCAAAGCAGGTAGTTAAAGTTACCTTCTTCATCAATACCCTGCGTTACACCCTCGTTTATTTCGGTTGTAAAGAACAATGGTGTCCATGTCCTCATATCTATGAATAAGATATTAGAATCGTAGGTTACATCATCCTGCGTTACCACTAACTTTAGGGTACCCTGTTCGTAGTCATTTGCCTCAAAAGTAAAATTGGCAGCGTTTGCATCTTCAATGGCTGTAAATGGTCCGTTGTCAAAACTTACAAACCATTGGTAGCTATCGTAGTTTATAAAACCTTCGCTAACAAAAACTTCACTTGTCGTGTCCGGGCAAAGTAATACGTCTCCGTCAATTACTGGTATAATGCTTTGCGTGGCACAATCAGGGTTAGCCTGCACGGTTATGGGTAACGAGGTACTTAAAGTGTTAGGGCAAAAATCTACCCCGGCAACTACATGATACGATCCCGGCTCTGTAATTGTATAACTAACATTTGTAGCGCCTTCTATAGCTACACCGTCTTTATACCATTGTGCAATATTGTACGGGCTTAGCGCGGTAGTAGTAAGAGATCCGCCTTCGCATATAAGGTAGATAGGGTAATCACCCCTTATTACGTTACCGCTTGTTGTGGTAGATACTAATAATGATCCCCAGGCATAGCTGTCAATCTGCAAAGTATTCGATTCCAGCTCTACACCGTTAACCGTTACAACCACTTTTAAAAGGCTCTGGTCATAAGTAAACCAGTCATAAGTAAAGGATGCAGATGTTGCATTTGCAATGGGTTCAAACTCTGCAGTAGTTTCAAACCAAAATTTACTATACCACTGGTACGTGGTATATGTTTCACCATTTGTAATTGTAGCTGTGCCGTTTGTGTCCGGACATAACATAAGATCTCCCTCAATAACCGGAGCCTGCTGCGCAAAGGCAGAAAAGGTAGTTGTTAAAAAGAGGGACATTAGTAAAAAAAATTTCATAGCATTTTGTTTTTAATAGTTAATAGTCTCTTAGCATTTCTTGCTGAGGATAAAATTAAATATAAAAACTACTATTTATATGCCTTTCAGCCGTATAAAGCGTGACAGGCACCGTGACATTTCGTGACAATTCCTTAAAAAATATAGCTTAACGATATATTTCCATAATAGTTTACGGGCATTCCCGGATAATAATAGCGAGGCTGAGCACCGTTAACACCCGTGGCATTTACCAGTACCATAGAGGCATAGTGCGTATTAGTAATATTATTAATACCCGTCGATATGTGCGTACTCAAATTTTTAAAAATTTCGTAGCGCCATCCCAGCTTTGCATTCAGTAGGCTATAGCTGTCAGAATAGAGCGAGTTAGCATCATTGAGAGGAACGCGGTCTGTATAATAATAATCGGCGCTAAGGTACAAGCCATGAGGTATAAGTACTGTTACGCCACCGTTAACTTTATTGTTTGGTACCCCTGTAAGGTCGTTACCACTGTAATCGATACCGTTGTTTAAAAATTCTTTAAACTCATAATGCCCTATCGACGCCGCTGCATAGGGTTGAATGGAAAAGTTAGCGCTTACTTGCCAGTTGTAGTTAATAGATGCTTCGATACCCTCGTGCAATGTTTCGCCGGCATTAACGCCTACATACTGGTCGTCGCCCACGCGTTGTGCCACAAGCAGGTCTTTTATTTGCATACGGTAAGCCGATACTTCTACATATAGATCTTTATTGGCAAGGTAAAATTTACCACCTACTTCAAAATTATATCCATTTTCCGGTTTTATGTCAGGGTTAATGGTGCCCTCTGCAGTAAGGGTTTCTTCTATAGATGGGAGCGAGAAACCACGGCTTACAGATGCATAAATGGTTTGCAAAGCCGATGGTTTGTATAATAACGATAATTGCGGCGACCAAATGCCGTTATAGCTGTAACTTTCGGACGAACGAGTGTCCAGGGGGAAGGTATTGTCTAAATCAAATTTTGTTTTGTTATAGTTTACACCTGCCTGCATTTCAAATTTTCGCGACAGCTGTACCCTGAATTGTGCAAACGCATTAATAAAATCACGGTCCTGCTCTGTGCCGGTTTGCCTGTCGCCCTGCAATGTTCCGTTGCCATTGTTTTGCTGGTAGAGGTTGGCATAGGTTCCGCCCTTAAAGCCGTCTTTAAAATATTCGAGCCCGGCAATAAAGTTCGATTTCATTTCGCCAATGTCAAAATTGCCAAAAAACTGTGTACGTGCGCCATAAGCAGTTGTATGCTGGTACAATATGTCGAAGGGCCGTGGCTCATAACTGTCTTTCGCATTTATAAAAATGGATGTCGAATTTTTAAGCCAGTCCGTCGCCTGCCAGTCGTAAGCCAGTCCGGCCAGGTACGATTTGTATTGCTCATAGCCTTTTGCGGCTGCCCATGTAGGTGCGGCTGCTCGGGGATTAGTGTCAAAACTTGTCTTGCTTACAGAGCTTGGTAAATAGGCTTTTAAGTACGTGTAGTTACCAAAGTAGGTTAGTTTACTTTTCTCTTTACGGAACAATTCTCCTGCAAGGGTAACACCCTCTCGGTTGTAATGGCTGTTGTCGCGGTAACCGTCGTTCTCCAGTTTATGGTAGCTAAGGTTAAGGCTGCCCTCTTTTGTATTGAGGCCATAGCTCACTGTATTTTTTACCAACCCGAATGACCCGTGTGTACTAA
>Ga0265798_10000571_pt1 | contig 60645 bp, 97 predicted proteins | sample P3T30metagenome_FD_192430 | JGI IMG/M metagenome (GOLD analysis project Ga0265798, IMG submission 192430) | Plant litter microbial communities from East Loma Ridge, Irvine, California - P3 T30 | ecosystem: Environmental > Terrestrial > Plant litter > Unclassified | place: USA: California... | reverse complement strand
CCTACAACAGCCTCCGCCCCGGCCTGGCTGGCGGTGTCGCCATGCTGAACGCGCAGGGTCTCGTCGTCAACGCCAACGGCACCGTGCCGACCATGTCGGCCGCCAGCACCATCACGCTCTCGCAGATCTCCGACGCCACCCCCTTCGGCCGCCAGCTCGCCAAGGCGACTACCGCGGAGGCGGCCCGCGTGCTCATCGGCGCCCCCGCCAGCAGCCTCCAGCTGCCCTCTGGCGGCTCGGCGGGCCAGTTCCTGCGCAAGAGGTCGACCGCGGCGGGAGACGCCGTCTGGGAGACCCTCGACCTCGGCTCCGGTAACGACGCCGTGGCTGCCGCCGCTGCGTCCGCTGCATCCGCCCGAGAGTCGGCCGCATCCGCCGCCGCTTCACAGGCAGCACGCGTGGCGTCCGCCCAGGCCAGGGACATCTCCGTCGCCGCCTCGGCGCGCGCTGAGCTCGCGTCCGTCCTCACCCCCATCCAGGGCCGTCCCGGCTGCTACGACATCAACGCCCCTAGGAGCTAGGCGCCCATGCCCGTCATCCCCGTCCAGCCGAAGACCTCCCCCGACCTCTTCTTCTCTCGTGTCGCCGCGCGGTTCGCGGAGCGTGAGAAGCGTCCGATCAACATCTACATGGCGACGGACTCGATCAACGACTTCGGCTCCGACGACGCCCGCTACCGCTCCTGGCATGGAGCCCTGCAGCGCGCGCTCGAGAAGCGGTACCCCACGACGGGCGTCGGAACGGACGGCTTCGAGACGTTCATGTCCGACTGGGCGTACACGGACCCGAACCCGGTCGACATGCAGCCGGGACGCGTGTCCGGCACCCCGACGGCGACGAATCTCTGGGGCTTCGGCCGCCAGGCTTCGTACCAGTCGGCCGGCTCTGGCAGGTTCCGCAAGGACAAGGCCACCGGATGGTCGCTGACAATCCGGAACGACAAGACGACCGACGTCTACGAGATCTACATCGACGACGAGACGACGCCTCGCTACCGCTTCGAGGGCGGCGCCGTCCAGTGGCGCAAGCACATGATCACGGGGCTGGACCGCACGAAGGAGAGCACCGTGAAGGTGCTGTTCGTCAAGGGGTCGAACCTGATCTTCAACGACATGACGCGCTACGACGGCACGGAGCGCAAGGGGATCCACGTCGTCAACGGCGGCCGGTCGGGGATCTCGATCAACGGCCTCGCGACGACAGGCCCGGGCGCGGACGTGAACGGCTCGTGGGCGACGATCCTGCCGACGCTGGCGATGGACATGATCTCCGGCCCGGACATCATCCTCCTCACTCTCGGTACGAACAACATGGGAGACCAGGTCTCGGCCTGGAAGACGATGTACCGCTCGGTGCTGGCCCTGCTCAAGATCTACGCGCCCAACGCGCTCGTGTTCCTCATGCTGCCCGCCAACCCGGCGCCCGCGGCAGCCGGCGACTGGGCCGGCAAGCAGCTGGCCCTGTTCGAGCTCGCGTCCGAGTTCGAGAACGTGCAGGTCACCCCGCTCAACGACCTCTACGACCCGAACTTCCTCCCCCAGCAGGGCCGCGGCGACTCGGTGCCGGCAGGGAAGTACATGCGCGACAACCTCCACCCCACCTCGCTGCTCTACCTGGGCGAGGGCCTGCCCTACGGCTACGTGCCGCTCTCGATGGGGTGGCTCACTGGGGCGTACGCAGCGGCGGGTACGGGCGGCGGCGGCGAGAGCGGCGGCTCCGACCCGGTAGACAGCACCCCGCCAGCTGTCGAGGTCATCAGCCCCGCACCTGGTGCCGTGGTGCCCGTGGGCGGTTCGATCCCGTTCGTGGTCAAGGCCACGGACGCGGGCAGCGGGATCGGCGCGCGCGGGTTCTTCACCTCCACCGGGAAGGTCATCATGGGCGGCTCGCCGCCGCCCCTGCCTGGCCGCGGCGAGGGCTTCTACGGCTGGGAGTCCGTGCCGCACGAGGAGGTCCAGAAGTTCTCCGGCGAGACGTGGCACGCCCTGTTCAAGGACCAGGCAACGCCGACCGCGAACTTCACCAGGACCTCGGCCCGCCTGATCACGGCCGCAAGCTCGACGACCCCCATCGACACCACGAAGCCCGTCGTCGGGACGATCACCTCGAGCCTCGGCTGGGTCTTCCCCGCCACCGCAACCAGCACCGTCATCAGCGTCCCGGTCACCCACGAGACCCTCGGCGTCGAGCTGGTCTACCTCTACGCCTTCGGCTCGGGTGAGGCGCTGTTCATCGAGAAGCTGGTTCGCGGCACGAACGGACTGTGGAGCGCCACCGTGCCGCTCTCGAAGCTCGCGACGAGCAACCGGGTGGGCGTCACGGCTGTCGCCAACGTCGCACCTGGGGCCATCCGTGGCCAGGCCACGGTGTCGCCGGAGCAGGTCTTCTCCTTCGCCGCTGGTCTCGACACCACGAAGCCCGACGGCGTCGTCACGGGGCCCGCCACGGGCGTGACGCTCGGCGAGGACGTCCCGCTGCGCTTCGCCGGCTCGGACGCAGGCCCGGGTGGCATCGTGCTGGTCGAGTTCTTCGTCGACAAGCACTACCTCATCACGAAGGGCGAGCTGCTCGGCGGCAGCCCGGCCAACGGCGTCTGGGGCGCCAACGTCCCACGGAACGCGATCATCGCAGCTCGCCCGCAGTACCCGGACCCGAACAACGTCCCGAACCCCACGATCCGCGTGATCGCGAGGGACGCCGCCGGCAACATCCTCTACACCGATGAGGTGCAGGTGGCGCTGCCCAAGGAGCAGGTCGTTGGGACCACGATGGCGGTCGCGATCAACAAGGCGACGAACCTCTGGGCCGACGCCGCGGTTCAGGCGGCGTTCGACAGCCGACACGGCGTGGGTGCGGGCGGCGGGGGCGGAGCGGCCATCGTGCGCGACCCGGACTACCCGTGGCTGGGGAGCATCTCGTGAACCTGCCGGACTACATGGAAGACGAGGTCGGCTGGCGCATCATGGTCCTGGTGGCAGGCGAGGTGGAGCGCCAGCTGGCCGACGCCGTCCTCCTGCCGGCTGAGGGCGTACGGATCATCCCTGGCGCCGTGGTGGTCATGCCCGATCCCGAGGGGGACGAGTGCCAGCGGATGGCGTGGATCCGCCTGGTCGACTCGTCGCCGACGCGCGACTTCCCCAACCCCGACCCGAGCGCCGTGGCATGCGGGAGTGACTTCATGGTCAACCTGGAGGTCGGAGCGGTCTTCTGCAGTCCGATCGTCGGCGCCGACGGCGAGAGCCAGGTGGCGTCCGCCGACTGGCGCGAGACGGCGCGCGAGCAGATGGCCTACATGGCGGCGCTTCGGCGCGCCATCACGTGCATCGAGGGCTTGGACAAGGCGCTGGGATCGTACTTCCCCGTGGGCCCCGCCGGCGGCCTCACGGGCGGCGCGTGGCAGGCCCGCTTCGCGCTCGGCGAGGTCGACTTCTAGTGGCCGCCAGGTACCGCGTCTATGACTCCCGCATCGCCTCGGAGTTCGTGCCCGGCGGCGACGTGTGGGACTTCACGAAGAAGGTGACGCGTGAGATCCGCGACCTGGCGATCGTGCTCGCGCCACTGGGTGCCACCGGCGAGCTCAAGCGCAGCCACAAGATGAACATCCTGCCGATCGGGGCGTTCCACGCGCAGGGCCTGATCACGAACGACGCGCGCCACGCCACCTGGGTCCACGAGGGCACGGACGGCCCCATCACCACCCCATCGGGCGGGCGCATGCGGTTCATGGGCTACCACGGCTACCTCACGTTCCCGCGCTCGGTTCGAGGCCAGAAGGACCAGCCCTGGCTCGCGCAGGCGTCCATCACGGTACTGTCTACCTACGGGGTGGCCTTCATCCCGGACAGGGTGTAAGGAGATCGACATGCCAGGCATGAAGGAGTTCGGAGTCGCCGCGGTCACCGCGACGGCCCAGAAGAAGGAGCTCGAGCAGGTCCTCGAGTTCAAGGTCGGCGGCCACGAGCTGCGGATGCTGCCACCCGACTCGAGCTCGCTCGCGGTCGTGATCGCGAACGACAGCCAGATCGAGATCATCAAGGGCTACAAGACGTGGCTCAAGCAGCACATGCTCGATGACGGCGACGAGGTGCTCTGGGCCCTGGTCGCGGACCGGACGAACAAGTTCGGCTTCGAGGAGGTCATGGAGATCGTCACCTGGGCGATCGAGGAGACGACCGCCCACCCTACGCAGCCGTCCGCCGGCTCGTCGACATCGCGAGCACGTACTGGCGCGAGATCGACGGGTCGCTCGCCCGGCAAGGGATCGACCCGTTCGACCTGAACCCGCAGCGGTTCCTCTACGTGATCTACGACTGGGCGGCGGAGCGCATGGCGGCAGCACTCGACGAGGCGAAGTTTCGCCAGTGGCGAGATGACCTGTTCCGCCCGACGATCGGGCAGCGCGACCCGGATGCCGTCACCCAGCAGGAGATCGACGAGGAGAACGCCCTCTTCGCAGCAGCGCAGGGGAGCATCAGTGCCTAGGAGGCGTGCATGACGACGGTTGGTGAAGTCAACCTCGAAGTCGACGCTGACGGCAAGAAGCTCCCGGCGCAGGTCCGCAAGATCGCCGCCGCGGCGGCGCGCGAGGGTGGCAAGGAGTTCAACAAGGGCTTCGGCACGGAGCTGTCGAAGATCGGCAAGGAGATCGAGCCGAAGCTCGCCGAGGCTGGCGAGGACGGCGGCGACGCCTTCATGGGCGGGCTGCGCAAGCTGCTCAAGAAGCGCACCGGCGAGATGTCGGACATCCTCACGAAGGCGTTCGGGACCGAAGGTGGTCTCGACGCCTTCGTGCGGGAGACCGGCGACATCGACACGGCGATGGTGCAGCTGCGCGGCACTCTCTCGTCGATGAAGGGGGACCTCGACCCCGAGATCTACAAGCGCATGTCGGCGACGCTGTCGCAGTACACGGGCGCCGCGCGCAAGGCGCAGGCCGTGCTGGATGCGCAGCGCGCCGCCACGGAGAAGCTCCGCGAGACCGAGGAGCGGTACAACCAGGACTGGACCAGCGCACATCAGGAGCAGTCGCGCCGACTCGACGAGCAGCGCGCGGCCACGAAGCGATGGTCCGCCACGGTCAACGAGGCGTACTTCGAGCAGTCGCAGAGGCTCGACGAGGCGCGCGCCGCGACGAGGCGGTACAACGACGCATGGAACGAAGCCCACGCCATCCAGCGCCGTGCACTGCAGGACGCGAAGGCCCACGACTCCGCGGTAGCGAAGGAGCGCACGTCGTGGATGTCGCTCGCGAAGGCTCAGGGCGAAGCCCTGGAGATGAACCGCAAGTTCGATGTCGAGCACCGCGGCGTCGGCCAGCGCCTGCTCGAGCGCATCCCACTGCTGCGCCGGCTTTCGCTGGCCTTCAAGGAGTACGGCGACCAGAACGCGAAGGCGGCCAAGAACCCGCCGAGCTTCGGGGGTCGCCGCTCGCTGTCGGAGGGCCAGCAGATCCTGCTGATCATCGCCGCCATCGCGGCGGCGGCCGGCCAGATCGCGGCTCTCGGCTCGGCGGCCGGTTCGTCGCTGACCGTCCTGGCTGGCGCTGCGGGCGTGCTGGGCATCGGCGTCGCAGTGGCGGTTGCCGGGTTCAAGGGCCTCTTCGACGACATCTCCAGCGTGGCACCCGCGGCGCGCCCAGCCGCCGCGGCTCTCCGTGACCTCGGCAAGGGTTTCAGCGAGATCCAGGACACCATCCAGGGGCGGATGTTCGCAGGTCTCGAAGGACCGATCCGCAACCTGACGGACAAGCTCTTGCCGATCCTCGACGTCGGGCTCGAGACCGTGGCCGGCAGCGTGAACCGGTTCTTCGGGGCGTTCGCCGCCGGACTCACCACGCCGCAGGCACTCAGCGAGATCCAGCGGATCCTGGCCCTCACGGGGCCGATCCTCGATTCCCTCGGGGCTGGCATCCTGAACCTCGGCGGGGCCATCGGCAACGTCTTCCTCGCGAGCCTCCCTTACGTCCAGCTCTTCGCCGACTCGTTCAACCGGATGGTCGGAGACTTCAACGCGTGGACAGGCAGCCTCCAGGGGCAGGAGGCACTGTTCCAGTTCTTCGAGCACGGCCAGGTGATCATGTCGGCGCTGATGCCGCTGATCGGCGCCGTCGGTTCCGCGCTCGCTAGCCTCGTCACTCCCGACTCGGTCGCGATGACCGTGGCGTTCCTCGACAACCTCACCCAGTTCATGCCGATCCTCGGCGAAATCCTCGGCGTGCTCGTGCAGCTCGACGTCTTCGGCCTGATCGCCCAGCTGCTGCTGAACCTCGGCCAGGCGCTGCAGCCGATCCTCCCGGCCCTCGGCCAGGTGGCCGAGATCATCGCGGGCGCCTTGTCCTCGGCCTTCACGCAGCTGGCGCCGATGATCTCCCAGGTGCTCGAGGCGGTCATGCCGCTCATCACGGTGCTAACCCAGCTGGGCGCCGACGTGCTCGCCGCGTTGATCCCGTTCATCCAGCCGGTCGTCGACGCCTTCGTGCTGCTGCTGCCGCCGATCGTAGAGCTCGCTTCCCAGCTCGGCGCGATCTTGATGCCGGCGCTCGAGGCGCTGCTTCCGGCCTTCGAGCAGCTGGTCGGCACCCTCGGCTCCGCCCTCCTCGACGTCGTTGTCGCCCTGGCGCCCGTGATCCTGCAGCTGGTTGACGGCTTCGTCCAGCTGCTCCCGACGCTGATGCCGCTGGTCGAGGCCCTGATCGAGTTCGGGGCGGCGCTGCTGTCCGGGGTGATCGGGCTGCTGCCCAGCCTGGTCTCGCTGCTCTTCGCGGTGATCGACGCCGTGCTCCCCCTGCTGCCGGCAATCACCGATCTGGTGCAGCTGTTCGCCGACAACCTGCCGGGCGCCATTGCTATTCTGACCCCGATCATCGAGGGGATCATCGGCGTTATTGTGGCAATCCTCCCGGCGGTCGGCGACGTGATTCAGGTTATTGCAGACGTGATTTCTGCTTTTGCCGACTGGGCGTCAAGCATGGCGGTCCCGAAGGAAGTAATTGACACAGCGGTAAAGGGGATCCAGGACGTCTTTTCTTCGGTAATCAGCTTCATTAAGTCCTCGATCGACACTTCTAAGGCTGGGCTTGGTATCTGGGGGCAGGCGTTCCAGGCTGCCCGTGACGCCATCGGTGCGGCCGTCAATGCCGCGAAGGATAAAGTTCGCGCGGCGATTGATGGAATCCGGGACGCTCTTGATGGCGTCAAGGGATTCATCGACCGGGCTGTTGGCTTCTTTCAGGACCTGCCCTCGCGAATCATGTCAGCCATTTCCGGAATTGCCTCGAAGGTTGCCGGGGCGCTCAACTTCTCCAACCTCATCAAGCTGCCGGCGCTGCCCTTCACCGCGACGGGCGGCATGTTCGACCGCGCCCAGGCGCGCATCATCGGTGAGGCGGGGCCCGAGGCGGTCGTGCCCCTGGATCGCCCGCTGTCGCAGGTGGACCCGGCTGTGCGCGCGCTGTCCGCGGTCGCGCAGGGCAAGCGCGTGCCCAACTCCGGCGGCAACCCGCTGGACGGCGGCGGCAGTCGCGGACCCCAGAAGGTCACCACGTTCGCGGAGGGTAGTGTCGTCGTGAACACTCAGGCGCGCGACGCGAAGACGGTGGCCGCTCAGGTGTTCGACACCCTCGCGCGCGGCTCGGTATAGGAGACCTGGATGTTCAACGGCTACCTCGGGCTCGCGGGGAACGAGATCCTCAACTCCGCGCGCACGGCGGCCTACATCAAGCACCAGCTGCCCCAGCTGAACTTCACTGACGTGCACGCGGACGCCGACCTACAGGAGGCCCTGCGGGACGAGCCGTACGAGTCGCCCGTCATGGACAACGCGCCGTGGGTGGATGAGCAGAACCTCGCGAGCCTCGGCTTCTACGGTGCCTACCCGCTGGACATCCAGGGCGTCCGGGACTCGACCAGGACGGCGTCCGTGACCGAGACGATGGCCGACGGCGGCATGGTCTCCGAGCCGCGTGAGGCCACGAAGGAGATCCGCGTCAAGGCGCTGCTCGTGGGCCACGACGAGGCGGCCCTGGAGGTCGGCCGCTCCTGGCTGACGGCCGCGCTGCGCTCTGGCGGCTGCGGCCAGCACGACGGCGCATGTGGCACGTCGGACCTCGAATACTTCGTCTCGCCGCCGCGCGTCTGCTCGACTGCGATCGACCCCGAGCGGCAGGTGTCCTCCTACCAGCAGTACCGCGACGTGACTCCGTCGAACTCGCCCCTGTCGTTCCGCCTGCCGCGCACGATCGGGCCGGCGACCGCCGTGTGGAACTTCCCGTTCCGCGACGGCACCATCGTGGAGTGGGGTGCGCTCGAGCTCAACGGGCCCGGCGTGCGCGACAAGTCGGGCCCCATCCTGCTGCAGCGGACCAACTACCTCCCGAACCCCACGTTCAAGAGGGGGGCGCTCCGCTGGACAGCGGCCGATGCGGACCTCGTCGTTCGGACTTCGGGTGGCGTGGACGAGCGAGAGTACCTGCAGGTGCGCCAGCACAACGCGCCCATCCGCCGGTTCAACTACTTCCCCGACGGGAACATGAACTTCGACCCGCAGGCCGCCGGCTGGGAGACCGACAGCACGGCCGGCGGCGTCGAGTACCGCGCGGATCCGACCAGCCCCACAGGCGGCCAGGTCGCGGCTGCGCGCGCGAGCGAGACGCAGCCGCGGGTCTACATCCAGAACACCCTGCGGGGGCCCGTGGCGGGGCCGCAGCAGGGGACCGTCTCCTTCCGCCTGGCGCCGCGCCTGTCGAACGTGGAGGTGACGCTGACGAACCCGGACGGCCGCCGAACGGGTGTCGCCACTCTCCCCACCTCGGGGAGCGGGTGGTTCGAGGTCGTGCTCACCGGCACGCTGCAGCAGGGCGCGACGGTCCGCATCGAGGCGACACCCGACACCGTCGGCGGATACGTCGCGGCTGACGGCTTCCTGGCAGAGGTGGGCAGCGAGAAGGGCGCGTTCTTCACCGGGCAGACGCAGGCGTACTCGCGCGGCTACGGCTCGCTTCCGTTCGGCGAGGGCCCGTACGGCGGCGGGATCCAGGGGGAGCTCGTCAACGAGTGGTCCTACGCGTGGATCAACGGAGACCCCTACCAGGGGGCGTTCGGCGTGTTCGGCCAGTCGACGATCGCGATGATCCGCTCCGACCGCACGGACACCCCTGTGGGGAACGCCGTCGGCGCCGTATGGCTGCGCTCTGCGATTCCGAACGCCAAGGCGACGATGGTGCTCGAGAGCGACATCGGATCCACCACGGTGCGCGACATCCCTCTCACGGACCAGTGGGCTCCCTACGTCATCACGGCTGCGGACGCACGCAGCGCGCGCATCTCCGTGCTCGCGAACGCCACCTTCGACATCGACCACGCGTCGCTGGAGACCGCCGCCGCCTACTACGGCTACTTCGACGGGTCGAGCGAGCGCGTGGCCTACAACATCAGCTGGCTCGGCAAGGTCCACGACTCGCCTTCTCGCATGTCGTTCTGGAACAGCGAGGTGTTCACGACCAGCTTCGAGGACTCGGAGTGGCGCCCGTTCCTGCGCGTCACCGAAGGGGTCCTGCCGCCTGGCAACTTCTCGTCCTTCCAGTTCGAGCCGCTTGACCCGACTGCCTGCATCGAGCGGTACGTGCGCACCATGCACGACGTGCGCTGCATCGAGGGCCCGCGCGAGACGCGTCGCGTGAAGCTGGCCGGCTGCGACGTCGCGCTGATCGAGGTCGAGTTCCTGCTGGTGGCGGAGAACCCGTACAGCTTCACGTCGCTCATCGACATGGACGTGCCTGACCTGGGGGAGATCGTCCCCACCGTCATCAACGACCAGGAGACCAACTGCGGCAGCACCCCCGTGGAGTCCGTCCTGCAGGACCCGTTCTGTGCGCCCTTGCTGGCGCCACCCCGACCGCCGTCGATCCTGGAGTCCTGCGGCTTCCAGGTGCCTGAGTCCTGGGAGCGCCGGTGGATCTCGGTGCCGGCGAACGAGGTCGCCGGCTGGGCGAAGACGATGCCGGTCCTGTGGCTCGACACCACGGGAGCCGGGCCCGTGAGGAACGTGCGCGTCCGCATCTTCCCAAACCCGTTCGGCTACGACGGCAGCCGCATCGACCCGTGCTCGTGGTGCTCGGAGTTCGTGATCTCCTACTTGCCGGCGAAGACCCGCATCGCGATCGACTCGCGCTCGCACTACGCATCGGTCATGGTGGACGGCAAGGCGCCGACGTCGGCGAACCACGTGCTCTACGGCACGGGCGGGGAGCCGATGACGTGGCCCGAGCTCTCCTGCGGGATCCCCCACCTCATCGCAGTCGACATCGGGCGCAACGCGGACGGCACGGTGCCGCCGCTCGCGCGGATGGATCTCTGGCTGTCGACGAGGGAGGCGTGACGTGACCCTGACCACGAACCGCGTCTTCGCGTACGACCGCGGAGGCCAGCGCCGCATCGACGAGATCACGAGCCTGGTCTCTGTGGACTGGTCTCGCGTTCGTGACGACCGCAGCACCTGCGAGATCAAGATCGCGGATGCGGCGCCGCAGGCGAAGCTGCTGGGCCTGCTCTCGACGGGTCGACACGAGATCGTCGTCTTCCGCAACGGCGAGCGCGTATGGGAGGGCCCGATCACCAACATCGCCTACGAGGGCGACGGCATGGAGATCAGCTGCCAGGACGTGACGTGGTACTTGTACAAGACGATCATGCGTGCGAAGTACAGCTCGGCGCACCCGAACGTCGAGACGGTCATCAAGCGCATGGCGCGCATCATCCGCGCCGAGCTCGCGCGCAAGGAAGCCATCGCGCCCGGCGTCAACGTAGTGCCCCATCTGCGCACCTACGACCACCCCGACACCGACGCGAAGACCGCGATGGTCACCGAGAAGTACGAGCTCAACGTCTGGGAGCACCTGGACAACTCGGCAGCGAAGCAGGGCATCGACTACACCACGGTCGGCCGCTCGATCATCATCTGGGACACATCCCGCTCGATCGGCCAGACGCGCACGCTGGTGCGGACCGACTTCCTGGGCGAGCCTCGGCTGACCGAGTACGGCGCCGAGCTCACCACCATCGCGGCGAGTACGGACGGTAAGGGGGTGTATGGCATCTCGGGCGGCGTGGACCCGTTCTACGGCGAGATCGAGACGCTGTTCACTGCCTACGACGAGGACAGCGATGAGGAGCGCCCGTCTCAGAAGGAGCTGCAGTCGCAGTCGGAGCGCAACCTGCGAGGCCGCAACCCGGCTCCCGTGATGCTGCGGATCCCAGACAACACGCAGCTCGTGCTGAACGAGACCCTGCGGATGGAGCACCTCGTCCCCGGCGTCCACATGCCGCTGCGCATCGCCCACCCGGTGCGGACCTTCTCGCAAATGGAGAAGCTGAGCACGGTCAAGGTCCGGGAGGACGGCGACGGGGAGAAGATCAGCGTCACCCTGAGCCCCGCGGCGCAGGCTGATGAGGACGAGGGGGACGACTGATGGGCGGCCCGCTCGAGATCACCGGCGAGAACGTCCTGCGCCAGATGACGAAGCGCATCGGTGCGCAGGAGCGCCGCGTGACGCGCACCACCATCATCGGCGAGGTCCGCTTCCTCGCACACGCGACGGCCCCGAACGGCTGGGTCCCTGCCGACGGGCGGACGCTGGAGCGCGACGTGTACCCGCAGCTCTTCGACGTGCTCGGCGACCGCTTCGGCGCCCCTTCGGCTTCGACGTTCAAGATCCCCACGGTCGCGGCGCCCGCCGGGCTGATCTCCGTGATCAAGTTCTGATGCAGCGCCTAGGCTGTACCAGGGAAGCGAGGTAGGACATGGCTGCTGGATGCTGCGGCACGTCGGTGAACGACGTGCGGATCGTCGGCGGGAACGGCATCGAGGTGTCGGGTTCCGGCTCGACGTCGAACCCGTTCCTGATCCAGAACGGCACCTCGGCCCTGCTGACCGGCATCCGGGTGCTGGACACCAACTCGGTCAACTTCACCCTCACGGGATCCGGCACGCCGGACGACCCGCTCACGTTCCGCGCCGACACCACCGCACGCCTGCAGGACCTGACCGACGTGAACGACCCGGCGGGCCCCACGACCGGGGATGTCCCCGTGTGGGTGGCGCCGGCCGGCGGGCTCGAGGGCCACTTCGAGTTCCGGCCGCCGCCCGTCGCTCCGGCCGGCGCGGTCAGCACCACGCGCGGGATCCGCGGCATCGGCTCGGCAGCGTCGCCGATCGGCGTCGCAACGTCAGGCGAGTGGGGCGCCGAAGACCTGGCGGGTCTCGGCAGCGACTCCACCGTGGGGCTGTCGATCTACGTCGACTCCGCGGGGGAGCTTCGGGCGGCCCCGCCGTCGGGAGGGCTCGTGAGCACGTGGGCCACTCTCGCCGGCAAGCCGTCGGCGTTCACCCCGACCGCGCACACGCACACGGCCTCGCAGATCAGCGACCCGGAGAACCTCGACGCGGGGCGCATCAACGGCCGCCGCGTCTTCGTACAGCAGGGCCAGCCGGCCGCGCCCGCGGGCGGATGGAAGACCGGCGACCTCTGGATCAGCTGGTAGAGAAGGGACGACCAACATGGCACGAGGATGCGGATGCGCAGGAAGCTCCTGCGGTTGCACGATCGTCGCGGGCGCCGGCATCACCGTCGAGGGGAACGGCACGACGGCGTCGCCGTTCAAGGTGTCGAACTCGGGGGTGACGCAGATCAAGACGTCGCTGGCTGGATCACCGTCCAGCACCGACAGGATCCAGATCACGATCCGTGGCGCCGGCACGCCGAGCGACCCGGCGGTCATCTCCGCCACCCACTCGCTGCGCATGCTGGACCTGACGGACGTGAAGCCGTCGAAGGCGCTGGCCGCGGGCTACGTGCCCATCTGGGTCGCCGACACCGAGGCGACGGGGCACTGGGACTTCGGCGCCCCGCCGACGGCCGCTCCGGGCGCCGTGACGACCGGCGTGGGGCTCGTGGGCGACGGCTCCGGGACGGCGCCGCTGCGCCCCTCCACGGCCGGCACGTGGGGCTCTGGGTCCCTGGCGGGCTTCGGCCAGCAGTCGACCTCCGGCGCGCCGGTGTACGCCGACGCGAACGGGCAGCTGCGCACCACGCCGCTGGGCCAGCTGCCCGCCTACACGGCGGCGAACCTCCCGACCGCGAAGGACGGCCGCGTGGTCTACGTGACCGACACTGGCGCCATCCTCTTCGGCGCGGGCGGCGCGTGGCAGTCCCTGAACCAGGGCGCGAGCCCCATCGGAGCCATCACGGCCTTCGGGGGCGTGACGCCGCCGGCCGGCTGGCTGGTCTGCAACGGCACCGCGCGCGAGCGAACCGACTTCCCCGCGCTCTTCGAGGTCCTCAGCACGGCCTACGGCGCCCCGACGGCGACGAGCTTCTCGCTGCCGGACCTGCAGGGCCGCGTCCCGGTCGGCTGGATGTCGGGCGACCCCGAGCTCAGCACCATGGGGGTCAAGGGCGGGGAGCGCACGCATCGCCTCACGGAGCAGGAGATGCCGTCGCACACGCACGAGCTCGCGAACGGGGCGACGGACATCATCTCGAACGCGGCCGGCGGCACGCTGTACGCGACGGGCGGCGGGACGACGTTCAACTACCGCGGGTCGCAGCTCACGGCTCGTGGCGGCGGCCTGCCGCACAACAACATGCAGCCGTACCAGGTGGTGCGCTACATCATCCGCGCGCTGTAGCCTGGGGCTGTCCCACCAAGACGAGTACCACGGTTCACGACGAAGCCCCCCGGCCAGATGGTCGAGGGGCTTCGTCGTGCGCGACTAGCTAGCTAGTCGTTGTTCACTGCGGAACGCAGGCGCTCTTCTCCAACGAGCAGATCCTGGATCGCGACCAGTAGTCGCCGCTCGTCGCCGAGCTCAGCGGGAAGCTCGTACGCCGCCAGCATGGGCACCTTCACGTCGAACTGCGCCGACAGGACCGGGGCCTGGAAGGTGCCCTGGCCGGAGTCGAAGTGCTGCAGTGTGTAGGCGCCTGGCGCCCGCTGGTCGAGCGGGTCGATCGCGAGCATCTTGCGCACGCGGTCGAACCAGATCAGCACGTACCTGGGGCTGCCGAGGTGCTCCATGGCTGCCGGCGAGAGCCGGAACAGGGTCGAGGAGCCCGAGCGGCCGGATCCGTTCTTGCTGACCCGGAGGCTGGGTGTCGTTGGCATGGCGTACCCCTTCCTTCCGCGGACGAACTTCTCGAACCCCATCAGTCGACCGGGGGCTGGAACACCGCGCGGTTCGCTCGCATGAGCGAGTCCTCGAGGTGCGTGATCGCGAGCGAGCGATCCCGGCCGGCGGGCAGCAGTGCGAGGATGGCTTCCTCGAATTCGCTGGCCTTGGCGAGCAGCTGCGCCAGGGCCTGCTTCTGCTCCGGGTTGGGGATCGCGGCGGCGGACAGGGCCATCAGGACTCCGTCGGCGCCGTGAGGAGCTGCTGGTCCGTGAGGCCGTTGATGACCGTGAGCGCCCGCGACTTCGTGGTCGCGAGCGACGTGAACATCTTCACCTTGGCGTCGGCGCTGGCGTACGCCGTGATGCCGTCGAGGCTCGTGAAGAACAGCTCGAAGCGGTTCTCCAGGTCGGCGATCTTCTCGTCGCGAGCGGCGTCGGCGGGGTTGACCTCGACCTCGGCGACGGGCGCCTTGACGAAGCTGCCGCGGAGGCGCGCGAGCTTCTCCTCGGCGGTCTCGACGGGGGTGATGTCCTCGGCGAACGTCTCCGTCTGGTCCTCGGCGATGTCGGTCGGGGTGGTGCCGGTGTTGCGGGCCATGATGGCTCCTTCTTGTGGGTGGTGATGGATGCCCTGTTGGAAGGCGGGCTGCCTGGTCTGTGGGGTCAGGGTCGAACGGTCAGCATGCTCGTGACCGTGCCCTTGTCGTTGGCGCGCGTGGCCCATCGGACCTGCGTTCCGTCAGGGGTGAGGCCCTCGGAGCCGATCAGCTCCTGGCGCGCGTGGGCCTTCCGGCTCTCGGCGTCCTTCGCGTCGGCGCGCGCGATCTGGTACTTCTTCACCGACTCGATGATCTTCGGGTGCGTGATCGCGGTCTCCGGCTCGTAGCCCGCCCAGCACGCGTCCCGGAAGGGGCACTCGACGAGCTTGCACCACTGCATCGGCTCGTCTCGCAGGTAGCCCTGCGAGCTGCCGGTCGTGATCGCCATCGCGACATCGTGGAGCCGGTTCATCAGCTCCTGCTCGATGGCCTCGTACTCGGGCGTGCCGGCCTGCAGTGACCAGACGTAGACGGTCTTGTCCTTGCCCGAGCGGTCGATGTAGACGAGGTGGCCGACGCCGTCCGCGGGGAGCTTCCCCTCCTGGATGGCGCCCTGCAGGTAGCCGAAGATCTGCGCCTTGTTCTTGAACGGCGGACCCTCACGGCGCACGTCGCCGAGGCCGTCGCGCGTCTTGAGGTCGATGACGCTGGTCTTCGTGAGGAGGTCAACGGATCCACCGGCACGGAGGCCCGACTTGAACTCGACCATGATGAACGCCTGTGCGGTCACACCCTCGTCGCCGGCCTCGAGCGCCTGCTCGAAGTAGTCGCCGACGGCGGTGCCGACCATGGCCTCCAGCTTCCACTTCTCGCTGTCCTGCCGAGGGTCGCCCGCGATGGTCGCGCGGATGAACTCGCGGCAGCCGCCGAGGGACGACATGCCGAGTGCCTTCTGCTTGGAGCGCGGCTTGTCGTTCTCGTGCTGGATGAGCAGCCCGATGATGGCGTCACCAACGGCGCGACCGTGCTCGACGAGCGGGTCGGGCCACTCCTCGCCTTCGACGTCGACAGGCAGGACGGGCGGCGCGACGTAGCGCAGCGTGCCGAGGCTCATCGCTGCGGGTCCCGGTCGTGGGCGAAGGCGCCGTTCACGGCATCGACGTCGGGCTCTTCGTCGGTCTCATCGGAGACACCGGCCTCGCCGGTGCCGTCGCCGTAGTCGATGTCCTTGTCGTTGATCTCCTCGCTCGCGGTCTCCGGCTTCGGGTAGATGAAGCCGGTGTTCGGGTCCTTGACGAGGCTGCCGTCGGCGAGGCCCTGGGGGATGAGGTGGTCGACGATGAACTCGGAGTTGCCGATGACGCCGGTGATGTTGCCCTTGGCGTAGAGGTGCAGGCCGAAGATGTCGCCGAGTGGCAGCGCGGCGCGGCGGAGAGCGAAGGACTCGGCGCTCGTGATCGCCTTCGCATGGCAGTCGCCGCGCTGGGGCTGGGTGGAGGAGTCGACGTGCCAGGCGGAGCCGCAGTAGACGAGCTCGCCCTCGTAGTTGCGAACGCGGAGCTCGACGCGCGCGCGGTAGCCGACGAGCCAGGCGTCGGCGCCGGAGGACTTCGTCTTCGTGGCGACCTCGAACAGGAGCTCGAGGTCGGTGGTGTCGGCTTCCCAGTTGCCCATGCCGAATGTGCGGCCGAGCTCAGCGCGCACCTGCACCGCGGGGATGTAGGCGTTCCCCTGCTTGATCTGCACCGTGTTGCCGTTCACGGGGCGCAGCATCCGCTGCTCCTGCTTGAGCGTGAACGTGCCTCGCTTCGCGAGGAGTGTCGGGTTGGTCATCGGGTACTGCTTCCTGGATGAGTTGCTTCATCCTGTTGCGTCGGGTCGCTACACGTTTGAGTGTACACGTCTTGCACTTACGTTGCCCCTTGTTCGTTATGTACGTATTCTCCGGGGTGTACTCGTGATCCTCGGGACAGTGGGTCTTCGCCTTATTGATCTGCGCCTGGGTCGGCTCCCCGTACCGATCGCGGCGCTGGTTGCGCTGATCTCGACACGTGCGGCACCGGTCGTGCTTCGTCTTGAGCGTGTTCTCCGGCGTGTATCGATGGCCGTTCCGGCAGAAGTCGGGGTCGTTGGCGCGCTTCGACACGGTCCGGTGGTAGGGGCTGACGCACCCTTCGGTGCCGCACGTGGGCCCGAGGAGGAAGCGGTTCGTCGGCAAGGGGCCGATGAGCTCGCGGTAGAGGTAGCGGTGGATCATCACCGCACCGTGGGGGCGACTGATGACCGGCACCTTGCGGCCGGCGTACGCCTCTTCCGGGAACGTGATGCACGCATCGGCGTTCTCGGCGAGGGCTGCACGCACGGCCGCTTCGATGTCGGCTGAGAAGCGCACGGCTACCGGTCGATGTCGTGCGGCTCGGGCCACGGCCGCTCCGGCGTACGCCGGTAGTCGTGGCGCCGGTCTGCGCCCTGAGCGAGCGCACGATCCAGCAGTCGCGCCTGCCGGCGATCTTCGGCCAGCTCGAGCCCCAGTGTCGCGAGCAGGAAGATCAGCAGGCAGGCCACGACCCATACCCAGTGGGCGCTGACGAAGGCGACGGCCCACTCGGCGATCGCGACACAGGCGAGGGCCACGACTTCGCCGAAGGTCTCGATCACGACTCCGCTCCCTCGTCGTAGTGCTCTCGGCTTGCCGTGAGGAGAGCGATGAACTCCCCAAGGGTCATCGAGACGAGCTGCTCGAGCGGGCGCGTGTAGCCGATGCCATGACGCTTGGAGACAACGACGCCGGCCAGCGCATCCAGGTTGCCGCGCTCCACCTCGGCCTCACGCAGCGCCTGAGGGAGGTTGGAGCTTGACGTGTTCTTCACCTCGATGGCGATGCGCTGCCCGTGGAGCTTCACTCCGCGGATGTCCCCGAGGTCCTTGGCGCCCATCTTGACCTGCCGGTCGATGCCGTCATCGTTGAGGTGGTGCTTGAGGGTGTCGGCGACGACGCGTTCGAACTCGGCGCCGGCCGCCTTGGCGGTCGCGAGCGAGCGTCGCCGCTTCTTGGGTACGGGCCCGGTGTCGCTCACGCGTCGGCCCCAACCAGGCTCCAGAGGAAGTCCTTGCGGAGGGGGATTTCGAGCTGACATTCGCCCTCGCAGTATGTGCAGCACGTGTCGGTTGTGAGGGCCTTGCAGAGCCACTCGCCGTCGAAGCTGCCGGCGTGATCGTCGCCCCAGTCTTCGTAGCCGAAGCCGTCGACGAGGACGGGCTTGTGGCCGAGCGCGAGGCATGCGGGGCTTCCGGCATCCTGGGCCAGGAAACCATCCTGGTCGTGCTGGCTGCGGTCGTACCAGAAGTTCCGCATCAGCCAGGCGATCTCGTCTTCGTAGTCCTCGTCGGAGACCGGGTTGAGCGGCGTGTAGCCCTCGACGGCGAGCGGGCCCTCGAGGCGCGGGGTGTGGCGGCGCATCAGAACGGCGTCTCGGCGTTGAAGCCGCCGGGCTGCGGCTGCTGCTGCGGCTGGCCCTGCTGCGGCGCCTGCTGGCCGCCCCACTGGCCGCCCTGGGGCTGGCCCTGCTGGGGCTGCTGAACGCCGGACGGCTGCTGCGGGGGCCCGTCGTACCAGCCGCCGGGCTGCTGGCCCTGCTGCGGCTGCTGCGGGGGGTACCCGCCCTGCTGGGGCTGCTGCTGGCCGTAGCCGTTCTGCTGCCCCTGGTTGCGCTGCTGGGTGGCCGACGAAGACGCGCGCGTCACCTGAGCGACGGCGTACTTGAGTGACGGGCCGATCTCGTCAACCTCGAGCTCGATGACGGTGCGCTTCTCGCCGTCCTTCTCGTAGCTGCGCTGCTGGAGGCGGCCCGTCGCGATGACGCGCGACCCCTTCGTCAGCGACGATGCGGCGTGCTCGCCGGTGTCGCGCCAGGCGGAGCAGCGCATGAACAGCGCGTCCCCGTCCTTCCAGTCGTTGCTCGCCTTGTCGAACGTGCGCGGCGTGGACGCGATCGTGAAGTTCGCCACGGCCGCGCCGTTCTGCGTGTAGCGCAGCTCGGGGTCGGCGGTCAGATTTCCGACGATCGTGATAATGGTCTCGCCCGCCATGGGGCACCTTCTCTCGGGTAGGTTTTCTCAATGAAACTGCCCCGCTATTCTACGCGGGGCAGTGGTCGGTGGGCAAGGCGCGAGCCGGGGTAGGCGCTACCCCTTTGGCTGGCCTCGGTTGAGGATCTCCAGCAGGTGCTCGTTCGCGGTCGTGAGCGCGGGGAACGGCGGCGCCGGCCAGAGCGCGCGGAGCTCAGAGAGCAGCTGGCCGACCGCCACCTTGAACTCGTCCAGGTCCCGGCGGCTCTCGACGACGAGCGTGTCCTTCTCGGAGTTCTGCCGACGCAGCGTGCTGATCTGCTCGTTCAGGTCTTCGATCTGCGCGTCCTTCTCGGACCGCAGCGCACCGAGCGCGTCGCTGAGCGCGATGACCTGCTCGGTAAGCTTCACGAGCCGGTCGGTCTCGGCCACCTGCCCGTCGCTGACCGCCTTCTTGAGCTCGGCGCTGCCGGTGCTGACGGCCGCGAAGACGTCCGCGTCGGTCTTCTTGTCCTGGTTCCGCTTCGTGAACAGGTAGGTGCCGATGCTGCCGCCGCCCAGCATGGTGACCGCGAGGCCGATCCATGATGCCAGCGTGCCGAACTCGGGAAGCGGGAGAGAGCCGGGCATCAGTCCTGGTTGCCCTTCTCGAGGCTCGCGATCTGGGCGTCGACTTGTCGCAGCTTCTGCTCTGCCTCGCGCAGCTTCCGCAGCTTGATGGCGATCCAGGCGGAACGGTACAGCGGGAATACGATGGCGCCGACCGCGAAGATGGCGATGTAGAGGCGGCCCTGCTCGGACGTCACGATGAGCTGCGTGAAGAGCCCGAACGCGAGCAGCCCTAGGGACATGACGACGGAGAGGCCCGTGTAGATCTCCGCCTCCTGCGCCCATGGTCGAGCGACGAGTGCGAGGACGCCGGAGGCGTAACAGGTCAACCCGAGGAAGCTGGCAGCGATGGCCGCGAACAGCACGTCCGTCGTCCGCGCGAGCGAGGGGATGGAGTAGATCGCCCCGGCGATTCCGGCGCTGCCGATGATGAGGTAGAACACTGCGTACGTGAAATGGAACATGCCGTCGAGAACGACCGGCTTCCGCAGCGTGTGGCCGAACTTGCTTCGGCTCTCTCGTGGTCCGCTCATCGCGCGTTCACCCATCCTGTTCCGTTGTAGACCTGAGCCTTGGCGTCCACGAAGCGAGTCCCGTCGTAGACGCGGTGCCTGGCTGGGGCGAAGCCCGTGCCTGTGTAGATCTTGCCCCCCGCGAGGGAGCCCGCCGATGTGTCAACGACGCCGGTGTTCGAGAAGGGCCCACCGAACGAGCCGACTCGGTCGGTGACCTCGTTGCGCGCGACCCCGCGGAAGTAGTAGCGCGTGTTCGGATCGAGGCCCGCGATGTCCGAGGTGAGCGGGACGTCGTAGCTGCCGGCGAGCTCGCGGAAGTCCGCGTACTTGGACCACTGCAGCCGGTAGCCCTTGATCCCCGACTCGCCGTCGGATCGCGGCGCATCCATCTCGACGGTTGCAGAGCGCCCGTCGGGAGCCGACGTGATGGCGCGCATGTTCGGGGCGGACGGCGAGTAGGCGTAGATCATGCCGCCGGCCAGAGACCCGCCTCGCGCGAAACCGCCTTCGCCGAAGACGGTGCCGGGGCCGCGGCCGTTGCGCCCGTGGTAGAAGGGGCCACCGCGGGTGCCGAGGTGGATGCGCGCGAAGCGGTTGTTCTCGCCGCCGTACTCGATCACCTTGAACGTGGGGATGCGGTGCACGTGCTCGGCCTTGGGGCCGGCGGGTGCGTCGAAGTCAGAACCCGACTGGGCGTTGTCGTTAAATCCGTCGCCGATCGTGGCGTAGAGCCGGCGGGGGCCGCCGCGCCCAGAGGCGACGACCTCGATGGAGGTGACGATCATGGGCCATCGGCCGTCGCTGTCTCGCACGGCGGTGGGGAGGCGGGTGTCGTACCAGAGCCGGCCTTCGATGAAGCTGCCGTTGGAGTCACCGACGCCGCCGGTTCCGTTCCCGAAGTTGTAGCCAGCCATCTGATCCCTCCCGCCTGCTGGGTACACAGTACCTGGCTGCGGGAGGGATCTGGTGGTCAGCTGTCGGGGCTGACGGTGGTGACGTGACGGAAGTTGCAGCTCTCGCATCGGTCGGTGAGCTTGACCCGCCCGTCGGGGAGCTTCTCGCGCGAGTGGAAGCTGGGGTCGCCGCACTGGGCGCAGTCCTTCACGTCCATCGAGGCGGCGTGCGCGCGCGCCACGCGAGCGCGATGGATCTTGTCGATCTCCGCCTGGGCTCGGACGAGTCCGTCGCGCAGGCTGTCCGCCGTGCCGGCGGCCCACGGGTCCTGCGGGTTCCCGGTGCGCGGGACTTCGAAGCGCCACTCGCCGTCGCGCTTGCGCACGGTGGCGTAGAGCGCCCCCTGCATGCGGCTCATCGACGCGGCCCCGGCTTCGGGCGCGGCGCCGGCCGTGGCACGACGAGCTTGCGGTAGAGGTCCGCGGCGGCGAGGATCGCCCACCCCTGCTCCTCCACGTTGGCGTCCTGCAGCGTGACGGCGAGCATGCCGGCGAGCTCGGGGTCACCGTTCAGCGCGGCGGAGAACACCTGACCGATGAGCAGCGCCTCGCGCGGGTGGTCGATGATGACGCGCTGGACGATGACGTCGCGCACCTTCTGTGCGTCGAAGCCGTATCGCTGCGGCATGAGCACGTGCGTGTCGGCGTTGTTCTTCTGCGCGCCCCAGGCGGCGAGCACGGAGATCACGTCGGGGACCTGGTCAGGGTCTGCCCACACGGGCCAGTCGTCGCGGTTGGCCGGCGGCCAGGTGGGGCAGTCACGGATCGCGTTGGCGAACTCGATGATCTCGGTGCTGACCTCGGTCATGCCGTGAGGTCCTTGACCTCGATGACGTTCCAGTCCTTCTCGTCGACGCGGTGCTCGAGCACCAGGCCGGAGAGGTGGGCGTCGCGCATGGGGTCGCCTGCGGGCCAGGTGCGCTTGATCTGCGCCACCTCACGACGGTAGGCGGCGACCGCCTTGAGGCCGTCGACGACTTCCTCGCGCAGCAGTGGGCCGAGCAGCAGTCGGATGGGGGACTTGAGCCTGTGCTCGTGGTGGTGCATGGGGTTCCTCTCGGGGGGCGACTAGCTAGCTAGTCGATGGGTTCTCGGCGCAGCCGGGCGGCTCGGCGGCGACGTGCGTTGTCGTTCATGGCTCGCTTGATCGCGAGGGACTCTTCGTGGGACGGCTGTCCGACGAGCTCACCCTGCACCGACTGGGCGTCGAGGCTGGACAGCCACCACGTGAACGCTTCGTCGGAGGGCAGGGTGGGCTCGTCGGCGGTCACAGCAGGAGCTTGATGGCCCAGGTGTTGTTGCCGTTCGACGTCAGCCGGATCATCATGCGCTTGTCCAGGTGATGCAGCGCCTCCTTCACCTGCGCCGCGGAGGAGATGCCGCTGGCTGCGACGAGCTCCTCCGTAGTGGTGTAGGTGCCGAGCTGCTCGAGCCCTACCTGGTTGGCGATCGCCATGAGGACGTAGCGGCGCTGCTTGGTCAGCTCGATCTTCTCACCCGCCCAGCGCACGAGGGCGGCGCGCGCGTAGGCCATGGCTACGCCGCCTCGAAGTGGTCGGTGATGTCGTCGTACATCGTGTGCAGGTCGACGGTCGTGACGAACAGCGTGGTGTTCGCGAGGACGGTGGAGCCCTGCACCATGTTGGCGCGCCAGTAGCCGAACGGGTCGGGGAAGACGACGTCGTCGTCCTGGTCGGACTCGGGCACGAACTCGTTGAGCTTGAGCCGCATGCCGCCCTCCTTGTGGTCGACGAAGCGGTTGGTCCAGTGGCTCGTGGCTTCCTCGTTGCGGTAGCCGACGAGCGCGATCGCCTCGCGTTCGAGCCGCTCCTGTTCCTGGTCGAGGGCGTCCTCGTAGGCGGCGCGCTCGTCGTAGTCCATGGCGCCCCAGTTCTCGGGGAGCGGAGTGATGTCGGTCATGCTGTCTCCTTGCGTGCGTGGCAGCTGCAGGGGCAGCTGGTCGGGGTGTCGGTGTCGGTATCCCAACCGTAGCCGCGGCAGTTGGCGTGCTTGCCGTCGCGGCAGTCGGGGTCGATGAGGATCATGCGGGGTACTTGCCGTCGAGCAGCTTCTGCAGGCCGCCGTTCCAGAATCCGTACGCCTCCTGGGGTTGAGCGAACCCGACGAAGATGGAGTCGTGCGGGTGTAGCGAACTGTGATCGACGAAGCGCGCGAAGTCCTCGGTCATCGGGTACGGGGCCCCGGGGCCGGGGTCGGGGGTGTCGGCGTAGGCGAGCAGCGCGGCGGCGAGCGCGCGCGCCTCGGCCCTCGTGATTTCGGCGTCGAGGATCTCGTCGCGTGAGATGCCGGCGTTGAGGCTGGCGTGACGCTCGGCAGGGCCGCGCGTGAACTCGATGTCGCCCTGGTCGTTGGCGAACAGCGCGGTCACGTCAGCACCACGAGGCCGCCGACGAGCAGCACGGCGCCGATGAACGCGACGAGCAGGTCGGTGCCGTCGGCGCGCCCGTGCGAGCGGAGTCCGACGATGGTGCCGGCGGCCCCTCCGGCGATGAAGATGACGCCGATGAGCACGCCGAGGATGGCCAGGATGTTCACGACTTCGCCTCTTCGGCAGCGGCAGCGGCCTCGAGCGCCCAGCGGGTCTCCATCGTCATAGCCTCCAGTGTCTCCTGCCGCTCGACCGACACGGCAGCCCGGCGCTTGAGCTCTTCGATGTTCTCCACCTGCTTGGCATAGTAGGCCGCGACCTTGTCCTGCGCGCGGGTGAAGATCTGGAGCCACTCGGTCTTCGGCTCCACTCCCCAGTCGCTGTTGAAGTCCTCGACGAGCAGCTCGAGGTTGGCGCGGATGCTGGAGTCGGGCTCCTCGAACGAGACGGAGGTGAGCCGCGGTGCCCGCATGGCCTCCTCGCCCGCCAGGTCGCACTGAATGACGTAGCTGCCGCCCTTGCCGAAGATGTCCGACCAGGTGTGGAGGGTCAGCTTCGGGAAGGTGAAGGCGTCGAGGTCGATGCTCTCGACGCTGAACTGGTTGTCCAGGTCGATGCGGGTGGGGTACTGGTCCATGGTGTTCCTCTCGGGTGGTGCAGGAAGGGGCCCCGCCGACACGCTGGTCGACGGATCCGGGGAGTCGGGTGCTTCGTTCTCGGTTGCCGCGGCGTCGGTCGACGTGCGGGGTTCAGGGTTGCGCCGTTCGTGGAGACGAACGGCTGCAGTGCGCAACCAGTCGCGAATCTGGCTGTCGGTCGGAGGCATCGTCACGACTGAACCCCTCCGCCACCGAAGGTTCGGCGGGGCGGAGCGGCGGTGTGGAGTCGGGCGATGGCGGAGAGCGCCATCCATGCCTCATGCTCGACGGTCCGACCGAGCAGGCGGATGAAGAGCTGGTGCGCCTGCTCGGGGGTCAGCGTCGGCCGCGCGCGCAGCTCGGCCAGCTCGGAGAAGCCGCGAGATCCGTCCGCGTCGCCAAGCACGTCGAGCAGCCATGTCGAGGAGACGCCGTAGTCGTTCGAGTAGACGTCGTCCTCGGATCCCTCGAGACCTTCGATCACCGAGTCGTGAATCTTCTGCAGCTTGGCGCGCGCGGCGGTCAGCTCGGCGACGAGCGCGGGCACGTCGGTCCGGGCGTGCGCGATGAACGCCCAGTCCCGATCCTCTCGCACCGCGGCGATGGAGGTGAAGTCCTCGCCCGGGCCGCTGTAATTGGCTGGCTCGATACCTCCTTGGCTGGTCATCGCCCACGGCCCGGGGGTCGCGGCGTCGGCGCGCGCCTGGATCTCGGCGAGGTCGGCGGGCAGGGGCGGCGGCGTGAGGGCGGCGAGGACGACGGCGAACTGCTGATCCAGCGAGGCCGCGAGGCTCGCCCCGTGGTCGATGACCTGCGCCCTGATGATTTGCACGGCGGCGAGGGCCTGCTCGCGCTGGTCGGCGGGGGTCATCGGGTCTCCTTCGTTCGGTCGTACGCACGGCGGGCCAGGCGGCCAAGCGGGTAGCTCCGCTCCCAGCCCTGACGAATACCCAGGTCAGCGAGGGCCGTCACGATTCCTGCGCGGATCGCGCGGGCCGCTCTTGCAGTCACGACTGCACCTCCCACGGGCCAGCGGCGGTGCGGCGGACGAGGGTCGGCTTGTCGTACCAACGCTCCTCCGCCCACTTCTCAGCGCGCCCACGAGCGTCCGCGTCCGAGCCGCACTGGTTGACGTGCCGGAAGTCCCCGGTCCCGTACTCGACGCCCCACTCCTCGGTCGCCTCGGCGGCGGCTCGGGCGCGCTCCGCCTCGACGGCCGCCTGGAAGACGCGCCGTGCGGATCCGACCCACGAGCCAGGGGGGTCGCTGGCGATTGCGACGTCGTGGATCTCATCGTCGGTCGGGTTGATCGAGAGCGCGGTCATCGGGTCACCTCGTCGCGGTCGGCGATGCGGCCGAGGTCGACGATGAGGGCGCGCTCGGGGCCTGTCGCCACCGCCACTCCGAAGTCAGCGAGTGTGTCGCTCCATCCGAGAAGCGTGCGCGCCTCGGCGGGGGTGATGCGGTCGGCCAGGGCCTCGCGGATGATGGCGGTCGCCTTCTCGATCTCGGGCTGACCCGGCGCGAAGTAGCCGAAGAAGTCGAGCAGCTCATCGAGCGCGTCGAGCGCGGGGTCGGCGGCCGGGGCCTGGTCACCCCGTGTCGCAGCGACCGCGGCCTCGACCGTGGGGTACGTACCCTCGACCCACACGTGATTCCACGACACCACGTACTCGCCGTCGACCGGCCAGACGCGGACGCCCTCCGGGGTGCCAGCCACTGTTCCGTCGCTCTCCAGCTCCTGCCCGGAGAGCGGGTCGATGCGGCCGCTCACGACGCCACCGCCTCGGCGACTGCCGCGTTCAGCTGCTCCGCCGACGCCACCCGCTGCGCCTGCTGCGTGCGCAGATCCTCGAGGCGCACGTAGCCCTTGAGGAAGTGGCCCTTCTTCACCGTGGTGGTGCGAGAGTCGACGCCGACGTGACGCAGGCGCATCTTGTACGCGCCCGGGATCGGAGTGGCGAAGACGACATGACCGTCCTTCGGGCGGATCCACGCCTCCCCGTCGCCCGGCTCACGAGCGTCCTCCACCCACGCGTCGACGAAGCTCACGAGCTCGTTCGCGGTGGACTGCACCGCCTGCTCCATCGGCATGAACGCCTTCGCAGCCTGCATCAGCACCGACACGATCGGCTCGATGTCCGGCGTCTCGAACGTCTCCACCTTGATCGGGTCCTCGCTTCCGGGCGAGAGGTGCATGACGTCGACGCTGCGGCGCCCGTTGATCGCGTTCAGCTGGCGCTGCCACGCATCCATCGCGATCCGGTGCGTCGCGGGACTGTCCACGTGGGGCTCCTGCGGCGGCTTGTGGTCCTGGGGCTGACGGTACCTGTCCATGATGATCTCTTTCGGGTAGGTGGGTGGCTGGCCGGCCATCGACTAGCCAGCTAGTAGCTGCGGTAGGTGGGTAGAACTCTACCCCGTTGGGTCCTGCTGTGGTCGTTGCCAGGGCAACCGGAGCGAAGCGGAGGGCGGCAGCCGCGATGCGCGAAGCGTGTCGCAGATGGTTGCGGGTCGTGCGCTGCGCGCCTGTCCCGCTACCCCCCTTCCCCCCGTGGCGTGCCGGGGAGAAGTCGTGCGAGGTCGTGCGGGGTGTTGCGTGTGAAGTTGTGGCCCCACGCGGTGCTCGGGCAGGGCTCTGCGATGACCCTCTAACGGCCGAGTGGCGACGGGGATGAGCCGACGCGTTTCGATGACGGCGACCGGAGGCGATGCTGACTCCGGCTCTACGCCGGTCGACAGGACCACGGCACGAGGACTATGCTCGTGCGTGGGACTTAGACACTTCCACTGTAGCCCCCGGCTGATGGTCACACCACGCCGGGGGCTACTTCTTTGCCCGCTGATCTGGGCCTCTTGTGATCGATATCAGCCCGAAGCCCTAGATGTAGTGGTTGGCGCGGACGGAGTCTGCAGCCGGTGCTCGATCTCGTCGCGCATGAGATTGACGTCGAGGTCCGCCGCGGAGCTCATCGCGAGGTAGGCGATGAGGTTCGCGGTGCGCTGCTCCTCCGCCAGCGCGATCGTCGCATGAGCTTGAGCCTTCGCGATCATCCGATCCGACTCGAGCACGTACGACGCGCTCGACAGTTCGATCATGGTGCGGGCGGTGGCGATGTCGATCATGGTGTCTCCGTTCGGGTAGTGCACATTGTGGACAGGGCTGTGGATAACACGACGCCCCCCACTCGAAAGCGGAGGGCGTCAGGCGACTAGCTAGCTAGTCAGGCGGTGGGCGGCAGCGTCTCGTCCGAGCCCGGCGCGGACGTGATGGCGCGCTGCGCGGGGTGCTCGTTCTCCCGCGCCAGCAGTGCCTCACGCTCGCGCCGGTCGAACTCGTCCGCCGCGGCGCGCGCGAACTCCTCCTTGTCCAGGCCCAGCTTGTCGAGCGCCTCGGCCAGAACCTCGGCCGTGAGCTCGCCGGTCTGCAGCTTGAGCAGGGCGTCCTGCATGAACACGCGCGTGTTGTGGTGCTCGAGCGGCTCGGACTCCAGGACGGCGCCGAGGCTCACCATGAGCGGCGTGCCGTCCGCGTTCTTCGCGATGGGGTGGGGGATGCCGGCGGCGAGGATCCGGTTCGGCAGGTCCTCGATCGCCTTCGCGAGGTAGTCGCCGTAGAAGTACGTCGCCTTGATCCCGTCGCCGATGCTGCGGAAGCCGTGGCCGGGGACGTCGACGGCGGCGCCCAAGATGTCGATGAGGTTCTGCTTCGAGAGGTCCATGGTGTTGTCGATTCCGATCTGGTCGAGTCCTGCGGGGATGAGGTTGGCGTGGTACTTGAGCGGGTCGCGGAGGTTCTCGTTGACGAGCGACTTCGAGATCCAGAGCTGGTGGTGCACGTGCACGCCGACGGCCCAGGCGTTGCCCGTGTCTCCGGCGACGCCGAGCTGAGTGCCGGCGTTGACGCGCTGGCCCTTCTTGACGAGCGGCGCACGGTCCATGTGGGCGCTGAGCGCGGTCCACCCGTTGTCGAGGGTGATGGTCACATTGTGGCCGAAGCCGATGTCCCGGTCCATGTTGGACCCGATGCCAGCAACGACGCCGTCGCCGGGCGAGAAGACCGGCGTGCCGCGCGGGACGTAGTAGTCGAAGCCCTTGTGGCCGAACGCGTTGTTCTTGCGCCACGAGCGGAAGGTGCCGATCGACTTCGTCAACCAGGCGATGCGGACGGGGTGCTGGGTCATGGCTTGGACTTCCTCGCGGTCGCGTTGATGGCGGTGCTGAGCTTCGTGCCTTCGGCGGCGGCCCGGTCGAGCGCCTTCTGCCACACGTGGTCTTCGACGGCGATGTTCACCTTCGTCGGCTTCCCGCGCGGCGCGGCCGGCGTCGTCCTCCCGAACGCGTAGCGGCGGATGGTGTCGCGCAGCTCGACCGGGAACGTGGTGCCATTCTTCGTCGCGCGCTCGGTGAGTTCGGCCCGCAGCTCGGGCGTGATGTTCATGCTGCGTGCGGTCATGGGGCTCCTTCGGGCGGGGTAGGGTCTGGGTCCCATCGTACCCAGATGTCGCAGCGGGGCGGCTTGTCGGGCGGGTAGTACAGGTTCTCGGTGGTGGCTACCAGGCGCCCGCCCTCGGTGAGGAGGGCGGGCACGCCTTGGCTGTTGATGGTGGTGTGGATGGAGAGCGGGCTGTCGCGGAAGTAGAGCTTCTGTCGCCCGGGGTGCGCGCGGCGCTCGCGTATGATCCGCTTCCACGGGATCGCCGCGGCCATCAGTCGTAGAACAGCTCGACGAGCTCTTCCATGATGGCGCGCGTCTTCACCCGTGGCGTGTACGGGTTCCAGTCCTTCACGAGGTTCGCGATGTGGGCGAGCTTCTCCTCGTCGGGGGTCATCGGCCGTAGACCCCGACGACCTGGTCCACCTTGCCGATGCGCGCCTCGACCACGGCTGCCACCTCGTAGATGGTGTCGGGGTCGGCGTGCGTGTACTCGAAGCCGAGCAGCGTGGACATGCCGACGACGCGGCGGCCGGCGGTGAGGCTCTCGCGGAGCTCGATGACGATCGGCTCCTTGCGGTGAGGGCGGTGCTTCACGATGAAGAAGCGGTCGGGGCCTGCGTCCGGGAACTTGCTCGGGTCGAGGTGGCCCTGGATCTCGGGCGCGATGCGGGAGTTGGTGGTGACGGTCATGGTCAGTCCTTCGGGTAGGTGGTGAGGTGGGTCATTGCAGCCTGCAGTAGGGCGAGCCGCAGGTGTCGCAGTACCAGTGGTTGTGCTCGAGCGAGTAGCTGCCGACGTGCTCGACGGGCTCGAGGCTGTCGTCGTAGCGGTCGTCGTCGCCGAGCGCGCCGGGCATCTCGTCGGTCATGGTGTCCCTTCGGTCGGGGTGTGGTACAGGGTAGCACTCTACCCCGCATCACACCTCCTTGAACATGAGGCGCAGGCTGCCCTCGGGGTCAGCGTCGCGGTGCTCGGTGCCGGTGTGCTCCAGCTTGAATCGCACCTTGGGGAAGGGGTCGGAGGGGGTGGCTGCCCGCTGGCGCAGTTCGATCTCGATGCGGCGACGGGCGGTCTTCCAGGCCCAGAGGTCGAGCTGCGTGGTGACGCCGCGGGGCGTGTACATCTTGTCGAGCTGGGCGATGCGCTCAGGTGTGGCGAGCACGTCGGCGTGCCAGAGGCCGGAGCCGTCGGCGTACGTGGTGACGTCGATGCTGCGCGGCCGACTCACGAGAGACGCTCCGACAGCTCGCGCTCGAACGCGGCGGGGACGACGCGGTGCAGCTTGGCCTGGTCGGTGCCGCCGTCGATCTGGTTGAGGTGCTTGCCGGTCGTCGTCGACCAGTCGTTGTCGACGACGCGGGGCAGGTCGGCGCTGTCCTGGTAGGCGACGGGCGTCTCGTAGCTGAACCAGACGGTGACCTCGCCGACGATGACGCGGGTGAAGTTGGGGGCGATGCGGTCGATGCGGGGCATGCTCATGGCGGATCCTTCGGGGTGGGTATGCGAGGGGCCCGGCAAGTGCCGGGCCCCGGTGTGAGCAACTAGCTGGCTAGTCACGGATGATCGGCAGCGCGGGCAGCGCGCAGCTTCTCGGTCTCGAGTTGGATGATGCGCTGCTCGGCGCGGTCGGCCGCGACGATCAGCTCGACGCCACGCATGCGCGCCTCGGCCGCGCCGAGCAGGAGGCTCACGTCGCCGGTCGTCTCTTCGGAGTTGAGGTAGACGGTGACCCATGGCGCGTCGTCGTCTTCGGTGGCGACGTCGATCTCGACGTCCTCGTCCACGTAGCAGGCGGTCATCCGTACACCACGTCTCCGAAGGCGGCGAGCTGCACGATGACGCTCGCGCCGACGCTGTCGATCTCGCCGGTGTCGATGCCATTCTCGCGGTCCCAGTCGACGAACGCCTCGCGCAGGTGGTGGTCCCCCTGGCTGGCGCGGTCGACCACGGCCTGCCGGACCTGCGCTGCGGTGATGGTGTGCGCCTTGTCCGGCTCACCGCTCGCCTCGGACTTCTCGATGAAGGTGTACGACAGATCGCTGTGCACCTTCGCCTCACGAGCGAAGTCGCCGATGCCGTACCCGGCGGTGTCGAGAATGTCCGCAACGTTCTGCGCGGTGATGTTCCGCGTGCTGATCTTCGCCATCAGACGTTCGCCTGGACCTGGTGATCGTACGCCCGGTGGACCTGATCGATGGTGGCCTCGCGCGTCGCTTCGCTCACGTCCTCGACGAAGGGCGGAGCGTCGGCGACGATGCCGCTCATCTGACGAATGGTGGTGCGGCTGACGGTGGTGTCGATCGGCATGGCCGAGGCGAACCGCGAGCTCTCGCCGTCGATCTCGACGTGGATGGTGACGGTGGTGGTGACCTTGATGTTCCTGAGCATGGGCATGATGCGTGTCCTTCGATCAGTGGGTGAAGATGATGATGCCGGCGACCGTGAGGGGCGCCGACGAGAGCAGGTAGATGGTGATGCCGCCGTACAGCAGCAGGAGGACAGTTCCGGTGGGGATGTCGACGTCGCCATAGGCCCGCCAGAAGCGGATGACGAGGCCGACACCCGTGGTGATGAGCGCGGCGGCGACCACGACGCAGAGCGTGACGATCGCGCCGCCGATCACACCTCGGCCCAGCCCTCGGGCAGGGAGACGGGACGCTCGCAGTTGAGGCAGGCGTACACGACACCGTCGTAGTCCTCGCTGCGTCCATAGTCGAAGGTGACGGTGAGGTTGTCACCGTCCATCTCTGCGCTGCTGGTGTGACGAATGCTGCCGTCGACGGCGGTGATCTCTCGGGTGCGGATGCCGCAGTGCGGGCACACCAGCACGGTGACGGGGTCGTCGTCGGGGTCGTCGTCGGAGGAGACGGTGAGCGCCGGCATGGTGAGCTTCGGGACGAGATCGAGCAGGGCGAGCAGCGTGAAGTACGCGAGCTCGGGACTGCCGTCGTCCATCTGTGATCCGTCGCCGAGCTGGTTGGCGATGATGTGCGCGGCGTCGTCGGCCTGGGACATGAGCTGGTATCGCTCGACGGCGTAGGCGGGGGTGCTGGTGTCCATGGTGATGACCTCCTGGTCAGAAGCTGCTGAGGGTGAGACGCTGGTCGGTCGCGGTGAGCTTGCCCACCGTGTTGCCGTTCTCGTCCTGGATGTAGAAGACGTCGCCCTGCTCGGGCCTGTCGTCCGGGTCGCGGCGGAGCTTGCCCGCCAGCTCGACGAGCGCGTCGGCGACGGCGCCGTACGACAGCATCGCGGCGTTGGTGGTGGCGATCTTGACAGTGACGCGCTGTGCGTACCGCTTGCGGTTCTCGGCCATTAGGTATTCCTCTCGGGGAATGTGAGCAGGCGGTGCTGCATGTGCGGATCCAGGTAGCGATTCTCGCCCTGGACGATGATGTACGGGGTGCCACCCTCGCCGTTCGTCACGTCGACATAGACGCGGCGCGCCTGGTGCTCGTCGACGAGCACGATGCGGAACTTGGTGGCTGACATTCCGTTGGTCAGGCGAACCTGCCCGTCGGGATGGGTGGTGAGCGATGCAACATCGCCCGGCGTGATCTTGCCGTCGTGCATGAGGCTCCGTTTCTGGTGACTAGCTAGCTAGTCGGTCGGCAATCCTGCCAACAAGCGGGATAGGTGGTGCAGCCGCGCGTTCACTCGTCGCGGAACGCAGCGTCGAGCACGGTGACGACGAGCTTGCCGTCGACGACCGAAGCCGTCGCGATGACGTGCGGGTAGTTCGACATTCGCCATTCCGCGGTGAGGGTGATGATGCCGGCGACCTCGACGATCGCACCGGCGTGGTACGTGAACCCATCCAGGGTGAGGTCGCGGATCGAGGCGGTGTGGTCCAACACGGTGCCGTCCTCGTTGTAGATGAGGAACTCCGAGTGGCCGGTGGCGGTGGTGAGCTTGGGCATGGTGATCTCCGATTAGTGGAAGGTGGTGAGCGCGCCGACGATGGCGAACCCGGCGAACACGAACGCGATCCCGTACAGCGCGACGGTGACGCGGGTGTGGGTGTCGTCCTCGACGACGCGAACGGTGAACCGCTGCCGACGGACCGGCTTGCCGGACTCGAGGCGAGTGCGGGCGGTGGCGATGACGTGCTCGTCGGCGGGGGTGTGGCGCATCATCGGCCGGCCTCCGAAGTGGACTCGCCATGCTCGACGAGGCGGGCGATGAGCGCACGTTCCGTTGCATTGAGAGCCAGCACGGCGTCCGCGTGCTGAGACCAATCCACGATGTCGCGGACGTCGGCCGCGTCGAGCTTGATGCGGTCGGTCAGTGCGTCGCGGATGGTGGCGGTCGCCTTCTCGATCTCGGGCCGGCCCGGCGCGAAGTAGCCGAAGAAGTTGAGCAGCTCATCGAGCGCGTTGACAGCGGGGTCGGTGGCCGCGTACTGGTCGAGGGGGCGAGGGGCGACCTGCTCAGTAGCGATGCGCGGCCGGCGCGTCCATCCGGTGAGCGCGTCGGCAGTGCCGCCGCTGGGGGGTGTCGTGTTGGTCATGGTGCGTCCGATCTGTGGTGAGGTGGGCGGCTAGCTGGCTAGTCGAAGTCGGGGGTCTCGCCGTCGGCGACGAGCTCGTCGTGCAGCTCGGTCAGCTTGTAGAGCACGAGCTGCGCCATCTCGTAGAGGGCGTATCCGGCGAGGGTGAGGATGTCCTCATTGCCCGTGGCGAGGTCGGGCGAGTCGAGGTAGCACTGTGTGCCGATGAGCTCGAGCATCTTCGTGCTGATCCAGATCGACGGTGACGCGTCAGCGATCTCCGCGATGCGGTCATCGCTGGGCTTGTCGCCGAGCTCCTCGACGACGTCGGCGTACTCGTCGCGGATGCGGAGATACAGCTCGGCAGCCTCGTCGTTGTCGCATGCGGAGTCGCCCATCTGGGAGAGTTCGGTCGCGGTCAACGCGCGGATCTGGGCGACGACCGCTTGCGCGGTGGTGGTGGTGGTCATGGCTGGTCCGATCTGGGTAGGTGCGGCGACTAGCTGGCTAGTCAGATGAGGTGGAGGACGACGAGCACGTGCGGCAGCACGGTCAACGCGGCGCCGAGGGCTGCGGCTGCGGCGAGCAGCCACACGACGGCGATGGTGCGGAGGGCGGCGAGCATGACGATCCGATCTGCGATGAGCGGACCGCGTGACCCGCTACGGGGTGGGGAAGAGGAGGCCGGGGAGGAACAGCGCGGCCGTGAGCGCCACGATGAGGGCGCCGAGGATGAGCGGGTGACGCTCGAGCCAGCCGCTCACCAGATGGGGGCGAGGATCGCAGCCAACTGCTGCTGCAGCGTGACGGTGGTGAGGTCGTCGAGTTCCATCGTGTCGAAGTCGTCGGAGAACATGTGCGGGGTCCTGTCTGTCGGTGATGCGGGTGAGGTGGCTAGCGGAGGGTGACCCACACCGTTCCGTCGGTGACGGGGAACGGGTAGCCGTGGTGCGGGACGGGGTTGCGGGCGGTGACGGTGTGCGTCGCGGGGCACGAGGTGCAGCGCAACGTGCCGGTGTGGGGCTTGGCCCACACGTGGACGTGGTCGCGGTGAGGAGCGCGCGGCCGCCGCGGCTTGCGTGACTTCGGCATGGCGTCAGATCAGCGGGACGAGGCGACCGCGTGGGGCTGCAGCTCGTCCGCGATGCCGTTGGCGACGATGGCGAGCGGTGCGGCGACGAGCGACGACGCGATGACGAACGCGGCGGCGGTGCTGATGTTGATGCGCATGATGATGCTCCTTCGGTGGGGTCGTGCGATGAACCGGTGCGGTAGCGCGCCGTGGAGGCCACCAGGCAAGGGCGGGGGTGCCTGCCTGACTGGTGACCCGCATGGCGCGCCCGGACCCCTTCGGGTGAGGTCCGGACGCTCGTGCCGTGCGACTAGCTGACTAGGCGACCGACACGGTGGAGGACTGGCGCGACCGCTTGCCGGTGAGCTCCGGCACCACCGGCCGGACCGACGAGGCGGCCGACGTGAGGCCCGCGACAATCACCGCCGCGTCCGCGTCGAGCCACGGCTGACCGACGACCCGGGCGAGGAACGACTCCACGTCGGTGAGCGTCAGCAGCTCCGACGACTCCGCGGTGACCTCCGCCACCTCGCCGTCGATGCGGTCCGCCGCGGTGGTGGCGAGCGGGTCCGCGGTGGCGGGCTTGTCCGCCCGCTTGCCCTGCAGCTCCCGCAGCACCACCGGCACCTGCGCGGCGAAGTACGCCGCGCGCTCGTCCACCGGCAGCGTCGCCGCGTGAGCGGTGAGCAGCTGGCGAGCCGCCGACGTGCCCCCCTTGGAGGTGAGGCGGTACGCCGCCGCGACCGCGTCGTGCTGGCCCGCCGGGACGATGCCCGCGTCGATGACCGTGCGCCACGCCGCCACGTAGTGACCGATAGAACCTCCGGTGACCCGTGCGGTGCCCTTCGTCGCCTCGAGCGACCACGACTCCGGCGAGCCGGTCGGATCCGCCATGCGAGCCCGGTTGAACGACACCAGCGCGGCGTACTCCGACTGGCTCAGCTCCCCCTCCCCCGCGGTGACAGCGGCGAAGGCGAGGCGAGCCCGGTCGAAGCACGCCCGGGCGTCCCCCCGGTACGTGCCGAGGTAGCCGGTGACGCTGCGCGCCGTGCTGCCGGTGAGCTCCGTCCCGTCGCTGTCCGTGGGGACGTACTTCGTCGCGGTCGTGGTGGTGGTGTCCGTGGTGGTCATGGTGCCTATCCGATCTGCCGACGCATCGGCGGTGGTGACGTGCTGAGTGAGTGGAGGTGATGCAGGTCGTGCGGTCGTGCGGTCGTGCGGTGAAGCTACAGCCCGCGAGGAGCAGGCAGCGGAACCGGCGTCGCGGTGACAGCCGGAGCAGCCAGCCCCAGCGGGACCGGTGCGGTGGAGTACGTCAGACGGCGGAGCGTGGTGATGAGGAAACGGAACATGATGAGCCCTTCGTGGAGCGTCGCGGGAGTCGTGATGAGGAGGGGGAGAGAGACGGTGCAGCGCGACACCGACCGTGCCGTGCAGCTCCCCGCGATGAGGGGGAGAGGAGAGGCGGGTAGCTGTCTTGCCGTGCGCGTCCCCTCTGGTGGGCCGTGAGCCCTAGCCGACCTCCGTTCGTTCCCTTGTGTGAACGGAGGCCGGGTGGGTCCCCACGGTGGGGGTGCCTAGCGTGGCGGGTGCTGCCTTCCGGCTGTGCGGCCTGCGCCTAGGTGTGCTCCCGTGCAGCCGAGCTAGGTGCTGCCGTGGAGTGGGTGTCCGTGTGGAGTTGTGAAGCTGCGTGCGGCCCTCCGTGGGGGGCCTGCCTGCCGGGCTTTCCCGGCTGGCATGTGATGAAGCTACGGGGTAGGCGTCTACCCCGTCAAGCGGGGCTGCATCCCGGGCGTGTCGCGGTTTCCCGGCAGACCAGGTCGAGCCCTGCCACCCCCGCGCAGGCACCCGCGTGCGCGCCCGCGTGCCCCAACCGCGCGCGCGTGCGCCTGCCTGACGTGCAGGAAGGACCTTGCGGTGGGCCCAGGGGGGTGACGGGCGTGACGATGCGGTGATGTCGCCGATGCCGCTGCCCGGTGACGGGGGGTCGCGGTGACGTGAGGGACCCCCGCACCCCAGGGGAAAGGGATAGCTCACGCGCTGTGAGCTCGGTCACCGTCGCCCTGTCCGAGTGCGGTGTGGGGCACCATATGGGCTGACAGAACTAGGGTCCGGTGTGGGGCGATACCGGGGTAGAGATGTGCCCTCTCGGGGGGTACCTATTGTGTCAGCCATAATGTATGCTAGGGCATAACAACGAGAGGAGCCGTCCGATGGACGACGACCAGATGAAGGTGGACTACATGGCCGAGCGCGGGTGGACCGCGGCCGACCTGTTCCCCGACGCCGACGTGATGGAGCGATGGGCAGGCGAGATGCTCGTGCAGCACACCGGCATGTGCCGGCCCCGGCTGCGCAAGCGCGCTCGCGTGGACTCGAACGGAGTCAGCACGGAAGCCCAGCTGCTGCATCCGATGTTCGACAGCCCGATCGAACGCACGGACGAGAACGCGACGTGGTACGACGCGTGGATCCGGGCGTTCGAGGAGCGTCAGGGTGTCGACGTGCAGTCGACCGACGACGGAGTGCAGGAGATCGGGCGATGAAGCTGCCGAGGTACTCCTGGAAGTACGAGGACCGCCCGCTGATTGGCCACAAGGGCCGACTGGTCGCGAAGATCCGCCGCGAGCACGACGTCGATGTTCACGTGTTCGGGCCGATGCACTGGCGCCTGACGAAGCGGGCACTCAAGGAGCTGCTGAACGCCGAGCAGGAAGCGTCGAACCGTCGCCTGAGCGAGCTTGAGCGGTACATGCTGCCCGGAACCCGCCCTAGCGGCACTCTCGTGGAGCGATTCCTGGGCTCCGCGCTGAGAGCGCGCCGATGAAGGCCGTGATCGGCTTCGTCCTGGGCGTCGCGACCGCCGTGACGGCCGACTACATCGCCCGATCGGTGCTGGCACACGCGCAGATGCGTCGCGAGGGCGACCCGGCGGCCCTCGTGCCGTTCACGTACCCGGATGGACTGCGCTGATGGCCGACGACTACGTGATCCAGATGGTCACCGACTCCATGAAGGAGCTGGTGCAGCTCGAGGACGGGCAGCTGGCGTGGCGGGTGACGCATCGGACGTACATGAAGGGCGACGAGCGCCTGTCGACGCCGCAGACGGTGGTCTCGTACGTCCCGGTGGACGACGGGCTGCTCCCGAGCTGGGTGCTGGAGGCCGCCGTGCGGGCCGCTGGCGGGATCCCGCTGGTCTACGGAGCCGAGAGCGCCCGTTCGCAGCCCCAGGTGGCTCCTCGCGCCGATCTGGCCGCGATGCGCGCTCGGTTCGACGCGCTGATCGCCGATCGGGCGACTGGACGGGGCGCGCGGGCGGCCCATCGACGTCAGCAGGACGCGGAGCTTGCCCGCCTCATCGAGCTGCGGCGCATCGAGCGCCGGCTGGCCGCCCTGGAGGGGCCGCTGGCGCCGAGGTGGGGCGAGCAGAGGGAGATGGGCCTGGAGATCCTGACCGAGGTGTCGTCCGTGCTGGCCGAGAGGCAACAGCTGGCGATGGACCGCTGGCTCCTCGACCTGCCGGGCGTCGACTGGGGTAGTCTCCTGCCCCGTCCGGGTGCCGCAGAGACAGTGCCACGAGGGGGTGTGGATAAGTCAAGTGAGATTGAAGAGAGATAGAGAGAGGATCTGGGTACCCCCTACTTCGACCTGATCAGAGCTGTTTTCACACAGAACACCGAGTTATGCTCCAGCATATGCTTTTTCTGCTGTAGCATAACAAATACAGCCCCCGAGCTGTGGATAACTCACCACCCAACAAGGCAGGAACCTACCCCGTGTCAGACACCAATCCGATCGACCGCCCCGTGCGCGTCACCTTCGAGTTCGACCCGCAGTCCGACGACCTGAACGTCTGGGCCGACGACCGCACGCCCACCGGCCTCAGCCGCTACGGCGAGCAGCAGCTCCGCGGCTCCGTCGAGGCCCTCGCCTACGGCAACGTCTTCGTCGACAGCATCACCATGGAGGCCGTCGAGCCCGAGCTTGATTCACCTGCCGACGAGCGGTACATCAGCGAGCAGCTGCTCAAGATCATCCATGCCGCCGGCAGCGACGCGCAGGTGCTGCCGCTCGACAAGAGCTTCGTCCAGCACCTCGTTGACGGCATCACGAACCGCATCACCCTGGGCGACACGAAGACCTGGCCGATCTCGCGCGACGAGATGATCGGCCGGATCACCGCGGTCTACCTGAGCAAGGGCGTCGAGGGCCCCGTCCTCCAGGCCGTCGCCGCCGAGGTGGCGGACGGGATCCTCGGCGGCGCCCCTGAGCAGGACGGCGAGGCTGGCCGATGATGGGCGTCCAGCCCACCGGAGACTATGACCTCAGGGCTGCCTACAAGATCGCCTCCGACACCTGCGACCGCTTCCGTGACGTCGTCAGCGAAGTGCTCGGGCTTGACGAGAACCCCGGCGACGACGAGCTCGTGCGCCAGCTGCGGGCCCTGCACGGGAAGTCCGGTCCGGAGCCGACCAGGTGGCGCGAGTTCCTCACCGGCTCCATCGCACGGCTGGACCAGATCGCCGCCGCATCCAACGTCGCGTACGTCGCCGACCTGGGCGACGACTTCCGCCCCGACGACAACCTCACCGACCCGACCGAAGACCAGGAGTAACCCATGAACGACATCCGATCCACCGACGTGCCGAACTACACGCGCGTCACCTTCGACATCGACCTCGACGGCCTCGGCGAGAGCTTCCTCGACGACCGCACCCCGACCGGCCTGACTCGCTACGCCGAGAAGGACATCACCATGGAGGCGGGGCGCCTGGCCGGCGGCAACGTGATCATCCCCAGCGTCAGCTTCGAGCGCGTCGAGCCGGTCGTCGACGCCGAGCCGAACGTCGAGGGCCCGCGTGCCACGCAGCCCGAGCCGAAGAACCTCGCCCTCGAGCTCATCCCGGTCGAGATGGAGGAGACGATCTTCCAGACGCTGCTCGGCAAGGGCATCACCGGCCCCGTCGCCACCGCCATGACCGCCGACATCGCCGACGCTCTCGTGCGCTCGTCGAGCCGCTGGCTGTCCGAGGCCGTGGCTCAGCCCGTCGGCCTGGTCGCCGTCGCCGAGGAGCTCGACCTCGAGGCGTTCTGCACGCGCCTCCAGCTGCGGCTCCGTCAGCGCGGCTTCACCGACACCCAGCAGGTTCGCATCGTCGCTCTCGTCGAGATGCTGCTCACCAACGGCAGCACACCGACGAAGCGGATGCCGGGCCAGGGCCCCAACCGCCAGCAGCTGACCGGCTTCATCGCGAAGCACCTCGAGGACCAGCACCTGCTGACCGATCGCGCATCGCAGGAGGCGGCCACCAGCCTCGTCACGGCCATCGAGGCTGCGCAGCTCGATGGGACCCTCTCGTGAGCGCGCTGGAGTACGCCGGAACCCGCGAGCAGATCGTCGACGACATCCGCACCGCCGCCTGGCCCGACGGCGGACACGACGGCTTCCCGAGCAGCAAGGTGGCCGGCATGATCGCTGACCACCTGCTCGCGAAGTCGGCCGAGCGCGAAGAGCGCCCTTCGGGCGCAGGCACGGGTTCGGTTCCGCCGCGCGAGGGGGAGTGATGGGCCGCTACGAGTTCGACTCCGGCGACCTCCCGCACCTCAATGAAGCCACCTCGGATCACAAGCGGGTTCCCGTCGTGAGCCTGTCGCAGGCGCTGCACGAAGCCGAGGCCGCGAAGGTCCAGCTGCTCGACGCCATGGAGAAGTACATGATCCAGGTGCAGCCCCTGCTCGAGCAGAGCATGCGGCTGGCGGAGCAGTTCGGCATGCTCTCGGCGCCGGCCCCTACTCGGCCCGCGCTCTCGGCCACGCAGGAGTGGGGGACTCGCCTCGCTCGCGACCGGCGCGCCTTCGTCCACCTCGTGCCGGACCGCGCGGCCGCCGCGGCCAAGGTCGAGGCGCTCGAGCAGGCGCGCGACATCGTCACCCGCTACGCCGTCGCGGCCACCACCGCGGACGGCTCGACCGACTACACCTACACCCGCTGGACCACCGACCCGAAGGACGCATCGTGACCGACCTGCCCTACCTCCACATCGACACGCGCCAGCAGCTGCGCTCACTTCCCGACGCCGAGGACGTCGACGCAACGCGCGACAGCGGGCTGACCGAGGAAGCCGAAGAGGCCATCGCCGAGGCGTTCCTGGATGGCGAGTTCAACTTCGAGCGCGACGACATCACGATCCAGCTCCGCCGCCCGGGTGGCGACGAGCCGGCCCCCGCGATCGGCGAGTTCGCCTACCGCGCGAACCCGGGCGACGCGATCTGGATCTGCGACAGCGCCGAGGAGGCGCAGGCCGGCCGTGACGGGCGCCCGAACCCCGAGCTCTGGGAGGTCGTCTCCCGCGTGGTGCTTCTCGTCGACGGCGACCGCTACGAGGGCCCATGGAAGACGCTCGCCGAGACCGAAGCGGCCATCGAGGCGGCCGAGGCGGCGGCGGAGAAGCGTCGCATCGATGAGCTGGCGGGCCCGCGATGAGCCGCCCAGACCCGCGTGCGGGCGAGATAAACACGGACCCGAACGCCGGCACCATGCAGGAGCGGCCGCCCGCGCGCAGCTTCATTGAGGCGGCCCGAGATGTGGCTGACCTCGCGGAGCTCGTTGAGGTACTGGCCGCGGCGCGCGGCGCCGTCGTCTCGGCCGCTAAGGCGGTCGAGGAGCGCGCGCTAGACGAGGCCGTGGAGGCAGTGCGCAGCGAGCATAACGACGCTATGAAGCGGCTTCACGCGGCGCGCGACCTCTTTGCGCGTTACAGCGACTCCGGCATGGTGCGACCCCCCTTGGGGCGATCGTGACCGGCGAGGAGATCGACCCGGCCTCCCCGATCCTCGTGATCGGCCTGTTCGGTCAGCCCTTCATCACCTTCGGCCAGCACCTCGACCAGGTCGCGGCGCACATCCGGGAGACCGGGAACCCGCTCCAGATCTTCGAGCTGTCCACCCCGCCGCATCACGTGCGGCAGACCTTCCTCCAGGGCGGCACCCCGCACTGGATCCGGGGCGACGAGATCGCCCACCTTCCCTTTCCACTCGAGACCGAGGAGAGCCACAATGGCTGAGTCCACCATCTACCAGCTGGTCGTGCCGGCGCACGACAACATCAAGCAGATCGTCCTGAACCTGGAGGACGAGGAGCAGGCTCTCGCGTTCGGCTTCCTGCTCGACGGCGTCGAGGGGGCGACGATCACGAAGCGCACTGAGCGGGAGCTCATGGTCCGCGACGTCGACCTGACGGCAGAAGGATCCGTGTTCGGGCTGGTCGACGTCGGCTCCGCGGGTTCGGCGCCCGCACCCGCGGAGCCGCGCATGCCAGAGGAGGCGGGTCCGTGGGGCATCGGCACGACACTGATGACCCTGCCGCACGAGGAGGCGCCGCACAACGTCGTCTTCGAGCACGGCGGCCTCACCGACACGAGCGCGAAGTCCCGGTGGTACCACGATTCGGGCCTGGGGTGGACGCGCAACGGACAGGTGGGCCACACCTGGGTGCAGGTGCGGGAGTTCGCCGGAGCGCGCGGGCCCATCGCCATCGTCGACCACGTCGGCTAGTGCCGGGCAGGATCCTCCGCGAGTTCGAGCTGATCGAGGAGGCGGGCAACAAGGTCGTCCTCCGCGAGACCGGCGAAGCTGGCGCACGCAAGCGCCGGGCCGCCGACACTCGATTTAGGGAGGAGTTCGCGCTCGTCTTCCTCGCCGCCTGGGGGGAGCTCGCCAAGGCGGGCCTCACCGGGCGCGAGTGGAGCGTGGTCGCGTACATGATGTCGACGATCTCGACCGACGGGTCCTCACCGGTATTCCTCAAGGACATCGCAGAGGGCACGGGGATGAAGCCGTCGAACGCGTCGGGGGTGGTGGCGTCGCTGATCGAGCGCGGCGTCATCATCCGCCGGGGGCGCCGGCTGGCGCTGTCGCCGGAGTTCGTGTGGAAGGGCAAGTCGTCGGAGCGCGTGCTCCGTCTGCGGGAGCTGGGGCTCGCGCAGGGGATGATGAAGGAGGAGTGATTCGTTCCGTGGAGAGCAAGTCGACAGTCGTGTGCGAACGTCAGACGGGATTGAGACGGCTCACCACGTGATGTAGAGTCTCCACCGTCCCCCTTTCGGGTAGGTGAGGATGAGCATGGAAGGCCCCGCGTTCGGGTAAAGCGCGGGGCCTTCGTCGTGCTACCGTGTCGGTGTTCGTGCTCGTGGATGAACGAAGCGCCCCTCTCCTCCCGGTGGAGTGGGGCGCTTGTCCGTGCGACTAGCTGGCTAGCTGCCGAGGTAGTGCACCGGATTCTCGCTGCCGCCGAGCCGCGCGTAGGTGTAGAGCTGCGCGCGCTGCGCATCGGTCAGGCTCGCGTTGGCCATTGGCGTCACCAGGATCTCATCGATCGAGTAACCGCGGAGGGCGTCGAGGTTGTAGATCGACAGGGTCTGCGCGCGGTTGCCCACGAATGTGCGCTCGTGCGCGCGCCGGTAATTCGTCGAGTCCTGCGGGCTGGCGGCGAAGAGGACCACCTTGGGTGCCGTTGGCGCGGAGGCCGGCGTGCTGTAGGACTCACCCCTCACGTCGGGGCCACCGGGGACGAGGTCGTAGTCCGGGTTCACATCGGGGAGGCCCGTGGCGCCGACCGCCTGCAGCGCGCGCGAGGCGCCGACCGGCTTCCAGAGGCCGTAGTGAGTGCCGACCGCGATCAGGAAGATCGTGAGCGCGCCCGCCAGGCTGGCGAAGAGCTCGAAGGTCTGACCCGCCGCGACGGCCGCGGCGAACTCCGTGAGCACGCCGGCCACGAGGGAGAGCGCCGCGAGGAGCAGCGCCTTCGTGCCGGACGCCGTGACGCGCGTGGTCACGAGGCCGACGGCGAGCGGGATCACCACGCCGATGATGAGCTTGAGCGTCAGGCCGAGGTTCGGCTCGAACGCGATGAGTGCGTTGTCCATGATGTCCTGTCTGTAGATGGGCAGTGCTAGTTTCGTCGTACTGAACGACGAAGGGAAGCCCCCCATGGTACGACCGCCCGACGGACCCGTGGCCCGGACGGAGCGCGTCATCGTGCGGCTCACCCCGGGCGAGCTCCGGCAGCTGGACCAGCACGCGAACGGCGATCGCAGCGCCTACATGCGCGAGCTCCTGCGGAAGGCGGCTCGATGAGCGACGAGTTCACTCCCGAGCAGGTGGAGCGGATCCGCGAGCGGGGGCGCCGCAAGCTGGAAGAGCAGGGCGCGGAGCCGGCCGAGCGTGTCGACTGGGATGCACTCAGCGAGGAGGACCGCGTCACCTTCGAGAAGCAGGGCTGGCGCGAGGTCAGCGACGAGGAGCTCGTGGAGATCGTGAAGGAGGCGAACCTGCCGCCGAACGTCGTCAGCGTGGGGGACCTCACGAAGGAGACGCTGCGCGGCGAACCGAAGAAGACCGTGGTCCACTTCGACGTCCCGATCCACAAGCCGATGCCGGCGCCGAAGCCGGACGACATCGACTCGCCGAAGATGCTGGCAGCCATCGAGCGCCTGAATCAGAACAGCATCAACGCCGCCGTCAGCCTCAAGATCAAGGGCGCCTCGTACGCCGAGATCGCCGAGGTACTGGAGTACGAGTCCCCCGCGTACGCGCGCGCCGCGGTCGAGCGCGCGCTCGCGCAGACGCACGGCGAGGAGGACAAGGCGGCGCTGCGGAACCTGTCGACCGCGCGCCTGGAGAAGATGCTGCAGGCGCTGGCGCCGAGCGCCATGAACCCGACCGTGCGGATCCGTGTAGGCCGGAGCAAGGAGACCGACGAGCAGCTGTACGAGGAGATGCCGAACCCGGAGCTGCTGCCGGCATCCCGTCAGTACCTTGCCGTGCTCGATCGGGCGATCAAGCTGCACGGCCTCGACGCCCCCACGCAGCTGCAGTTCGTCGACCCCAAGACGGAGGAGTTCGCGCGCATCATCGAGATGGTCGCGCGCGCGCAAGGCGAGCACGTCCCCATCGAAGGCGACATCGAGGACGCGGTCATCGTCGAGGGCGACCCCGATGACTGACTTCTCAGACCGCCAGTGGGCACAGCGCCTCGAGGACGTCATGGTCGAGAGGCAGCCGCGGCGCGCCGAGCGGAAGAGCGTCATCCTCAACATGCCGCTGACGATGCGGGTGGCGCTCGCGCTGGCCGCAGACCGCCGCGGCATGTCGCTGTCCGGCTACGCGCGCCGTGCGATCATGGCCTTCGTGTGCCGCGACCTCGGCCTGCCGTGGTTCGACATGATGGCGGACGAGCCGCGGATCCGCCGGGCCGACACGCGGCGCTACAGCGACAGCATCCCGCCGGGTGCCGCCTACGGACCATGGGAGATCGGGGAGCTGCGTGAGCATCAGCGAGGCCGAGGCTAGCTACCTAGTCGAGCAGACGAAGGACTGGTCGCCGAAGGCCCGGGCCGCCGCGCTCGAAGCACTGGAGGAGCGGCGGAAGAACGTGCGCCGCGCCTGGTACTGCACGCTCCCTGGTCCGGGGGACACGCGCGTGCCGGGCCGCGCCTGCAACGGCCGGCCGCACGAGGGCTACATGTACGCCCACGCGCGCGCCGACCAGTGGCCGCCGCCGCGGGGCGACTGGTTCGTGTGGATGCTCCGCGGGGGCCGTGGGTCAGGGAAGACGCGCTCGGGCGCCGAGTGGGCGCGGACCATGTCGAAGAAGACCCCCCGCATGGCGCTGGTCGCTCGCACCACCGGCGACGTCCGCGACACGCTGATCGAGGGCGAGTCGGGCCTGCAGTCGGTGTGTATGAACGCGGGCGAGAAGATCCAGTGGGAGCCGTCGAAGCACCGCGTCACGTTCGAGAACGGGGCCATCGCGCAGACCTACTCGGCCGAGGAGCCCGACCGCTTGCGTGGCCCACAGCACGGCGCCGGCTGGTGCGACGAGCCTGCTCACTACCCCGCCATCGACGACGTCTGGTCGAACCTCCTGCTCGGGATGCGACTGGGCAACGACCCGAAGATCGCGCTCACCACCACGCCGAAGACGAACGAGTGGATGCGCGAGCTCATCAAGGAGAAGGACACGGTCGCCGTCCGGGCGTCGACGTACGAGAACCTGGAGAACCTGGCGCCGTCGTTCGCGCGCACCGTGCTCAAGCGGTACGAGGGCACGCGCCTCGGCCTGCAGGAGCTGCACGGCGAGCTGCTCGAAGACGTTGAGGGCGCGATGTGGGATCCGACGATGATCCACCAGGACTACATGCCCCTGGACCTGGACCGCATCGTGGTCGCGGTCGACCCGGCCGGCACGAAGAACGCGCGCTCGGACGAGACCGGCATCATCGTGGTCGGCCGGAAGGGCGACGTGTTCTGGGTGCTGGAGGACCTCACCGCGAAGATGTCGCCGAACGAGTGGGCGACCGCCGCGTTCAAGGCGCGCGCGAAGTGGGTCGCGGATGCGATTGTCTTCGAGAAGAACTTCGGCGGCGACATGGTCCGCCAGGTGCTCGACACGACGCTCGACGAGCACGGCAAGAAGATGGGCGAGGGTGTCCGGCTCATCGAGACGTTCGCCTCCCGCGGCAAGCAGATCCGCGCGGAACCGACGGTCGGCTTCTACGAGCAGGGACGCGTGATCCACAAGCGGTACGCGGGCCTGGACAAGCTGGAGAACGAGCAGCTGACGTGGGTGCCGGGTGAGGGTGCATCGCCGAACCGCGTGGATGCGCTCGTGTGGGGCATCACCGAGCTGGCCGGCACGAGCGAGGAGGCGAGCCTCGCGGCGCCGAAGGGGCGGATGGCGACGGGGCCTACGGGGCGCGCGTCGGTCTGGAGTAGACTCGGGCCGCTCAAGGCACCTACCCCGACGAATGGAATGTGGGCACGACGATGAACCTCCTGAACCTCCTCGAGCAGCACCCGCTGGTCGCCCTCGCCGCAGTGCTCGTCGCCGCGCTCGGTGTCGGCCGCCTGTCTCGCGTCATCACCTACGACGACTTCCCCCCCTCCGCCTGGGCGCGCGATCGCTGGAGCGCGCTGACGAAGGACGGCTCCTGGTCGAAGCTCGCGCGCTGCCAGTGGTGCGCGACGCCGTGGATCATGGCAGTCTGTCTCGCGTGGGGCCTGCTGTCCGGGCTGCACTGGTCGTGGTGGCTGTTCTGGGGCTGGCTCGCCGTGAGCTACCTCGCCAGCATCATCATCGGCCGCGACGAGCAGCGCGCGTAGCGCAGGAAGACCAGGATGCCCACCACCGCACGCGAAGCCGCGAACACCGCTCAGCAGCAGCTCGAACGGCTGAACTCTCGCCGGGTCACCGACCTCACCAGCTTCCGCTCGTCGGTCTACGACAACGCGATGGTCGCTTCGGCCACGCCGATGAGCGTCCGCCCGACCATGAAGCAGCGAGTCAGTGAGCAGCGGATCCGCCGGGACGCGTGGCAGTCGGAGGCATGGGACTGGTTCGACAAGATCGGTGAGTTTCGCTACTCCGTTGAGTGGGTCGGCAACCTCCTGTCGAAGGCGCGGCTGCTGCCGTTTCACCAGGGGAAGCTCACCACCGACGAGCGCGTCGTCGAGCTCGTCGAGGGCCTGTTCGGCGGGGCCATGGGGCAGTCGCACATGCTCCGCCTCGCGGGCATCAACTTCTCTGTCGCGGGCGAGGGCTACATCGTCGGCGAGACGCGCGCGATGGGCGACCACTGGACCTTCGCCGCGAGCACTCAGCTGCAGCGGCTCGACGGCCATGGCTGGAAGGTGGGCGACGAGGAGTTCGGCGCCCAGACCTTCGTGCTCCGCCTGTGGCGCCCGCACCCCGAGCGCAGCGACGAGGCCGACGCCCCGCCGCGCGCGTCGCTAGAGACGCTGGCGGAGATCCACCGCCTCACGCAGCACATCGCCTCGCAGGTGGACTCGCGCCTCGCGGGTGCCGGCATCCTGTTCCTGTCCGCGAACATGGGCTTCCCCGGCGCGCAGCCGAAGGACGACGAAGAGGGCGCGGCCGACACGCCGGCCGTGGGCACCTTCCTGAACACGCTGCAGGACGCCATGACGGCATCACTGCAGGACCGCGGATCGGCCGCCGCGCATGTGCCGATCGTGGTCACGGGCCAGCCCGACGACATCGCCGCGGCGAAGCACATGACCTTCTGGTCACAGCTGGACGAGAAGGCGCTCGAGCTGCGCGCCGACGCGATCCGTCGCCTGTCGCTCGCGATGGATCTCCCGCCCGAGGTGCTCACCGGCACGGGCGACCTCAACCACTGGGGCGCGTGGCAGGTGGAGGAGGCGGCGATCAAGGCCCACACCGAGCCTCTGCTCGACACCATCGTGAACAGCCTCACCACCGGCTACCTGCGCCCCATGCTCGAGGCCGCCGGCATGTCGCCGGAGGAGGCCCGGGAGTACAGCATCGGCGTCGACACCGCCGCGATGCGCCTGCGCCCGAACCGCTCGGCCGAGTCGATCGAGCTGTACGACCGGGGCCTGGTCGGCAAGATGACGGCGCTGCGCGAGAACGGCTTCGACGACTCCGACCTCATGGACGACCAGGACCTGCAGCGCCTGATCCTCATCGGGATGGCGAAGGGCTCCACTACTCCGGAGCTCGTCGCCGCGGCGGCCGCGATCCTCGGCGTCGAGATGCCCGACGTGCAGGAGGCGCCCACGGCGGCTCCCGTCGAGGCGGTCGAGGGGCGGCCGGCGCCGAGCCTCGAGGCCCACCCGCGCCGCGAACCCCCGGAGATGCCGACCGGCAATGAGGCGCTCACCGCATCTGCCGAGCTGCTCGTCTTCCGCGCCATGGAGCGCGCCGGCAACCGGATGAAGACGCGCTACAACGTGCGACTCCCCGGTACCGACGCGGCCGACTACTACCAGGCGGTCGCCGCGAAGCCTGCCGACTTCGACCACCTGCTCGCGGACGCGTGGGGCATGGCATCGCGAATCTCGGTCAGCTGTGACCCCGAGGGGCTCGCCAGCGCCTGCGACGCGTACGCGCGCGAGCTCCTGTCGGGCCAGCATCCGTACAGCCGCGAGCGCCTCGTCGAGCACCTGGACGGCCTGGCCTAGTGGACGCCGCTGCCTTCGCGAACCGCACCGGCCGCCTCGAGACGTTCGACCGCGAAATCGCTCCCATCGTGGAGGCGGGTCTCGCGCGGTACGGCTCGTCGAGCTGGACAGCGGACATCATCGAGGGCGCGGCCGTGCTGTTCCTGGAGCTGTTCGAGAAGGACGCCGGCACCCAGTACGCCACCATGGGGATCCTCCAGCGGTTCGAGGCGGACATGCGCGAGCACCTCGCCAAGACGACGGATCCTGGTGGCGTCGTCACGGCGGCCAAGGTCCAGGTCGTCACCGAGTGGGTGTCGACCTTCGCCGCGAACTCCGCCGCCCACCGGGCTGGCATCGCGCGGCGCACGCGCGGCCGGCGCTGGGTGGCGCGCGACGACGCGCGCGTGCGTCCGTCGCACGTCGCCATGGACGGCACCGTCGAGGCATGGGGCACGAAGTTCGACGTCGACGGCGCGAAGCTCCTCTTCCCCGGGGATCCGTCGGGCGACCCGAAGAACTGGATCCGCTGTCGCTGTCTGGTAGTGCCCGTGGAGGACGGCGACGACTACGCTGTCCACGAGAGCCCTGGAGGGAACAGCATGACCGCAGCAGCCACCGCCCCCGTCAAGGAGACCGACCCGGATGGCGACCCGGACATCGGCGATCGTCTCGGCGTGGCCGACGATGAAGACGTCGACGTGATGGACGACATCAAGCCGGTCCCCTTCTACGGCGTGCTCGCCCCGGTCGGCGTCGAGTCCGGCGACGGACGGAAGTTCAAGTCCCTCACGAACCGCGAGCTCCCGCTGCCCCTCGGCTGGCAGGAGAAGTCGAGCGAGGGCCACGCCGGCTCGGTCGTCGTCGGCCGCATCGACACCATCACCCCCGGCGAGGACGGCCTGGTCCGCTACACGGGCGAGTTCCGCATCAGCCCCGAGGCCGACAAGGTCGTCAGCTACATCACCGACGGCTCCGTCCGCGGCGTGTCCGTCGACGTCGACGACTACGAGGTGGAGATCGACGAGGCCGCCTTCCGCGCCGCGATCACCGAGAACCCCGGCCGCCGTCCGGTCGAGACCGCGAACGCACGCGTGGCCGGCGCCACCGTGGTCCCCATCCCCGCGTTCCCGGAGGCGTTCATCGCCCTCGGCGAAGCGCCGGCCGAGTACAAGCCGAAGATCGCCGCGGGCGACGACGACGAGATCCCCACCGACGAGGACATCGCCGCCGTGCAGGAGGAGGCCGAAGCGATCGTCGCATCGGCAGCCTTCGCGCCCGGAACGAAGGACGGCCCCGGCTGGATCACCGAACCGAAGGCCACCTCTCGGCTCCGGAAGTATTGGACCCAGGGAGAGGGCGCGCTCAAGATCAACTGGGGCGTCGACGGCGACTTCAACCGCTGCCGCATGCAGCTCGGGAAGTACGTGAACCCGGCCTACCTCAACGGCACGTGCGCGAATCTGCACAAGGTCGCGACGGCTACCTGGCCCGGCCGCCAGAACGGCCGCTTCGAGACTGAGCTCGAGGGCGAGGCCGCACCGTCGATGACGCTCGTCGCCTCGGCGGCGCCCGCGCAGCTCGACGCTGCCTGGTTCCGGGACCCGAAGCTCGACGGCCCCACCCCGCTGACGATCACCGAGGATGGCCGCGTCTACGGCCACCTCGCCACCTTCGACACCTGCCACATCGGCGTCCAGGGGAAGTGCCAGACGCCGCCGCACAGCGCGACGGGGTACGCCTACTTCCACACCGGCCTCATCGAGACGACCGAGGGGGACATCCCCGTCGGCCGCATCACCATGGGAACCGGCCACGCGGCGCTCCGCCTGCGGTCGGCCGCCGCGATGGCGCACTACGACAACACGGGCACCAACGTCGCCAGCGTCGCGGCGGGTGAGGACGCCTACGGCATCTGGGTGGCCGGCGCCGTGCGCGGCCGAGTCACCGACGAGCAGCGCCAGGAGCTCAAGGCATCCGCGCTGTCGGGCGACTGGCGCGAGATGCGCGGCAGCTTCGAGCTCGTCGGCGCGCTCGCCGTGAACGTGGCCGGCTTCCCCATCCCGCGCATCGGCCAGGGTGCCAGCGAGGGCCGCCAGGTCTCGCTGGTGGCGTCGGGCATCGTGCAGCAGGAGAACGAGTACCGGCCCTCCGTTCAGGCCCAGCAGCAGGCTAACCTGGTCGCGGCCGTGGCCGACGAGCTGGAGTTCCGCCAGGAGCAGAAGCTCGCCGCCGAGACCCGCGCCGCCCGGCTCGCCGCCGTGCGCGAGCAGGCCGCCCCCATCCGTGCGATGCGACTCCAGTCGCTTCGTCAGCTCGACTAGAAGGACACCACCATGGCATGCAACTGCGGATCCCGGGCGAAGGGTGGCGCGACCACCTGGACCGTCGTCACGAAGGACGGGAAGGCGACGCCCTACCGCTCCGAGGTGGAGGCGCTCAGCGCCCAGCGGCGCCAGCCTGGCTCCACCGTCTCGGCGAAGTAGATCATGGCCGAAGGCGACCGCTTCATCCTCGCGGATCCCACCACGAAGCGCATGGATCCCCGCGGCCTTCCGCTGGACACCGTGCGGGTCGACCCCACCACGAAGCTCCCGACTGACCCGGCGGTCCTCGCGGCCTGGGACGCGCGCTTCGCGACCGGCGGCGGCGAGGCGCCCGCCTCGAGCGTCGCCATCGACCCCGACACCGGCGACATCTACATCACCGACGCGGCCGGGACGCCGGGCGCCGACATCCAGTTCGACGCCACCACCGGCGATCCGTACATCGCGATCTAGAAGGAACCACCCATGGCACAGCCGCTCAACAGGATCGTCGTCACGCGGCAGGAGCTGCAGAACTACCAGGCGCAGGTCAGTGCCTCTCTCGCCGCGAAGGCGTCCATCGCGCAGCTCACCTCGAAGGCAGACGCGGCAAACGTCTACGACAAGTCCCAAGCGGACGCTGCCATCTCCGCGGCAGTGGCGCCGAAGGCGAACGCGTCGGGCGTCTACACGAAGGCGGAGTCGGACGCTGCCCTCGGCACGAAGGCCAACGCCTCCACGGTCTACACGAAGGCGGAGGCGGACGCGAAGTTCACCGGCGGCGCCTCCTCCGCTCGACTGTGGAACGCGACGACGCGCACTTGGCCGGCGCTGGGCAGCTCTGCCCTGCCGGTCACCTTCTACTCGACGAACGACCCGACCGCGACGGCGCCCCTCGAGGCGCGCATCAACTTCGACGTCTGGATCCCTCACGCGGACTCGACCGTCGCATGACCCACCTTCGTCAGCGCATCAGCGCGAGCATCTTCCGCGGCGTCGGGCTGCCAGACGTCAGTCTCGACGCCGTCACGTGGGACTTCTCCGACACGAACCTCCCGACGGCGTACCGCTCGGTCTCCGACTGGGAAGATCGGATCCCCGCCGGCACGACTCGCGTGAACATCCAGACCGCCTCCTCCGACTTCTACACCAACCTCAAGGCGACAGTCGACGCCGCCTCAGGCCCCGTGCTCGTGAACCTCGGCGAGGGCGACTACGTGCTCGACCAGTTCCGGATGATCGGCGCATCGGGCGACCCGACCTACGCGTTCGGCTTCTGGTTCGGCATGAAGTTCCGCGGCTTCACCGGCCGCGGCTACGACAAGACCTTCGTGAGCATGAAGGCCAACTCGATGACGCAGGCGCAGCTCGACAAGCTCGCGACCATGACGCAGTCCTCGTTCGCGCCGAACCAGATGGGCATGTTCCGGCTGGACTCCAGCCCGTCGAGCCCGTTCTTCCTCGGGGGCCTCACGTTCCGCGCGGCCAACCAGAACCCGCTGACCACGATCGCCTCGGACATCACCGGCGTCCAGCGCCCGACGACGCCGCAGCCGGCACCCCACCAGGGCCCGACGATGTACTCCGACACGACCGGCGCGGGCGTCGTCTCGCACGTGCGCTTCCAGGGCGCCGGCAAGGCGTGGATGTCGCAGCCGCCGTTCGAGATGGCGAACTTCACGTCTGCGCGCTCGCGGATCAGCTTCTACAGCTGCGAGTTCGACGGCCGTATCTCGCCCGCCTACGACGCCTCGCGCCCGCGCAAGTGCGTGCCGTGGATGGGCAACGACGAGTACGAGTCCCGCATGTTCGACACGTGGCTGCACCACTCCAACGTCTCGCGCTACGCCGCGAACGACGAGGGCATGTCGACGAGCGGTCGCGTGTACGCGCTCACCCGCTGCAAGCTCGACCACATCGGCGAGACGCAGAACGACGGACTCGGCGGCTTCACCAACGCGACGCCGCTCGGCTGGGAGTCGACGAACGCCGAGCTCATCATCACCGACGTCATCGTCTCGCAGGACAACGGGAACACCGGACCTTCCGGCGCGGGCATCGCCCAGCACCTGCAGCTCACCCACGTCGGCGACTCCTCGTCCGACACCGCGGGCGGTCGCATGCGGGTGTACGGCGGCAAGTTCCTGCAGCCGATCTGGACGCAGCTCGACGGCTGGCTCTGCATCCGCGCGACCCCGTCCCGCTGGGTCACCGACGGCTACGCGAACACGATCTTCGTGTACCCCAACTCGGACGGCTCCGGCACGCGCAAGCAGCCCTGGGTCTACTCGGGCACATGGCCCCCCACCGCCGCGCAGATCGCTGCCGCTGGCGTCACCAAGGACTCGCACTACCTCGTGCGCAACAGCTAGGAGCAGCAGATGACCAGATTCCAGAACACCCTCGACGCCGGCACCCAGGGCGCGCAGGTCACCGCGGCGAACAGCAGCGCGTCCGGCTCGGCGTTCGGGCAGGTGTTCGGCGCCGGCATCCTGACGTACGACTCGTCCGCGGCGATCCAGGGGTCGAAGGGCGCGCTCGCGGAGTCGGCATCCAGCGTCGCCGCCATGAACGCGATCTTCCCGGCCGCAGTCGCCGCCGCCGGATTCAGCCTCGAGTTCTCGCTCCCGTCGCTGCCGGGCTCCGACTTCCACATCGCTCGCCTTACCGATGGCAGCGACGCGCGCCTGGTCTCCATCCACGTCAGCAACACGAACCGCCTCCGCCTGTCGGACGCCACGGGCACGGCGAGCGGCATCTGGACCGCAACGGACGCGCTCGTCGCCGGCACGAAGTACCGCGTCGAGGTCTGGGCCAAGGCGGGATCCACCTCCACGACGGCCGAGATCCGGGTGGCCTACTTCCTGGCGGGATCCACCACCCCCATCCAGAGCTTCACCACCACCGCCGGCAGTGTCGCGACGGGCACGCCGTTCGCGCGCTTCATCTGGGGCCGCATCACGACGAGCACCATCCAGGCGGCGTTCGACTCCCCCGTGTGGGAGACCGACGGCACCGCCCTGCCGGGCCCGCTCTCGGTCCCGCTGGACACGCCAGTCGTGACGCGGGGCGCGGCCACGAACCCCACCACCGTGAACGGCACCGACGGCACGCAGGTGCTCACGTGGCCGGCGGTCGCGAACGCGGCGTCGTACCAGTTCTGGCAGGCCGAGAGTGCCAACCCGGCGCAGGGCGACTTCGTGCTCAAGGCGTCGGGGGTCACCAGCCCCTACACGGTCACGGGCCTCAGCGCCGGCACCCACGCGTACGGGATCAAGGCGAAGGCGTAGCCCGTGGCTCTCGATTCGGCGATCGGCTACTCGGTCGGCACGCTCTACCCCCCGGCCGCGGCGGTGCGCTCGGACTCGGCGATCGGGTACTCCGCGGGCACGCTCGTGGATCCCGCTGCACCGACGCCGGCCGCGCGCGCCGACTCCGCCATCGGCTACTCCGTCGGCACCCTGACGAGCCCGGCGACGCCGGTAGTCCGCCGGGACTCGGTGATCGGCTTCTCGGTCGGGGAGCTGCGCGCGCCGCACAAGCCGATCGTGATGCGCACCGAGTCGGGGTACCAGCGCACCGTGGTCCGGATGCTCACGGCGTCCGGCTGGTCGGCGCCCCCCACCACGTCCGCGCCCTATCCGGACGCGTTCTTCCCCGACACCACATACCCCGCCTAGGAGGCGCTCATGTACAGCAGGAATCCCCCGTGGAAGGCTGGCGTCGCTGGCGGGACCCCGGTCACCGCGGTCGCGCTCGAGAAGATCGAGTCTGGCATCGAGCAGGCCGACGTCACCAACCCCGCGTCGGACGCCAAGAGGTGGTCGGACTCGGCGTACGCACGACAGTCGAACGAGCTCGTGAACGCCCGCACTTCGTTCGGCGCAGTGGGTGACGGCGTGGCCGACGACACCGACGCGCTGCAGCGGTTCGTCACCTACTGCCAGGTCAACCATCGAGCGGGGGTCATCCCTGCCGGAACGTACAAGATCACCGCGCCGCTGCGATTCTCTAGCGTTCCCGGCTGGTCGGTTGTCGGCGCCGGGCCGTACGTCACCACGATCAAGCAGTACACCGACAATGTCGCCATTTTCAATCTCGGCAGCGACACCGTTTCCTACATGCACAGCATGGCAATTCGTGACATGTCGTTCAACTACGCAACCGATCAGCCGGCAACGAACACGGATGCGGCGGCGATACTCCTGTCGACCATGGTGTTCCAGTCGGCCTTCACCAACCTGCAGTTCAACAACAGCGCATTCGGATTCCGGATGGCTGACGGTATCGGATGCCCGTGGGGCACGACGTTCGACGATCTTCGTTTTGGCGGCGCCATGACGGTCGGAGCCATGGACTGGAGTCGTGGCGTGAACGGCGTTCCGAACAACCGATTCGGCCGCATCCTGGCCGACTGCGCCAACATGATCGGACCGGTCTTCTCTCTTCGGGGGTACAACTTCCAGATCGACACGATCGAGTTCATCGCGGCCAACAAGGGCGCCAACCTCTTGACCCTGCAGGCGGGAGGCAAGGTCAACATCGGCACGATGAAACTGGAGAACGGAATCTACGCGGCAAACAAGTCGCTGTGGAACTTCGAAGGTAAGTCAAATGCAACGATTGGCAACCTCACGGTAGGCGGAAACGCCATGAAGGTGACGGGGGGGCTCATCAGCGCACTGCGGGTCGATCAGGGATTCGTAGACGTTGGGTACATGGAGGTGGAGCTCAGCGAAGCTGCAGCAAACGGCGGACAGATGTTCGCCACTAGCTCTTCGGGTGCGCTGTCCATTGGTAGGTACGTGAGCACCTCTGGATTCACTGCGGGCCTGCACAATGCGGTTTCGACGGAAGGTGGCAACTTCGTCACTGTTCGCGATCAGGTCACCGGCCGCCTTTCGAACAGTCGCCCGGATTCTGACTACACCATCGTTCGCGGCGACCCCAATATCGTTGCTTACCAGACGGCATTCGCGGCACCTCGAACGCTGACGCTTCCGTCAGACAGCCCCAACATGTTCAACGGTCTCTACTACGAGATCGTCATCAGTGGGGCCGTGAATGGATCGAACACGCTCACGATCAAGGCGGGGACCACGACGCTCCGCGTGGAGACCGCCGACAAGGTGTCGATGCGCTACGTGTGGCGCCGTCACTCCTCGGGAGCACTGGGGTGGGTTCTGACCCGCTACGGGCTGCTGCCCTGACCCCCGATCCGATGGCATAGCTCAGCCGTGGAGCCGCCCCGCCGACAAGATGTTGGCGGGGCGGCTCCGTTTCGTGCATACTTCTCTCAGAAGCACGACCGCACTCCTCCGTAGCGAGGTGGCATCCCACAGATTCGCATCTGTCGACCACCCCACGTAGTAGGAGTCACACCATGTTCGAGCTTCCTGACCTGAGCACCCTCGACGAGAGCGGCCTCAAGGACCTCCTCAAGACCGCGATGGACGAGCACGCCCGTCTCGCGAAGATCGACGACGACAAGATCTCGGACGACGAGATCACCGAGCTGGAGAACGCGACGGCCGCCGTGCAGGCGATCAAGTCCGCGCAGGCCAACATCGGCAAGGTCGACGAGGAGCGCAAGGCCCGCATCGCTGCCGCGAAGGCCGGCGCCGACGCCGCCCCCGCCGAGGAGCCCGCCCCGGCCGAGGACCCCGCGCTCGTCGAGGACCCGGCGCTCGCCGCTGCGGCCGTCGAGCCCGTCGTCGAGCCGACCATCGACCCCGCCCCCATCGACCCCATCGCAGACCCCATCCAGGAAGAGGAGACCATCGTGGCCTCGGCAGTCCCCACCGGCATCGCGGCAGCCGCCGCGGCGGCCACCGCTCCGGCCGCTGACGCCGAGCCCGTCAGCAAGCTCCGCGAGCTCGCGCCGATCGCCATCACGGCGTCGGCCGGCGTCCGTGGCTACGAGGTGGGCCAGGAGATCGCCGACCTCACCGGCCTGGGCGCCGCGTTCAGCGCGGTCGCGACCAAGTTCCAGAAGCCCCGACCGGGCTCGCAGTCGATCACGCAGGCGTTCTCCGTCGCGACGATCGCCCGACCCATCGACCCCGACTTCGCCCTCACCGGTGACCCGGAGCACGACCACGACACGCTCATGGCGGCGTCCCGCGAGTCGCGCCTCGAGGGCGGGTCCCTCGTCGCGGCCGGCGGCTGGTGCGCCCCGTCCGAGACGCTCTACGACATGTGCGTCTGGGAGACCATCGACGGCATCCTCTCCGTCCCCGAGGTCACGTGGAACCGAGGTGGCATCCAGTTCACCAAGGGCCCCGACTTCTCCACCATCTACGACGGCACCGACGCGAGCTTCGGCTTCGTCCAGACCGAGACGCAGGCCGAGGCGGGCGAGGAGAAGAAGTTCGAGACGATCGAGTGCCCGGACTGGGAGGAGGCGCGCCTGGAGGCCGTCGGCTACGGCATCCGCGCCGGCATCCTGACCCAGGTCACGTACCCGGAGCTGCTCCGCCGCTACACCGAGGGCGCGCTCGTCGCCCACGCGCACAAGATGAACAAGCGCGTCATCGGCAAGATTGTCACCGAGCTCGGCACGGCTGTCACGGCGCGTGCGCTCGGCTCGGCCGTCGCCGACACCCTCGCGGCCCTCGAGGCGGCGGTCATGCGCCTCCGCTACAAGTTCCGCCTCAACGCCAACGCGACCGTCGAGGGCTTCGCCCCCCTGTGGCTCATGTCGGTGCTGCGCGCGGACCTCGCCTTCCGCAACGGCGGCGGCCTCGACCACATCAACGTGACCGACGGCCAGGTCAAGGCGTGGCTCGCGAGCCGCGGCGTGAACCTCCAGTTCGTGTACGACTGGCAGGACCTCGCCACCTCGGGCGCCTCGCTCACGATCCCCGGCTCGGTGGACATCGCGCTCTACCCCTCGGGCACGTTCGTGAAGGGCGTGAACAACGTCATCTCGCTCGACGCGGTCTACGACTACGACAGCCTCAAGACCAACACCTACACGGCGATGTTCTTCGAGGAGGCCATGCAGATCGCGAACGTCTGCGGCGAGGGCCTGCTGCTCCGCGTGGGCCTCGAGTCCGCGGGCCGCACCGGCGCCGCGAACATCACGCGCGCCACCGGCCTCACCGCCGTCACCGCGTAGTCCCCACCATCTCCGGGGGGCGTCCCGCCCTGGGCGCCCCCCGGACTAGCACGAGAGGAGGCTGGGCCACATGGTCGTAGCACACGGCGTTCTGGTTCCCACGCCCCCGATCACCCCCGTCGAGGGCGGCCTGCTGCACATCGCAGAGGTCATGGACATCACCGACCCGCACGAGCAGCAGGGCGTGAACTACGAGGCGGACGTGACCACGGTCGCGTCCGGCGTCGACTACATCGAGGGCGACTGCCTCACCACGAACCCGAAGGACTTCGACGATCCGTTCAAGTACGTCGAGTCGGACGAGTTCACCGCGTACGTGGGCCTCAAGTGCAACGCGGCGATTCGCGAGCTGAACGAGTACCTCGTGAAGGCGGAGCGGAACCTCGAGGTGACCGCCGGCATCGCGCTGGAGGAGCACGTCTGGACGGAAGTCTTCGCCCCGAACGCCGAGGACCTCACCCCCGCGAGCGGCGCCGTGAAGGCGAAGCGCGGCCTGGCCCTCCTGGAGGAGTACGCCGGCAAGCGGTACCCCGGGGTGCCCATGGTCCACTCGGGTCGACAGGCGGCCGTCTACCTCGCCAGCGAGGCCATCGTCAGCGGCGAGATCGACAAGGCCGCCACGGTCGGCGGCGCGCTGTTCGTCAACGGCGGCGGGTACGACGCCAAGACCGGCCCCGGCGGAGTCGTGGCCGGCTTCGACGAGGCGTGGCTGTACGTCACCGGCCACGTCACCATCCGCCGTGGCGCGGTCGAGGCGCACCCTGTCATCGAGCCCGGATCCAACACTGCTGTCGCACTCGCGGAGCAGATCTTCGTCACGACCGTGGAGCCGTTCATCGGCGCGGTCCGAGTCAAGCTGGAGTAGCAGATGTCCATCCCCAAGGGCTACGGCCTCATCGCCGGCCGCAGCAAGGCCACCGCCGAGAAGCTGCTCGGGCTCGCGCGCGAGCAGGAGCTGGATGTCAGCGAGGTCAAGGCCACGCGCGACGGCTACCAGGTCCCGCAGTCGATCATCGACGCCGTCGACCTGGAGAACGCGCGGGAGCGCGAGGCCCAGGTCACCGAGCGCGAGGAGGCGCAGCGCGCCGCCGACGAGGCCGAGGAGCACAAGCAGGCCGAGGCCGCCGCCGCCGCCGAGGCGGCCGCCGCCGAGGAGCGCAAGGCCACCGAGGCGAAGGAGGCCGAGACCGCCAAGGCAAAGGCGGACGCCGACGCGAAGGCGAAGGCTGACGCTGACGCTGATGCGAAGGCGAAGGCCGCCGCCGCCAAGAAGCCCGCCACCCGCTAGATCACCGCCACCGGCACAGGAGAATCAGACCATGCGCAAGACCAACACCCTCAAGATGGTCAAGGGCCGTCGCATGCGCGTCACGCGTCTCGACGGCTGTGGCCGGTTCGTGTACGGCGACGACTCGACCGCGGTCACGAAGGGCTTCGTCACCGTCGGCTTCACGGCCAACACCACGGAGACCGACGAGATCACCGTCACGAACGCCTCGGGCGAGACCTGCCTCTACGAGGCGGGCGAGGCGCAGCTGGCCGGCTACTCGCTGGAGTTCAACTTCTGCGACGTCGACCCCGAGCTCTTCTCGATGATGACCGGCATGCCGATCGTGTACGACGCCTTCGGCCGCGTCAACGGTCTCGACATCGACACGAAGGTGAAGCTGGACGACGCGGGCTTCGCGCTCGAGCTCTGGACCGGCACCCCCGCGGGCAACGCCTGCAAGCCCGGATCGGTCACGCAGGGCAACTTCGGCTACCTGCTCCTGCCGTACCTGCAGGGCGGCATCCTCGGAGACTTCGAGGTCGGCAACGCGGCGATCACCTTCACGCTCACCGGCGCCAGCACGCGCAACGGCGGCTCGTGGGGCCGCGGCCCGTACAACGTCGAGGTCAACGCGGGGCCCAACGGGGCCCCCGACTTCGCGGGCCCCCTCACCTCGCCCATCTCCGACAGCGTCGCGCTCCGCATGATCAACGTGCAGGTGGCGCCGCCCGAGGCCCTCGACGGCGCTCGCCCGCTCCTCGAGGACGTGACGAACGGCGTCGGCCTCACCTCCGTCACCGCCACGCGCACCGGCAACTCGGTGGCGATCAGCGTCCTCCCGGACGCCGGAGCGGACGAGAAGGTCTGGTACGAGTTCGGCGACTTCACCTGGGACGCGGTCCTGGGTGATGGCGGCGACACCACCCATGTCTACGACGGACCCGGCACGTACACGATCTGGGCCTACAACGGCGCAGGGAAGCCGGTCACCACGACCGTCACCATCCCGTAGCATCACCTCCAGGGGCGGGCGACTAGCTACCTAGTCGCCCGCCCCTGCTGCCGATCTGAGAGGGCACCATGGACACGACGGTCGACTGGTCGGGCTACGCAGGCGGGATCGCCGCCGCGGAGGGGCTCGACGAGACCGTTCGACGCATGGCGGAGGCGGCGGCATGGGAGACGCTCACCTTCCTCTCCGGTGGGCAGATCCGCCTGGATCCGATCGAGGTCCGACCCGCGGGTGATGCCGCATGCTGCGGCAAGGGGTGGGCCGGCTCGGTCTCTGCGCTCATCCGCCGCGACCCGGAGTACCCGTGGCTGGGCATCTTGGGGTCCTGGCGGAACAGCTGCTCGTGCTCACGCCGCGCGCGCACGGAGGTGCGACTTCCCGGCCCCGTCTCCCGAGTCGTCGAGGTCCGGGTGGCGGGAGACGTAGTGAGTCCTGGCGTCTACCGCGTCGACGACGGCTACGTCCTGGTCCGCGAGGACGGCTTCGAGTGGCCGCACGGCGCCAACATGGCGCGCGACGATGCCGACGATGCGTTCGTCATCACCTACTACAAGGGCGTGGCACCGTCCGCGCGCGTACGCTTCGCTGCCGGCCTGCTGGCTGGCGAGATGGCCGCGGCCATCACGGGCGGCGCTTGCCGGCTGCCGAAGGGCACGCGCTCGGTCACCCGCCAGGGCACCACGTACGAGATCGACACCTCCGCCTTTCCGAACAACCGGACGAACATCCGCATCGTCGACACCCTCATCGCGAGCATCAACCCGAACGCCCTGCGCGCGGAGTCGCAGGTCCTGTCCCCGGACCTGCCGAGGATGCGGCAGACTACTATCGCCGCCCGCAGAACAGGAGCGTGAGCATGGCTGTCGCGACGATCATCATCGACCTGCCCGATCCGCTGCAGGCGCCGTGGGGCGAGGAGCTCAACGCAGCCGTCACCCTCGTGGCCGACGCCTACAACAGCCTCCGCCCCGGCCTGGCTGGCGGTGTCGCCATGCTGAACGCGCAGGGTCTCGTCGTCAACGCCAACGGCACCGTGCCGACCATGTCGGCCGCCAGCACCATCACGCTCTCGCAGAT
>Ga0265798_10000570_pt1 | contig 60693 bp, 53 predicted proteins | sample P3T30metagenome_FD_192430 | JGI IMG/M metagenome (GOLD analysis project Ga0265798, IMG submission 192430) | Plant litter microbial communities from East Loma Ridge, Irvine, California - P3 T30 | ecosystem: Environmental > Terrestrial > Plant litter > Unclassified | place: USA: California... | reverse complement strand
ATCAGTTTCTTTTAAATTATTTTTGTTTAAATCCTCCTTATTGCTCTGATGATAAAAAACGCGATTGTCTTTTCCTAAAATAAAAGTAACCTGATTTTTTTCATGAATGTCATTAGGATGAGGAATTGGATTCGGATCTTTTGCCGGTAACCCTAAATCCATCACATTAGGTTTTGTAAAATTGGTGGTAAACATAAAGAATGTGATCAGTAAAAATCCTAAGTCTACCATCGGAGTCATGTCAACGCGGATTGGTTTTTTTCGCTGTTTGCCTGCTCCCTGCTTTTCTTGTGCAATGATTTCTGCCATGGTTGTAGTTTTTAAATATTAAACGATTATTTCTTAGAGATAAAAATAGTATCTCTATTGTTTATTTTTAATGCAAATTTCATACCTGATATTATAAATATCTGTTGATTTTATATTCTTTGAATAGTTGTTCAGACAGTACCTTAGAAATCAGGACCATAAAAAAGCCTTACCGGTTGAATGATAAGGCTTTTGCTTTTATAAAGGAATGTTATTTATTCTTCTTATAGAAATTAACACCGCATTCCAGGAATTTTTTGAAATCCTCTTTCGGCATATATCCTGAAACCGGAGTATTGATTACTTTTCCATCCGGTGTTATCAATACATAGTGCGGCTGGGAATTGTTGTTGAAATTCACCTGTTGGAACAGGCTCCAGCGGTCGCCGATGGTTTTAACCTTTTTTACCTGCCCGTCACCCAAATCAATTTTGGTTTTCTGATCTTCAGGAAGTTCTTCTTTATCATCAACATATAAAGAAGCCAGTACAATGTCATTCTGAAGGATCGGCAGGATATCAGGTTCACTCCAGACAAATTCTTCCATTTTCCTGCAGTTTTCACAGCCGTATCCTGTAAAGTCAATTAACACGGGCTTATTTTCTTTTTTTGCGAGCTCTACAGCAGTAAAGAAATCATGCTCCGGATGCATTCCCAGGATTCCGTCTTTCTCGTCATGAAAGTAGCTTACATTCAGCGGAGGCAGGATTCCGCTCAGCAGCTGAAGCTTCGGGCGGTCTGAAGGAATTAATCCCTGCACCAGATAGATCACAAACCCTAATCCCAGGACACCTAAAATTTTTCTGCCCACTGAAATTTTCGGTTTTTTATCATCATGCGGAAATCTGATAAGCCCGAATAAATATAAAGTCAGTCCAAGAGCAATAATAATCCAGATGGCGATGAAAAGCTCTCTTTTCAGCAGGAATGTTTTAGAAACAAGGTCTGCTTTGGATAAGAATTTTAAGGCTAAAGCCAGTTCTACGAATCCTAAAACCACTTTTACCGTATTCATCCAGCCCCCTGATTTCGGAAGGCTCTGTAATGCCTGCGGAAACAGGGCCAGCAATCCGAAAATAATTGCCCAGGCCAGTCCGAATCCGGCCAGTGCAAAGGTGAGCAGCATCGGGACATTGGTAGAGCCTGTTACGGCACTTCCCAGTAAGCTTCCTAAAATAGGACCCGTACAGGAGAATGAAACAATAACAAGCGTTAAGGCCATAAAGAAAATACCGATGATTCCGCCGGCCTCTTCTGCCTTTGAAGATTTGTTTGCAATTGAACTCGGCAACGTGATATCATAGTATCCGAAGAAACTTCCTGCAAAAAAAATGAATATAATAAAGAATGCAATATTCAGCCATACGCTGGTGGAAATCTCGTTGAATACATTTCCTGCAATCCCGTCAATAATATGGAAAGGGACGCTTAATAAAACAAAAATCATAAAGATGAAGAATCCGTAGATCAAAGCATCCCTTTTTCCTTTTGCCTTGTTTTTATTGCCTTTGGTAAAAAATGAAACCGTCAGCGGAATCATGGGGAACACACATGGCGTAAGCAATGCAATAAGCCCTCCGATGAAGCCCAGGAACAGATAAGTCCAGTAATTTTCGTCCACTTTTGCGGCGGCTGTCCCGCAGTCCGTCAAGGGTTTCTGGAAATCAATGGATGCTATCTTTAATTGTTTCGGGTCCAGTTTTGAAGTTTCCGTAACTGTAACTTCGTCCTTTTTGGGGTTTTCAGCAATAGTTTCCACGGCTTGTACAGAATCTTTGGCAGGTTCTGCGGTTTCAGCTGTGGCGGTTTCCTCAGGAATACCTTTAGGCGTAACCTGTTTAGTGAATTCCAGGGTGTTGGGTGCCAGACAGACCCGGTCGTCGCAGGTCTGATAGGTAATTTCGGCAACTGCATCGCCGGGTTTGGTTCCGTCCTTTAATCTGAACTTCTGCTTAAAACCCGCTGTATTGGAATAATACACGATATTTCCTCCGAAAGCTTCAGAAAACTCTTCATGTTTTTTTCCGGTTTCCGTAAATTTTCCGATCAGTTCAATGTTTTTCCCCGAAACTTTATACTCAGTCGGGATCCCCGTATCTTCCGGAATATCTTTGGAATAAATATGCCAGCCGCTTTCCATGGTTGCATTCAGCACGGCTTCATACTGGTTGTTCCCTAATTCGTTGATTGTAAATTTAAATTTTACAGGATTTTTGATTTGTGCATTAATTCCCGCTGCTAAAAACAGCAGAACCAATAAAAACCAGTTTCTAAATTTCATTTTTGCTTTTATTAAAAATTCTGAGAATATTGTTGGTTTTCTCATCCCCTGCATATCTCCGGTCCTGCCTGTACGGAATAATCCCAAGTACGGAATTTTCACGGTCAGCCAGAACCCATATTTTTCGCCTCGCTAAAATAGATATTTTTTCGTCCCTAAAAAACTTGGAGACTTTCTTTTTCCCTGAAAAACCGTACGGAAAAAATTCATCACCGTCCTGTTGCCGTCTTAACCGCAAAGGAAAGCGGAGTTTTCCGGCATCAAAACACCATTCAAAAGTTTTATTGATTTCTTCAATGCTGCCAATATTACTTTCGAGATTAATAATGATTTGGTTTTCAGAAAAATCAAAATTTTCAATCAGGACAATTTCTTCATCCTGATTTTGCTCTTCATCACCTGTCCTTTTTTTAAAGATCAGTTCTTCCCGGTTAATGATAAGCCGGTAATCTGCTGAAAAAAAAGAGCTCCCGCTTTCAGCATTAAAAATTTTAGGAATCTCGTTTTCCTGATTAAAACCGTATTTTTTTAAAATTTCAAATTTCACAAAGTCACTTTCCTGAGCCAGTTTTTCACGGGATAAAATTGTATGCGGTTCGTCAGCAATAGAAATCCGGTTCTCTGTCTCCTGGATATGTTCCTGAACAAAATCCTTGGTCTGATTTAAATAAGACAGGCTTTTTCTGAAATTCTCCAGAAAATGGCCATTGGTTTCAAGCAGTTCCGGAACAATACGGTTTCTTATCCTGTTTCTCAGGTAATCATTTTTCTGATTAGACAGGTCTTCACGATAGGCAATGTTGTTTTCTCTTGCGAAACAATAAATTTCCTCTTTTGTGAAATTTAAAAGAGGGCGTAAAATACCGTTGCTGTTTGCCGGAATTCCACTCAGGCCGTTAATTCCCGATGCTTTGGAAAGATTGATGATGAATGTTTCCAGCTGGTCGTTCAGATGATGGGCGGTTACCAGAAATTCCAGATGTTCCTTTTCCTGAATTTCTCTGAAGAACCGGTACCTCAATTCCCGCGCCCAGAGCTGGATGGAGTTTCCGGGCTTCCGGTCTTTTTCAGAAACTTGATATAAATGAAACTTAATATTGTTTTTTTTACAGAAATCTTCAGCAACTTTCTGGTCCAGATCCGAATCACTGCCCCGGAGCCCGTAATTCACATGGGCAACCTGAAATGGATATCCCGCATCCTTTAACTCATTAAACAGCCAGGCGAGCACCATAGAATCAGCACCGCCGCTCACCGCAATAAGATAGCTTCTGCGTTCAGGAAGATGAATAAGGTGGTTTAATTGTTTTTTTAAGCCTGATGGGTTCAACATGGGTGCTGAGAATTTCTTTGTACAAAGATAATCCATATAATTAAAATGAATTTTTTACCTTTGGACCGTCTAAAAATGATTATTTATGAAAATATTTAAAATCTTAGCAGTATCTGCAATGGTGTTGGGGATGACATCTTGTATCAGCAAAAAGCAGTATGATGCATTAAGCTCGAATTACAAACAGTGTATTGAAAACGTAGGGGAAAGACAGAGAGAAATTCAGGATCTGAAATCTCAGAACTCTGCTTTGGCAAGTGAAAACGGTTTGCTGAAAAGCCAGCATGACGCTTTAAAATCTTCGTTGGATGCCTGCCTTTCAAATACAGGGAAAAGTTCAGCAAACATTGATAAGTTAGTGGGCGAGATCAATTCTTCAAATTCTTATATCAAGCAGCTGATTTCAAGCAATGCGAAAAATGACAGCTTAAACCTGGCTTTATCAAACAAGCTGAAAAGATCTTTGGATAATGTAGCGGATAGCGATGTTCAGGTAAAAGTACTGAAAGGAGTGGTAATGATTTCGCTTTCAGATAAAATGTTATATAAGACAGGAGATTACAATGTATTGCCTGCTGCTCAGGAAGTACTTGGCAAAGTGGCTAAAGTAATCAACGACTATGACAAATATTCAGTACTGATTGAAGGGAATACCGATAATGCCCCTTTAAATTCTTCAAATTTACCGAGAGACAACTGGGATCTTTCTGCTTTAAGAGGAACTTCCGTAGCTAAAGTCCTGCAGACTCAGTTTGGTGTTGACCCGGCAAGAATTACAGCTGGAGGACGTTCTGAATTTAATCCTAAAGCAACCAACATGAGTGTTTCCGGAAGAGCTGAAAACAGAAGGACGGAGATCATCATCATGCCTAAACTGGATGAGTTCATGAAACTGATGGACATCACGCCAAAGAAATAATTAAATCAAAACATTCAATCAATAAAAACAAATCCCGAATTGCTTCGGGATTTGTTTTTTTATCAGATAAGTTCTTCTTTTTTAAGTAACAGGATGATTGATCCGTTTAAAAATTGATCCGGATATTTTCAGTTTGGCAGTGTCTGGATAAGAATTCGCAGCACCTTGCGGCACTGCGGTTCTCTGATTCTGTGGTTAATTTGTTTTTTTTCTCCTTCATTCATCTTGGTCTTAGTGTTTACCCTGCGTTGCAAAATTAGAATTATTATCATACCAAACTATCCGTATTTCTACGGTATTTTAAGTGAATTTTTATCTCGTGCTCCCGGTTTTCTGTATTATTCATGCTTTTTGCCTATATTTAAGTAATTTTGAATCACAAAATTTGTATCATGAGCTTTTTTGAAGAAAAAAATCCGGAAATGGACCGGTATCTGGAAACCCACGCTTCTTCGGAACCTGAAATTCTGAAAAAGTTAAGACGGGAAACCTATCAGAAAACTACGCAGCCGCATATGATTTCCGGTTATCAGCAGGGAAGGCTGTTAACGATCATTTCCAGGATGCTCCGCCCGAAAAATATTCTTGAAATCGGGACTTTTACCGGGTATGCTACACTATGCTTAACGGAAGGTCTTTCTGAAGACGGAAAAATCACGACACTGGATGTTAATGAAGACCTGGCACATTTGCCGAGGAAATATTTTGCCGAAAGTAAATATTCTTCGCAGATCGATTTCAGGCTTCAGGATGCCAAAGAATTTTTAAAGGAGACAGAGGAAATTTTTGACTTGGTTTTCATTGATGCAGACAAAGAGAACTATGCAGAATATTTCAGGCTTATAAAACCAAGAACAGCATCCGGATCGGTGATCATGTTCGATAATGTGCTCTGGTACGGAAAAGTGCTGGAAGAAAACCCCAAACAGCGGTCTACGCAGGTGATTAAGGAATTAAATGATTTGATTGCAAAAGATGATGATTTTGAAAATCTTATTTTACCTTTGCGGGACGGAGTAAATTTTCTCCGCAGAAAATAATCATTCAATAATATAACTTGATGGATAAAGGAATTTGTGTGGTTACCGTAGCACCTGTTCGTGCAGAAAGTTCTGACCGGGCGGAAATCGTTACGGAAATACTGTTCGGGGAAAGTGCGGATATTCTGGAAGTCAATAAAAACTGGACCCGGATAAAAATGCATTATGACGGCTATGAAGGGTGGATGGATACCAAACAGTTAAAACCTGTAACCGGGGAGGATCTGGCCAGACGGAAAGTTACGGTTATTACTGAAGATTTTTCTTCCGTTTTAATGCGTGACGGAAAGATGCTGCTGTCAATGGGTTCAGAGGTTGAGTTTCCTGCAGTAGCTTCCAGAAGGAGCCATGACGTACGTGAGAGTATTTCCCTTACCGCTAAGGAGTTTTTAAATGTTCCTTACCTGTGGGGCGGAAAAAGTTATTTCGCGGTAGACTGTTCCGGATTTATCCAGCTGGTTTATAAAATTCACGGCGTAAAGCTGCCGAGGGATACTTCCCAGCAGGTAGAAGTGGGGGAGTCGCTTACTTTTGTAGAGGAGAGCCGTCCGGGCGACCTGGCGTTTTTTGAAAATGCAGAAGGAAAGATCATCCATGTAGGCATTATGCTGGACAATCAGAGAATTATCCATGCTTCGGGAAAGGTGAGGATTGATACGCTGGACTCTACAGGGATTTTCAATAAGGAAATGAATAAGCATACCCATAAGCTAAGGGTAATTAAAAATATTTTATAACGTTTTAATTCCTCTGAAATGAAAGAAACATTTCTGGTTGTTTTTGATGTTTTTAATTTCGGGCTGCTGTTTTTTTTATGGAGGTTTACCATAAAACATTATGCAGCCCTGCCGCAGACCATTCCCGTTCATTTTGATTTTGACGGTAAAGCAGACCGTTTCGGCAACAGAAAATACTCCTTTTTACTGCCTGCTCTGCTCACTGTATTTTATTTTATATTCACATGGGTAAGCAGAGATGCCGGTGCTGCCAATTTTCCTGTAGAAATTACCGAAGAAAATAAATATGCCCAGTTTCTTATCATGGAAGTATTCATAAGGTGGCTGTTTGTTTTAATCGCACTGATTTTCCTGAACAGCCAGGATTATATGTTCAGGTATTCTTTTGATGAAACGGTGAAGCCGAAAGTTCCGCTGGCAATTTCATTTCTCACTGTCATCGGAAGTTTAATTACTGTTTTTATTCTCGTAGGCTTATTTAAATAATATCAGAAGCATGGCATTTTTGTATCACATATTTATTAATCTGCTCATCTTCGGAATGAAGGTTTTTTCGTTATTCAATGATAAAACTAAAAAAGGCGTTGAAGGGAGAAGAGAATCATTGCAGAAAGTAAAATCAGCTTTTTCAAGAACGGACCGGGTGATCTGGATGCATGCAGCCAGCCTGGGGGAATATGAGCAGGGACTTCCTGTTCTGGAGCAGCTGAAAGAAAAATTTCCTGACCGTAAAATTCTGGTTACTTTCTTTTCGCCGTCCGGGTACGAAAATGTTGTTAAAAAGAAACATATTGCAGATGTTGTCTGTTACCTGCCATTTGACAAAAAATCTCATGTAAAGAATTTTGTATCACAGTTTTCCGTTGAACTGTTTTTTACGGTAAAATATGAGTATTGGTATCATCTGCTTCAGGAACTCAAAAATCAGGCGGCAAAAACGTATGTGATCTCGGCTCTTTTTTATGACGGACAGTCTTTTTTTACCTCTTACGGAAAGTGGTTTGTACAGCAGCTGCAAAAAAATATCGACTGGTTTTTCCATCAGACGGATATGTCTTTTGCTCTGGCAAGAAGTATTGGCCTGATGCAGGCTTCCGTAACGGGAGATACAAGGTTTGACCGGGTAAAACAGCTGAGGGAACGGGATAACCACGTTCCTTTTATCACAGATTTTATCGGGAATGATAAGGCTGTGGTTTTTGGGAGCTCATGGCAGGCGGAAGAGAAAATTGCAGAAGAAGTTTTACTCTCCAGTCCTTATGTAAAGCTGATTATTGCGCCGCATGACCTGAAACGGGTTCAGCACTTAAAACAGGTTTTTCCTGAGGCGGTTTTATACAGTGAAATTACCGGGCCGGATGAACAGTTCACATCGAGGGTTTTAATTATAGACAGCATTGGTTTACTCTCCAAATTATATTCTTATGCAGACATTGCTGTTGTAGGCGGAGGTTTCCATGATGCAGGGCTGCACAATATTCTTGAAGCGGCCACTTTTGGCGTTCCGGTGATTTTCGGGAAACATTACAGAAAAAATCCGGAGGCAGATGAACTGATTTCTGTGGACGGAGGGAAATCTTTTGAAAATGCAGGCCTTGCTGCTGATTTTGTGATCTTCCTGATCAATAACGAAGAAATGCTTCAGGTCATGTCTGCCAAAGCTGAAAAGTTCGTCAGCGAAAAACCGGACTCAACAGAGTTAATCATCAGAAAAATGCTATCGTAAGAAGCCCTGGTTTTTTATATCTTTAATAATAAGGTCAAAATGATCAGGAATATTTTCAGTCCTGAGCCAGTTGAAATCTATTTCATTGTTGATAAAAAGCTTCGATAAATAGTGGTTTTTTAATACCTTTTCTTTCAGGTTTTCCAACTGCTCATCAAATTCCATCCAGTAATCTTCATCCAGTTTTTTAATCAGAAGTAATGACCTTACTGTTTTATTGATGAGGTAAAGATAGAGCTTATACACATTGTCAAACCGCTGCCGGCTGAGATCTTCATTATGCCGTAAGATGGCATCAACCAACAGTAAATTAAGAGATACGTCCCCGAATTTATCAGTGGTTATTTTGACGTGTTCCGTGATTTCCCCACTTATTTTCCGGATGATGGTCAGGAAATATTTAGGATTGCCGATGTATTTCGAGGCCAGCTGCACTTTCTCCTGAATATGCTCTTCCATCGCACTTCTTTTGTCATCAGTAGTTTCAGGATCAATAAGTTCAAAATACAGCTTTTTAGATAAAAGCGGGTCTTTCTTTAACAGCCTGAAAATAAGGCGGTCTTTCTCTATGCCTGAAAATGCACTCAACGCAGCTTTAAACTCTTTAGAATACTCCATCAGTTAAAAATTTTAGAATATTTTAGAAACCCGTTCAGGGCCCAGTTCGCGGTATAATATAACGACGTAAAAGTAGAAAATCCCATAAAATCTTTATACACAAGATACTGATCTTTGATGATGTTTTTCTTTTTCCTGGAGACGCTGTTCTCACGCATCCTGTATTTGGCCATGGTTTTCTGTACAGGATGTCCTTCCGGGATTTCTTTCAGTAAATTCAGCCACATCACATGGTCTTCACGCTTGCTTTTTACCGGAAAGAAAAATTTACCGACCCTTTTCGTATCATAAACGGTTGAAACCGGGGCCAGCCTGCAGGTTTTAAGCAGATTGAAAAAAGTAACGGTTTTATCTGCCAGGAAATCCTTTAAAACAGGTTCCATGGTATGTTCGTCACATCTGGAATAATTGCAGTACGCCAGCTCAGCATTATTCTCTTTCATATAAGCCGTCATGGTTTCCAGATATTCCGGATACCAGTAATCATCAGAATCAAGGAAAGCAATATACCTTCCCTGGGCTCTTTCAAGGCTTTTATTTCTGGCGTTTCCGGCACCTCCGTTCTGCTCCAGGATCTGTAACTTAATTCTCGGATCATTGTATTTCCGTAAAATTTCTACAGTCTGGTCCCTGGAAAGGTCATCTGTAATCAGCCACTCCCAGTTTTCATAGGTTTGGTTTAGTACGGACTGTATTGTTTCCTCAATAAATTCTGCGGAATTGTATGACGGTGTGATGATGGATACCAGGTCTTTCATTTGTATTTTGCAATTAATTATAAAAATTTTTTCTCATACAGGTGCCATGAACTGATACCGACTGCAATAACCACGAGCATGCAGACGAATGCCATGACAAACGGATTGTAGTCTTTAAAAAATCCCAGTGTGGTAAAAACCCGGATGATAGGGAAGTGAAAAATATAAATCCCGTAGGTAAAGTCTCCGTATTTTCCGAAATTGTTCAGGAATTTGAGGGAATAAGCAATATAAAGAACAATGATGCCGATCATCATCGGAGAGAAAAGCTTAATATCGAAAATCAGATCAATCCAGACCGTAACCACTGCAATAATGAACAGGATATTTTTATGTTTTATAAACTTGTCAAAATTAAAATAGATGAGCATTCCGGGGATGAAATAACACAATACTCCGGGAATCTGCTTGGACAGTGAAATTTTATCCAGGGATTCAAAATAATTAAGATAAACCAGCGACAGGAAATAAATAACCATTAAACTGATATTCCTGTATTTATTGTTTTTACCAAAAAATAGGAACAACAGCGGAACGGAAAAATAATAGCACATTTCTACCTTAAGGGTCCAGAGTGCGCCGTTAACCGCCTGGTTGCCGAAAACGCCTGGAAGCCAGGGTGCCTGAAAATTTAAAAATACAGAATTCCAGAACAGGTATTTATAAACCTGCGTATTGCTGAAATATTCTTTAAAAGGAAGTGTACTGACAAGGCTTAACAAGATGGCACATAAAAAAACAACCAGCAGATAGGCCGGGACAATTCTTTTGATCCTCTTTTTCAAATAGCTTTTTAAGCTTGAAGACCGGTCATAGCTTCTGGCAATAAGAAACCCGCTGACGATAAAAAAACCGAAAACGGCAAGCTCTACAGGACTTTTTTCGAAAATTTTGAGTTCTTCAGAGGCACTGAGTGCTCCCAGGTGTCCTACGAAAACGATAAAAGCGAGGAGAACACGTAAGAAGTCAAAGTTGTTTTTCGTAATGTCTTGCATTTGCATTGTTTTGTGCAAAAATAGTTTTTTTTAAAGAATACAGGTTTATCCATGTATTCATAATTTATTAAATAGAGGTAATATTGTACGTCTTCAACGTTATATTTTTGAAAATAAAGGGCTTTGTTATAAATTTTTGATAAAAAATTATTAAATACATCAAAAAAATTATAATTTTAGGGCTTCAAAAATTTGATACATGAAGAAATTAGCATTACTGTTTGCAGGCTTATCATTATTCGTTGCTACCGGATGTGATAACGATGACAATGATAATACCATAGAATATCCTATTGTCGGGACATGGCAGCCTATAAAGAAAGTCGTTACAATTGTTCCTATAGGAGGTACGCCTGTTTCTGATGGTATTTCTTATGACACCACATGCCAGAAAACATCACGATGGGTATTTAAAGAAGGTTCAGCCGGGAAAAGGACAGACAACGGAGACAGTGCAATACCGGGGACGTGTGAGCCTAATTTCGACAGAAACTTTACCTATACTTATGACAGAGACAGTAAGGCGATCCAGGTTAAATACCAGGGAATTGTAGAGCCGGGCAAAGGAAAAGTAACATTGCTTAATGACACCACTTTAAATGTCTCTTTTGAAGATACAACAGATCCTACGGAATTTCATTCTGAGACCTTTACATTGAAAAGAATTCCTCAGTAAAGATCAGGTTATTTATAAACCATATACAATCTCATCTCCGGATGGGATTTTTTTGTTTTATCATATTTAATCCAAAATTAAATTTCCATTTCTTTTAAAATCATTATTTTTGTGAATCCTGATTTTTGGAGTTAAAGAATTTTAAGTCCGATATCTAATTCTAACATCTAATATCTAAATATAAAAAGTGTTTTACGATCATCAGCAGATAGAAAAAAAGTGGCAGAAATATTGGGAGGATAACCAGACCTATAAAACTTCCGATAAGACAGACAAACCTAAATTTTATGTTCTTGATATGTTCCCGTATCCATCCGGGGCGGGCCTCCACGTAGGTCATCCGCTTGGATATATTGCCTCTGATATTTACGCGAGGTATAAAAGACATCAGGGGTTCAATGTTCTTCATCCGGTAGGGTATGACAGCTTCGGGCTTCCTGCTGAGCAGTATGCAATCCAGACCGGGCAGCATCCTGCCGTTACCACGGAACAGAATATTACGAGATACGAAGAGCAGCTGAGAAAGATCGGTTTTTCTTTCGACTGGAGCAGGGAACTGAGAACTTCAGATGCTTCCTATTACAAATGGACACAGTGGATCTTCATTGAACTTTTCCATTCATGGTATAATAAAGATACCGATAGGGCAGAACCCATATCAACCTTGATCAGTCATTTTGAATTAAAAGGAACGGAAGGATTACATGCCAATCAGAATGAAGAACTTCATTTTAAGGCAGAAGAATGGAATGCCGCTTCTGAAATTGATAAAGAAGATATCTTATTGAATTACCGTCTGGCCTACAGAGCGGAAACAACCGTAAACTGGTGCCCTGCTTTGGGAACCGTACTGGCCAACGATGAGGTGAAAGACGGAAAATCCGAACGAGGAGGTTTCCCGGTTTTCCAGAAAAAAATGATGCAGTGGAGCATGAGGATATCCGCTTATTCAGAAAGATTGTTACAGGGTCTTAAAACATTGGACTGGCCTCAGCCTTTAAAAGATTCCCAGGAATACTGGATCGGGAAATCCCAGGGCGCGCAGGTGAGGTTTGAGATTGAAGGACTGGAGTCAACAAAAGACAATGAAAACACCTCCGAGCCTACATCTGTTAATTTTATAGAAGTATTTACCACCAGGCCCGATACTATTTTCGGTGCCACTTTTATGGTGCTGGCCCCGGAACATCCTTTAGTGGAAACCATTACCACGGCAGAACAGAAAGCTGAGGTAGATGAGTATATTGAAGAAACTTCCAAAAAAACGGAAAGAGACAGGATGTCTGACGTGAAAAACGTTTCAGGTGCCTTTACGGGAGCTTATGCTACCAATCCGTTCAGCAATAAAAGCATGCCGGTTTATATTTCGGATTATGTTTTAATGGGCTACGGAACGGGAGCTGTAATGGCCGTTCCCGCACATGATGAGCGTGATCACAGGTTTGCAAAGAAATTCAATCTGGAGATCAGGAAAGTGGTTGAAACAGATGAAGACATTCAGGAAAAATCCTTTGATTCCAAAACGAGTACCTGCGTCAATTCTGATTTTCTGAACGGACTGAGCTATGAAGAAGCAAAATTGATGATCATTGCAACCATTGAGAAAAAAGGAATCGGTCAGGGAACTACAAATTACAGACAGCGTGACGCTATTTTCTCAAGACAGCGGTATTGGGGCGAGCCCGTTCCTGTTTATTATAAAGATGGGATGCCGTATACTTTGCCGGCTTCAGCATTGCCGCTGGAACTTCCGGAAGTTGAAAAATACTTACCGACAGAAGACGGAGATCCGCCGTTGGGGAATGCAAAGTCGTTTGCCTGGAATGAAGCAAACCGCAAAGTAGTCGATACAGATTTGATTGATGGAAAAACGGTGTTTCCGTTAGAATTGTCTACCATGCCCGGATGGGCAGGAAGCTCATGGTATTTCCTGAGGTATATGGATTCCCATAATGACAATGTTTTTGTTAAAAAAGAAACAGCTGATTACTGGGGACAGGTAGATTTATACATCGGGGGAAGTGAACATGCCACCGGCCATCTATTGTATTCCCGTTTCTGGAATATGTTCTTAAAAGACAGGGAATATATAAATAATGATGAGCCTTTCCAGAAACTGATCAATCAGGGGATGATTTTGGGGATGAGTGCTTTTGTATACAGAGTTGCCGGAACAAGTCAATATGTATCCAAAAATTTAGCAAAAGATTACGAGACACAACAAATCCACGTTGATGTATCTTTATTAAAAGGAACATCCGATGAATTAGACACGGAAGCTTTCAAAGCCTGGAGACCGGATTATGCAGAGGCAGAATTTATTCTGGAGGACGGAAAATATATTACAGGCCGTGAAGTGGAAAAAATGTCCAAGTCAAAATACAATGTAGTCAATCCTGATGATATCTGTGAAGAGTACGGAGCAGATGGTTTGAGACTGTATGAAATGTTCCTTGGGCCATTGGAGCAATCTAAGCCATGGAATACACAGGGACTAAGCGGAGTGTACGGATTTCTGAAGAAATTCTGGAACTTATACTTTAATGGCGAAGTTTTTGAAGTGTCAGATGCGGAACCGACGAAAGCGGAATATAAAGTATTGCATACCTTAATAAAAAAGGTCGTGTATGATATCGAAAACTTCTCTTTCAATACCTCCGTATCATCTTTTATGATTGCTGTGAACGAACTGCAAAAAATAAAATGCAGCAAACGCAATATTTTAGAACCTTTAGCCGTTATCATTTCGCCGTATGCTCCGCACATCTGTGAAGAGCTGTGGAGTTTGTTAGGCCATAAGGAATCTATCGAGTTTGAAAAGTTTCCGGTTTTGAACAAAGACTATCTGGTAGAAGATGAAATAGAGTATCCGGTAAGCATAAACGGCAAAACAAAGTTCAAGTTGTCGCTTCCGGCACAGTTTTCGGCTAAAGAAGTGGAAGAAATAGTGCTTAAAGATGAAAAAATCCTGCAGATTCTGGAGGGTAAAGCACTGAAAAAAATCATTGTCGTGCCTCACAGAATTGTGAATATCGTAATTTAAAAGAAAATTAACATTGGGAATTTAAGAAAAATAAGTGTGAATTTTTTTTGAATTTTTAACATAAACACCCAAATTAGGGAATATTACCAATAAAAGTTAAAATAATTATAATATCGAAAGCGTATTAAAATTTCATTGTCAAAAAAAAATAAAATGTTATTTGAGACTATTGTATTTTAATTATTTTTGCCTTTAATTTACATTTGTAAAATTTTAAAACAATATAATTTAGTTAAATATGGAAATGAATGTTTCAAAAAATGATGAGCAATTAGTTGCTAGAAAGGCGGGAGGTTTAAATCCAGCTGTTATTATTCCTATCATCTTAGCTATAGGAATTTGTATTTATTTATTCGTCTTGGGGAGCCCGGGGAACTTTAAAGATGCTGACAAATTAGGTGCGGCGTCTGTAGCTTTCTCCGATGTTGAAGGAAAAGACATTCACCCGGATTCGTTCTTGGGAATTATCTACAAAGGAGGGGTAATTGTACCGATCCTGATCACTTTCATGCTTACGGTAGTGGTTTTCTCTTTTGAAAGATATTTCGTGCTTAGCAAAGCTGCCGGAAAAGGTAACTTAGACAACTTCGTTGTACAGGTAAGAAGCTTGCTTAACCAGAACAAAGTTGATGAAGCTTTAGAAGAGTGTGACAGACAGCAGGGTTCTGTTGGTAATGTAGTGAAAGAAGGTCTTACGACTTACAAAGCTTTGTCTCATGACACAACATTAAACAAAGAGCAGAAAATGGTAGCGCTTAACAAAGCAATCGAAGAAGCTACAACACTTGAGATGCCAATGCTTGAGAAAAATATGATGATCCTTTCTACACTAGGTACTGTTGCTACCCTAATTGCACTACTTGGAACGGTAATCGGGATGATCAAGGCATTCTTTGCATTAGGTTCAGGAGGAGGTACTCCGGATGCAGCTGCACTTTCTACCGGTATTTCTGAGGCCTTGATCAACACGGCGTTAGGTATTGGTACTTCAGCAATCGCGATCATGCTTTACAACTACTTTACTTCTAAAATTGACGGATTGACTTATAAGATCGACGAGATCGCAATGAGCATCCAGCAGTCTTTCGCTGAATTCAACTAAGAATCAGCAGAGAATTTGTATTAAGTAACAGAAGTTTAATTAAAAATTATTAATAATAATGGCGAGAGTCAAACCAAAAAGACATGGAGTAGTTACGGATATGACGGCGATGTGTGACGTTGCATTCCTACTGCTTACATTCTTTATCTTGACCACTCAGTTTAAAAAACCTGACGTGGAGCAGATCAAACCGCCATCTTCAATATCAGAGAAGTTACTTCCTGATGCCAGCTTGATGACCATCAACGCTACTCCGGACGGAAAATTTTATTTCCAGCCGGTAGAAAATGCATCAGAGAGAGTACAGCTTTTGGAAAATATGGGTAAAAAGTACGGGGTTACTTTTGACAATAACGAAAAAGTTGCATTTCAGAAAGTACAGGCTATTGGGGTTCCTATGAACCAGCTCAAGAGCTATCTTGATTTGCCAGATGACGAGCAGAAGAATTTCAAGAGTCCTACAGGGATTCCTATGGATAGTACAAATAAGCAATTAGTGGATTGGGTAAAAGAAAGTTTAAGCGTGAATCCTGAATACAAGTTAGCGATTAAGGGTGACGTTACTACTGAATATCCAAAAGTTAAAAGCCTGTTTGAGGGTTTAAGAGATATTGATTTTCTTAAATTTTGGTTGATTACATCACAAGAAGGTAAACCTAATGAATAATATCATTTAGAAATGGCAGAAGTACAAGTACAGGAAAAGGGCGCCAAAGGCGGGAAGGTACGTTCCAAGAAACAGAGTACCAGAGTCGATATGACTCCGATGGTGGACTTGGGTTTTCTATTGATTACCTTCTTTATGTTCACAACTACATTCTCTAAACCGAATGTGATGGATTTGGGTCTTCCGGCTAAACCGAAAGATGAGACTAAAAAACCACCTCCAACGGAAATTAAACTTTCAAACTCCATCTCTTTGTTGTTAGGGAAAGACAATAAGATTTTCTGGCACCAGCAGGACAATACGTCTTTAACGGACCAGACGCTTAATGAAACTTCTTTCGACAGAGAAGGAATCAGAAAGGTTATTGAGCAGGCAAAAGCAAATGCGGCAGATAGAACCAAATTTACGGTGATTATCAAACCGACTGACGATGCTGTATATAAAAACTTTGTTGATATTCTTGATGAAATGGCCATTACAAAGAGTGAGCAGTACGGGGTTACTGATCTCAAGCCTTGGGAAAAAGCCATTTATGATAGAAAAGTAGGTAACTCCGGAGCAGCTGCTGCAGCGCCGGCAACAAAGTAAATTAACCATAAAATTGTAAATCTATGGCAAACGAAAATGCGTACGATTCTAATCTTACTTTAGATGAGATTGTATTTGAAAATAGAAACAAAGAATATGGTGCATACGATTTAAGAAATCAGTACCCTAGGCTTCTGACAAAATCTTTTATTGTTGGAACAGCATTATTCCTTGTTGCGGCTTTGTCTCCTTTTATTTATCTTACGATCAAGAGACTTACTGAACCACCTCCACAAGAGGTTAAGGCAGATTTGGTAGAGATTCTTCAGGAAGATAGAATTATCGAGCAGCCGAAAGAAGAAGAACCACCTCCACCACCTCCACCAAAAGAGGAGGAGAAAATTGAGGTGATCCAGAACGTAGTTCCGGAGCCTGTAAAAGCTCCTAAAATTGAAACGCCGCCGCCGCCGATTTCCAAGCAGTTGGAAACACAGACAGGTCTGGTAGCACAGGAAGGGGTAAAAGCTCCGGCTTATACACCACCGCCGCCACCGCCATCTACCGGTACCAGAACTTCAACAGCTGAAGTTAAGCCACAGGTAAATGAAAACCAGGTATATACCGAGGTTGAGCAGACTGCGGAATTCCCTGGAGGTATTAATGCCTTCAGAAATAAAGTTTCAAGTAACTTTGACGGTTCTGCGATGAACGGAGACGAAGGTACCGTGAAAACTGAAATCACTTTCGTAGTAGAAAGAGACGGAAGTATTACAGACGTTAAGGCTTCCGGAGGAAATTCAGATTTTAATTCTGAAGCGATCAGGACAATCAAATCTATTAAAAACAAATGGACGCCTGCTAAAATCAACGGGCAGTCTGTACGTTACAGATTCAGATTACCTCTGACTATGAACTTTGAAGGTTAATTATAATAAATTATCTTTAAATAATATTAAAAAAGGGAAGCATATGCTTCCCTTTTTATTTTTTTTGGTATTTTTGCTATATGATGTTCAATTGGTTATCCCTGATTACGGGATTGTTTTATATTGTTCTGGGAGTTGTAGTGATGCTTTATAAGTTCTTCTTTACAGTTCTGGAACCGGGTATCGCATACGCGCTGGGTGTTTTGCTTATCCTTTACGGACTTTTTAGAATTTACAGGGCAGTAACAAGAATAAAAAACTCGGGAGATGAAAAATAGTGTTAAAATTATCATGCTGTTTTTCCTCAGTATTATAGCGACAGCCTGTAAAAAAGAAGAAAAATCACCGTCTTACCATAAAGGGGAAATGACGATTCTTACCGATGAATCCTTTAAAAGTGTTACCGAAGCTTTGGCAGAAGGATATATGATCAATTATCCCGAAACCAAAATTAAAGTAGTAACCAAAAAGGAAGATTTAGGCTTTCTGGATTTGCTTAAAGATAAGGCAAAGATCATCGTAATGTCCAGAGATCTGTCAGCAGAAGAAATAAAGTCATACGAAGAACAGGTAGACCTGAAATTCCTGCCTGCGAAATTTGCGGCAGATGCCGTTATTTTTGTTGTTCCTAAAGATTCACCAAGAGAAAGTATTTCCATGGAAGAAATAACACAGGGAATGCAGTCTGATGATAAAGCTTTTATTTTTGACGGAGCCAATTCCAGCAATCTGAATTTTATAGCCCAAAAGCTTAAAAAACAGCCCAAGGAGTTGAAGTTTTCCATTATTCCCGGAAGTAAGAATGTCATTGAAGATCTTAATAAATATCCCGGTAAAATAGGTGTTATCGGCCTTAATACATTCAGCCGTCCCTATGACAAAGAGTCTGAAAAGCTGAAAAGTATGGTTAAGATTCTGCCTGTTGAATACAAAGGCAAACAGTATACAGCAGATGCCGGGAACCTGCGAACGATGAATTATCCTTTCACAAGAGTTCTGTACTTTTTAACTAATGAGGGAAATTTTAATCTAGCTAATGGGTTCATCAGGTATTCATGTACGCAACTGGGACAGATGATTGTGGAAAAAGAAGGTTTGCAGCCTTACAATCTCTACAGAAGAGAAGTCCAAATGCGTTAAAAAGTATTAAAGTGTATCTGTAACCCAGATAAATATATTATTTTGGTCTGGAAATTGTGGACATATAATGTCAATTATAAATAAAAAAATGAAAGATATAATGAATATGAATGTAAAAAAGATTGCTTTTGGAGCAGCTGTGGTGTTTTTTACCAACTTTGCTTTTGCACAGACGGTACAGGATGGAATTAACAGTATGGATAGCGACAAGTATGCCCAGGCAAAAACTAATTTTACGAACATGATTGCTTCAGCACCAACTGCTGAGAATTATTTTTACTTAGGAAATACCTACTTAAAGCAGGGTGAGCCTGATTTTGCGGCAGCAACCGACAGCTTTAATAAAGGTATTGCTGCAGACAGCAAAAGTTATTTAAATAAAATTGGTTTAGCAACGGTTAAACTTGGAAAAGGTGATAAGAATGCAATTGCTGAAATTCAGAAGATTGTAAGTGATTCAAGAGAGAAAGATGCAGAAGTATTGTTCAGGGCTGCTGAAGCTTTGACATTATTTGAAAAGAACAACTCTCCTGATCTTGCCATTCAGTTTCTGAATAAAGCGATTGAAAGAGCTCAGAGAAAAGAAGTTCCTGCATATTATTACTATACACTGGGTGATGCATACAGGTTAAAGAGAATGCCAGGAGATGCTATGACTGCATATGACAAGGCACTTCCTTTAGCAAAAAATAAAGCTTCCGTATATACAAGAATCGGGACATTATGGATGGCAGCACAGCAATGGCAGCAGGCTAAAACAAGCATAGACAAAGCAATTGCTACCGACCCGACGTATGCACCGGCTTATAAGGCTTTGGCAGCATATGATATCAGATACCAGCAGAATGCAAAAGCGACTCAGGATTTGATCAATTATACGAAATATGCTGATGAAGATCCTTACACTCAATTAGAGATTGCCAAGCTTTATTTTACCAATGAAGATTATGCAAACTCTAAGCAGGTGTTAGATAAAATCTTTGATAAGATCAATGATCCTATTAAATTTAAGTTAAGAGCTTATCAGTTGTATGCGGACGGAAACTATGCAGAAGCAAAGCAAAACCTTGATAATTTCATTTCACAGGCAGAAAAATCAAGAGTTCAGCCTGCAGATCAGGGATTACAGGGGTTAATTGCTGCCGGTCTGGCAAAAACGGAAAAGGATGCAGCTAAAAAGACTGCTTTAATGAATGAAGCACAGCAGAAAGTAGGAATTGCAAAAGCAGCAAAAGACGAAACCCTGAAGTGGGATATGGAATTGGTGAAAATTGCCGGAGGCGGAGCTTCTCAGTCTGATGTAGATGCCGGGCCTACAAACCCGACAATTGAAGGTCTGAAACAGAAAGTGGCAGCCAATGCACAGGATTCAGATTCACTGTTTAAGCTGGCAACTGCATATCAGGATGCAAAAAACTGGAACGGGGCTATTATGACATGGCAGAAAATGAATGCACTTCTTCCTGACTGGGCGCCCGGATATTACAGTTTAGGATATTCTTATCAGCAGGCAGCTAACAATGATGCCGCTAAAATGGCTTATGAGAAGTATATCAGCACGGTAAAACCTGCAGAAGTTGAGGCCAACAAGCAGACATTAGCGTATGCTTATTTTGCAGTAGCTTATTTGTCTAAAGATTCTGATCAGGCAAAAGCCAAAGAATATGTAGCAAAATCGGTACAGTTGGATCCTACGTATCAGGATGCCGTAAAACTGAACGCTGAGATTAATAAATAATTTTAGTCTTATTATAATATTGACTTCCCAAGCTTAATGTTTGGGAAGTTTTTGTTTAAATCTTATCTTTGAAAATATGAAACGCCGGAAATTAACGAATCTTAAAATTAAGAAATTAACTGGGCGTTCCATCTGACTAATTAAAAATAAAATAACAGATGAAGACAGATATACTTGCATTCGGTGCCCATCCGGATGATGTGGAGCTGGGTTGCGGCGGAACAATAGCGAAAATGGTTTCAGAAGGAAAAATTTGTGTTATTGTTGACCTTACCAAAGGAGAACTCGGAACCCGCGGAACTGATGAGACCAGAAAAGAGGAAGCGGCAGCATCCACAAAAATTCTTGGTGTTTCAGCCAGGGAAAACCTTGGGATGAAAGATGGGTTTTTGACGAATTCTGAAGAATACCAGATGGAGATCGTAAAAATGGTACGCAAATACCGCCCGGAAATCGTTTTGGCCAATGCAATTGATGACCGACATCCGGATCATGCAAAAGCAGCGAAATTAGTCTCGGATGCGTGCTTTTTAGCCGGACTGAGAAAAATAGAAACAATTTTGCATGGAGAAAACCAGGAGGTGTGGAGACCGAAACTGATTTTTCATTATATCCAGTGGAAAAATATTGAACCGGAATTTGTAATCGACATTTCTGAGCATCTGGATAAGAAAATTGAAGCCTGTATGGCATACAAAACCCAGTTTTATGACCCGACTTCAAAAGAGCCGGAAACACCGATTACTTCAAAGGATTTTTTTGAAAGCCTCACGTACCGTGCTCAGGATTTAGGACGGTTATCGGGAGTGACTTATGCTGAGGGATTTACGTCTGAGAAGCTGATTGCGATGAAAAATTTTGACGGAATTGTTTGGTAATTAAAAAACATTTCCTATATTTGCACTCACAAAACGGTGATTGTAGCTCAGTTGGTTAGAGCGTCGGATTGTGGTTCCGAAGGTCGGGGGTTCGAGACCCCTCATTCACCCTAAAAAGCATACTTTTAAAGTATGCTTTTTTATTTTATACATCTTTTGAAAGCTTATTCCATTCTATTATTTTCAAAATTCTAAAAAATCTTCCGCACAGCTTGATCCGGATATATAATTTAAGCGAATAGATAATTATTTAAATTCTATTTTTGGCGCTGTTTCCTGCATTTCGTTGTCATCTTTTTTTTCAAAAAAATTTTTTACTGCAGTCATTCCTTACAAATCTGTTTATGATTATAAATAACTGAAAATTGTAAAATGTGGTAGTGAAAATATTTTCCTATTTTTAGAATTACAATCTACAAGATATATGGAAATAAAAGTCACTGTAAAACAACTGGGCAGGAAGCATCCTGTTCTTGCAGAGCAAAGTATTGAAATTGCGCATCACGAAAATCATATTTCATTAGAACATCTTTTACAACTAGTTGTGCAGCAGCAGGTGACAGCATTCAATGCAAAATCATTTGAGCTGGAAGATGAAGACCTTTCCAAAATCCCGCAGGAAAATTATCTGAATATCTTAACAGATACGGGAAAGGCTGGTTTTGGGAGCATTTATAATCAAAAAAGAGCAGATCTGCAAAAAGCACAGGAAAATGCGATTCAGGCTTTTGAAGACGGTATTTTTGCTGTTTTTTATAACGACGAACCTATTGAAAGTCTTACACAGATCATCGACTTAAATTTACAATATACCTTTACTTTTATCCGGCTCACCTTTCTGTCAGGACGCTATTGGTAATTAACACACTAAATCACAACATCAATGGAAATCAGCGAAAAATTAAAATCGAAAAAAATTGTCGATTACCACAGGAACTTAAAAAAAGATCTGAAGGAACAGGCAGAAAAAGGATTGCTATCCAAACTTTTTTCTAAACCTAAACTAAAAAAGGAAGTTGCAGAATTCGGATTGCTGCTTCTGGGCAAGAATGATCATTATGAACCTCTTACATTAGGCTCCTCAGCAGCTGAAAAAGCAAAGGAATATATTAAAAGCAATATTTGGGAAGATAAAGATTATTATGACTTGTTGGTGTATTTCTTTGGCGATAAGGCAGATCTGGTAAAATATGCCTGGAACAAAATGCCTTTCAAAATGTACCAGACAGGTTATGACCGCCGTTCATTCCGTGCACCGAATAATGAAAGGTTTGCTCTGCTGAATCAGGTTAATTTAATGAGAACTTTGCTGGAACTTCCAAGTATCTATTCTTACAGTTCGGGATATGAGTCCTATGATCTTTCGTTGGAAGAGCAGATCATCTATGATACCCAGTTGTCTAATAACATGAACCAGTTTTATATCTGGTCGGCGGCGATTGATACAGGAAATAAAGACATTTATCAGTTGATTGAAGATATTATTTTCAATAAACACCCTGAAGGAAAAGTTTCACAAAATATTATAAAGGCTTTGCTGAACAGCGAGCAGAAACATTGCTGGGAATTGGTAGAAAAACTCTTATTGGCTGCCCAGCGGCAGGAAGGTTTACGGCAGACTGTTTTAGAAGCTCTTGATGAAACCAATACACAGGCTTTGCAATACCTGACGAATGTAATTGTTGAAAATAAACTGACCCGTTTTTCATCTGTTGTAAGGGCTATCGGAACCTGGACAGGCCTTGGCTGGGAATCTGAAAAAGAAACTGTTGTTAAAAATATTGTTTCGCTGGCCAATACTTACTTTAACAATCCCGGACAAATTTCTGAAGCTGTAAAGAGTAAAAACAATAATGAAGTCTATATGGCGCTCTGGGTTCAGGGTGTCTGGGATGTGGAACAGACAGTTCCGTATCTGCATCAGCTGTTTGATAAAGGCAATATCGAAAAGAAATGTCTGGCCATAAAGTTCGCTGCGGAAACCGGAGATCCTTATATTCAGATGCCCCTGTATTACAAAGCTGTTCTGGATGGTGATGTACAGGTTCTGGCTTTTGCAGGGCAGCCGATGTCTGCGTTGTTAAGCGTAAATGTAGATTCTAAATTTTTCATCAATAATAAAGACTACCCGGATTTCTTTGAAAAAATTCATGAATTAATCCAGAAAACAGAGGTTAAGGAAAAAAAATTCGAAGGCAAGGTTTTTTCATGGCTTCATGCCGCATTCAGGAAGAGTGATTTTTATGCCTCAATGTTCTATCTGGTCGGAGAAGACAATGAAAAGCTGGATTTGATATTGTCTTATTTCGATCAGTTTGATTTAGCTTTAAGAGAGCAGTTAACAAGAAACCTTTTAGGCGATTTCTACTGTTATTCTTATTCCTACAATTTTGAGAAAAAGAAAAAATCTGTAACGCCCTTCCAAAAAGAATTTGCCTTTAAAATTATCAGAGACAGAGGAGAATCGTTGGTTGCATCAGGAATCAATGTTTTACAGCAGAATCCTTTAAATAAAGAAGAAGCGCTGAGCTTATTTGATTTATTTAAAAGAAAAGGCGGAACACTCCGTAAAAAACTGATCGAATTGATAATAAAGCAGGAAGATTCTGTATTGATGCCATTGGCAGATGAATTAACGGCTAAAGGTGATATTGAGCAAAGAACCGCTTCTTTAGATATTATGCTTCAGCTTCAGAAGGATAAAAGGCTGTCCGGTGAGATTAAAAATTGGACGATGCAATATGCTGAAAAAACAAAGATTTCAGATAGGGAAAGAAGCTTGCTGGATCAGATCAACCCTTCCGAAGACAAGGAAATTCTTTCTGCCGAAAACGGATTCGGTTTTTATGATCCTTCTGTAAAATCAAAATATGAACTGCCAAAAGTAGAAGCCGATTCAGTCTATGCAGAAGCAACGGAAAAAGATACATACGGTTTTACGCAGCCTTTGGACCATATTAAAAAAGAATTAAAAAAGCTGAATGATCTATTCCTTGAATATAAAGATTACGAATATGAAGTTGAAGACTGGAACGATTCTGTAATAAAAGTACTGTTAGGAAATAATTTCCGCCAGATAAAAAATAAAACTGAAGGCTTCACACCGGAACAGCTGACGGAAAATTATCCTCTGTATGAAGTTTGGGAACAGTGGTATAAAGATTCTAAGCTGGAGCCGAGAGATCTGTTTTTACTTACATTTGTTGAAAGCTGTGACCGTAAAAAGTTCAGGGATTTTCTGGAAAAGTATGTATTCTATTATAAAGATGTCATTCCTAATCCTCTTAAAAACGATTATTACTGGAATAGTCCGGTTAAAAGCATCCTTGAGTCCCTGGAATATAAATTTGCATTTAGAGAAAAGACCGATTTTCTGATTGATGCCTGCAGTACTTTATTTGCTAATCTTCCCGAAGATATCATTAACTACAAGGCCAAACAAAATGACTACTATTACAGTAATACCGGAAACGGATGGCAGTCTTCAGGCTTTTTCAATGTGTTTTTGCAGGGCATTCCGTTAAAAAAGCTGAGCGATGAGCAATTTGTAAAAGTCTGGAATTTATACCGATGGATGCAGTTTAACGGATTGGAAGAAAACATACAGCATACAGTGCCTGCTTTCTATTTGTTCGGAAAGGCCTTTGAATTAAAAATTATTACCAAAGATGAACTGTATGAAGGGATTTTCACAGCAGAAAGAGCTATCAGAGATCTTACAACAACGAAATTCTATCATCACAACGAAAAATATCTGGACATATTCCCTTTCTTAAAGCCTGTGATTGATGAAATACAGAATAAATTTCTGGATATAGAACTTATTCGTGGGGATGCCGGCACTGCCGTTTCTCACTTTGTACAGGAATTCCAGACGATATACGGCGCTGAACGATTCGTACAGATTTTAAGAGGATTAGGGAAGTCAAATTTATATGCGAATTATATATACAGTTATGGCAGTGAAAGTATGACGAAGCAAAAGCTGTTTTCTTATCTTTTGTCGAACTGTTATCCTTTGGAAAGTGATACGCAGGAATCATTTAACGAAATGATGAAAAAAGAAAAAATTGCGGAGCTCCGCCTGATCCAGGCTGCGGTGTATGCTCCGCAGTGGCAGAAGTTCATCAGTAATTATTTAGGCTGGAAAGGTCTGGATTCTGCCATCTGGTGGATGCATGCCCATACAAAAACAGGTTCTTATCAGGCTCAGAATTCAAGTCTTGAAAGTGAAGTAGCTAAATATTCTTCCGTTGATGTTCAGGAGTTTCAGGATGGAGCGGTGGATAAAGACTGGTTCACAGAAGCTTACCGGGAATTGGGAAAAGCCCGTTGGGAAATGTTGTATGAATCGGCAAAATATATTTCTGAAGGAAACGGCCACAGAAGGGCCAAGTTATATTCGGATACCTTAACAGGCGATTTAAAAATAAAAGAGGTAACCACAAAAGTAAAAGACAAGCGTGACCAGGATTACCTTCGGGTGTACGGACTTGTCCGTTTAAGCAAGACAAATCCTGAGAAAGATGTTTTAAACCGGTACGAATATATTCAGCAATTCAAGAAAGAAAGCAAAGAATTCGGTTCAATGAAACAGGCGAGTGAGGCGCTGGCAATTCGTGTTGCTTTAGAAAACTTAGCCAGAAATGCAGGATATCCGGATCCGATCCGGTTAACCTGGGCGATGGAAACCAGGCAGATTCAGAATCTTTTATCAAAAGAGACCCAGGTAACTATTGACGGGGTTACCGTTGGTTTAATTATAGAAGATAGCGGAAAAGCTGAATTGGTAGTTTTCAGAGACGATAAACAGCTGAAATCCATTCCTCCGAAAATTAAAAAAGATAAAGCGGTTGTAGAGTTGGGAAATCACCGTAAAATCATGCGTGAACAATGGTCCCGCTCCCGAAAAGGATTGGAGGAAGCAATGATCAGAGGCGATAAGTTCTTCTATGCTGAAATTAAAAACCTTTTTGAGCATCCGGTTATTGTAAAACATCTGGAGAAACTGTTATTTATTTCAGACAACAATAAGATAGGATTTTATCATGATGGGAATTTGGCAGATGCCCAGGGTGAAATTCATGAACTGAATCATGAAAGTACATTAAGAATTGCCCACTGTGTAGATCTCCATCAACATTCTGTCTGGGGCGATTTTCAGCATTATTGTTTTAAAGAAAAACTGGTTCAGCCGTTTAAACAGATTTTCAGGGAACTGTATGTTCCTACACCGGATGAACTGCAGGAAAAATCAATATCCCGCCGTTATGCAGGACATCAGATTCAGCCGAAACAGGCATTGGCGTTATTAAAGACAAGAGGCTGGAAAGTGGATTATGAAGAAGGACTGCAAAAAGTTTATCATAAAGAAGGCTTTCAGGTAAAGCTCTATGCTGTGGCAGATTGGTTTTCACCGGCTGACGTGGAAAGTCCGACACTGGAAACCATAGAATTCCATTCTTTAAAAGATTATAAAAATATTCCTTTTGAAGAAATTGATCCCCGGGTGTTTTCAGAAGTGATGCGGGATATAGATTTGGTGGTTTCCGTGGCCCATGTAGGTGGAGTAGACCCGGAAGCCAGCCATTCATCTGTTGAAATGAGGGCTGTATTGATGGAGGAAACGGCAAGATTATTTAAGCTGGATAATATAAGCATTGAAGGATCCCATGTATTGATTAAAGGGCAGATGGCAGAATACAGCGTGCATTTGGGCAGTGCCGTTGTGCATCAGGTTCCGGGTAAATATCTCTCGATTCTTGCTGTTCATTCCCAGCACAGGGGAAGACTGTTTTTACCTTTCGCCGATGATGATCCGAAATCTGCTGAAGTACTGTCTAAAGTCTTGTTATTGGCACAAGACAGTGAAATACAGGACCCCACAATCCTGGCTCAAATCAGGAGAGAAGTGATGTGACATTTTAAAATTCCGGAACTAAAAAAGGTACACTTTTACGGGTGTACTTTTTTATTTTATAATATTCCTACATTCCACTTTAAATCATATTTTATTCTAAAATGCAGTACTTTATTTAATAAATTCTTGGTGCATTTAATCTCAGGCTAGGTAATGGGGATTTTTCTTAAATAAGTTCAGTGTTTTTTTTAAGTTTTTGCGTCATTACCAATATTTATTAATAAAACACTATATGGTATTCAAATTTTAATTAATTGTTTGACCCCTCCATAAAGAAAGTATATTTTTGCAGTCCACAACATGAAAAATCATCATAATGATGTGTTGTTATTAAAAACAAAAAAATCATCTGAAAAAGAATTCAAATTAAATAAATTATGAAAAAAACAATTATTGTTTTATTATTCCCATTATTTTGTTTTGGACAAACTCAAATAGGATCAAATATTAATGGTGAAGCTGCAAATGATTATAGCGGTAGGAGTGTTTCTTTATCATCAAATGGAAATATTATTGCTATTGGTGCCTCTCAAAATAATGGAAGTGGTACTGATGATGCAGGCCATGTTCGTGTGTATCAAAATGTATCAGGTGTTTGGTCACAAATAGGTGCTGATATTGATGGAGAAGCAAATGTTGATTTAAGTGGTGTTTGTGTTTCTCTATCATCAAATGGCAATATTGTAGCTATTGGTGCTAATGCAAATGATGGAAATGGTAATCTTTCAGGTCATGTTCGTTTGTATCAAAATGTATCAGGTGTTTGGACACAAATAGGTGCTGATATCGACGGAGAAGCTTCATATGATCAAAGTGGTGAAAGTATTTCTTTATCATCAGATGGAAGTATTGTAGCTATTGGCGCTCGATATAATGGAGGAAACGGTACTAATTCAGGTCATGTTCGTGTGTATCGAAATATATCAGGTGTTTGGACAAAAATAGGAGCTGACATTAATGGAGAAGCTGAAAATGATTATAGCGGTTATAATATTGCTTTATCATCGGATGGAAGTATTGTAGCTATTGGTGCCGCTCAAAATGATGGAGGCGGTACTGATTCAGGTCATGTTCGTGTATATCAAAATGTATCAGGTGTTTGGACAAAAATAGGAGCTGATATTAATGGAGAAGCCGCAAATGATCAAAGTGGCAGAAGTGTTGCTTTATCTTCAGATGGCAGTATTGTAGCTATTGGCGCACGTCTAAATGATGGAAATGGTACTGATTCAGGTCATGTTCGCATTTATCGTAATGTTTCAGGTGTGTGGACAAAAATAGGATCTGATATTAATGGAGAAGCTGCAAATGATTATAGTGGTCATAGCGTTTCTTTATCAGCAGATGGAAGCATTCTGGCTATTGGTGCTTATCAAAATGATGGAAACGGTACTGATTCGGGTCATGTTCGTGTTTATCGTAATATTTCAGGTGTATGGACAAAAATAGGCTCGGATATTAATGGAGAAGCTGCAGGTGACTATTGTGGTTATGGTATTTCTTTGTCATCAGATGGAGGTATTTTAGCTGTTGGTTCCAATTATAATGACGGAAACGGTACCAATTCAGGTCATGTTCGAGTTTATAATTTAAACGGTATTTTAGCTTCAGATTCTTTTGCTCAATCTAAATCTAGCCCATTATTATTCCCAAATCCTGTAAAAGATTTTTTAAACCTTTCTTATGATAAAACAATTACTTCTGTAGTAATCTATAATATGATAGGTCAGCAAGTGTTTGTTAAGGAATTAAATGCTAAAGAATTTAAAATTGATACTTCTAATTTAGTTGCTGGAACTTATTTAGTAAAAGTAACTTCTGATAATGAGGTGAAAACATTTAAAATTGTTAAAAAATAAAATAAATATAAAGCTTACCAAAGCTGTTTTTATCAATAAAAGTCTGTCTCACAACTAGTGAAAACAGACTTTTTTTATGATTTTTTTCGACCTCGTGTCGAAGAATGAATTTCACCCAATCCTGGGAAATATTTATCGATTCTTGCTGTTCATTCCCAGCACAGGGGAAGACTGTTTTTACCTTTCGCCGATGATGACCCGAAATCTGCTGAAGTACTGTCTAAAGTCTTGTTATTGGCAAAAGACAGTGAAATACAGGACCCAACGATCCTGGCTCAAATCAAGAGAGAAGTGATGTGACGTTTAAAATTTCAGAACTAAAAAAGGTACACTTTTACGGGTGTACCTTTATAATTTCTTAAAATCAGACCACAAAAAAAGCATCTTCTTTTCCAGATGCTTGTGTTTTTTTTAAATATTCTAAACCTCGTCGTCAGAATCAATCGTATATGATCTGCTTTTGAAGTCTTTGTCATGCTTTTCAGATATTACATCCTCTCCCTTCTCATTAATGATGAAATCTGTAGATTCATTAAACATCTCCTGAAAACTTTTAAAATCCTCTTTGTAAAGATAAATTTTGTGCTTCTCAAATGTGGCTTCTCCATTTTCTCCGAAGTTCTTTTTACTTTCGGTAATCGTAAGATAATAATCCCCTGCTTTCGTCTCGCGCACATCAAAGAAATAAGTTCTTCTCCCTGCTTTTAACACCTTGGTGAAAATTTCATTTTCATGGCGTTCCTTGTATTCACTCATTGTTAGATATTTTTTAATCTTGTTAAGAACAAATATAAAAGTTTTCTTTTAATCACAAAATTATTTTTATGATTTATTTAACATTTGTGAATGAAACTGCTAAGCGGTTAGGGAATTGTTAATTTCAGTAAGGTTTATAATTTTATCAGCCTTCTGGGCACTTGACTCTCTGTGTGTGATGATTATGGAAGTGGCGTTGATGATTTTCCTTTCAATGTTTTCAAGGATATTCTGTTCCGTTTCAGTATCCAGAGCAGACAGCGAATCATCAAAAATGATAATATTGGGGTCTTTGATCAGGGCTCTGGCAATACAGATCCTTTGTTTCTGGCCCCCGGAAAGCATTACCCCGCGTTCACCCACCATGGTTTTATACTGTTCTTTGAATCCCACAATATTCTTGTCGACATCAGCAATTCTGGCATACTCCACTACCTTTTCATGGGTAGGATGGTCAACTGCAAAACCGATGTTGTTTTCAATAGAGTCTGAGAAGAGATAACTTTCCTGTGGGATATATCCGATAAAGTTTCTGTAGTTTTCAAGATTATGGTCTTTCAGATTCCTGCCGTCAATCAGGATTTCACCTTCGGTAGGGTCAAGCAGCCTGCACAGCAGCAGGGCAATGGTAGATTTTCCGCTTCCGGTTTTTCCCATAATGGCTAAAGATTCTCCCGCCTTTACCGTGAAGCTGATATTATCCAGGGCTTTAATTCCTGTATTGGGATAGACATAAGAAACATTTCTGAATTCAATATTGCCTTTGATCGGGTAATTTTCAAAATTTGTATTGACGATGTCAGATTTCTTATCCATAAATTCATTGATTCGCTGCATGGATGCCTCCGCTCTCTGGTTGACAGAAGTTACCCAGCCGACCATTGAGAAAGGGAAAATCAAGGTATTGATATACATAAAGAAATCTGCAATCTTACCGATGCTCAGTTCTCCGGCAATATATTTCTGGCCGCCGATCCATATGATGGCAACATTCAGCAATCCGATAACAAATAAGATAATGGTAAAGAAATACGCTTCGGTTTTTGCCAGATCCAAAGCCTTATCCTGATAATCGGTCACTTTTACGCCATAATTTTTCTCAATATATTTTTCACGGGCAAAAAATTTAACCACCCTGATCCCTGAAAAGCTGTCCTGGACGAACGTTGAAATGGCAGACTGGCTTTTCTGCATAATTTTCGACTTCCTGTTGATTACAGAACTTACTTTATAAATAGCGTACGATAAAATAGGAAGCGGAAGCAGTGTCCAGAGCGTCATTGAAACATCGGTCTTCAGCATGTAGATGGCTGTAATAACAACAAGGACAATCAGGTTGGCTACATACATCACACCAGGGCCCAAATACATACGTACCGCAACAACATCCTCACTTAAACGGTTCATTAAATCCCCGATAGTTGTCTGCTTATAATCCGTTAAAGAAAGATCCTGATAGTGCCGGTAGATTTTATTTTTCAATTCATATTCAATCCGTCGGGATGCTACAATGATGGTCTGCCGCATCATGAAGGTGAAAAACCCGGTCAGTAAAGAACAGCCGACGATTATTGCTACGTAGATCAGAACCTGCTGATTGAATCCGAGGCTTCCATTTTCGGCAGAATCTTTTAATACATCCACCGATTTTCCTACGAACTGGATTTTATATATGTTGAAAAAGTTGCTGGCAATGATAAATAATACCCCCCAAAATAATAATATTTTGTGCTTCCAGAAATAGGGGTTCAGAGTTTTTAGCGCTTTCATAAAGTTTTACAAAATTACGAAAAATGTACTCAGCCTGAGAATTTCATCAATTTAAAATTTTGTATCTTTGCGCCCATAAAAAGCTCTTTGAATGTTAGGAAGACGACAAATCCGTGAAAAAGCAGTACAGGCTGTGTACTCATATTATCAAAACCCCATAAAGTTTGATGTATTGGAGAAGAATATGTTCTATGGAATAGAGAAAATCTACCATCTTTATATCTATGAACTGAACTTTTTGGTTGCGCTTAAAGAATTGGCGGAACATCAGATTGAAATCGGTAAAAACAAATACATCAAGTCTGATGCAAATACCAATCCTAACCAAAAATTCATCAACAATCAGGTTTTAAAAAAGCTGGAAGAAAATCCCGAGCGGTTATTTTTTACAGGTCAGCATAAGGAGCTGAAATGGGATCTTCATGATGACCTTCTTGTAAAGACCTTTCAGCGAATGACTGGAGGAAAAAGGTATCAGGATTTTATGAAAGAAGAGGGATATTCTTTTGAAGAAGACCAGAAATTCATCGGAAAACTGTTTTTAAGATATATTGCGGAAAATGATGATTTCCATGATTATCTCGGGGATAAGGAAATTTCCTGGTATGATGATATCCATATTGCCAATTCAATGGTTCAGAAGACAATCGGTTTCCTGAAGGAAAATGAAGAAAGTAGGACCTTAATTAAAATGATTAAGGATGATGAGGATAAAACATTTGCCCTGAAGTTATTGAGGAATACACTGGACAGCTGGGAGAATAACGAGAAAAAACTGAAGGAAAGACTTGAAAACTGGGATCTGGAGAGAGTTTCCCTGATGGATAAAGTCATTCTGTCAACAGCAATTACGGAACTGGATAATTTTCCTTTTACGCCTTCAAGAGTTATTATCAACGAATATATCGAAATTGCCAAAGTATTTGCAACCGACCGTTCAAATATCTTCGTTAACGGGATTTTAGATAAATATTGTAAAGATCAAAATAGAATATAAATCAATTATATGAAAAAGACGTTATCAATTATTGCCTTGTCTGTTATAGGCCTTGGTTTAGTTTCATGCAAAAAAGAAAACAAAGAAACAACAGGTACGGAAACGACTGCTACAGATTCTACATCCATGAATGCACCTGCTGCAGTTTCCGGTGATTCTTCTGCCGTAGCTCCGGTTTCAGCTGATGCCGCTACTGCTGCGCCGGCTTCTAACCAGCCTTTCACAACAATTGCCCTTTCTGAAAGCAACTTTGATTTCGGAAACATCAAAAAAGGAAATAAAGTAGAGCATGTATATGAAGTAACCAATACAGGAACCAACCCTTTGGTAATTTCAGAAGTAAAACCGGCTTGCGGATGTACAGTGCCTGACTTTACGAAAGAGCCGATCATGCCCGGTAAAAAAGGAAAAATTACACTGCATTTCGATTCATCGAACTTTGACGGAAACGTTAATAAATCTGCCGATGTATTTGCCAACGTAGAAAAAGCGCCGATCAAGTTAACATTCACTGCGAATATCCAACCTTAAGAACATGAATATATTATCCGTTTTTTTACAGGTTCCTGCGCAGGGAGGAAATTCATCTATGATGCTGATCATGATGGGGGTGATGTTCGTAGGATTTTATTTCCTGATGATCAGACCTCAGATGAGAAAGCAGAAGCAGGAAAAGAACTTCCAGGAAACCTTAAAAGTAGGGACGAGAGTAGTACTTACTTCAGGCCTTCACGGGAGAATTGCCCAGGTTCAGGATGACGGTTTTGTTATTGAAACCTTATCCGGAAAGCTTAAATTTGAAAAAGCCGCTGTATCAAGAGAGTTTACAGAAACGCGTTTCGGAGATAAAGCAAAAAATGCAGAGAAACCTGCAGACAAAAAAGAGATTGAAGCTGAGAAAAACTAATTTTCCAGGTTTAAAATATTCGTTTCGGCGGGGTGAGCTTTGCTCACCCCGCCGAAACTTTTTATGATCAGTTTACCTTCATTTATTAGAACAGGTGATAGCAAGTTTGAGAATGTAAGAATTAGTCCTTGCTTAAATATGCTTGAAATATAGATTAGAAGTCTTCAATAAAGTAATTAATTCCGTCAAAGCATAATAACGTCATATTCATTCACAATTATTCCTGAAATTTTAAGGTTTAAATTATCTTTGCCGGATGAATCCTGATCCCCAAAAAAACGTCCTTATTCTCGGTGCCAATTCAGATGTGGCCAAGCAGTGCATTAAACAGTATACAGCAAAAGGATTTGCCGTAATCGCTGCGTCCAGAGATACAAAATCACTGGATGAATTTGTGCAGATAAATAATTTGGAATCAAAAGTAACGGTTTTATATTTCGATGCAGTTGATTTTGATTCACATCAGAAATTTTATGATGAGCTTACCGTTAAACCTGATATTGTTTTGTATGCAGCAGGTTTTCTTGTGGATAATGAAAAAGCACTGCGGGATTTTAAAGGAACCCGGCAGATGATGATAGTGAATTATATGGGAGCTGTTTCCATCCTCAATATCATTGCCATGGATGAAAGCAATAAAAAGTTAGAAAGAATCATCGGGCTGTCTTCACTTTCGGGCGTAAGAGGCAGAAAAAGCAATTTTGTTTATGGAAGCACAAAAGCGGCTTTTACGCAATACCTGGCCGGATTGAGGCAGGAACTGGCATCACGTAATATTAAAGTCAATGCTCTGGTGATTGGTTATATCCGGACAAAAATCAATGAAGGGCTCCAACTAAACGAATCTCTGATTATGGAACCCGATTATGTGGCAAAACATATTGTTGATGCAGGAAACTCTTTCACCATTGTTCCGAATTTTAAATGGAAAATAATCTATCTGATTTTAAAAGTATTGCCGGAGAGTCTGGTAGCGAAATTACCTTGACACTATTCCATATCCTGCAACAATTCCAGTGCCTTCATCATATCAATCCCTTTTCCTAAAACCGGTTTAAACAGATCGCCTTTTTCTTTGATTCTTTCCAAAGCATTATGGATGGTAAAATCAGTGGGCTTTAATCCCGGCTTTACCTCATTCCATTCCAGCGGCATAGAAACGGATGCGCCTTCTTTCGGCCTTATGCTGTAGACGCTGGCTAGCGTTTGTCCCTGCCTGTTCTGAAGATAATCCAGGTATATTTTATTCGTGCTTCTTTTCTGCAGGCTTCTCTCAAGCGTGGTGATTTCCGGAAGTTTTTCGTTGACCTGCTTCATCAGGATATAGGCAAAGTCTTTTACCTGGTCATAGTCATAATGTCCGCCCATCGGAATGTAAATATGGATTCCGGTGCTTCCTGAAGTTTTGCAGTATCCCTTTATCTGAACCGATTTTAAAACTTCATTTACCTGCAAAGCTGTTTCAATAACATCGTCGAAAGTATTCTTTTTTGAAGGATCTAAATCAAGCACCAGATAATCCGGGTGTTCCAGGTCAGGGATTGCGCTGTTCCACGGGTTCATATCAATACAGCCTAAATTGTTAAGATAGGCAAGGGTAGCTTTGTCATTGCAGATAATATAATCGATATATTTATCAGTAGATTCCGAGAACACTTCGGTTGTCTTAATCCAGTCCGGGATATTTTCACTGGCATCTTTCTGGTAAAATCCCTGTTTTTCGATGCCGTTAGGAAATCTGTTCAAGGATAGCGGACGGTTTTTAAGATACGGTAAAATGTATTCTGCAACCGATTGGTAATATTCTACAATATCACCTTTGGTTACTTCATCTTCCGGAAAATAAATTTTGTCCTGATTGGTGAGTTTCACTTTGTGCCGGTTCAGCGTAATTTCTGTTTCGTCATCAGACGCTTTATTTTTTTTCGGAACAGTGGTTTTAGGTTTCATATCTTCAGGTTTTTCAGTGATGGATCTGATGGTCCCTGTGACTTCCTCCGGTTCTTTATCTTCACGGATCGTAAGGAAAACAGGATGCCGGAAAATACCGTCGTTGGTAATTTCCGAATATTTAATTTCACACACCAGTTCCGGGCGCACCCAGGTAACGGGCGAATTGGTTTTAGGCTTATGCTCAAAAGGCGAGTTTTTAACAGCCATTTTATCAAGCCTTTCATGAAGTTCCAGCAGGGATTCATGGCTGAACCCGGTACCGGTATGGCCACAGTAGATGAGTTCGCTGTCAATATATTTACCCAGGATTAAGGCGCCGAAGCCTTCCCTGGAACCTCTGGGCTCTGTAAAGCCGCAGATAATGGTTTCATCGGTATTGGAAAATTTAATTTTCAGCCAGTCGGTGGTCCGGTGGTTTTCCGTATAAACGCTGTCAGCTTTTTTGGCCACCATGCCTTCCAGCTTCATTTTGTTCATTTCCTCAAAAAAACTGATCCCTTTTTCATGGACGTGGTCAGAATAGCGGATGATATCGGTTTCAATTAAAGCTTCCTTTAAAAGTTCTTTGCGCTGGATCAGCGGAAGGTTTTCCGTAGAATGTCCGTTCAGCCAGAGCAGGTCAAAAACCTGATAGACCAAAGCAAGGTCAGGATTATCCATAACCTGCTGCAACAGCTGGAAATTAGGCCTGCCGTTCGAATCGTAAGCCACAATTTCACCGTCAAGGATCATCTTATGCTGCTGTTTGCTGAAATCGTCAGCTACTTTTTTAAATTTTGACAGGAAAGAAATTCCGTTGCGTGAATAGAACAAAGGCTCATCTTTACTGAGATCGGCAACGGCCCTGTAACCATCCCATTTGATCTCGAAGATCCAGTCTTTATGGTCAAATGCTTCATCATGAAGCTTAGCAAGCATCGGACGGATAAAAGAAGAAAGTTTTTTCTCTTCATTCAGACCACTGGGATCCTTGAATCTTTTATAAGGGGTTATGTGTGTTTTTTGCCCGTTTTTAGGCTTTTTTTTTCCTCGAGGAATTTAGAAACTTCAGACTTGGAGGAAATATGCTCTTCTGCATCGTAATGTTCTTCTGCATATTCATCTTTATGCTTGATGAGCAGCCAGGCATTGCCTTCGGAATTTTTCATTTTAACCAAAGCAAATTCACCTTTCAGTTTTTTACCATGCAGGACAAACTTTAATGAACCTCCCTTTAGCTCTTTAAGCATTTCTTTTTCATCAGAAAGCCTGCTGGTTTCATCCAGAGGCTCATAGGTTCCGCTGTCCCAGACTTCTACCTGTCCGGCACCGTAATTTCCTTCAGGGATATTCCCTTCAAAATCTTTATAGTCATAAGGGTGATCTTCCACCATCATGGCCAGGCGCTTGTCTTTTGGGTCTAAGGATGGGCCTTTCGGAACAGCCCAGCTTTTCAGAACACTGTCCATTTCCAGCCTGAAATCATAGTGAAGCCTTGAAGCGGCATGTCTCTGAATAACAAAAATCAACTGATCTTTGCTTTTTTTAGCCGTACCCTTAGGTTCGCTGGTTTCATCAAATTTCCGTTTGCTGTTATAATCTTGTAGAGCCATCAGGATGCATTTTTAGATTTGGAATTCTGTAAACTTGCTTTCAGCTGAGCCATTAAATCAACCACTTTACCGTCTTCAACAGGTTCGATCTTTTTGGATTTTACGGTTTTTCCTTTTGCTTTCTGCTTAATGATTTTCATCAGTTCATCAGAGTACGAATCCTTATACATTGTAGGATCAAACTCCTGCGAGAGTTGTTCGATAAGGTTGACTGCCATTTTAAGCTCAGCCGATTTAGGTGCTTTTTTTGCCGGGATTTTAAGATCGTTGTAATTTCGTATTTCCTGGGCAAACCGTAACCGGTTCAGGACCAAAATATCATCATTATAAGGCCGGATCATCCCAATAGCTTCACTTTCACGGAGGACAAAAGTCCCTATGCCCACCATTTCTGTTTTTGCCAGAGCTTTCAGTAAAAGGCGGTAAGCATTTTCACCGTTTTTCTGTGGTTCTAAATAATAGGGGTTTTCAAAATAAACAGAATCAACTTCCTCTTCTTTTACAAACTGGTCAATAGAAAGGATCCTGGATTTCTCAGGGCTTGCCGCTTCATAATCATCTTCATCCAGAATGATGTATTTATCATCCATAAGATAGCCCTTTACAATATTTTCCCATTTCACTTCTTTACCCGTACTTTCATTTACCCTTTTAAACTTGATATTGGAATAGTCGGATTTATCCAACATGTCCAGGTCTAATTTGGTAGTTTCCGTGGCAGAATAGATCTTAACAGGAATATTTACTAAGCCAAAGCCAATGGCGCCGTTCCAAATTGCTTTCATTGTCTTGATTTTCAATAAAAGCGTACAATGATTGTGCCGTGTAATTTAAAAGTGACTTATTGTTAATTTGGATTTTTTAATTGTTTTATTAGATCATCAATAGTTATAATATCAAATGATTTATTATCTTGGAATTTATCAGTCAAAATTTTGTCGTAGTCTAATGTAGTATTATTTGATAAATCTACTAACCTTTTTTGCATACCTATTATATTAAAATTAGCTGATTCAGCCATATCTAAAAACTGCAAATCATTTTCCTTTTTACTATTATTTTGTAATATAAATTTCACCTTGTTTAAGCAATAAGCAACAAAATCGACAAGCTGTAGAAGAGGTTCATCTTCAGAGGCTTTATAAATAATTTCTCTATTTAATAATTGATTGCCAAATAATTTGACTTTTCTTGTGGTATTTTTTTCTGCTTTCCTTCATCAATTATAATTTGAAAGGGATATTCATAATCAATACTATTATTTAGAAATTTTTTAATTCTAATAAGCAAAAAGTATAAAGATAAATCACTGGGCCGGTTAAGAAAGAAACCGTCTATTTCTGATTTTGAATCAACAGAAATTTTATTTTTCTCGTAATCGTCTGAGCCAAAAGATTGCATTAAAATAGGGAATTGTAATAAGTCATGAACTTCAGCGAAAAAATAAAAAATATTCATTCTTTCTGCAAAACTGATATTTTTAAATTCTTTCTTTCCTTGATAAATATCTTTAAAATGAAATTCTGATGCATTAAAATCCTTTTTAAGTTTTTTAATACATTCAAGCATCTCTTTTTCAGCATCTTTTTTTTCCTCCTCAGTCAAAATTATTGAGAACCATGACTTTGTATCAAGTGAATCAAAATAACTTTTGGACTTGATTCCTAAAGTATCGGAATCGTCTATATATATAAATGTTTTCATAAAAAAAGCGGAGAAAAAATCTCCGCTCTAAATTTATGCTTTTAAATTTAATTTCAGTTCCAGTTCATCAAGCTGTTCATCAGCAATGGCAGCTGGCGCATCGATCATTACATCTCGCCCTGAATTATTCTTAGGGAAAGCAATATAATCTCTGATCACTTCATTTCCGTCTAGAATGGCTACTAAACGGTCAAACCCAAATGCTAATCCACCATGAGGTGGCGCTCCGTACTTGAAGGCGTTCATTAAGAATCCGAACTGCGCTTCCGCTTCTTCTTTTGAGAATCCTAATAAATCAAACATTCTTGACTGTAGATCTTTATCGAAAATTCTTATCGAACCACCGCCGATTTCATTCCCGTTCAACACCATATCGTAAGCGTTTGCTCTTGCTTTTCCGGGATCAGTTTCCAGTAAATGGATATCTTCCGGTTTCGGAGAAGTAAAAGGGTGGTGCATCGCATGGTAACGACCGCTTTCTTCGTCAAATTCCAATAACGGGAAATCAACAACCCAAAGTGGTGCGAAAACGTTTCCATTTCTTAATCCATGACGATTTGCGATTTCCATTCTCAAAGCAGAAAGTTGTGCTCTTACTTTATTAACTGGCCCAGACATTATAAACATTAGATTTCCAACATTAGATCCAAATTGCTCACCAATCTTTCTTAAATCTTCTTCATTGTAGAATTTATTTACAGATGAAGTGAAGCTATCATCATATTGGTGTTTAACCCAAACCATTCCAGTTGCTCCAATTTGAGGACGTTTAACCCAATCAATAAGTTCGTCAATTTGTTTTCTTGAGTATTCAAATCCACCAGGACGTATAGAGTCAATATTAATTCCGACAACCAATTCAGCATCATCAAATATTTTGAAATCTTTTCCTTTTACTAGTTCATTCAATTCCACGAACTCCATTCCGAAACGGATATCCGGTTTGTCGTTTCCGTATTTCTGCATTGCATCGGCAAATGTCATTCTTGGGAAAGTCCCGAATTCCTGGCCGGTAATGTCTTTGATCAGGGTTTTCGTCATGCCTTCGAACACATTCATCACATCTTCCTGGTCTACAAAAGCCATTTCGCAGTCGATTTGTGTAAATTCAGGCTGTCTGTCGGCTCTCAAATCCTCGTCACGGAAACATTTAACGATCTGGAAATATTTATCCATTCCGCCCACCATCAATAGCTGTTTGAAAGTCTGCGGAGACTGTGGCAATGCGTAGAACTGGCCCGGGTTCATTCTGCTTGGTACAACGAAATCTCTTGCTCCTTCCGGAGTCGATTTGATTAAAACCGGAGTTTCAACTTCGATAAATCCTTCGTCTGAAAGATAATTCCTTACTTTCTGCGCCATTTTGTGACGGAAAATCAGTTTATCCCGTACCGGAGCTCTTCTGATGTCCAGGTAACGGTATTTCATTCTCAATTCTTCACCGCCATCCGTTTCATCTTCAATGGTGAAAGGCGGAAGCTGGGATTCATTAAGAACGGTTAATTTCTCAACTAAAATTTCAATTTCCCCTGTAGGAATATTCGGGTTTTTGCTGACTCTTTCAATGACTTTTCCTGTCACCTGAATCACAAACTCACGTCCCAGTTTTTTTGCATTTTCCATCAGTTCTGCCGAAGAACGGTCCTGATCGAAAACCAGCTGTGTAATGCCGTAACGATCCCGGAGATCTATCCAAATCATAAATCCTTTATCACGAATGGTCTGTACCCATCCTGAAAGTGCAACTTCTTCATTAAGATTTTTGAGCGTTAATTCTCCGTTTGTGTGCGATCGAAACATTTTTTTTAGATGTTAGATATTAGACTTTAGATATTAGACTTTTATGTATCTAATTTTTCGTTGGCAAAGATAGGTTTTTTGAAAGTTTTAGAAACAAAAAAACTCCCCGAAGGAAGTTTTAAAATATTTTTTGTAGAAATTTTTATAAAATCAATACAATTATTATTTCTTGATAAATTTAGAAGAGAATTTTCCTTCCTTATTTTCTATCGTTAGAATGTAATTTCCTTTAATAAGTGAAGAAACATTTACTCCTTTGCTTCCATCTACATTATCGTTAGATAGTACTAATCTTCCTTCAGATGAATAAATATTCATTTTACCGGTTGCATTGAAGTTGATGATATCATCTGCAGGATTCGGATAGCAAACTATATTTTTTGTTAGTTTAACTTCTTTTGTTCCTAAAACAGTGGTTTCAATATAAACGGCATTTTTAAATACCGGTCCCCACATTCCCTGGCTATCTTTTACTCTTGCATTAAAGATATGAAAACCTGCGGGTTGTGCAATTGGGATATTGTTTTGTAAAATATTTTCAACAGCACTATCAAAACTGCCGTCTGTAGCTGTTAAAGAAGTCCCATTTCCTTCTCCCGGATCGGTGTCCCAAAAGTATTCTGCGTTTGTAAGGTTTACTGCTCCTATTAGAGGAACGGTTCCTGTGTGAACTACATTTTTAAATGCTGGTCCCCAAACTCCCTGGCTGTCTTTTACCCTCACATTAAGAACGTGGAAGCCTGCAGATGCTGGAACTGTAATGTTATTTTGCAAAATATCTTCAATAGCATTATCAAAATTACCATCCAAAGCTATTAGTGGATTTGCACTTCCTTCTCCCGGATCTGTATCCCAAAAGTACTCCGCATTATTTACTTTTACTTGTGCTTGAAATAAAAATACAAATAATGAAAAAACACCTATAAATATTTTTTTGTTCATTGTTTTCATATTTTTATTATTTAGATATTCCTGTTGCTTCTGCCTGAATAGTAGTGGTTCCCTGATAAACTCTTCTTGGCGTATTCAGGAACACTACTCTTGGTTTGTTTCCTGCATTACTTGGCCAATAGTTCATCCATGAATTTGAACCTCCCAAAGGACCTATATCATTTATTGTCAAATCCAAATCCTGATATTCTTCATCGGACAATCCGGCATTGACAACAGCACCAGTTGCTGTTCCTGTACTTAAATTTATTGAATAAACATTATCATAGAAGTTATTATTTGCAATATCAACGCCGTTAGAATTAAATGGTCCTGCAGAACACAAGTTATTATTTGCAATAACAGTTGGCGCAGAGGAAGCATTAATCTCGTAATAATTTACAGTCGGGTTTCTGATAATATTGTTAGAGATATTGATAATACCTGTTGATGCAGAAATATTTATTGTATTACGAACATAACTCGGGTCATTATGATTTGAAACAAAACGATTATTATGGATAAGATTTGTTGACCCTGTTTTAATAGAGCTTATTTCAAGTACTGGTAAAATTATAGTATAATTTTGGTAAAAAATAGTACAATCATTATTGTATATTTTTAATGGGTAACTAGTAGTAGCAATAGCTATTGAGTTTAAAGATGCACCATTATAATATAAAGCATTTGCAATAATTTGAACATCAGTTGTAGCTAAAGGTGCCGCATCGTCAGTTAATTTGATAGTTTCTATTGTATTTGCTGTAATTTTCCCATGCACAAAGTATAAATTTGAACAACTACTTTGTGACACATTAGCCGTTACATTTTTAGAATTGTCTAAATCAATATTTTGATCTACAGTACAATTAATTATATTTACAGTAGCCCTTCCTCCGGATAAAGTTACGATTGAGGTAGCAATCGAACTTTGAAAAGCATACATGTTGTTGATTGTAACTACTCTGTTTACCGCAGGAACGATAGAAATAGTCCCCTGAACATAATATTTACTAAAATTGATTTCAGAAGCTAAAGTAAGTGATTTGTTAATCGTAAGATTTTCTAAATAAGGAACATTTCCTGTTTTAGGTCTGATGATAATACGATCACCATCATTAGCGGCAGTTATGGCTTCAGATATTGTGGAATAAGCTCCTCCGGCTCCCAAATCACGTACGTATAGGTCGGTTGCTTTAATTTTCCCAAGACTCATTATGCATAATAATGCACAAAGAAGATACTTTGTTTTCATGGTTGTTATTGTTTATTTTTTTTAATTAGCTGGCAAAACTACATAAAAAACTTTTACTTCAGAAATTTATTTACTGAAACCCCCAATAATCTGAATTTTTGTGGTATTTATCAGGATTATTGGGGTGTTTAAATGAAAATGTAATTATTGTTGGATTTTAAAGCTTACCACTCAGTATTTTTCATTGAATGATCATTAAGATTAACTTTTAATCCAATCCACCGCTTTTTCCAGCACTTCATCCCTGTTGTTTTTAATTCCGTCAACCGTTGGTTTTACTTCAACATCAGGAACGATACCTATTCTTTGGGTTTCTGTTCCGTCCGGATAATAAACGCCGATTCCGCTGATCATGGTTGAAATATTTCCGGGAAGCACAATATCCGAAACATTTCCGTCGGCTCCTGCAGTTATCGAACCGAAAACTTTAGCATTCGGGGCGGTCCTGAAAGCCATCGTGTGATATTCTGCACTGCTCTGCGTGATTTCATTAATTAAAATAGCAATTTTTCCTTTGTAATAATTGTTTCCGCTTCCCGGAATTTTCTGGCTGGCTGTAAAAGTGAAAAGTCCGGGCTGACTGTTGTCGGTGTTGGTAAATTTTACAAATTCCGTAGAATTTTGTTTTAACAGTTTCCCCATTTTAACGGTCACGAAATCAGAAGGATAATTTCTGAAATCAATCACCAGGCCTTTTGTATTTTTTATCTGGTTAAAAACATTATCAAGCTTTTTAGAATCTACGCTTCCCATATAGACATACGCAACGTTGTTGTCCAGCATTTTAAAGAATTCTTTTTCCTCCTTTTTATAGTTAAGCTCTTTGAAAGAATAGGTTTTTACTGTTTTTGCTTCTGTGTTTCCATTTCTTGAAATGGTAAGGTTAATTTTGTCGGAATTGCTTTTTAAAATATTGTAAGCAATATCCCTCAACTGAGTCGGATAGTTGGAAGCTGGCGTATATTTTAATCTTTTCTTAACGATATTTTCTACGCTATCCCCATTGATTTCCGTGATCACATCTCCTTTCTGAAGTCCGGTTTCTTTACTTAAATTCTCATTATAAAAACGTTCGATAACTAATTTGTCCTCGGCAAAAATTACTTTCATCGGAGGATATTTTTCACCATAATATTTCCCCAGTACTTTATTATTTCCCCAGATTCCGGCGTGCGTATCATGCACCCTTGCAATAATTTCCAGTGAAGCAAGTGTGTATTCTGTTTCGTTTTTAGCATTCAGAAATGTTGGGATAAATTCCGGTAAAACGCTTTTCCAGTCTTCCTCGATGAGGTTTTTGTAAGGAAAGTAATACTGGATCATATTCCAGTATCTGTAAAGAGCCAGCAGGCGGTAACCTTCATCGGGAAACGTCATGTTTTCGTAAGCTTTTTCGTTTTTAAACTCAGGATTTTTAACACCGCTCACAAAATCCACATAATGATTGACTTTCGGTCTTTTCGCATTTTTAAGCTGTAACAGTTTTTCTTCCAGCTCTTTTGAAAATCCTGAATTGGTGATCCAATCAAGATCCGGTTTCATTTTTACATCTTTCTCGTCTTGAGAGGGTGCTTTTTCGGTCTGGAAAGTTCCCAATCCACTGATCCAGTTTGTCAGAACCTCATCTCTTTCTTTTGCAGACACACCATTGATCTTTGGAAGGATTCTGAACAGTTCATAATCCCAGTTGTAATTTCCTGCCGCAACGTTTGGATGGTAATACTTTAGATATCCCCAGATTAAACCAAGATTTTTCAGGTTGTTGATATTATTCTGATTCAAATTAATAGTGCTGATTTTCGAACCGTTATCAAATTCTTTATCTGCATCCGCTTTGGTTAATTTCTTTTCTAAAACCTTTGCCTTTTCAACATCTTTTCCGTCAATACTTATCTTCAGGTTATCAACCCACATTTTTCCTTTTCCGGATAAAAGAGCTCCCAAAACAATTTTCTTAGAGTTTTCGGGAGACATATTAAGTGTTATTTCATATTTCGTCCATGGAGTAGTGCCTTTAATCCCTCTGTTCTGCATATTGTCGAAAGCAATCTGAGGATCAATACGCATCCAGAGTCCGGCAAAACCATCGGTGACATTTTCAGTTTTGATGTATCCTGAAACGGTTATTCTTTTTCCGGCATAATTTTCCGGAAGGGTGAAACCGAGGGCTTTAAAACCTTCACTTTCATCAGACTCAATGGCAGCAGAGAATTTTCCCTCCTGTTTTTCGGCAGTATCGGCAAAAACTTTTGCCTTTCCGTCGCCAAAAACATCCCAGCTTACAGGAAGATTATTATCGGTCTTTTCGAAATTCAGATTGTACGTTTTGTTCTGGGCAAAACAGGCAAGATACATTGCCAGCAAGGGGATAATCAGATATTTTTTCATGGTTAAAAAATTTTTGTCAAATCTATGGATTAGATTCAGCACTGATCATGATTGATGCGAATGTTTATATGATTTTATAATGTTAAAAAGAATTTTAACGGAAATTTTAATTTTAAATCTTAAGAAATCTTAAATACTCTTTGTGTTATGAACAATAAATCCGGCAATCAACCTGTAAAAAACGTTGGATTACCGGATATAAAGTTTATCATCTGGATTTTAGAACCATGATTTTTATTCTAAAAGTTTGACAAGCTCAGCTTTTTCATATTTTTTGGCGTAATCCAGCGCACTGTATCCTTTATCGGTTTTAGTTTCTTTTTTGGCTCCGCTTTCCAGAAGCTTTTTTGCAAATTCTAAATTTCCGTACTTCGCGGCAAACATCAAAGGTGTTTTTCCGTCGCATATTTTTTCCAAATCAGCTTTTTCTGAAATTAACTTTTGGAAAACCTGCTTACTGTTCATTTTAATCGACAGTGCCAGCAATGAGTAGGAATTGTTTTCATTCTGATAGCAGGTATTTATATTTTCTTTATTTACCAATGCTGAAAATTTCGCCAGATCATCATATGTTACCATATATTTATATTCGGTGGTCAACTCCTGTGCTGACAAAAGGCTAAATGCGATCATTGATGTCGCTAAAAATAATTTTTTCATTTTTTATACTGTTTAATTAAGGTTTATATTCCAATATGTCTCCCGGCTGGCAATCCAGTACCCTGCAGATGGATTCCAGGGTTGAGAGTTTGACAGCTTTTGCTTTTCCTGTTTTTAAAATGGAAAGATTAGCCTGTGTAATACCTATCTTCTCCGCGAGTTCTTGAGACTGCATTTTTCTTTTCGCCAACATGACGTCTACATTGATGATGATTGGCATAATTTATATGGTTAAATCGTTTTCTTCCTGCATTTTTTTTCCTTTTGCAAAAATTTCTTTCAGGAAAATAAAGATAAAGCCGGTAATTATAAACAGAAAAGGAGGTGTTAAATCAAAAATATATGATGAGGTCAATAAATCGATTGTCAGATGAATAACTCCGAAGATCAATAAACCAAATCCTAAAATTTTAAAATTCTGAACCGCTTTATCAGTGAAAAAATTATCCTGCGAAAGTTCAATGATTATTTTTGAAACGATGATCAGTATAAAACATATCGAAAGCAGACCCATAAAAGCAAGTAAGATTCCTTCGGCGGAATTTTCGGTTTCCAGCACCATTTTGGAAAACGGATAATGGAACTGTACTGTTTCTGAATTTTTCTGATGACTGTGGTTTTCGATTTTCAAATGACCGACTGATATAAACCGGTTTGTTTTATCCGTAACTGAATAAACTGCCATTAAAACCAATATCCAGGCTGACATCAGCGTAAAGCCCAAAGTATATATTCCAAAAGGGTATCTGAGCCAGTACAGTAAGGAATTTTTTCCTAATAATTTCATCTGTTTTAATATTTTATTACCGCAAATATAAAAATAATTATTGTTTTACGATAAATAATTATTGTTATTTTTTTTTCTTTTGAATGTTGAATAAAAACTTTTCCTGTGCCAAGCCGTAATTGTTTTTGAATCTATATTTTTGCTGAAACTTAAATAATCATACGATGATGAAATATATTGCCTTCATAAAAAAAGCGCTGAATGGCGAAGAGGCAGATTATACACGGGGCAGTATAAGAAGTGCCGTGCTTCTTCTGGCTATCCCGATGATGCTGGAAATGGCGATGGAATCTGTTTTCGCGCTGGTGGATTTGTATTTCGTCGGGCACCTGAAAGAAAGTGGTTATGCTATCCAGACGGTCGGGCTTACAGAATCTGTACTGTCCGTAATGTATTCCATTGCCATCGGGATGAGCATGGCTGCAACGGCAGTTGTTGCACGGAGAATCGGTGAGAAAAATCCCGAGCAGGCTTCCCGGAGTGCGGCACAGGTCTTATTGGTTTCTCTTGTTATCACCGTTGTCTTAAGTTTCTTCGGAGTGGTTTATGCAGAAGAAATCCTGGTGCTGATGGGCTCAAAGCCTGAAGCAGCGGCTTACGGTAAAGATTTTACAAGGATCATGATGGGAAGCAGTGTGATCATTATGCTTTTATTCCTCATTAACGGGATCTTCAGGGGAGCAGGAAATGCGGCCATTGCGATGAAATCACTCTGGATTGCCAATATCGCCAACATTATTCTTTGTCCGGTTTTAATTAAAGGTTTCGGGCCGGTGCCGGCAATGGGCCTTACCGGCGCTGCTTTAGCAACCACCATCGGGAGAAGTATGGGTGTTGCATATCAATTGTACCATCTGCTGATTGCGGATAGCAGGCTCAGGATTCGGCTTCATTACTTTAAGCCGGATCTCGGAATGATAAAATCAGTTGTAAAAATTGCAACACCGGGTATTTTCCAGTTTGTCATCGCTTCGTGCAGCTGGATTTTCCTGGCTCAGCTGGTTGCCACAACAGGTGGCGAAAATGCATCGGCCGGCTATCAGACTGCATTACGGCTCATGATGTTCTTCATGCTTCCGGCCTGGGGATTAAGCAATGCCGCATCCACGCTGGTGGGCCAGAATATGGGAGCCGGTGAAATGCTGAGGGCCGAGCAGTCTGTTATGAAAACGGTAGTCTACAATGTTATATTCATGGTAACGGTGAGTCTGATCTTTTTCTTTTTGGCAGATTTTTTAGTGGGATTTTTCACGCAGGACACTGAAATTAAAAATTTTGCTGAAAATGCTCTGCATATCATGAGCATCGGATTTGTTTTCTACGGTATCGGTATGGTGATGATCAATGCTTTTAACGGAGCCGGGGATACCTGGACGCCTACCTGGGTCAATCTTTTCGGGTTCTGGCTTTTTCAGATCCCGTTAGCCTATGTTCTTTCAAAATATTTGGAAATGGGCCCGAAAGGGGTTTTCATATCTATTCCTGCTGCCGAAACCCTCATTACCGTTGTTGCCTTTATTTTGTTCAAAAAAGGTAAATGGAAAACGGTTAAAGTTTAGTTTTATAAAAATTTTAACAGCTTCGGTTTTTATTTTTACTTCATATTTTTTAATTTCGTATGAAATCAACTAAACATTTTTTATTATGGGAAAAGGAGACAAAAAATCCAAAAGAGGGAAGATTAACAACGGAAGCTATGGAAAAAGAAGACTGAGAAAAGCTTCAAAACCCGTAACGGCTTCGGCTTCAGAGGAAAAAGCGAAAAGCTAAGCATAAAAAGACCGGAAAATATTTTCTCCGGTCTTTTTTATATAACAAAATTAAATTAAATTATTTTCCGCCCAGAAAACTTCCCAGAATATCTCCCAATCCGCCTCTGCCTTGCTGTTTTTTCTGATCTCCTCCGCCTAAGATATTCCCTAGGATATCATTTAACGGACTTCCGCTACCTGAGGACTGAGAATCATTTTTACCGAGAACACTTCCCAAAATGTCATTTAGAGGACTGGACTGCTGTTGCTGTGCCTGGTTTTGGGCACCTCCTAAAATTCCTCCCAGAAGATCTCCCAAGCCTCCTGCCCCTACATTGTTCTGCTGTTTTTCCCTGCCGATATATCCCATAATAATAGGGGCCAGCATGGATAAAACAGGGCCGATCTTATCAATGGAAATCCCTGTGTTCTGGGAAAGCTTACTTTCCACATTCTGTTTGTCACTCCCGAATATATGATTCAGAATAGAACCGCCTTCATCCTGACGTGCATCTGCCTGGGAAACATCATCTAAAATGCTCCCGTCATGATCTTTATCCAAAGCATTGTTCAGGGATTCTGCTTCTTTGGAGTCTTGTGATTTTTTCCGTAAGTAAGAGATGATCAGCGGTGCTGCCACTGCAAGCAAAGCAATAATCTGATTTTTGTTGATCCCGAATTTCTGTTCGGCTTTATCAGCCACCTGGCTTCCTGTATTTCCTGTAAGTAGATCGATTAAACTCATAGTTTGTGTTTATTTGGATTTAAGATACACTAAGCCAAGCAAAAAATATTCCTTAAATTTTTTAAACACGGTTTACTGCTTGCCAGTTCCTAATTTTTCAGGATCGGGACATTGGAGCATGCTTCACCGAACATCAGTGACTTAACAAGGGGCTGCAGCTGCTCCACCAGTTCGATATACGCGTTCTCCGGGATTTCTTTATCAGAACAGCCTTTTACCAGTACCCGTTTCCCTCTCATTTCTTCAAAGTCATGGTTCTGAACGGCATTGTGCATTAAAAGGACTTCCAGATCTTCACGGTTCCCGAAAACAATCTTTTTCGTGACTCCCGTAAGTTTTGCCGTGATTAAGAAATACGCCCAGAGCGGGACGATGGCATCTGCGGAATTATAAATATATACATACGCATCCCTGTATTCTTCAGCATCAATTGCCGCCACTTTTTCACGGAAATCTTTCTCTTTCAAAATCATTTCCATAAACAGAAAATCTTTCAGGTCAATACCTTTTCTCATGCCTTTCGGAACCAGATCGGTAAGATCAAAATTGATCAGTCCGCTTTCTGCAATTTTATTCCGGATTTCAAATTCTTCTGACATTTTTTATCATTATCTTTGAACAAATTTACAAATTAAGATGGTAAAGCGTCTTATTTTGTTCTCTATTCCTGTCATAGAAACCTCCCATAATTAATAATTTCCTGGAAAAGTGGGTGAGGTTACGGCTGGCAGAAAACAAATAAAGATTTCAGAAGAATGAAATATTATATTATTGCAGGAGAGGCTTCCGGAGACCTGCACGGAAGCAATTTAATGAAAGCGTTAAAGGAAAAAGATCCGAAATCTGAATTCAGATTCTGGGGTGGCGATCTTATGGCTGCACAGGGCGGAACTCTGGTAAAGCATTACCGGGACCTTGCGTTTATGGGGTTTCTGGAAGTGGCCATGAACCTGAAAACAATTCTGAATAATATTAAATTCTGTAAAGAAGACATAAGAAACAACCGGCCGGATGTTTTAATTCTGATTGATTATCCCGGATTTAACCTGAGAATTGCAAAATTTGCCAAAGAACTGGGAATAAAAATAGTGTATTATATTTCTCCGCAGCTCTGGGCCTGGAAAGAAGGCCGGGTGGAAATCATTAAGAAATATGTGGATGAAATGATGGTGATCCTTCCTTTTGAAGAAGATTTCTACAATAAGCACGGCGTTCATTCGCATTTTGTAGGCCATCCGCTGCTGGATGCCATTTCGACCCTTGAAGATATTGAAACGGATTATTTTAAAGCAGACAATGATTTAAACGGGAAAGAAATTATCGCCCTACTGCCGGGATCCCGGAAACAGGAAGTGGAAAAAATGCTGGAGATCATGCTGTCCGTAAGGCCTTACTTTAACGAATATCAGTTTGTTATTGCCGGTGCACCCAGTCTTCCGAAAGATTTCTATGAAAAGTATACCGATGACAATGTTCATTTTGTGTCCAACAAAACCTATGATCTGCTGAGGTGTTCAAAAGCAGCCTTGGTAACGTCCGGAACGGCAACCCTGGAAACCGCTTTACTGAATGTTCCTGAAGTGGTCTGTTACCGCGGAAGCAAAATTTCTTACGCCATTGCGAAAAGACTGGTGAAGAATATCAAATATATTTCTCTGGTCAATCTGATTATGGACCGGGAAGTGGTAAAGGAACTCATTCAGAATGATTTGAATACAAATAATCTGGTAAACGAACTGAAAAAGATTCTGGAAACTGAAAAACGTTTTGAGGTTTTTAAAGATTATGAGCTGTTGAGGCAAAAGCTTGGCGGAAAAGGAGCAAGTGAAAATGCAGCTGAGATCATTCTGAAAGCTTAAAATTTTAATCATTTATAAAAAATCGTAGGAATTTTTTCTACGATTTTTCTTTTTCCGGATGAATGTGATGCGGTTTTCAAAAATTTAAAACATTGATTTGTGAATTTTTATTCAAATAAATATTTTTGGGTACCACAAATTTTGAAATTGAATAAACAGCCGCTTCTTATTCTCGTTCTCTGTCTTATCCTCGGGATTTTGTTTCAGGATCAGTATTCTTTGGATGGAAACTATATTACCTGTATAATTGGGTTTTGTCTGACTGTTTTAATCTCTACTTTTCTGAAGCCTTATGCAGTTTATAAAATAAAGCCTTATCTGCTGGGATGCATGTTTTTCGGAACAGGAATTATACTGCATTTTTACAATTCTTCTTTTACTTCCCAAGGCTATCTTCCTGCTCAGAATAAAACCATTATTTTCAGGATTTCCAGAAAGCTCAATTCAAATGAAAAGAACAGAAAGTATGAGGCAGCTGTACAGGTACAGGCAGGAAAAGAACACTTCAATGCGGTCTTATATGTTCCGAAAAGCGAAAAGCCGTTAGATTTTAACCATTATTATAAAACACAGGCGTATATTTCAAAACCGCGGTCTCCCCAATATGATTTCCAGTTTAACTATGCAAAATATCTCAAACGTAAAAATATTGGTTATCAGTGTTATATCAATGGTGTCGTAAGGTCTGCCGAAAGGTCTGACCTGAGCTTAAATGAAAGGTTTTCTCAAAAAAGGGTAGAGGTCCTGCAGAATATTGATAGGACAGAAATTTCTCCGGTGTCGCGGGAATTTTTAAAAGGGATTATCCTTGCGGACCGCACGGAAATTGATGCGCAGACTGTTCAGGATTTTAACAGGTCCGGACTGGTGCATTTCCTTGCAATTTCAGGAACACATATCGTTGTGATTTTCGGACTGTTTTATTTATTATTAATTAAAATTTTACCGTTGAAGTTCAGGAAATATGCCATTATTTCAAGCCTGGCTTTTATCTGGCTTTTTACGGTATTTATTGGTTTTGGAAGTTCGGTTGTGCGTTCAAGCATTATGATTACTGTTTACTTTGTGTACGTGATGCTTCAGCGAAAACCTGATTTGCTGCATTCTCTGTCGCTTTCGGCGTTTATTATTTTAATTGTAGATACACAGCAGGTTTTTGATGTAGGCTTTCAGCTGAGCTTTCTGGCCGTTCTCGGGATCTTCTGGCTGAACCGGCCGATACTGAGGTGTTTCCCGAAGCAGAATCAGTGGTTTAAGAAAATAGTTTTCAATACCATTTCTATTTCACTCTCTGCGCAGCTGGCAACGCTTCCTTTGGTCCTGTATTACTTCCATCAGTTTTCACTTATATCAATTATTGCCAATTTTTTTATTGTTCCGTTTTCGGAAATAATTATCGTCCTGTCTTTTGTCATGACAGCCCTGATAGCGCTCAGGCTCGATTTTCATTTAATCAATACGGCTTACGATTTTACCATTCAGGTATTGCTGAAGGTGATCCACTGGTTTGCCGGGTTTGATACGGTGTTTTTCGAGAATATTCCGATGAACCTTACAGAAGTTTTTTCTCTGTTCATCATCGTTTATCTGTTGAGGTTTGTCGTTCTGCATCTAAATTTCAGGAATTCTGCCAGACTGCTTATGGCTGTTCTCGCATTTTTTATATTGAGGACCGGCTGTACCCTCTATGAAAATCAGAAAACAGAAATCCTGGTTCATGAATTTTCCAAAAATAAAATACTGTCGGTAAAGAAAGGGGATAAAGCCTGTTTCTGGATTACGGAAAGTACCGACCGGCAGAAAATAATACAATTCGTCATTAATCCCTACCGGGCTTCACGCAGGCTGAAAAATGTTGAGGTCAGATATCTTCCGGCATCTGCAAAGGGGATAATCTGTAACGGCAAAACATATTCTTTAAATTAAAGCCGGAATTTTTGTTTTTCTTTTATTTAAAATGCTTTAACATCTTATTTAGAAACATTACAAACTGGCTTTATGTGAGATTTCTCACTTTTTGTTGTAGTTAACATTTCTTAATTTTGTGGAAAATCAAATTTAAACTTATATGGCAGGTTTAACGAGTTCTACGATAGGTAGAAAGTATGCTATGGCATTGTCGGCAATTTTTTTGCTGATATTTCTGGTGATGCACCTTACTGTAAACCTTTTGTCGGTTTTTGGTGAGGATGCTTACAACAATGCTTCGCAATTTATGGGGTATAACCCTCTTATTCAATTTGTAATGCAGCCGGTTCTGATATTTGCTGTGGTTTTCCATTTTGTAATGGGGTTTGTTTTGGAGTTTAAAAACCAGACGGCGCGTCCTATTAAATATGAATCAAACAACCCCTCTCACAATTCCAGCTGGATGTCAAGAAATATGCTTATTTCCGGCGGTGTGATTCTGGCTTTTGTTTTTCTTCATATGTATGATTTCTGGTTTCACGAGATGAACTACAAATATGTAGACGGGTTACCGGTTGAAGAAACACGGTTCTGGGGAGATCTTCACGCTAAGTTTGAAGATGCCTGGAGGGTAATTATCTATGTAATTTCTTTCATTTTATTAGGACTGCATTTAGGCCACGGGTTCCAGTCTTCATTCCAGTCAATCGGGGCACGACACCCGAAATATACTCCGGTAATCAAAGCATTTGGAAAATGGTATTCTATCCTGATTCCGGCAGGTTTTATCTTTATCGCAGTTTATCATTTTATAACTCAATAATATCACTATAATAATTATGAGTAAATTAGATTCAAAAATTCCGGCAGGTCCTTTAAAGGATAAGTGGAAAAATCATAAAGACCATATGAACCTTGTTGCCCCTAACAACAGAGATAAGATTGATATTATTGTTGTGGGTACAGGTTTGGCAGGAGGTTCTGCAGCAGCTACTTTAGCTGAGCAGGGCTATAATGTAAAGGCATTCTGTTATCAGGATTCTCCGAGAAGAGCACACTCAATTGCTGCTCAGGGAGGTATCAATGCCGCTAAAAACTATCAGGGAGACGGTGACTCTACCTACAGGTTGTTCTATGATACCATCAAAGGGGGTGACTACAGGGCAAGAGAAGCTAATGTATACAGACTGGCTGAAGTTTCTGCCAATATTATTGACCAGTGTGTTGCCCAGGGTGTTCCTTTCGGAAGAGAATACGGAGGCCAGCTGGATAACCGTTCATTCGGCGGGGTTCAGGTAAAAAGAACTTTCTATGCAAAAGGGCAGACCGGACAGCAGTTATTGTTAGGTGCTTACTCTGCCATGAGCCGCCAGATCGGTAAAGGAAGGATCAAAATGTACAACCGTCATGAAATGATGGATCTTGTAATTGTTGACGGTAAAGCAAGAGGGATTATCGCAAGAAACCTGGTAACAGGTGAGATTGAAAGACATTCCGCACACGCTGTTGTTATTGCTTCCGGAGGGTACGGAAACGTATATTTCCTTTCTACCAATGCGATGGGATCCAATGTTTCCGCAGCATGGAAAATCCATAAAAAAGGAGCGTACTTTGCGAATCCTTGTTACGTACAGATTCACCCAACGTGTATTCCGGTTCACGGAACGCAGCAGTCTAAACTTACGCTGATGTCCGAATCCTTAAGAAACTCCGGAAGAATCTGGGTTCCTAAGAAAATTGAAGATTCAGTGGCGATCAGAGAAGGCAAGCTTAGACCTGAAAATATCAAAGAAGAAGACAGGGATTATTATCTGGAAAGGAGATATCCTGCATTCGGTAACCTTGTGCCTAGGGACGTTGCTTCAAGGGCAGCCAAGGAAAGATGTGATGCCGGTTTCGGAATTGAAAATAACGATACCCAGGAAGGTGTTTATCTTGATTTCTCAACAGAGATCATGAAAAAAGGTAGAGAAGCCGCTATTGAAAAGCATATCCAGAACCCTACAGACCAACAGCTTTATGATCTTGGTAAAAGCTGGGTAGAAGAAAAGTATGGGAACTTATTCGTAATGTATGAGAAAATTACGGCTGATGATCCTTATAAAACCCCAATGAAGATTTATCCTGCGGTTCACTATACCATGGGTGGTGTCTGGGTAGATTATAACCTTCAGTCTACCATTCCGGGATGTTTTGTGATTGGGGAAGCCAATTTCTCAGACCACGGCGCAAACAGACTGGGAGCTTCTGCTTTAATGCAGGGTCTTGCTGACGGATATTTCGTACTTCCTTATACCATTGCAGATTACCTTTCCTCAGATATCAGAACAGGATCCGTTCCTACAAACTCTGCATCATTCGACGAGGCTGAAAAAGCAATTAAAGATAAGGTTGATTTCTTCTTGAATAATAAGGGTACCCACTCAGTAGACCATTTCCATAAGCAGTTAGGACACATTATGTGGAATAAAGTAGGAATGGGAAGAACTCCTGAAGGGCTGAGAGAAGCAATCAGAGACATTGAGGCTGTAAGAGCCGACTTCTGGAAAAATGTAAAAGTGCCCGGAGATAATGACGGGATGAATACGGAGCTTGAAAAAGCGTTCAGGGTAGCAGACTTCCTGGAATTGGGCCAGTTGATGGCTATTGATGCGCTGCACAGGAATGAATCTTGTGGAGGCCACTTCCGTGAAGACCATTCTACTCCGGACGGTGAAGCCGAACGGGATGACGTGAACTTCAAATACGTTGGAATCTGGGAATACCAGGGAGATGATATCAATACAGAAGTATTGCATAAAGAAGACCTGATCTATGACAACATTGAGGTGAAAACGAGAAGTTACAAATAATAGATATGGAGTATTTAAAAAAAGTACTGTTGTTTTTTGTAGTTTTCTCTGGATTTTCTAACGTTTTCGCTCAAAAGGTAACGACTCAATCGATTGATAAGCCTACTGAAGGAAAATCTTTGGTGTATATCCTGAAAACAGGGGCGGGTATGTTGCTTAACTTCAGAGTTTATGATAAAGATAAATTCTTAGGAGCTATTCCAAGTGGAAAATACTTAGTCTATGAATGTGAACCAGGGGAACATTTATTCTGGGCAGTTTCAGAAAACAGAGATTATGTTGAAGCTAATTTAGAACCTAATTCTGTATATGTGCTGAACGCAGAAGGGCAAATGGGAGCTTTTATTGCCAGTGTTAGCCTGAGAGCTTTAAAGCCAACAGAATTCAGAGATAAAAAAACTTTTTATCAGGTGATTAAAAATGATACCAAAGTACTGTATCAGCCATCACAGGATACAAAAACTGAAAATATTGCGAAAGCAATGGAGAAGTATAATGAGCTGAAAAGCAGAAATGCTAATAAAATTACGGTTTTAAGTTCAGATATGAAATTTGAAAATGCGGACAAACCAACAAAATAATCTCCAACCTATAAATACAATATTATGAGTGCAAAAAAAGGCTTACATCTTACGCTGAAAATTTGGAGACAAAAAAACAATAAATCTAAAGGTCAGTTTGAGACTTATAAAATATCGGATGTTTCTACAGATTCTTCATTTCTGGAAATGTTGGACATCCTTAACGAAAATCTTATCAACGAAGGAAAAGAGCCGATCGCTTTCGACCACGACTGTCGTGAAGGGATCTGCGGAATGTGCTCCCTTTATATCAACGGTAGAGCACATGGCCCGGATACAGGGATCACTACCTGTCAGCTTCACATGAGAATGTTCAAAGACGGTGAAACCATCGTTATTGAACCATGGAGAAGTGCCGCTTTCCCGGTAATCAAAGATTTGATCGTAGACAGAAGTGCATTTGACAGGATTATGGCTGCCGGTGGCTTTATTTCAGTAAACACTTCAGGAAATACACTGGATGCCAATGCTATTCCTGTTCCTAAGGAAGATGCAGACAAGGCAATGGATGCTGCAGCATGCATCAGCTGCGGTGCTTGTGTGGCTTCGTGTAAAAACGGATCTGCCATGCTGTTTGTAGGTGCTAAAGTTTCCCAGTTTGCTCTTTTACCTCAGGGTAGAGTAGAGGCAAAACGAAGAGTACTGAACATGGTAACGGCTATGGACGAAGAAGGTTTCGGAAACTGTTCCAATACCGGTGCATGTGAAGTGGAATGTCCGAAAGGCATCTCCCTTGAAAACATCGCTAGAATGAACCGTGAGTATATCGTTGCTCTGGCAGACAAAGCATAATTAATAATTTATTTTATACAAAAGCAGCTTCAATATTTTTGAAGCTGCTTTTGTATAAAATAAAACCTATCGTATTTTTTCTAAGCTTTTAATCTCCATCTTTAGTGTAATAATTTCCTTTCTTAAATATTCTTTATCTTCTTTCAAATCTTTTATTTGCTCTTCATACTGTTCTATTGCTTTCTGAGATAACTTTAAGGTATAGTTGTAAAGACGTGCTTTATTATCAATAATGTCAATATCTTGCTCGGGTGATTCAATTAAGGAAAGAAAAGGAGTCTCTAAAGCATCAGCTATTTTTTTTAATTTCTCTAAGTTGGGTGATACATCATCTCTTTCATATTTTCTGTATGTAGAAATATCAATACCAACTTTTTCCGCAATATAATCAGCACTGAAATTTTTTTCAGTTCTCTTCGCTTTTAGCTTTTTTCCTATTAACATGGTTAAGTTTTAAGATACAAATGTAAATAAAAAAGGATAATATATAATTAATTCATTAATAAAGTGAATTATCTCATTAAAAAAATTAGTTTTATTTTCTTACTAAAATTTTTAAAATTGTAGCTTTGTGAAAATATTTAATTATAACCATTTAAACTATAAGCATGAAGACAATTTTAAAATCTGCACTTATTTTATTTTTACCACTTATTTTTAATTCCTGTCATAATGACGAAACATTATCAGAGAAAAATGGAGTGGAACTAAATTTGAAAAATCAGTCAAAAAATGATAATGAACTCTTGCGGGGAGAAAGTTCGCGAGAATTATATTCTGAAGTAGTCAATTCAGAAGATCAGTTTGCCACATATCATTCATTAGATTACAAACAAAAAGCAAATGTTTGGCAAGGTAAATTGGATGATTTTGTTGAAAATTCTGAATTAAATGAAGAAGAAGCAGGACTCATAAATGAATTAAAAGCTACATTAACAGAAGAATTTTTTGCGGACATACAAAAAAATTATAATTCTGATGATATTAAATTATTGGAAATAAGAGCCGGGCAAATTTTCGGTACAGCAAGAGGACTTTCATTATTTTACAGTATGGAAACTGTCTATAAAAATACAAGTACAACAACTGAAAAAAACTGTTTCTGGTGTAATAACTTATTAGTGTCAGTTGATGGTCCTTGTCATATAGAATATTTCAACGGAGTTCCGCAGTTTGTAGAAGCTGTTACTATTAAAAAAACACGTTTTTGGATAACTACCGGTACTTATGAGTCAGTTCAAGCCTGCAACCCATAACAAGTTCTGCATATCAACAAGATATAGCTTATTAAAAATTATTTTAATAAGCTTTTGCTTTTTTACAAAACTGTATTCGCAAAGCTTCCATTTAAAAAGAGATTCAGAGTTTATCAAAAATTATCAGATTGAAGTTTATAGTAAAATAAATCAATTATTTATATCTGAAAATAGTCTCGTTGAGATTCCTCTACAAAGTATAGCTGTTTCAGATAGTTTATTAGTATTAGATCTGGATCGTAATATTAGTTACAATTTATACAAGGAAGAACTCATAGTTCAAAATACTGTTTTGTTCTTTACCTCCGGACAAACTATTGAAACTATTATAATCAATAATAAGAAGAAAGAATTATCAATTGGTATAGAAGATAAAGGCAGTTCTTCAAAACTTTATATGCTACCAAATGTAACAAAAATTGTCGAAATTCACGAAGACCAATCTTACTTAAATAAAAAAATAAAGAAGATCAGATATTATTTTAGCAGCGGAAAGCATCCGGCTTCCGGAGAGAAAATTGATAAGGAGAGTACAAAAATAATTCCAGTAATGTATACCTGTGATTCTGTAGATTGTAAAAATCCGCAGAGATTACTTCCTGATATAGAAGTAAACTTTGGAGAAAACAATAAATACTTGGAAATTGATGTCAGTCATCGTAATATTATAATTGACGAAAATTTTAAGAATATTTATGTGGGATTTATCTCATTAGGCAGCTTTGTAATGAAGATGAAAAAAACTGATAAAATTGGAGAGAATAAATGTTATAATGTAGGTGAAGACTTTAGTTGGTTTAGACAAGCCACTTATCAATGTCCAATAATATTTATATTAATTGAGTAATATTCTTTAGCTGATTAAAAGTTGATAAATAAAATATTTTTTTAGTTAAATCTTTCATAAAAACAGTATTTAATTGTATTAAGTTTATCGAAAAACTTATTTTTGCGTAATTATAAAATCTAAAATGAAAAAATATCTTTTATTGTTTATCATCGCTGTTTTTGCGATGTCTTGCTCTAAAAAAGTTGAAGTAAAAGGAAAAATTACAGGCGGTTCTCCACTGGAAAGAATCGAGTTTATTGAGGCTTCAGGTGTAGCCACTTTACCGTTAATCAATATGGGTGTCAATAAAGACGGAACTTTTGCAGGAAGCTTTGAGGCTCCTAAAAGCGGAATGTACGTGATGTCTTACGGCGGAAAGCAGAATTTAATTTATCTGAAAGGAGGGCAGAAGCTTGAAATCTCCGGTAACGGAATGACATTCCCTTCTGAATATGTAATTACGGGTGATGCTAAGAATAACAATGATTTCTTCACGGCAACTCAAAAATACCTTACTAATTATGCGCAGACCGTTAATATGAATGAGCTGCTGATGAAGGATGAGAAAACATTCCTGAAAGGAATAGAAAAAGTTCAGGCTGATGTTAATAAAAATATTGAGGAAAATGTTAAGAAGTTCAATCCGGATGATGAAATTGTAAAATGGAAGAAAAATGATCTTGCCAGTACTTTGCTTACCATTTTGAATCAGTATGACATGAGCCACAAGCAAATGGGCAATCCTTCTTTCAAAGTAACAAAAGCTTTCACTGATTTTGAAAACAAACTTCAGGAAAACAAAGAAGTGATGGTAAAGGAAAATCCTTACTACAGACAATACCTTTTAGCTAAGATGAGTCCTGATTTCCAGAAATATGCTCAGGCCAACAGTGCAGGAAAAACAGATATTACTACATCAGAATTATTTTCAGAATATCTGAAAAAGAACCAAAAAGACCTTTCACAGACTGCAAAAGATTATTTACTGGCTTTTGTAATGGCACAGTCGGATATCCACCCGGGTTCTCCTGAAAAAACAACTGAGAAAATTAAGAAAATTATCGATACGGATATTAAGGATGCCGGAATTAAAGAAGATCTTAAGAAAATCCAGTTTGCCATCAACGGTTTCAAAATTGGGGAACAGGCTCCTGAAGCTGCATTGGTAAAAGCAGACGGGAAATCTTACAACCTTTCTGATAACAAAGGAAAACCTTATCTGTTAACATTCTATGCTTCATGGAATCCTTATATCGGAGAAGCTACTATTCCTGTATTAAAAGAAATCGTAAATTTCTACAAATCTAAAATGAACTTCGTTTTTGTTAACGTTGACGATACCAAAGATCAGTTTACAAAAACAAGCAATTCTCTATTAAAAGGAATAAACGGAGTAAATGTATATGCAGATGGCGGACTAAACTCCGA
>Ga0265798_10000569_pt1 | contig 60750 bp, 64 predicted proteins | sample P3T30metagenome_FD_192430 | JGI IMG/M metagenome (GOLD analysis project Ga0265798, IMG submission 192430) | Plant litter microbial communities from East Loma Ridge, Irvine, California - P3 T30 | ecosystem: Environmental > Terrestrial > Plant litter > Unclassified | place: USA: California... | reverse complement strand
GCGCCACCGGTCGCGAAGCTGGACTGCACGAAGCGGTCCTGCCCGCCGACGGCCTCGAGCGGGTCGCCCTCCCACGGGACGAACGCGCCGCTCGACTGCAGCGACACCGCCCACGTGTTGCCGATGTTCAGCACGTCGGGGCCCTCGCCGCTCGACACGGCGGTGAGGATGCGGTTGTAGAGGTCGGACCACGGGATGACCTCGAGCTCGACCTCCACCCCGGTCTCCTCGGTGTAGCGGTCGATGGACTCCTGGAGGATCTCCGCGTCCTTCTCGACCGTGGGGGCCTGGTTGCTGGCCCAGTACGTGATCGTCTTGCTGTCGCCGTCGCCGCCTGAGGCGGAGCAGGCGGTCATCGACCCTGCGGCCACGACTCCTACGGCCAGTGCTGCGATCCAACGGGTCTTCTTCGTCATGACTTCTCCTGGTGTCTCATCTTCGAGATTTCTCTTCATCGAGTAGGGAGGGTGCTGATGGTGCTGTGCGTCTCTGGTGCTGTGCGTCGGTGGTGCGGTCTGTGGGGCGGGAGGTGCTGCGACCCGGGCCCCCGGGTGCCTGTCTCGTCGTCGAGGGGCACCCGGGGCCGGGCGTCGGCGCCGGTTCAGCCGAGGGTCGCGACCGAAGGGTCCCAGTCCTCCGGCAGCTCGGGTGTCGGTTCGAGGGTCGAGTCGACGACGACGCCCTCGTGGCGCTCGGCCGACTCGGCGAGCGAGACCATGACGTCGAGCACGTGGAACGCGAGCTCGCCGGGCACCCGCTCGCGTCGACCGCCGCGGATCGCCTGCGCCAGCTCGGCGACGCCGGTGCCGCGGGTGAAGGTCGACCCGCTCGACGGGACGACCGTCGGCTCGTCGGAGCCGGTGTGCACGAGCGTGTCGCCCTCGAACTCGTTCGGATCGGGGAACACCGCCGTGCCCTCGGTGCCGGCGATCTCGACGAAACCGGCCCGGGCGAGCTTGGAGTCGAAGCTGAAGACGGCCTGCGCGCTCGCACCGCTCTCGAACTCGAGCAGGGCGCTGATGTGCGTGGGCACCTCGACGGGGAACACGGTGCCCGCCTTCGGGCCCGAGCCGATCGTGCGGGTGTCGCGGGCCTTCGACGAGGTCGCGGTGACCTTCGCGACCGGGCCGAAGACCTGCACGAGCGTGGTCAGGTAGTACGGGCCGACGTCGAACATCGGACCGGCGCCGTAGGCGAACAGGAACTCGGGGCTCGGGTGCCACGACTCGGGGCCGGGCACCTGGAACAGCGCCAGCCCGGTGAGCGGCGTGCCGATGTCGCCGCGGCGGACGACGCGGAGACCCGTCTGGAGTCCGGCGCCGAGGAACGTGTCCGGGGCCACGGCCACCCGCACGCCGGCCTCCTTCGCCGCGGCGAGCAGTCGCGCCCCGCTCTCGCGGTCGAGCGCGTAGGGCTTCTCGCCCCAGACGTGCTTGCCGGCTGCGACGGCCTTCAGCGCCACGTCGACGTGCGCGGCGGGGATGGTGAGGTTGACGACGATCTCGACCTCCTCCACGGCGAGCAGCTCGTCGACCGAGCCGCTGGCGGGCACGCCCCACTTCTCGGCCTGCGCCGCGGCGCGGGCCTCGTCGATGTCGGCGATGAAGAGCACCGTCAGGTCGGGGAACCGGGTCAGATTGCCGAGGTACTGGTCGCTGATGACGCCGGCGCCGATGACGCCGACTCCGACCGGTCCCGTCTTCGCCGCGCGGGCGGGGGCCGCCGAGGAGGCGCTGGTCGTCGAGGTCGTGTCGGTGGCGGTCATGCGCGCACCCCGTCCAGGAAGGAGAAGCTCTGCTCGAGCGCCGTGAACACGTCGCCGGCGTGGTCGTCGAGCTCGACCACCGCGAGCGCCTGGGGGGCGGCCCGGAGGATGTCGCGCACGGGCATCGTGCCGCGCCCGACGGCCACCTGCTCGGTGTCGTCCTTGGTCTTGGGGCCGTCCTTCACGTGGAGGAACCGCACCCGGTCGCCCAGGCGGGCGAGCAGCTCGGCCGCGTCCACGCCGCCGACCTCGACCCAGTAGGTGTCGACCTCGAGCACGACCTCGGGCGGCAGCGCCGCGGCGAGGACCTCGAGCGCCGGGGTGCCGTCGATGAGGTTCTCGAGCTCGAAGGCGTGGTTGTGGTACCCGACGGTGAGACCGTGCGCGCTGGCCGCCTCGGCGATCTCGCCGAGCTCGGCGGCGACGGCCTCGACGTCCTCCCGGGTGATCCACCGGGTCTCGTCGATGTGCGGGTCGATGATCGTCCCGACGCCGAGTCGCACGGCAGCCGCGAAGATGGGTTCGAGATCCTGGCCGACGAGCTTGGCGTGGGCGCTCGGCGCGGTGAGGCCGGCGGCGGGGAGCGCCTCGGCGTACTCGTCCACGCGTTCGACGAACCCCCAGGGTTCCACCTGCGTGTAGCCGATGCTCGCCAGACGGCTGAGCGTGCCGGGGAGGTCGGCCGCGATGGCGTCCCTGACCGTGTAGAGCTGGACCGAGATCGGTGATGTCACCTGATGGACTCCTCGTCGAGTGGTGGTGGCGTCGGCGGAACCACCCCCGTTCGGGAGTCGATCGCCGGTGATCGAGACTCACCATAGGACCGCTTCTGTCGACGCGCAAGCAAAAGTCGACGGAAATCGACGAGCTTGTCTCGATCGTCACCTCTGCCTGTGCTTTACTGCTCCCATGCCCGATTCGACGCGGTCGTCGGCTCTCGGGAGCGCGGGGGCCAGCGAGCTCTTCCAGCTGCTCCGCGACGGTCGTCCGCGCACCCGCGCCGAGCTGGCGAGCATGACCGGCCTCGCCCGATCGACCATCGGCCTCCGGCTCGACGCCCTCATCGAGCTCGGCCTCGTCGGCCCCTACGCCGACGCCGTGTCCACCGGGGGGCGTCCTCCCTCGCGCGTCGCCCTCGTGCCGTCGGCGCGCGTGGTGCTGGGAGCCGACTTCGGCGCCGGCCACCTGAACGTCGCCCTGACCGACCTCATGGGCGTCGAGCTCGCGGTGCTCCGCACCGAGATCGACATCGCCGACGGCCCCGAGAGCGGTCTCACGGCCCTGCTCACCGCCGCCGACACGCTCCTGTCGGGCTACGGCCGAGACCGCGACGATCTCATCGGCGTCGGCATCGGACTCCCCGGACCGGTGCAGTTCAGCACCGGTCGACCCGTCAACCCGCCGATCATGCCCGGCTGGGACGGCTTCGACGTGCCCGGCTGGGTCAGGCGCCATCTCGACGTGCCCGTGCTCGTCGACAACGACGTGAACATCATGGCCCTCGGCGAACGGGGCCATGCGTTCCCCGACACCGACCACTTCCTGTTCGTCAAGGTCGCCACGGGCATCGGCTCGGGCATCATCTCGGGCGGACGCCTGCAGCGGGGCGCGCAGGGCATCGCGGGCGACATCGGGCACGTCCAGATCCCCCGCGGCGCGGGCATCGCCTGCCACTGCGGCAACGTCGGCTGCCTCGAGGCCGTGGCGTCGGGGCCCGCGATCGCCCGGTCGCTCCGCGCCTCGGGGCTCGACGTCGCCGGCGGACGGCAGGTGATCGACCTGGTGCGGCGGGGCGACATCGACGCCATCCAGGCGGTGCGTCAGGCGGGTCGCGACCTCGGCGAGGTGCTCACCGCCTGCGTGAACGTCATCAACCCGTCCGTCATCGCCATCGGCGGCTCGATGGCCCAGGCGGGCGAGCATCTGATCGCCGGAGTGCGCGAGATCGTCTACACGCGGTCCATGCCGCTCGCCACCGAGCATCTGAGCATCGTGCAGTCCCGCTCGGGCGACCGCGCGGCCATGATCGGCGCCAGCATGCTCGCCATCCACCACGCGCTCTCCCCCGCCGCCATCGACGAGCTCGCCGCCCTGGTCTGACGGCGGCGACACGGGGCCGCCCCGGTCGACCGACGCAGCCGGACGAGGGACAATGGAGCCATGACCGTCGTCCAGCCCATGCTCTCGCTGTGGGACGACGACGAGACCGAGCCCGCGCCTCCTCGGCCTCCCCGCCGGCCCGCGCACGAGACCCGCGTGCTCGCCGACTCGACCGATCGCATCGCGTGGCTGCGAGCCCGCAGTCAGGGCATCACCGCCACCGACGTCGCGAGGCTCTCGAGCCCGAAGGCCGTGCAGGCCGTCGTGCTCGACAAGCTCTACGGCAACGGCTTCGGCGGCAACGCCTACACCGACCACGGTCGCGCCCGCGAGCCCGAGATCGCCCGCTGGGTGCTGAACGAGCACGGCATCGCGCCCAGCTCGAAGCTGTTCCACGCGGCCGACCAGCGGCGCCACCTCGCCACGCCCGACGGGGTCGCCGTCCGCGACGACGGCCGCGTCGAGCTGTGCGAGATCAAGACGACCAAGAAGGCCTGGACGAGCATCCCCCGCACGTACCTGCGCCAGGTCTTCTGGCAGCAGTACGTGCTCGGCGCCGAGCGGACCCTCGTCGTCTGGGAGCAGCACCTCGACTTCGTGCCCGTCGACGAGGTCCCCCTCAGCCGCTGGGTCGATCGAGACGACGACGAGATCCACCGCCTGGTGGTGCTCGCGGACCACGTGCTCGACACGCTGGCACGGCAGGCGCCCGTCGACCCGTTCGCCCTCGGCCGCCGGGCGTACGAGCCTCCGCCCTACGACCCGCTGCGCTGAGCGCGGCTCGTCGTCGACGGCGGCGATAGTTCTCCGACCAGTGACACCGGCGAAACACGGCCGACTCACGCCCCCCGTTTACTGGTGGGATCCCGGGGGGCCGTCGTGCGCCACCTGCGCAGCGCTCGCCCCGGGGTCGAGGGAGAGCGATGACGACGACGATGGCGACGACGACGATGCGCGCGATGGTGATCGACGGGACGGGCGGCGCGGATCGGATCGTCGCCCGCGACGTCCCCCGGCCGCAGCGCGTGGGCAACGAGGTGCTGATCGAGGTGGTCGCCGCGGGGGTCAACCGCTGCGACGAGGAGGCGCGCGAGGGTCGGGGGGACGGCGTCGTCCTCACCGGTCCCCCGTCCGTCCCGGGGCACGACTTCAGCGGCGTCGTCGTCGAGACGCCCTACGCCGCGCACCCCCTCCGCGTCGGCGACGCCGTCTACGGCATGACGGCGTTCCCCCGAGGAGGCGGCAGCTACGCCCCGTTCGTCAGCGTGCCCGCGCAGTCGGTCACCCGCAGACCCGCCACGCTCTCGCACGTCGAGGCCGCCGGGGTGCCCCTCGCGGCGCTGTCCGCCTGGGGCATGATCGTCGACCTCGCCAAGGCGCACGAGGGGCAGCGGATCCTGATCCACGCCGCCGCCGGGGGCGTCGGGCACTTCGCCGTCCAGTTCGCGTCGTACTTCGGCGCCCATGTCGTCGCGACCGGGTCGGGGAGGAACTCGTCGTGGCTGCGCGAGCTCGGCGCTGCCGAGGTGGTCGACTACTCGGCGGCCGAGTTCGACCGCACGGTGCGCGACATCGACGTCGTCGTGGACCTGCTCGACGACGAGGACGTCGCGCGGCGCTCGCTCTCGGTCCTGCGCCCCGGGGGGCTGCTCGTGCACGCGCCGACGGCGAGCTGGGATGCCGTCGCCGCGATGGCCGCCGATCTCGGCGTGCGGGCGACCGGGTTCGCGGTGACCCCGGACGCCGCGGCGCTGGCCGTCGTGTCGCGACTGCTCGACTCGGGCGACGTCCGCGTGTACATCGACGACGTCTACGACCTCGCCGACGCCGCGGACGCCCAACGGAGACTCGCCCAGGGCCACACCCGGGGGAAGCTGGTGCTGCGCGTCGCCGACGAGTGAGGCGGGGTCAGACCTCGCACTCGAGCACGAGGTCGTCGTGGGTTCGACCGCCGACGACGAAGCGTCGCGTCCCGACCTCCTCGAAGCCCCGTCCCGCGTAGAAGGCGCGGGCTCGGCCGTTCTCGGTGTTGACCCCGAGCCAGACGGAGCCCGCCCCGTCGGTGACCGCGGTCTCGAACACGGCCGCCATGAGCCGGGCGGCGACGCCCTGACCGTGGCGGTCGGGCAGGACGTAGAACTTGCTCAGCTCGACGGTCGGCCGGGCGGCGACGGAGCGGGACACGTCGTCGTCCGACGGGTCCCCCTCGACGAGCATCGCGTAGGCGACCACGTCGTCGGTCTCCTCGTCGACGGCGACGAGCACGGTGCGATCGGGGTCGGCCGCGTACTCGGCGAAGCGCTCGGCGCTGAGGTGCGTCGTCACGAAGCGCGCGATCTCGACCAGGGCCGTGCCGGGCGGACAGGCCAGCGGGAAGGTGATGGCGGCGACGTGCGCAAGCCGTGGTGCGTCGGAGGCGGAGGCCAGGCGGATGGAGACGGTCACCCGACCATCGTGCCCCACCGGAGACGACGAAGGCCGCCCCGCTCGAGAGCGGGACGGCCTGTCGTGACGATCGTCGTGATCGAGGCGGAGCCTAGAAGACGTTGATGTCGAGGGGGATGCCGGGACCGAAGGTCGTCGACAGCGTGCCCTTGGTGATGTAGCGGCCCTTGGAGGAGGACGGCTTCAGACGGACGACCTCGTCGAGGGCGGCGTCGAGGTTGGTGTTCAGCTGCTCTTCCGAGAAGCCGGCCTTGCCGATGACGAAGTGCACGTTCGAGTGCTTGTCGACACGGAACTCGATCTTTCCGCCCTTGATGTCGTTCACGGCCTGGGCCACGTTCGGCGTCACGGTGCCGGTCTTCGGGTTGGGCATCAGACCACGCGGGCCGAGGACCTTGCCGAGACGACCGACCTTGCCCATGAGCTCGGGGGTCGAGACGGCGGAGTCGAACGACGTGTAACCGCCGGCGACCTTCTCGATGAGCTCGTCGCCACCGACCTCGTCGGCTCCGGCGGCCAGGGCGGCCTCGGCGGCCGCACCGGTCGCGAAGACGATGACGCGGGCGGTCTTGCCCGTGCCGTGAGGCAGGATGACCGTTCCGCGGACCATCTGGTCGGCCTTGCGGGGGTCGACGCCGAGCTTCAGCGCGACCTCGACGGTCGAGTCGAACTTCTTGGAGCCGGTCTCACGAGCGACGGCGACGGCCTCGCTGGTGCTGTAGAACTTGCCTGCCTCGATCTTCTCGGCAGCGGCGCGGTACGCCTTGGACTTCTGAGCCATGCGGAAATCTCCTGATTTCGAGAGTGTGGTTACGAGCCTGGCCGGCTCTCCCACAGATGTCTGGGTGGTGGGGTGCCCGGGGGCGAGTGCTTACGCGTCCACCGTGATGCCCATGGAGCGGGCGGTGCCGGCGATGATCTTCGCCGCGGCGTCGATGTCGTTGGCGTTGAGGTCGGCCTGCTTGGTCGTGGCGATCTCGCGGACCTGGTCCATGGTCAGCTTGCCGACCTTGTCCGTGTGCGGGGTACCGGAGCCCTTGGCGACGCCGGCGGCCTTCTTGATGAGCTCGGCGGCGGGCGGGGTCTTCAGGATGAACGTGAACGAACGGTCTTCGTACACGGTGATCTCGACGGGGACGACGTTGCCGCGCTGCGACTCGGTCGCGGCGTTGTAGGCCTTGCAGAACTCCATGATGTTCACGCCGTGCTGACCCAGGGCCGGGCCGATGGGCGGGGCGGGGTTCGCGGCGCCGGCGTTGATCTGAAGCTTGATCAGACCCGTGACCTTCTTTTTCGGTGCCATTCTTCTTTTCCTTCTTGTGGGTGTCGAGACGACTGCGGTCGCAGCCGGCTCTCCCGGTGACCCGCGGGGCGGGCTCCGGTGATCTGTCGGGGCGGCATCCCCGGGAGGATGCCGCGACGTGGAGGGGTTAGAGCTTGGTGACCTGGTCGAAGCTCAGCTCGACCGGCGTCTCGCGCTCGAAGAGCGAGACGAGCACCGTGAGCTTGCCGCTCTCGGGTTTGATCTCGTTGATCGTACCGGGAAGACCGGCGAACGACCCCTCTTTGATCGTGATCGTCTCGCCGATCTCGAAGTCGACCTCGGCGGGGATGACGCGCTGGGCCTGCTTGCCGCCCTTGGCGCCGCCCTTGGCGGGAGCCGGCGTCGGATCGATCTGGACGAGGCTCTTCAGCATGTTGAACGCCTCTTCGAAGCGGAGCGGCGTCGGGTTGTGCGCGTTGCCCACGAAGCCGGTCACCCCGGGGGTGTGACGGACGACGGACCAGCTGTCCTCGTTGAGGTCGATGCGGACCAGGACGTAGCCGGGGATCCGCACGCGGGTGACGAGCTTGCGCTGGCCGTTCTTGATCTCGACGACGTCCTCCATGGGGACCTCGACCTGGTAGATGTAGTCCTCCATGGTCATGGAGACCATGCGGTTCTCGATGTTCTGCTTCACGCGACGCTCGAAGCCCGCGTAGCTGTGGATGACGTACCACTTGCCGGGCTTGCCGCGGAGCTCCGAACGGAACGCCTCGTAGGGGTCGACCTCGACGGGCTCGGCCTCGTCGTCGGTCGTGACGTCGTCGGCGTCGAGCACCTCGTCGCCGAAGGCGGCCTGGGCGTCGGCGTCCTGGACCGACTGCTCGGCCTCGGCGACGACCACGTCGTCATCCTCGTCGTCGGACTGCTCTGCGGCGACGGCGGCGTCGGCCGCGACGGCGTCGCCCTCGGCGGCTGCTTCGTCGGCCTCGGTCTCGGCCTCGTCGTCGGTCGCCTCGACGGCGGCCTCCGCCTCAGCGGCGTCGTCGATGTCGAGCGCGTCGTCGACGATGGCGTCGGCTTCGGGGTCGCGGGCCTCGGCGAGCGTGTCGAGCAGACCGTCGAGGTCGTCGGTGTCGTCCGAACCGGCTTCGCTGTCGTCGACGACCGTGATGGCCTCGCTCTCGGCGGACTCGACGGATTCTTCGTCGGCGCTCAGGGTGCCGCCCTCTTGGGCCTCTTCGACCTCGGAGGACTGCTCCGCAGCGGTGGCGAGATCGATGTCGTCGCGCTCGTTGTCAGGCAAGGGTTTCTACTTCCGTTCGTGGGGTTCGGATCGGCTGCCCGTCGGTCGGGGCCGGATCACGTGTGGCGTCGGGGCGACGCCGGACTCAGCTGCCGGTGGGGCCGTTGCCGAAGACGTAGCCGACCACGATGCCGAACACCGTGTCGAGCCCGCTGACCAGCGCCATCATGATGACGACGAAGACGAGGACGACGCCCGTGTAGCTGAAGAGCTCTTTGCGGGTGGGGGTGACGACCTTCTTGAGTTCGTTGATCACCTGTCGGATGAACAGGGCGATCCGGGCGAAGGGACCACGGCGTGCCGCAGTGTCCTTCTTCGCCTTGTCGACGACGTCCTCGCTGGGAACGTCAACGTCTTTTCTCGCCACTGTGGGTACCTTCCGAGCTCGGCCCGCGGGCCTGTGTCCGTGATCCGGGCCGCCGCGCTGAAACCTGCTGGATCAGTCGCGACGGCCCGACCGGGCTGCAGGGCGGACAGGACTCGAACCTGCAACCTGCGGTTTTGGAGACCGCTGCTCTACCAATTGAGCCACCGCCCTTCGGGGCCGACACCAAGCTCACCACCGCCGATCGATGCACGGTGGGCGACGCCGTGAGGCGCGCAAAAGCTTGGCGATCATCGACCGCCTGGACCAGTGTAGGCGACCGCGCGGGCCGGTGTAAAGCCGGGCCCGCGGGCTAGGCTGACGGGCGTGACCACGCCAGCCCGCCGCCTCTCGTCCCGCATCGCGTCCATCGCCGAGTCCGCCACCCTGAAGGTCGATGCGAAGGCCAAGTCGCTCGTCGCGGCCGGGCGTCCGATCATCAGCTACGGCCCCGGCGAGCCGAACTTCGCCACCCCCGATCACATCGTCGAGGCCGCGGTGGCCGCGGCTCGCGACCCGCGCAACCACCGGTACTCCGCGGCGGCCGGCCTCCCCGAGCTCCGTGAGGCCATCGTCGCCAAGACGCTCCGCGACAGCGGGACGACCGTCTCGACCTCGCAGGTGATCGTCACGAACGGCGGCAAGCAGGCCGTCTACCAGGCGTTCCAGGCGCTGCTCGACGACGGCGACGAGGTGCTGCTCCCCGCGCCCTACTGGACCACCTACCCCGAGGCGATCGCCCTCGCCGGCGGGGTGTCCGTCGAGGTGTTCTCCGGCGCCGACCAGGACTACAAGGTGACCGTCGACCAGCTCGAGGCGGCCCGCACCGAGCGGACGAAGGTCCTGCTGTTCTGCTCGCCGTCCAACCCCACCGGCGCCGTCCACTCCCCCGCCGAGGTCGAGGCGATCGGCCGCTGGGCCCTCGAGAACGGCGTCTGGGTCGTCACCGACGAGATCTACCAGAACCTCACCTACGACGGCGTGGTCGCCACCTCCATCACGCAGGCGGTCCCCGAGCTCGCCGAGCAGACCATCCTGGTCAACGGCGTCGCCAAGACCTACGCGATGACCGGCTGGCGGGTCGGCTGGATGATCGGCCCGGCCGACGTCATCGCCGGGGCGGCCAACCTGCAGTCCCACCTGACCTCGAACGTCTCGAACGTGTCGCAGCGGGCCGCCATCGCGGCGCTGACCGGCTCGCAGAGCGCCGTCGAGGCGATGCGCGCCTCCTTCGACACCCGTCGCGCGACGATCGTCCGCGAGCTGAACGCCATCGAGGGCGTCGTCACCCCGACGCCCGAGGGCGCCTTCTACGTCTACCCCGACGTCACCGGTCTGCTCGGCCGCGACTGGAACGGCGTGACGCCGACCACGTCGCTCGAGCTGGCCGATCTCATCCTCGAGCAGGCCGACGTGGCGGTCGTACCCGGAGAGGCCTTCGGGCCGAGCGGGTACCTGCGTCTGTCGTACGCCCTCGGAGACGACGAGCTGCTCGAAGGGGTCCGGCGCCTCCAGCGTCTCTTCGGCTAGCACGCGGCCGCCGCGACGAGGGTCAACCGGTCGATGGACGCCCGCTCGACCGGTCGACCCTGGTGCCCGGCCGAGAAGGGGCGCACCCTGGTCACATGACCTCAGAACCCGTCGTGCGCGTGCGCGACCTCACGAAGAGCTACGGGGCGACAGCTGCTCTGCGAGGCGTCTCGTTCGACGTCGAACCCGGCGAGACCCTCGGGCTCCTCGGCCCCAACGGGGCCGGCAAGTCGACCACCATCGAGATCCTCGAGGGCTACCGCGACCGGAGCTCCGGCGAGGTGTCCGTGCTCGGCGTCGACCCCCGTCGGGGCGGTCTCGACTGGAAGGCCCGCCTCGGCATCGTGCTGCAGACCTCGGGCGACCAGGGGACGGCGACCGTCCGTGAGCAGATCGCGCACTTCGCGGGCTTCTACCCCCGCCCGCGCGACGTCGACGAGGTGCTCGTGGCCGTCGGCCTCGAGGCCAAGGCGAACGCCCGGATCCGCTCGCTGTCGGGTGGCCAGCGTCGTCGCGTCGACGTCGCGCTCGGCGTGGTCGGCCGCCCCGAGCTGCTGTTCCTGGACGAGCCGACCACCGGATTCGACCCCGAGGCGCGTCGCGCGTTCTGGCAGCTCATCCGCTCTCTCTCGTCGGACGGCACGAGCATCGTGCTGACCACCCACTACCTCGACGAGGCGGCTCAGCTCAGCGACCGGGTCGCCGTCGTGACGGGCGGCCGCCTCGTCGCCCTGGGCCGACCCGACGAGCTCGGCGACGAGGAGACGCGCACACCGCGGGTCACGTGGCTCGACGACGACGGGCGCCATGACGTCCGGACCCCGGAGCCCGGCGCGTTCGTCGCGCGACTCCACGCCGACGGAGGTGAACCGCGCTCGCTCGAGGTCATCCGGCCGTCGCTGGAGGACGTCTACCTCGACCTGGTCGCGCGGGCCGAGCAGACCGCCGACGGCCCCGAGGAGGCGCCGGCCGCGGTCGACGCGCACCGCGCCTCCTCGGCGGGGGTGACGTCGTGAGGACGCTGACGCTCGGAGCGAGTCGCACCCGGTACGAGGTGCGGTCGTACTTCCGGGCCGGGGACACGGTCTTCTTCACGTTCCTGTTCCCCGTGGTCATGCTGGCCATCTTCTCGACGGCGTTCAGTGCGTCGGGCTCGTTCGGCACACGCGCCGACGGCAGCGAGGTCGGCGCCGCCGCCTTCTATCTGCCCGGCATGATCGCCGCGGGCATCCTGCTCTCGGGCGTGCAGAACCTCGCCGTCGACATCGCCCTCGAACGAGGCGACGGGACGCTCAAACGGCTCGCGGGGACCCCGCTGCCGGTGGCGTCGTACTTCGTCGGCAAGCTCGGCCAGGTGCTCGTCACGAGCCTGCTGCAGGTCGCCCTGCTCGTGCTCGTGGCGCGGCTGCTCTTCGGCGTGCCGCTGCCGACGGAGGCGTCGTCGTGGGCGACGCTCGCCTGGGTGTACCTGCTCGGCATCGCGACCTCGGCCCTCGTCGGCATCGCCCTGTCGCGGGTGCCCCGCAGCGGCAAGAGCGCCACCGCCGTCATCGTGCCGATCACCCTCGTGCTGCAGTTCATCTCGGGTGTCTACCTGCCCTTCACGCAGCTGCCCGAGTGGCTGCAGACCGTGGCCTCGGTGTTCCCGCTCAAGTGGCTCGCGCAGGGGATGCGCAGCGTGTTCCTGCCCGACACGTTCGCCGCCGCCGAGGCCGGGGGCTCGTGGGACCTCCCCGGGGTGGCCCTCTGGCTCGTCGTGTGGCTCGTCGCCGGCGCGGCCGCATCGGTGCTGACCTTCCGGTGGATCCGGAAGGACGGGTGAGGGCCGTCGGGATCGGGCCGCGCACCTCCCCCGACGGCGCTAGCGTGTCGCCCATGGACGACGACCGCGACCGATCCGATGCCGAATGGCGCGAGCTGTCGGGAACGGCCCTGTCGATGCGGTGGTGGGACGCGGGTCTCGCCCTGACCGCCGTCGTCCTCGGCGTTCTCGCGGCGACGTCGTCGAGCTCCCGCGTGGGGCTCTCGCTCGCGGCCGTCGGGGCTCTCGTGGTCGTCTGGTCCGCCGTCGCCCGACCCGTGATCCGCCGGAACGAGGGGCGGCTCTCGTCGCAGGCCGTCGTGGCGGCCGGGGCTCTCGTCGTCGCCGGCGGCGCCGCGGTCGCGGCGACCCCCGAGCTCGCGACCCTCCAGGCCTTCGTCATGCCGGTGCTCTGGACCCTCATGCCCGGCCCGCGCCCCGCGATCGCGGCCAACATCGCCCTCTGCCTGGCGATCTCGGCCGGCTTCGTCGTCGGGCTCGGCTGGTCGGCCGACACGGTCGCGACGGCGGTGACGAGCGAGGCGCTCTCGCTCGTCTTCAGCATCGCGCTCGGACTCTGGATCACGACCATCGCCCGGGTGGGCGCCGAGCGCGGACGCCTGCTCGACGAGCTGCGCGACGCCCAGGCCGAGCTCGCGGCCCGCAGCCGCGACATCGGCAGCAGCACCGAACGCGAGCGCCTGGCGAGGGAGATCCACGACACGATCGCGCAGAGCCTGACCGGCGTGGTCATGCTGGCGCAGAGCACGCGCGGCACGCTCGAGGGCGGCGACGTGGACGGTGCGCTGGCGCGGCTCGGCACCATCGAGGAGGCCGCTCGGGAGGCGCTGACCGAGGCCCGCACGCTCGTCGCGGCCACCGCCTCCTCGGGATTGACGGGTCATGACGTCGCCGCCGCCGTCGGCCGCGTCGCCGAGCGGTTCCGCCGCGAGAGCGGCGTCGACGTCTCGGTGCGGGCCGAGGCGGTCGATCTCCCGCGCGACCTGCAGGTGGTGCTGATCCGGGTCGTGCAGGAGGCGCTGGCCAACGTCCGCAAGCACAGCGGCTCGCCGACGGCCCGGGTGGGCCTCACCACCCGCGACGACGCGGCGGTGCTGACCGTCGCCGACGACGGCCGCGGCTTCGATCCGCACTCCCCCTCGACCGGCTTCGGGCTGATCGGGCTGCGCGAGCGGCTCGCCCTGGCCGGCGGCTCGTTCGACGTCGAGACCGGCCCGGCGGGCACGACGATCACCTGCCGCCTGCCTCGGACCCCGGCCGGGACCGGCGACCTCCGCCCGGACGCCGGGTCGACCGTCGGGGCGGTGACGGCGTGACCCGCCACCGCACGCTCGTGGCGGACGACCATCCGATCGTGCGCCAGGGGATCGCCGCCCTGCTGGGCGCCACCGACGACTTCGACGTCGTCGGCCAGGCAGGCGACGGGCTCGAGGCCGTGGCGATGGCCGCCGCTCTGGAACCCGATCTCGTCGTCATGGATCTCCGCATGCCGGGGCTCGACGGCGTCGCCGCGACGGGGGCCGTCCTGGCGGCGCGCCCGTCGACGCGCGTCGTCGTGCTGACGACGTACGAGACCGACGACCATCTGCTCTCGGCCATCGAGGCGGGCGCGAGCGGCTATCTGCTCAAGGCGTCGCCCGAGGCGGAGCTGCTGGCGGGTCTGCGCGCCGTGGTGGCCGGACAGGTCGCCCTGGCGCCGTCCCTCGCCGTGCGGCTGGCCGGATCGGCCCGGCGGGGGACGGAGCCGGTGCCGCGGGCGAGTCCGCTCAGCCCCCGCGAGACCGAGGTGCTCGCTCTCGTCGCCGCGGGCTGCTCGAACCCCGAGATCGCCCGCCGGCTGTTCGTCGCGGAGGCCACGGTGAAGACCCACCTGGTGCACGTCTTCGAGAAGCTGGCCGTCGCGGATCGGACCCGGGCCGTCACCCTCGCTCTCGAACGGGGCTACCTGCCGAGCGGTCCGTCGTCGTAAGGCGCCCGCGCGGGGGCGTGCGACTCAGAGCGACAGGCCGAGCAGCACGGGCTCCGGGTGCAGCACGACCCCGAACTCGGCGGTGACGCGCTGCTGCACGAAGCGGGCGAGCTCGACGACGTCGTCGCCCGTCGCCGACCCGCGGTTCGTGATCGCGAGCGTGTGCTTGGACGAGATCGCGGCACCCGAGCCGGGCAGACGGAACCCGCGCTCGATGCCGGAGTGCTCGATGAGCCACGCCGCGCTCAGCTTCACCGCACCGGATCGGATGGGCGGCGGCGCGGCCGGTTCTTCACCCAGAGGGACGACGCGCGGCTCGGCGTCCGGCTCGAGACGCCAGCGCGGAGCGTCCGACGGCAGCTCGGCCGCGACGGCGCGCGAGACGACCGGGTTCGTGAAGAACGATCCGCTCGAGGCCGTGTCGCGATCCGCCGCGTCGAGCACCATCCCCTTGGCGGCGCGGAGCGCGAGCACGCTCGAGCGCACGTCGGCGACCGAGACCCGGGCGCCGAGGTCGACGCCGAGCGCCTTCGCGAGCTGGGGGTAAGCGACCTGCTCGCTCACCCCGCCTCCGTCGACGAGCGCGAATTCGACGGCCGTGACCACGCCCCGGCGGCCCTTCTTGAAGACGCTCGTGCGGTAGCCGAGCCCGAGGTTCGCCGCCGGGATGCGGACGAACTCGCCGGAGTCCTCGTCGAGGAAGTCGACGGCGACCACGGTCGTCGCGACCTCCTGCCCGTAGGCGCCGATGTTCTGGATCGGCGAGGCGCCGGTGGAACCGGGGATGCCGCTCAGCGCCTCGAGACCGGAGAGCCCCTCTGCGACCGTCGCGGCCACGAGATCGTCCCACGGCTCGCCGGCGGCGACGCGGAGATGCACCCGGTCGTCGTCGGACCCGACGCGCTCGACGCCCCGCGTGGCGACGTGCACGACCGTGCCGTCGAAGGGCTCGTCGGAGGCCACCGTGTTCGACCCGCCTCCGAGCACGAACCAGGGGTCGCCGAGCGACCAGGCCTCGCGCACGGCGAGGAGGAGCTCGTCGGTCGTGGTCGCCTCGAGGAGCCGGGCGGGTTCGCCGCCGACCTGCATCGTGGTGAGCTCGGCGAGCGTCGTCACGCCAGGGTCACCACGACCTGGGCCCTGCCCAGGACGGTCTTCTCCGCGTGGGTCACCGTCAGGTCGACACGGGCCGTCCGGGCCTCGTCGTCGAGATCGGCGATCGTCGCGACCACCGAGATCTCGGCGCCCTCGACCGGATCGACGACGACCGGGCGCGTGAACTTGACCTGGTACGAGCTGACCCAGCCGAGCACGCCGGAGTCGTCGCCGGAGCCCTCGAGCCAGTCGACCACGGGCTGCACGGCCGTGCCCATGGTCAGCATGCCGTGGGCGAGCACCCCCGGCAGGCCGACGGACGCGGCGACGTCGTCGCGGTAGTGGATGGGGTTGAAGTCCCCGGAAGCGCCGGCGTAACGGACGAGGGTGTCGCGACTCAGGGCGTAGGTCGTGGTCGCGATCACCTGCCCGACCTCGAGGGCGCTCACGCGTCGTCCCCGTCGGCGGAGCGGACCACGAGGGTCGACACCGCGGTGACGACGTGGGCTCCGTCGGCGTCGACCATCGCGGACGACGCCGTCACCACGGAGACGCCGCCGCGGTTCTTGACGCCCGTGACCGTGAGGGTCGCGGTCAGCTCGTCGCCGGCGACGATCGGGCGCGAGAGGGAGAAGCTCTGCTCGCCGTGGACCACGCGCGAGAAGTCGATGCCCGCGTCGGGCTCGGCCAGGAGCTGCGCCAGAGTCGCCTCCTGGACGACGATCGCGAAGGTGGGCGGGGCCACGACGTCCGCGTGACCCGCCGCCCGAGCGGCCTGGACGTCGAGCGAGAGGGGACTCGTGGAGCCGGTCGCCCTCGCGAACTCGCGGACTTTCTCTCGGCCCACCAGATAGGGCGGCGCCGGCGGGAGGACCCGCCCTGACAACTCGGGGTTCACAGACACGTCGACGAGTGTACCGAGCGCCCCCGATGCTGGGACGGGTGTCGGTGGCACGGCGTACGGTCACGGCATGAGCGACTCCAACATCGATCCCGACATCACGCCCGTCGACCCCGCCTCGGCCGAGGCCGAGCAGACCGCACCCGCCGACGGCACGACCCCCGGTGGCGAGACCCTCGGCGGCCAGGCCCCGAGCGGCGACGCCCCCACCGGCGAGACGCTCGGCGGCGAGCGCCCCGACGCCTCGAACACCGCCTCGAAGGACCCGGAGCAGTGGGTCACCGGCGACGAGCCCATCACCGGCCCGCAGAAGAGCTACCTCGACACCCTCGCTCGTGAGGCCGGCGAGGAGCTCCCCGCCGACATGACCAAGGCCGAGGCGAGCGAGCACATCGACCGCCTCCAGCAGAAGACGGGGCGCGGAGCCTGACCGTTCGCGTCCCGAGTCTTCTCACCCGGACCGGCGCGACGTATGCTCGTCCCACGTCTGGGATGGTAACTCGACGCAGGTGCCCCCTCTCGGTCTGGAGCTGGTTCTGATCCGCTTGCCCCATCGACCCTGCGGCACCGGGGTGCGTGCCCGGATCCTCACCGGTCCGGGCACGTCAGCTCCGACCTCCGTGACACCGATCGCCGATCCCCGGATCGCATCGTGAGCACTCGTGCGTCGCCCGGCTCCGCTCTGCGGGTGGTCGCCGCGGTGCTGCGGTCGTCGCACCCCGGGCCCACGCTCACGGTCACCGTCCTGACCGTCGTGCTCGGCCTCGCCATCGGACTCCCGGCGGACCGCCTGGCCGTCGTCGCCGTCGGCGTCCTCGCCGGTCAACTGGCGATCGGTCTCTCGAACGACGTGATCGACGCCGAACGCGACCGCCGGGTCGGTCGCCGCGACAAGCCGATCGCTCAGGGCGTGATCGCTGCACGCACGATCCTCATCGTGGCCGTGGCGTGCGCGCTGATCGGGTTCGGACTGCCCTTCGCCCTGGGGCCCGGCACCGGGATCGCTCATGCCGTCCTGCTGGCCTCGGGTCTCGCGTACAACGCGGGGTTGAAGGGCACGCCCGCCTCCGTCGTGCCGTTCGTCGTCAGCTTCGGGATCCTCCCCGCCGTCGTGACCCTCGCCGACGCGCCCCCGGCCCCTCCGGCCCTCTGGGCGCTGGGCGTCGGCGCCGTCTTCGGGGTGGCGATCCACTTCACCAACGTGCTGCCCGATCTGGCGGACGACGCTCGGACGGGCATCGTGGGGCTCCCTCACCGACTCGGCCGGCTCCGCGCCGGTCTCGTCGCGTTCGGAGCGCTGGCGTCGGCCGCCGTGCTCGCCCTCGTCGGTCAGCTCACATCGAGCCCCGCGGACATCGACGGCCCGCACCTCGCCCTCGCGTTCGGCGGAGCCGCGGTCGTCGTCGCCCTGGCCGGCATCGGCGCGGCCGCCGTGCTGCAGGGCCGGTCGTCGCGGCTGCTGTTCCGGCTGATCATGGCGTCGGCGCTGCTCCTGGTGGCGCAGCTCGCCGTCGGTGGAGCAGCCCTGACCGCGCGCTGACGGCGCCCGTCACGGCCGGCGGTGCGATCAGACGAAGCGCATCGCGTACGTCGCTGCGAGCAGGCCCGACGTCGGGAGGCCGAGACCCAGGCGGATCACGGTCCGTCGGGCTGCGAGCACGACCGGACCGCACGGGCGGCCGAGGGCCGTGTTGACCTGCGCCTGACGGGCCGCACGATGCGCGGACCGTCGCCGCGCCTCCTCGTAGCCGGCGAACAGCTGCGGATCGAGACGCCGCCCGCCCGCCCGGCGCAGCGCCCTGCCGATGACCGGCGCGACGGCCTCGGCGTCGAGCCAGCCGAGATTCATGCCCTGACCGCCGATCGGGCTGATCTGATGAGCCGCATCGCCGATCAGGACGACACGACCGGCCACGGTCGACGTCGCGAGTCGCGTCCGCACGGTGAACGAACTGCTCATCGTCCCGGTGGAGGGGTCGAGCGCCAGTCCGGTCCTCTCGGCGACGAGTCGCGCCACGGTCTCGACCGAGGCTCCGTCGGCCGGGACGGGCGTGGCGACCACGAATCTCCGGACGCCGCCCGGGAGGGGGAACGACTCGACCACCCCGGCGCCCTCGAGCGACACGACGGCCCTCTCGCCGTCGCCGGTGTCGTCGCGGACGTCGGCCATCGCGTAGTGATCGCCTCGTTCCGACGCCGGAGCCGAGATGCCGACGAGTCTCCGCACGGTGCTGCGGGCACCGTCGGCGGCCAGGACGAACCGCGCCGCGACCTCGGCCGGCCCGTCCGGTCCGCTCCCCCGCAGCACGACGTGCTCGGCCGTCTGCTCGAGCGACAGGGCCTCGACGCCGAGACGCAGAGCGTCGGGGGCGACGGACGCGAGTCGGGCGCGGAGCAGCCGCTCCGTCTCGGACTGCGGTCTCGCCGCCACGAACGGGTACCGCGTGTCGACGCGGGCGAAGCTCAGGCGACCCAGCGTGCGGCCCGATCCGCGAGCCTCCGCGTCCGTGATCCGCACGGCCCCCGCGACGATGTCGTCGGCGAGGTCGACGGCGTCGAACGCCCGCAGCGACGGCGGATGGATGCCGATGGCCCGCGACTGCTCGGGAGGCGCGGCGCGGCGCTCCCAGACGACGACGTCGAGTCCCTGCCGGGCGAGCAGCAGCGCGGCGAAGACCCCGACGGAGCCGCCGCCGACCACGGCGACGTCGTGCATCCGCCTCACGCCGCCTCCTCCCTGGCCCGCTCGGGTGCGTGCACGAGCCAGAGCCGGAACGGACGGCGGGCGACCACGCGCCACCGCGGCGGGACGACGGCTCGGAGCTCGTCGGGCCGGAAGCTGCGACGGATCGAGCGCAGGCCGTCGACGCGGACGAACGAGCGCCCGGCGAGCGGGAGGCTCCCGATCCAGTACGCGAGGTAAGCGGTGCGCGCCCGCCGGATGTCGACGTGCACGACGAGGCGCTCCGCCAGTCTCTCGCTGTCGTCCAGGACGGATGCGCGCGCCTCGTCGTCGAGGTGGTGCAGGACGTGGTTCGAGACGACGACGTCGAAGCGCTCGCCCGCCGTCACGAGATCCCCGCTCGACACGCACCGGTACTCGACGCCGGGCAGCGGGTGCTCGGAGGCCCAGCCGTGCGCGCGAGCGTCCGGGTCCGCGGCGACGATCTCGAGACGGAGACCGTCCTTCCGGGCGCGACGCATCAGACCGCGTGCGACGTCACCGCCCCCGGAACCGAGATCGAGCAGCCGGAGCGGCCGCTCGTCGGACATCATCGGCCGGAGAAGCTCCCGGTAGATCGCCCCCCACCCGCCCACGAGCGCGTTCACGAGCGGGAACACGCCGTACGTCCTCTCGAGCAGCCGCAGGTCGCAGTCGGGATCGTCCATCAGCTCGACCAGACCGGCGTCGCGCCGGTCGAGGTCGACCCGCGCCGCACGGGGCGCTCGACTCACGAGGCGATCCGGCTGCGGAACGATCCCGTCTCGACGGTGAGTCCCGGCCCGAAGGCCATCGCGACCACCCGCTGAGGCCGAGGAGGCGCGGTGGACGACCACGCGCCTCCTTCGCCGGTCAGGGCCTCGCGCATCACGAACAGCACCGTCGCGCTCGACATGTTGCCCGCCTCGCGCAGGACCTTCCGCGACGCGGCGACCTGGTGGTCGGCGAGGCCGAGGCGGTTCTGCACGCGGTCGACGATGCTCCGTCCGCCCGGGTGGACGGCCCAGAGGTCGATGTCGGCGGCCCTGAGCCCGTCGGTCCACAGAGCCGCCAGGGCCTCGTCGACGTGCTGCTCGACGATGTGGGGCACGTAGCTGCTGAGGACCATGTCGAAGCCGCTGTCGCCGATGCTCCACGCCATGTCGCCCTCGCCGACCGGCGTCAGCACGGTCTCGAGAGCCTCGACGTCGAGCACCCGGCTGCCCTCGGGCGCGGGCCGAGCCGTGATGATCGCGGCCGCCGCGCCGTCGGCGAAGACGGAGGACGCCACGATCGCGTCGGGGTCGGACGAACTCCGCAGATGCAGCGTGCAGAGCTCGGCGCAGACCACGAGCACCACGGCGTCCGGGTCGGCCAGGCACGTGTCGCGGGCCGATCGGATCGCGGGGAATGCGCCGTAGCAGCCCATGAAGCCGATGTGGAGGCGGCGCGTCGAGGCGGCCAGCCCGAGCGCGCGGACGAGGAGGTAGTCGGGGCCGGGCGCGAAGAAGCCGGTGCACGAGACGGTGACGACATGGGTGACGTCGGCGGCCGTGATCCCCTCGGCGCGATCGAGGGCGTCACGTGCGGCCGCCTCGAAGAGGGCCGGGCTCCGCTCGACGTAGACGTCGTTGCGCGTGCCGGTGCTCGGATCGAGGATGCGGCCGGTCTCGGAGTCGAGGAAGACGGGCGCCTCGAGGGGTTCCGACCCGAGGCCGCCGCCCTCCGACCCGCCGGCGCCGAGCTCGTCGATGACCGTGTGGCGGGTGTCGATCGCGGCCGCGTCGAAGACGGACCCGACGAGGCGGGTCGCGAGGCGGCTCAGCCCCGGCTGCGTGCGGAACACGTCTCGGATGTGCTCCTGGCCGATGACCGTGTCGGGAACGGCGGTGCCGATGCTGCGGATGCTGACGGGATCGGCGGGGGCGGGCATACGTCATGCTATTCCGCCGCAGGGCCGCCACGACCGGCGTGGCCGCTCGGGTTGACACGACGCCATCGGATCGGACGGTGCTGCGACCGGACGGATCGGGCGGACCGGGCCGCAGACGACAGAAGGCCCTCCGGAGAGGGCCCTGCGGTAGCGAGGGCGGGACTCGAACCCGCGACACCACGATTATGAGCCGTGTGCTCTAACCAACTGAGCTACCCCGCCGCAGGCTGTGAACCCCGCCGTATCGATGAGCGACGGGACCGTGACAGCCGGAGCCCCGAGTCAGGTTTGAACTGACGACCCCTTCCTTACCATGGAAGTGCTCTACCACTGAGCTATCGGGGCGTGACCACCGGGTCGCGATCTGCTCGCGGCCGATTGGCACCAGGCAATGTTAGCAGAGCCCGGAGGGTGCTGCTGCCACCCGTCGCGCACCCGGCGCGTCACCCCTCGACGGCGCAGAATCGACCGGGTGCACAGCATCGAACTGCTCCTCGACGACGTCACCGACGCGGCCGTCCGCGAGTCCTGGGCCGCCCTCGCCGGCGCGGGGCTGCCCTCCCTCGCCCATCACGCGGGTGAGACCAACGCGCCGCACGTGAGCCTGTCGGTGACGGCGCACCTCGACGACCGGGCCGACCCGCGCCTCCGGCGGATCTCCCGCGCCCTGCCCCTGCCGCTCGGACTGGGCGGACTCGTCGTCTTCGGGCGCCCGCCCCGCGGACTCGTCCTCGCCCGCGGCGTCATCCCGACGGCGGCCCTGCTCGCCCTGCACCGGGACGTGCACGAGAGCGCAGGAGGCGCGGCGACGGTGGCGCACACCACCCCCGGTCGGTGGACGCCCCACGTGACGCTCGCCTCGCGGCTGGACCCCGATCAGCTGGCACGCGCCATCGAGGTGCTGGCCGAGGCCGACCGGGCCGCCGCCTCGACGACGGCACCGGAGCCGGGCGGTGCAGCGGGGCCCCCCGAGAGCGGCCGGGTCGTGGCCCTCCGTCGGTGGGACTCCGACGCGAGGACCGTGACGATCCTCTGACGCGAGGACGTCGGCGGTCCGGACCGGGGAGGCGCGGGTCAGGCGGGCGGCCCCGACACGGCCTCGAGGGCGGCGAGGTCGTGCTCGGAGAACTCGACGCCGGCCGACTCGAGGAGCCCTTCGAGCTGGATCGTCGTCCGAGCGCTCGCGAGGGCGCCGACCACGTTCTGACGGGTCGCCAGCCAGGCGATGGCGACCGCACCCGGCACGACGCGCTGACGGTCGGCGATCTCGACGAGCACCTCGACGATGCCGAGGTTCTTGGGGGTCACGTAGCTGAGGGCGCGGTTGCCGCGTGGGGAGTCGCCCCGACCCGAGTCGCCTCGGTACTTGCCGGTGAGGAATCCGCTGGCGAGCGACGAGTGCGGCAGGACGGCGAGACCGAAGTGGTCGACGATCGGCTGGACGTCGTTCTCGTAGTCCGTCCGGCGCACGAGATTGTAGGCGGCCTGGACGGCGGCGAAGCGGTGCAGACCGTCGCGATCGGCGATCGCGAGCGCCTGCCGGAGTCTCGCGCCCGTGTAGTTCGACGCGGCGGGGTATCGGATCTTGCCCTCGTCGACCAGTTCGCTGAGCGCCGCGACCGTCTCGTCGAGCGGGGTCTCGTCGTCGTCGAAGTGGGTGAAGTAGTAGTCGATGTAGTCGGTGCGCAGCCGGCGCAGGGACGCGTCCACGGCGGTCCGGATGCTCGTGCGGGTGAGCCCCGGGGCGTCGGGATGCTGACCGCACTTCGTGCTCAGCAGCACCCGTTCGCGATTGCCCGGGCGGGCGATCCACCGACCGATGATCGTCTCCGACTCGCCGCCCACGTTGCCGGGCAGCCAGGCCGAGTAGACGTCCGCGGTGTCGATGATGCGGCCGCCGTCGCCGACGAAGACGTCGAGCACCTCGAAGGCGGTGGGCGCACCCACCGTCCAGCCGAAGACGTTGGTGCCGAGGGCGAGGGGGAAGACGGGCCCGTCGGTCGGATCGTCGGCGGTCGCGGGGACGCTCGGTGGGGTCACGGTGGGGGCCAATCGCAGTCGGGTCGTGACTGCACGCTAGCGGATGACCGCCCGACGCCCTGCCGTATCGTGGCCTCATGTCCTCATCAGAGCCCACGGGCGACACGCTCGACGCCCCCGCAGACTCCGAGACCGACGCCACCACCCTCATCGACGAGGCTCCGAGCCCCTCGTCGGAGAGGGGCGGCGAGTGGTGGCGGTCGGCCGTCATCTACCAGGTCTACCCCCGCTCGTTCGCCGACTCCGACGGAGACGGCATCGGCGATCTGCCCGGCATCACCTCCCGGCTCGGCGATCTCGCCGACCTGGGGGTCGACGCCGTGTGGCTGTCGCCGTTCTACCGATCCCCGCAGCGCGACGCCGGCTACGACGTCGCCGACTACCGCGACGTCGACCCGCTGTTCGGCAGCCTCGACGACTTCGACGCCCTGCGCGCGCGAGCGACGGACCTCGGGCTGAGGGTCATCGTCGACGTCGTCCCCAACCACACCTCGTCGGACCACGCCTGGTTCCAGGCGGCGCTGGCGGCGGAGCCCGGCTCGGTCGAGCGCGGCCACTACCTCTTCCGCGACGGCCGGGGGGACGACGGCGAGCTGCCGCCGAACAACTGGGAGTCGATCTTCGGAGGCCCGGCCTGGACTCGGGTGACCGAGGCCGACGGCTCGCCCGGCCAGTGGTACCTCCACCTCTTCGACTCGTCGCAGCCCGACCTCGACTGGACCGACCCCTGGGTGCGCGAGCAGTTCATCGACGTGCTCCGCTTCTGGCTCGACCGCGGGGTCGACGGGTTCCGCGTCGACGTCGCCCACGGCATGATCAAGGCCGAGGGCCTGCCCGACTACACGCCCCCCTCCGACGCCGGCAGCATGGGCGGCGGCCAGGGCGAGTCCGCTCCCCCGCCCTACTGGGGTCAGGACGGGGTCCACGAGATCTACCGCACCTGGCGCACCGTGCTCGACGAGTACCCCGGCGACCGCGTGCTCGTCGCCGAGGCCTGGGTCGAACCGCTGTCGCGACTGGCCGACTGGGTGCGTCCCGACGAGATGCACCAGGCGTTCAACTTCTCGTACCTCGAGACGGGCTGGTCGGCGAGCGAGATCCGTCGGGTCGTCGACTCCTCCCTCGAGGTGTTCTCGAGCGTCGGGGCGCCCAGCACCTGGGTGCTGAGCAACCACGACGTCGTCCGGCACGCCAGCCGCCTCGCCCTCACCGCCGAGAACCCCCAGGGCCACGGCATCGGCCCCCTCAGCGCCGGCCTCCCGATCCCCGAGCTCGGTCTCGCCCGCGCCCGCGCGGCCACGGCCGTCATGCTCGCGCTCCCCGGCAGCGCCTACCTCTATCAGGGCGAGGAGCTCGGACTCCCCGAGGCCATCGATCTCCCCGACGACAGCCGTCAGGATCCCACCTGGTTCCGCACGAAGGGCGAACGCTACGGGCGGGACGGGTGCCGTGTGCCTCTGCCCTGGGCCTCCGGCGAGCCGGCCTTCGGGTTCAACTCGACCGGCGCCTCCTGGCTGCCGCAGCCGTCGGACTGGTCGACGTACGCCCGGGACGAGCAGGTGGGCGTGACCGGCTCGACGCTCGAGCTGTACCGGCTGGCTCTCCGTCTGCGATCGGAGCTCGACCTGGGCACGGCGGAGATCGGCTGGCTCGACGAGTACTCGCGAGACGTCGTGGCGTTCCGCACCGCCGGGGTCACCGTGCTCGCGAACCTGGGCGAGGTCGCCGTCGAGCTGCCCCTCGGCGAGGTGCTGCTGTCGACCATGACGCTCGACGGGCCCGCCCTGCCGCCCAACGCGGCGGTCTGGCTGCGCGACGTCGACGCCTGACGTCCGTCCCGACGACGACGAGACCCCCGGGCGCCTGCCCGGGGGTCTTCTCGTGGGGCCCGTCTCGGGCCACGCGCGTCTCCGACGTCAGTTCGTGTTGGCGGTGAGCCAGGGGTACGGGTCGACGGGGACGCCGTTGAGGTGGATCTCGAAGTGCAGGTGCGCGCCCGTGCTGTTTCCGGTGCTGCCGACGGCGCCGATGATCTGACCGACGGTCACGGTCTGTCCGACGGAGACCGCCACGGAGCCGCTCTGCATGTGCGAGTAGGTCGAGGTCACCTTCTGGCCGTCGACGACGTGCTCGATCTCGACGTGGTTGCCGAAGGCGCCCGACGGCCCGGTGACCGCGCTGACCGTGCCGTCCGCGATGGCCTGGATCGGCGAACCGGCGCCGGGGATGAAGTCGAGACCCTGGTGGAAGGTCGAGCAGAAGCTGCAGTTGCTGACCTGTCGGGCGCCGAATCCGCTGCTGATCGGCACACCGGTCTGGAACGGCCACTGGACGGTTCCCGCGACGTCGTTCGAGAAGGTGCTCGAGCTGGTCGACGCGTACTCGTTGACGACGATGGTGCTGACGGAGTAGCCGTCACGCGAGACGCTCGCCTCGGGGGCGGCCCCGGCGGCGACGAAGCTCTGCTGCGCACCCGCCGCCTTCTTGGCGGCCGTGAGCTCGGGGGTGTCGACGAAGAACGCGTTGGCCGGGACGGACGTCGCGACCAGCATCGCACCGGCGAAGAGCATGGCTCCGACGACGGTGACGCGCTGCGACGTGCGCCTGAACGACGACCCCCGGGAGGCGGTGCTCGCCGCGACCGCGGAACCGGCGGTCGTGCGAGCCGGCCGGCGCGATGCGCCGCGGACGGCGCCGCTGCGACTCGTCGCACCGCCACCCGCTGCGGGGCGCCCGGCCGCCGAGCGACGGGCGGTGGGCTCGGAGGGTGCGGCAGGGGCGCCGGGGTGGGCCGGGCGCCGACGCGCGGAGGTCGCGGCGGCGGCCTCGGCGGCGCGACGGGCGCGGCGCGAGTCGTGGGCGGGCACGCCGTCGACCGGCGCCATGACGGAGGGAGCCGTGACGGAGGGAGCCGCGACGGCGGGCTCGGTCACGATCGGGGCCGAGACGACGCTCTCAGCGGCGACCGACGCACGTGCCTCGGATCCGACCGCGGATGCGCTGCCCTGCGCGGCGCGGGCTGCTGCACGCTCGGCCTCGCGCAGCTCGCGGCGCGTGGCGAAGGTCGGGACCGTGATGCTCGCGGTGGGGGTGTCCGAGACGGTGACCAGAAGATCGTTCTCTGCTCCGATGGACGGGATGCCGTCGCCGTCGGGCTCGGAGATGTTCTGGTATTTCGACACGTCTGATGGATCCTCGGGGTTGTCGGGACGGAGAGGCGGTTGCTCCCTCTTCTTCTCGGCCGCTACCCCGTAGACCATGTCACGGAAAAGTAACGAACCAGTCAAGGGTAGCCGAAGGGTGAACGGATGGCTACCCGCGGCCGCCGATCGAGGCCACCCCGGGCGTCGTGCCGGGGTCGGACGGGCGAGGTCGCCGCCACCCGGCCGGGTCGCCCGACGGCTCAGAACCCGGCCTCGACGAGGACTTCCCGCAGCTCGTCGGCGATGCCCGGAGCGGCCGCCACCGTGAGTCGCTCGTCGGGCGCGTCGTCGCCCTCACCGCCGACCACGGCCCCCGCCTCGGACGCCACCAGCACGCCGGCGGCGTGATCCCAGGGCTTGAGTCCGCGCTCGGCGTACGCGTCGAGACGGCCGCTCGCGACGGCGCAGAGATCGAGCGACGCGGCGCCCATGCGACGGACGTCGCGCACTCGGCCGATGAACCTCCCGAGGATCTCGGCCTGCTCGACGCGACGGGTCGCGTCGTACGAGAACCCGGTGCCGACCAGCGACTGCGACAGGGAGGCGGGCGACGCGACGGCGAGACGGCGGCCCGACGACCACGCGCCTCCCCCGAGCGAGGCCTCGTAGGTCTCGTCGGCGAGCGGGTTCACCACGCAGCCGGCCAGGGTCCGCCACGATCGCGGATCGGGACCGCCCTCGACGACGGCGACGCTGACCGCCCACTGCGGGATGCCGTAGAGGAAGTTCACGGTGCCGTCGATGGGGTCGACGACCCAGGTCAGCCCCGTCGACGAGTCGTCGGGCGCACCCTCCTCGCCGAAGAAGCCGTCGCCCGGCCTCTCGCGGGCGAGCCTCTCGCGCAGGTACTCCTCGACCTCGCGGTCGGTGTGCGTGACGACGTCGACCAGGCTGCTCTTCGTCGCGGCCACCTCGACCCCCGCGGCACGACGTCGGGCGGCGAGATCGGCGGCGTCGATCGCGACGGAACGGGCCACCTCGAGCAGGGCTGCGATGCTCGAGGCGTCGACCGGGGGTTTCTCGGACACGGTGCCTCCTGAGGGCGATCGGGTCGTGAAACACGAACGGACTCGAGTGATCGAGTCCGTTCGAGAGTGGCAAGTGAGGGATTCGAACCCCCGAAGGCTACGCCGGCTGATTTACAGTCAGATCCCTTTGGCCGCTTGGGTAACTTGCCATGCACGCCCAGCCCATGTGTTCACCGACCGGAGGCGCCAGACAAATATACAGCCTTCTGGACCTCGCGCCGACCACGGGCACGCTCAGCGTGTCACTGCACCGCGGAGGTGAGACGGGCGACGTTGTCGAGCACCTTCGAGCGGAAGGGGCGGGTCAGCCAGTCGTCGAGGAGGAGCTCCCGGCTGGCGTCGCGGTACTCCTGCTCGACCTCGCGCAGCTGACGGACGAATCGGCGGCCCCGGATCATGATCGAGATCTCGAGGTTGAGGCTGAAGGAGCGCATGTCCATGTTGCTCGACCCGACGACGGCGACCTCGTCGTCGATCGTGATGTGCTTGGCGTGCAGGACCGTGGGCGATCGGTACAGGAAGATGCGGACCCCGGCTCGCAGCAGCGCCTCGTAGTACGAGCGCTGCGCGTGGTACACCACGGGCTGGTCGCCGATCTCGCTCACGAACAGCTGCACGTCGAGGCCGCGCTGCGCCGCCGTGGTCACGGCGTAGAGCATCGACTCGTCGGGGACGAAGTAGGGGCTCGTCAGGATGATGCGGTCCTGCGCGCTGTAGAGGAGCGAGTTGAACAGCCGCAGATTGTTCTCGCCGTCGAAGCCGGGCCCGCTCGGCACCACCTGGCAGTCGATCGTCTCGGTCGAGTCGGCGACGTGCACCGGGTCGGTCTCGCGGAGCAGCAGCTCGTCCGTCTCGCTGTACCAGTCGGTCACGAACAGCGCGTTGATGCCGGCCACGATCGGACCGTCGAAGCGGACCATGAAGTCCTTCCAGGCGAGCCCGCGGCGGCGGTTCTTGCGCTTCTGGTAACCCCGGTCGATCATGTTCTGCGATCCGGCGAAGGCGACGAGACCGTCGATCACCAGCAGTTTGCGGTGGTTGCGCAGGTCGGGCCGCTGGTAGCGGCCTCTGAAGGGCTGCACGGGCAGCATCAGTCGCCAGTCGACGTCGATGCGATCGAGGCGCTTGCGGGTCCTGCGGTAGCCCGGGTACCCCCGGCTCGCGATGTGATCCATCAGGAGGCGCACCGTGACGCCACGACGACGCGCGTTCTCGAGGGCGACGAAGAAGGGCTCGGTCGTGGCGTCGACGCTCGTGATGTAGAACTCGGCATGCACCCAGCGCTCGGCGCCGTCGACGGCGGCGACCATGGCGTCGATCGACTCCTGATAGTCGGAGTGCAGCTCGGCGGTGTTGCCGCCGACGAGGGGCATCGCACCGAGCTTGCGGTTCAGCTCGACGATCGTGTCGAGCCATGCGGGCCAGGGGTGGTCGCGTTTGACCCGCTCGATGCCCTCGGTGGTCTCGACGATGTACTTGTTGATCTCGGCCTGCTTCTCGCGGCGGCGACGCGGGAGGCGCCTGCTGCCGACGAGCAGGAAGACGATGAAGCCGACGTAGGGGATCAGGAAGATCGCGAGCAGCCACGCGGTGGCCGTCTGGGGACGCCGGTTGATGGGCACGTAGACGATGGCGAACACCCGGATCGCGATGTCGACGACGAGACCGATGACCGCGAGGGTGGGGGCCACCCACGTCGGCAGCTCCATCGACTACCGGAAGTTGACGAACTGCAGGTCGACCTCGAGGTCGGCCTTCTTCAGGAGAGCCATCGTCGCCTGGAGGTCGTCGCGGCTCTTCGACTGGACGCGCAGCTCGTCGCCCTGGATCTGGCTCTTGACGCTCTTCGGCGCCTCGTCGCGGATGATCTTGCCGATCTTCTTCGCCTGATCCTGCTCGATGCCCTCTTTCAGGGCGGCCTCGATGCGGTACTCCTTGCCGCTGGCGAAGGGATCGCCTGCGTCGAGGTGCTTCAGGCTGATGCTGCGCTTGATGAACTTCGACTCGAGCACGTCGAGGACGGCCTTGACGCGCTCCTCGGTGTTCGCCTTGAGCAGCAGCTTCTCGCCGCTGTAGTCGACCGAGGCGCCCACGTTCTTGAAGTCGTAGCGCTGCTCGATCTCTTTCTGCGCCTGGTGGAGGGCGTTGTCGACCTCCATCTTGTCGACCTTGCTGACCACGTCGAAGGAACTGTCTGCCATGGGAGACAGCCTAGCCATCCCCTCCGACGCCGGTGACGCCGTTCACGCCACGGGCCGCTCGCGGCCATGGAGGTCGCGAGCGGCCCGCGGAGGAGACCGAGGAGGCGCGGGTCAGGCGGTGCGCGCCTCGTCCGCACGCGAGACGCGGACCATCTCGTCGCGGGGCACGACCTTGACGCGGACGCGCTCGTGCTCGTGCGCCGCTCCGAGCGCCTGCTCGTGCTCGTCGAGGCGGTGCCATCCGTCGAGGTCGGTGAACTCGACGCCGCGAGCCGTGAGCAGCGCGGGGACGGCGTCGGGACCGAGCTCGCTCGGCTGCCACCAGCTCGCCTGATCGCGGATGACGTGCGAGACGGTCTCCATCGCGTCGCTCTTCGTGTGACCGATGAGGCCGACCGGGCCGCGCTTGATCCAGCCGGTGGCGTAGACGCCGGGGACGATCTGGTTGTCGTCGTCCATCACCTGGCCCTCGTGGTTCGGGATGACCCCGCGGCGCTCGTCGAAGGGGATGCCGTCGAGGGGCGATCCGAAGTAGCCGACGGCGCGGTACACGGCCTGCACGGGGACGTCGCGCATCTCGCCCGTGCCCTCCACGCCGCCCTGGCCGTCGGGCCGGGTGCGCTCGTATCGGAACGCCGAGACGCGGCCCTCGTCGTCGCCGACGATCTCGACGGGCTTCGCGTAGAAGTGCAGGTGCAGACGCCGTGAGGCCTGTCCGACCTCGCGCTGACGCCACTGGTTCAGCACCTTGTCCATCACGAAGACCTGCTTGTTGGTCGCGATGGCCGTCTTCGAGGCCTCGTCGTGATCGAAGTCCTCGTCGTAGACGATCATGTCGACGTCGCGCAGTTCGCCGAGCTCGCGCAGTTCGAGAGGCGTGAACTTGACCTGAGCCGGTCCGCGGCGACCGAAGACGTGCACGTCGGTGACCGGCGAGGCCTTGAGCACCTCGTAGACGTTGTCGGGGATCTCCGTCGGAAGGAGGTCGTCGGCGTGCTTCGCGAGGATCCGCGAGACGTCGAGGGCGACGTTGCCGACTCCGACGACGGCCACCGACGAGGCGTCGAGCGGCCAGGTGCGCGGGACGTCGGGGTGCCCGTCGAACCAGCTGACGAAGTCGGCTGCTCCGTAGCTGCCCTCGAGCTCGATGCCGGGGACGTCGAGGTCGGCGTCGCGGATGGCGCCCGTCGAGAAGATCACGGCGTTGTAGTGCTTCTTGAGGTCGTCCAGGCTGATGTCGACGCCGTAGCGCACGTTGCCGAAGACGCGGATGTCGCCGCTGTCGAGCACGTCGCGGAGGGCGTTGACGATGCCCTTGATGCGCGGGTGGTCGGGCGCGACGCCGTAGCGGACCAGGCCGTAGGGGGCGGGCAGCTGCTCGAAGAGGTCGATCTGGACGTCGAACCCCTTCTGGGCTTTCAGCAGGATGTCGGCGGCGTAGATGCCGGCGGGTCCGGCTCCGACGATGGCCAGTCGCAAGGTGGTCACGGTGTTCTCTCTCATCCTGAGGGGCTCGGCGGTGCGAGCGGGTGGGCTGTGTCGCGGGTGGCGACGAGGAGGCGCGGCGCCGGTCAGGCGGAGCGCTCGACCACGCGGTCGGCGAAGCGGGTGAGGGCCTTCTTGACGGGGCCCGACGGCAGAGACGACAGGGCCTCGAGCGCCTCGTTGGCCCACCGGTGGGCCTCGAGACGCGTGCGCTCGGTGACGTCGTGCTCGCGCAGTCGGCGGACCACGTCGGCGAACTCGTCGTCGAGGGTCGTCTCGGCCTCGAGTCGCGAGCTCTGGTCGACGTCGGGGTCGGCCTCGCCGTGAGTGGCCTCGACGATGCGGTCGATCTCGCTGAGGAGGGCGGACGCCTCGAGGTCGGTCCGGGCGAGCTCGCGGAGGTACAGCACCGGCAGGGTGACGACCCCGGCGCGGAGGTCGGTGCCGGCCTTCTTGCCGGTCTCGGCCGGCTGGTCGGACAGGTCGATGACGTCGTCGATCAGCTGGAACGCGATGCCGATCTTCTCGCCGAACTCGGCGACGGGCGCCAGGTACTCGCGGGGTGCGCCGCTGAACATCACGCCGGCGCGTGCGGCCGTCGAGATGAGCGAGCCGGTCTTGTCGGCGAGCACGTCGATGTAGTGCGCGATCGGATCGTCACCCTCGCGGGGGCCGATCGTCTCGTGGAGCTGACCGAGGCAGAGCCGCTCGAACGTCTCGGCCTGCAGCAGGATCGCCTCCTGTCCGAGACCGGAGACGATCGTGCTGGCCCGGGCGAAGAGCAGATCGCCGCTGAGGATGGCGACGTTGTTGCCCCAGACGCTCTGCGCGCTGGGGACTCCGCGGCGCATCTGCGCCTCGTCCATCACGTCGTCGTGGTACAGCGAGGCCAGGTGGGTGATCTCGGTCGCCTGCGCCGAGGCGACGATGCCGGGCGTCGCGCCGTCGCCGAGCTGCGCGATCAGCAGGGTGAGGGTCGGTCGCACGCGCTTGCCGCCGGCGGCCAGGAGGTAGCGGGTCGTCGCGTCGGCGATCTCGTCGGCGAAGGCGATCTCGCGGAGGAGCCCCTCCTCGACGAGCTCGAGGCCGTCGTCGACGGCGGCGACGAAGCGCCGTTCGGCCGGTGTCGCGAAGAGCTTCTCGCCGAGCCCGAGCGATGAGCCGAGGCTGTTGCGGTGGGTCGTCGGCCCACCCGCGCTCACGAGGTCGCCCGCTTCTTCGAGGAGGCGCGGGTCGACGGGGCGGACGGCTTGCGACCGCGGTGCAGGGCCACGATGCCGAACGAGAGGTTGCGGTAGGCGACGCGGCTGAACCCGGCTCCGCGGAGCCACTGGCTGAGCACCTGCTGCTCGGGCCACTGGGCGATCGACTCGGCGAGGTAGCTGTAGGCCGGGCCGTTGCTGCTCGCGAAGCGGGCGATGAACGGCATGCCGAATCGGAGGTAGGCGCGGTAGGCGGCGCGCAGGAGCCCGAACGGGGGCGTCGAGAACTCGCAGACCACGAGGCGGCCGCCGGGCTTCAGCACCCGGTTCATCTCGGCGAGCGCCACCTGCGGCCGGTTGACGTTGCGCAGCCCGAACGAGATCGTGACGGCGTCGAAGGTGGCGTCGTCGAACGGCAGCTTCTCGGCGTCGCCCTCCACGAACTCGAGCTCGGGGTGGCGCGTGCGACCGACCTCGACCATGCCGTGGCTGAAGTCGAGCGCGACGACCTCCGCGCCCCGCTTGGCGATGGCGGCCGAGCTCGTCCCGGTGCCGGCGGCGATGTCGAGCACCTTGTCGGCGGGGCCCGCGCCGATGGCCTTCACGGTGGCGATCCGCCACAGGACGGCGTTGCCCGCCGAGAGCACGTCGTTCGTGCGATCGTAGTTCGCGGCGACGCCGTCGAACATCGACGCGACCTCTGAGGGTTGCTTGTTCATGTCGGCCTTGGTCACGATGAGCGATCCTACCGGCACGGCCGGTGCATCGCCCGAGTGCCGCGGACGCCACGCGAGTAGTCTGTCGCGGTGGACCTCCCGTCGTTCCGAGCCCCGTCGTTGTCCGTCCGCAGCACGCGGATCGACCACATCAGCCCCCTCCTCGACGTCGTCGACCGCAGGAACCCCCTGGTCTTCGTCCGGGGCGGCGCCGGCATGGCCGGGATCGGCGAGGCACTCCGCCTCGAGTTCACCGGCCCGACCCGCATGACGGACGCCGCCGACGCCTGGCGCGCGGTCGCCGCACGAGCCTCGGTGGACGACGAGGTGGGCGTGCCCGGCAGCGGCCTGATCGCGTTCGGCTCGTTCGCCTTCGACGACGAGTCGACCGACACCAGCGTCCTGATCGTGCCGCGCATCGTCCTCGGCCGTCGCGACGGCGTGGCCTGGATCACGCGGGTCGACGGAGCCGAGACGCCCGCGGCCACGCCGGTGGGCGCCTCCGTCCGCCTCCGGCTGTCCGACGGCGCCCTGACCGCCGACGGCTACGCCGATGCGGTCGCCCGAGCGGTCGAGGCCATCGGGCGGGGCGAGGTCAGCAAGGTGGTGCTGGCCCGCGACCTGGTGGGCCGGATCCCCGCGGAGGCGGATCTGCGACTGGTCGCCGCGACGCTCCTCACGGCCTATCCCGACTGCTACACCTTCGCCGTCGACGGACTCATCGGCGCGAGCCCCGAGACGCTCGTCCGGACCGAGCGCGGCGAGGTCACCGCCAGGGTCCTCGCCGGCAGCGCCGCCCGGGGCGTCGACGCGACGAGCGACGAACGCGCCGCCCACGCTCTCGCGACCTCCCCCAAGGACCTCGACGAGCACTCGTACGCTCTGCGCAGCCTGCTGCTCTCGCTCGGGCGGCACGCCGACGGGATCGTCACCGCCGAGCAGCCGTTCACGCTCAAGCTGCCGAACCTCTGGCATCTGGCCAGCGACGTCCGCGGTCGTCTCACGGACGGCTCGAGCTCCCTCGACCTCATCGCCTCGCTCCACCCGACCGCTGCCGTCGCCGGCACCCCCACGCCGGAGGCGCTGGCCCTGATCCGGGAGCTGGAGCCGTTCGACCGCGGTCGCTACGCCGGCCCCGTCGGCTGGGTCGGCGCCGACGGCGACGGCGAGTGGGCGATCGCCCTGCGATGCGCGCAGGTGCACCCCGACGGCACCGTGCGGGCCTTCGCGGGCGCCGGCGTCGTCGTCGACTCCGTCCCCGATCGCGAGGTCGCCGAGACGCGGATGAAGTTCCAACCCGTGGTGGGGGCGTTCTCGCAGTGACGCCACCCGCGCCTCCTCGGGATCCCGGCCCGCCCTCGGCGACCGCGCCGGAGGCGGCGACGCCGTCGTGGTCGCGACCGGTGGCCCTCGTGGTGGCTGCGGCGTTCTTCATGGAGAACCTCGACGCCACCATCCTGTCGACGGCCACCGCGTCGATCGCCGACGACTTCGCCGTCGTCCCGGCCGAGGTCGGCATCGCCGTGACCGCCTACCTCGTCGCGGTCGCCGCGTTCATCCCCCTGGGCGCCTGGCTCGCCGACCGGTGGGGCGCCCGGCGCGTGTTCCTCGCCGCCATCGTCCTCTTCACGCTCGCGTCGCTCGCCTGCGCCGTCAGCGGCGACCTCGTGCAGCTGACGTCCGCCCGAGCCGTTCAAGGGCTCGCGGGCAGCATGATGGTGCCGATCGGCCGTCTGATCGTGCTGCGGAGCACCGAGAAGTCCGAGCTGATCCGCGCCATCGCCTACCTCACCTGGCCCGCCCTGGTCGCGCCGGTCATCGCGCCCCTGGTCGGCGGACTGCTGACCGAGAACCTCGGCTGGGAGTGGGTCTTCCTGGTCAACGTCCCGGTCGGGGCCGCTCTGCTGATCGCCGCATGGCGGGTCGTCCCCGTGCTGCCCCGCGCCCCGCGCGCGCGGCTCGACGGGGTCGGGCTCGGTCTCGTCGTGGCCGCCATCGTGGCCGGGGTCGTCGCGTTCGAGCTGCTCGGCGCCGGCGCGTCGGCCGCGAGCGGGGCCGGGCTGCTCGTCGTGGCGGTGCTGCTCGTCGTCGCGGCCTCGAGGTGGTTCCGACGGGTGGCGCATCCGCTGCTCGACCTCGGCGCGTTCCGCATCCCGTCGTTCCGCGTGACGAACCTGAGCGGATCCGTCTACCGGGCGGTGGTGAACGGGGTCCCGTTCGTCGTGCCGCTGCTGCTGCAGGACGGCTTCGGGTGGTCGCCGACGGAGGCGGGGCTCATGCTCACCTGGGTCTTCGTGGGGAACCTCGGCGTCAAGCCCTTCACGACCCCGCTGCTGCGGCGCTTCGCCGTCATCCCGATCGTGACGGTGTCGACCGTCGGGCTCGCCGCGACCTTCGTGGGCGCCGCCCTCGTCTCCGCCGACACCCCGCCCGTCCTGATCGCTCTCGTGCTGCTGGCCAGCGGCGTCTTCCGCTCCGTCGGCTTCACCGCGTACAACACGCTGCAGTTCGCGGACGTCCCGCCCGAGCGTCTCGGGTCGGCGAACACGCTGTCGTCGATCACCGGTCAGCTCGCCGTCGGGCTCGGCGTCGCGGTCACGGCGCTCGTGGTGCGCGTGGCGGACGGCGCCCTCGGCACGAGCGGCCCCGGCGATCCGACGGGCTACCGGATCGCCCTCGTCGTCCTCGCGGCGCTCGCCCTGGTGAGCGTCGTCGAGGGGCTCCGCCTGCCCCGCGACACGGGGGCGGCCCTGCGCTCACCCTCTCGCTGAGACGCGGGGCGGGGCGGGTCGGGTCAGGACGTGAGGAGACCCGCGTCGATCATGTCGAGGACAGCCGCGTGCGCTCGAGGTCGACGTCGTACTCGGCCGCGGGCCACTCCGGGCGCCGCGCGGCCAGAGCGTCGATCAGGAGGCGCTGGACGGCCACGCGGGCGTACCACTTCCGGTCGGCGGGGACGACGTACCACGGAGCGGCATCGGTCGACGTGCGCCGGATCGCGGTCTGGTAGGCCTCCTGGTAGTCGTTCCAGAGGAGGCGCTCGTCGAGGTCGCCGGGGTTGTACTTCCAGTTCTTCTCCGGTCGGTCGAGGCGCTCGCGCAGCCGCGACCTCTGCTCGTCCGACGAGATGTGGAGCATGACCTTGACGACCGTCGTGCCCGCCTCCGCGAGCTCGCGCTCGAACGCGACGATGGCGTCGTACCGGGCCTCGATCTCGTCGGGCGACGCGAGACGGCGGACCCGGCCGATCAGGACGTCCTCGTAGTGCGAGCGATCGAAGACGCCGATCATGCCCGGGCCCGGCAGCTCACGACGGACACGCCACAGGAAGTCGTGCGCCAGCTCCTCCTCCGTAGGCGTCTTGAAGGCGTGATGGGCGACTCCCTGCGGGTCGACGGCGCCGACGACGTGACGGACGATGCCGCCCTTGCCCGCGGTGTCCATGCCCTGCAGGACGAGCAGGACGGAGCCCTTGTCGCCCCCGTGGCGGCTGCCGGCGAAGAAGCGCTCCTGGAGATCGCCGAGGGTGTCGCGACCCGATTCGAGGGACTGCGCGGCGTACTGCTTGTCGCCCGCGAATCCCGGCGTCGACGACGGGTCGATCGCCCCCAGGTCGACGGTCTCGTCGGCTCGGAGGGATTCGGCGGGAGGGGTCGTCCAGGTCTTGGCCATGAGCCGAGCCTACGACGCGGTCTCGGCGACGGGCCGGGCCGGCTCAGCGGGCGAGCGGCACCTCGATGAGCACGGGTCCGTCCCACCGACGGGCCAGATCGCGATCGAGCTCCGCCCGCGTACCGGCCTTCGAGTACTGCCAGCCGTAGGCCGCCGCCAGCGACGAGAGATCGACGCTCTGCGGGGTGAACTGCACCCGGGTCATCGCGTCGGCAGGGGCCGAGGCGGCGACCTCGAGGCCGTCGAAGATCGTGCCCCCGCCGTCGTTGCCCACGACCACCTGCAGTCGCGGGCGGACCTCGCCGACGCCGAAGAGCATCGAGCCGACGTCGTGCAGCAGCGTCAGGTCGCCGACGAGCACGCGCGTGACGCCCGGGCGGGTCTCGTCGAGCTGGCTGGCGTAGGCGATGCCGGTCGCCGTGGCGATCGTGCCGTCGATGCCCGCGAGCCCTCGATTGGCGTGCACGGGGATGCGCTTGCCGGGGACGACCTCGTCGACCTCGCGGATGAGCCTCGACGCTCCGAGCACGAGCCGGTCGTGAGGCCAGGTGACCCGCCAGAGGGTCTCGGCCAGGGCGCGACGTGACACCTCGCGCCGCAGGAGGGCCACCTCGCCCCGGAGGAACGCCGCCCGCTCGGACGGCTCGTCGCTGGTGGCGGACCCGAGGTCGGGAGCCGACTCGTCGTCCCCGACCACGAGTCGCCCGGCCTGGACCCACCGGCCGACCCACGCGCGATGGGCCCGGTCGTCGGCGCTCGGACCCTCGGCGCCGGACCCGTCGGCGGGAGGACCCGCGACGACCTCGGCCTGATGCCGACCGTGGGGTCGGTCGTCGTCGGGCACGTCGACGGCGTCGACGACGGTGGCGTCACGCCCCGGGTCGTAGGCCTCGGGCGCGGATCCGCGCACGACGACGACCTCGACGTCGGAGCGACGCAGGAGTGCGGGCACCTGCCGGGTCAGCGTCGGGTGCCCGAAGACGACCACGCGACGCACGGCGCCCCCGAACGCGCGCTCACCGAGCAGCGTTCGGTACCCGAGGGCGAGGTTCGGTCCGAAGTGGGCGCCGCTCGAGACCTCGGCGACGAGGGGCGCTCCGAGGGCCCTCGCGACCCGCTCGGCCTCGTCCGTCGCCGCGTGCCCGGCGACGACGAGGGTGGCCGGCGCCGTGTCGATGGTGAGCCGCAGACGGGACACCGGGGAGGCGCGGGTCACGGGGTCGGGACGGGCTTCGGCCAGTCGCACCACCGGAGCCGACAGCGGTTCGCGGAAGGCCACGTTGATCTGCACGGGGCCGGGTGCCGGGAGATCGCCGAACGAGGCGTCGCCCGCGGCCGGTCGGTGCCCGAGGGAGGCCGAGACGGCGTCGGAGGCCAGCGCGCGGACCGCGGCGACGTCGACCGGCCCGTCGACGGGTGCCTCGACGTCGCGGACGAACGCGACCGCGCGGCCGAAGAGCCCCGGCTGGTGGGTCGTCTGATTGGCGCCGATGCCGCGGAGCTCGGTGGGACGGTCGGCGGTCAGGAGCACCAGGGGGACGCCGGAGTGATGGGCCTCGAGCACGGCCGGATGCAGATTCGCGACGGCGGTGCCCGACGTCGTGATGATCGCCGTCGGCGATCCGCTCTCGACGGCCAGGCCGAGGGCGAGGAACGCCGCCGACCGTTCGTCGATGCGCACGCGCAGGCGGACCCTGCCGGCGCGCTCGAGGTCGGCGGCGACCAGCGCGAGGGCCTGCGAACGGGACCCGGGGCTGAGCACGATCTCGCGCACGCCAGCGTCGATCAGCGCCGACAGCAGCTCGACGGCGTAGTCGGTGGCCGGACTGCCGCTCGTGGGATCGTCGGTTCCGTACGACACGGCGGGTTACGCCGTGCCGGTCTTGCCGTCGTCGTCGAGCTCGGAGAGCTCCTGCTCGAGGCGCCGGATGCGCTCGTCGGTCGTCTCGCGGTCGAGATCGCTGATCGTCGACGCCGAGCGACCCGAGAACTCGGGATCGTCGTCGGGTGCCACGAAGCGGCGGCGCTCGGGCTGCCCGTTCTTGCGGGTCTTGCCGAGCAGGAACCACAGCACCGCGCCGATGACCGGCAGCACCACGATGATGACGGCCCAGAGGGGCTTGTTCAGCGCCCGGAATCGCGAGGCGTCGGCGAACAGGCAGTCGACCAGCGCGTAGATGATGAAGGCAGCGGCGATCACGATGCCGACGACGTACAACCTCACCATGCGTCGACTATATGCGTCGTCCCGGTGGGGTTCCTGACCGTCGGCCGTTCCGTGTCCGACCTGTGATGCGCCCGGCGATCGCACGGCTCGGCCTGCGTAGAATCGCCGCGTGAATCCCTGGGTCAAGTACACGTTCATCCGTCTGGGCATCTTCGCGGTGGCGTTGGCCGTGCTGCTCGTGATCCGCATCGACCCCTTCATCGCGACCGTCGTCGCGGCGGTCGTCGGCCTCTGCGTCTCGTACATCTTCTTCGCGCCGCTCCGTCGCCGTGTCGCCCTCGATCTGGCCGCGCGACGGGCGAAGCCCGAGACCCGGCACGGCGACGACATCGCCGAGGACGAGGAGATCCGCCGGTCCGGCTCGGACCTCGACGGCGATCAGACCGTCCGCTAGAAGTACAGGACCGCCGAGAGGGCCAGGGCCCACAGCAGCGACGTCAGCGACGACAGCTGCAGCGCGAGGATGAGCTCGCGCGGCGTGCGCCCGGTGACGCCGATGATCGCGGCGGGGATGGCGGCCAGCAGGGTGAAGTAGACGTACGGGGCGTCGAAGTACAGGAAGCCGAAGTACGCCAGGATCAGGAACGGCAGCAGCAGGAACAGCGCGTACAGGGCCCGGGCCACCGGATCGCCGACCACGACGGCGAGGGTCCGCTTGCCGGCGGCCGTGTCCTGCGGGATGTCGCGGATGTTGTTGACCATCAGCACGGCGCAGGCGAACAGGCCCGCGGCGACGCCGGCGATCCACGCGTCGGCCGGGAACCGACCGAGCTGCACGAACGTCGTGCCCACCGTCGCCACGAGGCCGAAGAAGACGAAGACGAAGACCTCGCCGAGGGCGTTGTAGCCGTAGGGGCGCTTTCCGCCGGTGTAGAACCAGGCGGCGACGACGGCCGCGGCCCCGACCGCCAGGAGCCACCAGTGACCGGACAGCACGACGACGGCCAGACCGGCCACGGCGGCGACGGCGAACGAGACGAGCGCGACGCGCAGGACCGTGCGGGGGCGGACACCGCCCGACGCCGTCAGTCGCGACGGGCCGACCCGGAACGCGTCGGTGCCCCGGATGCCGTCGGAGTAGTCGTTGGCGAAGTTGACGCCGATCTGCAGGAAGACCGCGACGACGAGGCAGAGCACGGCCAGCAGGAGGTCGCTCGACCCGTTGGCCTCGGCGACGCCGGTGCCGAGAGCGACGGGTGCGACGGCCAGAGGCAGGGTCCGCAGACGCGCTCCGCCGATCCAGTCGCGCGCGGTGACCCGTCGGACGGGCTGTCTGCCGGGACGCCCACCGGGTCGTCCGCCGCGTCGGGCCTTGGTTGTCTTCGTCTTCGCCACGGCCTCGATCCTAGTTCGCCGAGCCGTCCGCGACCGCGCGGGTCAGCGCGACGCGGTCCGGCTTCCCGCTCGGCAGCAGCGGCAGCTCGTCGACGACCACGATGCGATCGGGAGCCGCAGCGCGTCCGGCCCGCTCGACGAGCGCCCGCCGGAGGTCCGTCAGATCGGGCGCCTCCTCCGTCGTCACCACGACGGGCACCTCGCCCCACCGCGGATGCTCCGCCCGCACGACGACCGCCGTCTCGAGACCCGGTCGCTCGCGCACATGTCGCTCGACGACGCCGAGCGACACCTTCTCGCCGCCGGAGACGATCACGTCGTCGAGGCGCCCGACGACGCTCAGCACCCCGTCGTCGGACAGGACGCCGCCGTCTCCGGTCCGGTACCAGCGGAGGCCGTCACGCGTCGTCACCGCCTCGGCCGTCCGGTCGGGGTCGTCGAGGTACTCGTCGAACAGCGACGGTCCGCTGATCTCGATCTGGCCGTCGACCACCTCGACGCGGGTGCGACCGACCGGGACCCCGTCGTACACGCAGCCCCCGCTCGTCTCGCTCGCCCCGTACGTCCGCACGACCCTGACGCCGAGGAGGCGCGCTCGGGAGATCAGGGACGCCGGCGTCGCCTGCCCGCCCACGAGCACGGCCGCGAAGCCGCGGAGGGTCTCGGCCACACCGGGCCGGGCCACCCGCCCGACCGCGACGTCGCCGACGGCCTGGACGCCGGCGGCGTGCGCGCGGCCCTCGGCGTCGGCGGCGTCGAGGAGCGTCGCGAGCTGGGCCGGCACGAGCGACACGTACCGCACCGGGTGGTCGAGGCGAGCAGCCGCCCGGACGAAGTCCTCCGGATCGAAGCGACCCGGCCCGAGGATCACCGGCTCCGTCTCGGCTGTGATCGACCGCACGAGGACGTTCAGCCCCGCGATGTAGTGCGCCGGCAGGGCGAGCAGCCACCGCCCCGGGCCGGAGAGCGCCTGGTCGGCCGCCGCCGCGCCGGCGAGGACGGCGTCCGCCGAGAGCGCGACGCGCTTGGCGCGACCGGTCGAGCCGCTCGTCTCGACCACGAGCGCCACGGCGACGGGCACGGCCTCCGGCAGATCGATCGGCACGCTGCCGTCGATGCGCGGGGCGACGGCCGGACCGCCGGCCAGGGCGACGCGGAGCGCCTCGAGCACCGCGGCCGGGTCGCGGGCGTCGACCGGGCGGAGGGGGCGGGTCATGCGCCGCGCCTCCCCGGCCGGCGTCGCCCGAGGGACGCCACGACCGGCATCAGTACTGCCAGGGGAACGGCGACCAGTCGGGCTCGCGCTTCTCGAGGAAGGAGTCCCGACCCTCGACCGCCTCGTCGGTGCCGTAGGCCAGGCGGGTCGCCTCGCCTGCGAACACCTGCTGACCGACGATGCCGTCGTCGGTCGCGTTGAAGGCGAACTTGAGCATGCGGATGGCCGTCGGCGACTTCGTCAGGATGGTCCGCGCCATCGCGAGGGCCTCGCGCTCGAGATCGGCGTGGGCGACGACGCGGTTGACGGCGCCCATCTCGTGCGCGCGGTCGGCGCTGTACTCCTCGGCCAGGAAGAACACCTCACGGGCCAGCTTCTGACCGATCTGCTTCGCGAAGTAGGCGCTGCCGTAGCCGGCGTCGAACGAGCCGACGTCGGCGTCGGTCTGCTTGAAGCGACCGTGCTCGCGGCTGGCGACCGTCAGATCGCAGACGACGTGCAGCGAGTGACCGCCACCGGCCGCCCACCCCGGCACGACGGCGATGACGACCTTCGGCATGAAGCGGATGAGCCGCTGCACCTCGAGGATGTGGAGGCGCCCGGCCGAGGCGGGGTCCGCGACGTCGGCCTGGTCGCCCTCGGCCTTGTAGCCGTCGCGACCCCGGATGCGCTGGTCTCCACCGCTGCAGAACGCCCAGCCGCCGTCTTTCGCGCTCGGGCCGTTGCCGGTCAGCAGGACCACGCCGATGCGGCTGTTCATGCGGGCATGGTCGAGGGCCCGGTAGAGCTCGTCGACGGTGTGCGGTCGGAAGGCGTTCCGCACCTCGGGGCGATCGATGGCGACCCTCGCGACCCGCCCGTCGACGCTGTGGTGGTACGTGACGTCGGTGAGGCCGTCGAAGCCCTCGACCTCTCGCCACTCGGTCGGATCGAACAGGTCGGAGACGGCGTCGCTCATCCCCTCAGCCTACGACCGGGCGCCGGAGAGCGTGCCCCGGCTCAGAATCCGGGCAGCACCCGGGCGAGCAGGAACACGAGGACGAACGGGTTCGACAGCACGCTGAGCAGCACGGCGGCCACGGCGGGCACGCGACCGCGCCGGAGCACGACCGCGACGAGCGCGATCACCCCGACCACGATCGACGCGAGCATCGTCACGAGGGCGATGGTCGCCGCCGGGGTCACCAGGTCGGCGGCGAGGAGCGCGACGGCGATCCCGTCGAGGAGGAGCAGGCCCAGGGACAGCAGGAGGGTCACGAGGCCGAGGCGACGGGAACCGGTGGGACGGTCGGAGACCTCGACGCCCGAGTTCTCGTCGGCCAGGATGTCGAGCCCCTCGGGGCGGGCGGTCGGGTCGTTCTCGGAGGCGGCCATGGCCCACGACCCTACCGAACCCGTCGCGCCCGCCCGAGGGAACCCGTCGGCGGGCCGGAGGACCGACGCTGGTGGGAGACTGACCGCGTGCCGAACAGCAGCCCCCACCCGCTCGCCGCCCCGACTCCCCCGCTGCCCCCGCTCGCCGATCTGATCGACGGAGCGCACGTGGTCCGGCTCCCCCTCCGCACCCGGTTCCGCGGGCTCGACGCGCGCGAGGCGCTGCTCGTCGAGGGCCCGAACGGCTGGACCGAGTTCAGCCCCTTCGTCGAGTACGGGCCCTCCGAGGCGAGCGCCTGGCTCGCGGCGACCATCGATTTCGGCTGGGGCGCCGAGCACGCGACCCGCACCTCCCGGGTGGCCGTCAACGCGACCCTCCCGATCGTCGCGCCCGACCAGGTGGGGGCCGTGCTCGACCGGTACCCCGGGTGCCGCACCGTCAAGGTGAAGGTCGCCGACCCGGGCGAGGGCCTCGCCGACGACGTCGCCCGCGTCGCCGCGGCTCGCGACCACGTCGGCGACGCGGGACGGGTCCGCATCGACGCCAACGGCGCGTGGTCCGTCGACGAGGCCGAGGAGGCGCTGCTCGCCCTGGCGCCGTACGGCCTGGAGTACGTCGAGCAGCCCTGCGCCAGCGTGCCCGAGCTGGCGGAGCTGCGGCGCCGCACCGCCGGCCTCGGCGTGCCCGTCGCCGCGGACGAGAGCGTCCGCAAGGCCGCCGACCCCCTCGCGGTCGCCCGTGCCGGTGCGGCCGACCTGCTGGTGATCAAGGCCCAGCCGCTCGGCGGCGTGTCGGCCGCGCTCCGCATCGTCGCGGACGCGGGCCTGCCCGTCGTCGTCTCGAGCGCCCTCGACACGTCCGTGGGCCTCAGCATGGGGGCGCACCTCGCCGCCGCCGTGCCGGAGCTGCGGCACGACTGCGGGCTCGGCACCGCCGCCCTGCTGACGGCGGATGTGACCCGGGCGCCGCTCCTGCCGGTCGACGGAGCCGTGGATGTGCGACGGATCGACGTCGATGTCGATCTCCTCCGTCGCCACGCGGCGGACGACGACCGACGGAGGGTCTGGATCGAGCGGCTCCGCGCCTCCTACGAGCTGCTGGCCGACCGCGGACTCTGACGCACCGGCTGTGCGGCGTCAGCGGGTCAGAGACCCGAGTACGCGTGCAGGCCCTTGAAGAAGACGTTGACGACCGAGAAGTTGAACATGACGGCCGCGAAGCCGATGATCGACAGCCACGACGACCGGGATCCCCGCCAGCCGCGCGTGGCGCGAGCGTGGATGTAGCCGGCGTAGAGCACCCAGATGATGAAGGTCCAGACCTCTTTGGTGTCCCAGCCCCAGTAGCGTCCCCAGGCCCGCTCGGCCCAGACGGCGCCGGCGATGAGCGTGAAGGTCCAGAGCACGAAGCCCACGAGGGCGACGCGGTAGGCGAGATCCTCGAGACGGTCGGCGCCGGGGAGCGTCTGCATGAAGCCGAGACCGGCGAGCTTCGCCTGCTCGCGCCGCGTCTGGATGAGCTGGACGATCGACAGACCCGCCGCGATGGCGAAGAAGCCGGTGCCGAGGATGGCGACGAGCACGTGGATGACCAGCCACGCGGACTGCAGCGCCGGCTGGAGCGGGACGACCGCCACGTAGTAGTTCACCGTGCCGATGGCGAGCAGGATGAGGTTCAGGCCCATCACGTACGCACCGAGGAACGAGATGTCGACGAACTGCTTCACCAGCAGGTAGACGCCGACGATGATCGCCGTGCCCGTCAGCGAGAACTCGAACATGTTGGCCCACGGCACCCGCTCGGCGGCGACGCCCCGCATGACGACGGAGGCGACGTGCACCAGCAGGCCGAGCACCATCAGCGAGGTGGCCACCCGCTCGAACCGCGACGGCCGACGGCGCCCCGACGCATCGGCGCCGTCGCGACCGGGGGTCGTGACGGGACGATCGAGCACCACGGTCGAGGAGCCCCTCGAGGCCGTGGCCGAGGCGGAGGCGGCAGCACGGCCGTCGAGACGCGCGGCGTCGGTGGCGGCGAGCTGAGCGTCGCCCGACCGCTTCGCCAGATCGAGCGCGTAGGCCACGAACGAGATCGTGTAGATGGCCATCGCCGAGTAGACGGCGACGAGCGAGTAGTAGGCGAGGTCGGCGGTCACGAGGAGAGCTTACGTCCGTCGACGGCGGACGAGGAGTCGGCGTCTCTCGACGTCGAAGCGGTTGCCTCGCCCGAGGCGACGGCCTTGGCCGCCTGTTCGGGCACGCCGAGCCCCGTCAGATGGGTGCGCGTGATGTCGCCGACGGCCCGTTCGAGCGTCGGGTCCTCACCGCGGGCGAGACCGGCGTACTCGAGCACGAGACCGGATCCCGTGTCGCGGGCCTTCACCCAGACCCGACGACGCGGGACGAACAGCGCGGTCAGGAGCCCCGCGAAGCTGAGGCCGGCGAAGAGGAGGACCCACAGCTGCGAGGGGTCGTGGTGCACGTCGAACGAGGCGAACCGCTTGACGCCGTCGAACGTGACCGTGCCGAGACCGTTCGGCAGATCGGCCGTCTCGCCCGGGGTGACGCGGATCGCACTGGTGTCGGCGTCGGCGCCCGCGACCTCCGTGAGCCCGACGGTGTCGAGCGCGTAGACGGACCGCGGCACGCCGTCGTCGAGACCGAGGTCGCCCGTGTAGACGTTGAGGCTCAGCACGGGGTTCAGGGTGTCGGGGTAGCTGGACGCCAGCATGCCCGACTCGGTGTCGACCGCCGACGGGTAGAAGAAGCCGATCATGCCCAGCTGCTCGGGCACCGCGTCGGGCACCTTGATGACGCCCTGGGACATGAGGTTGGTGTTCTGAGGCAGGAACGGCACCGTGTCGCGGAACGCCACGTCGCCGTCGCCGTCGCGCACCGTCACGTCGACGGCGTAGCCGTTGCCGAGCAGGTAGACGTTCGAGTCGCCGATGGCCAGGGGGCTGTTGACCTTGATCTGACGCTTCTCGTCGTCATCGCCGCCCCGCGTCCGGGTCGTCACGTCGGCGGTGTAGTCGGTCGCCTGCCCGAGGGCGTCCTTGTTCTGCTCCTCGTAGTCCGTCGTGAACCGGTCGAGCGTGATGCTGAACGGCGAGAGCTGCGAATCGTCGAACCACCGACCGGGGTTGAACGAGTCGTACGAGCCGAGCACGTTCGTGAAGGTCTGCCCCTCGACCACCACGCGCTGCCCGGCGTACCCGAACCCGCCCCCGACGCCGACCGTCAGGAGCACGCCGACCAGGGCGGCGTGGAACACCAGGTTGCCCGTCTCGCGCAGATACCCGCGTTCGGCGCTGACCGAGTCGCCGAAGACCTCGGTGCGGTAGCCGGCGCGCTTCAACTGGGCTCGGGCCGCCTCGACCGCGGCGGCGGCGGTGACGGAGGGCCGATCCGCGCCTCCTCCGCCCTGCTCGATCGTCACCGTGCGGTAGCCGGCGAGACGCGACAGGCGAGCCGGCGTCTTGGGCGGACGCGCCCGGAGCGCCTCGAAGTGGTGCTTCGTCCGCGGGATGATGCAGCCGATCAGCGAGATGAACAGCAGCAGGTAGACGGCCGAGAACCACGGCGACGAGTAGGTGTCGAACACCCCGAGCTTGTCGAGGATCGGGAACAGGTCGGGGTTGTCGGTGCGGTACTGCACGACGCCGTTCGGATCGGACGTGCGCTGAGGCACGAGCGAGCCCGGGATGGCCGCGACGGCGAGCAGCATGAGCAGGAACAGCGCGGTCTTCATGCTGGTCAGCTGGCGCCAGAAGAACCGCAGGTAGCCGATCGGTCCGAGACGCGGCTGGGCGACGCCGCCGCCCGATGCCGGCGCCGCGACGGAGTCGACGTGGTCGCTCGGTCTCAGCGGGTCGGCGGAGGCGTCGGTCTCGTCAGCCGAGGTGAGGGGCTCGCGGTCAGACGATCGTGCCATAGCTCGCGATCACCGACCCCAGTCGTGACATCAGATCGGACCAGAGGCCCGTGACCATGAGCAGGCCGATGACGATCAGGATGGAACCTCCGACGATGTTGACGGCGCGCATGTGCCGCTTGACGAACGAGATCGAGCGCGAGGCCCAGCCGAAGCCGAGGGCGACGAGCAGGAAGGGCACGCCGAGACCGACGCAGTAGAAGAGGCCGAGCAGGACGGCCTGGCCGAGCGACGCCGAATCGAGCGACATCGCCGTGATGGCGGCGAGGGTCGGACCGATGCACGGGGTCCAGCCGATGCCGAAGACGATGCCGAGCAGCGGCGCGCCCGCGAGACCCGTGGCGGGTGTGACCGGCAGCTTCAGCGTCCGCTGGAAGAACTCCAGCCGCCCGATGAAGACGAGCCCCAGCACGATCACCACGACTCCCATGAGCCGCACGATCAGATCGCGCCACTGGATCAGCCAGAAGCCCGCCGCCGCGAAGGCGAGGTTCGCGCCGACGAAGACGACCGTGAAGCCTCCGACGAAGAGCAGGACCCCGAGCACGACCCGTCGGCGATCGCGGCGCGCGGCCGCGGCGACCGCGTCGGCGGTCGGGGCGAGGCCGCCTCGGGCCACCGGCGCCGATCGGCCGGTCAGCCCGCCGACGTAGCCGAGGTACCCCGGCACCAGCGGGAGGACGCACGGCGACAGGAACGAGATGAGACCGGCCAGCAGGGCGACGGGCAGGGCGACGAGCAGCTGACCGCCCGTCACCGCCTCGAAGAAGGGATTGCCCTGGTACACCTAGGCCTTCTCGGCGAGGGTGTCGGAGACCAGGGTGTCGAGGATGCTCGGTCCGTCGAGGCCTCCGAGGATGCGCGCGGCGATGCGGCCCTGCCGGTCGAGGACGATCGTGGTCGGCACGGAGTTCGGGGCGATCGTCCCCGCGAGGGCCAGCTGGACGGCCCCGTCGTTCGTGTCGACGACGGAGGGGTAGCCGACGTCGAACGTGCGCGCGAAGGCCTGCGACGTGGCCGCCTGGTCGCGGACGTTGACCCCGAGGAACCGGACGCCCTGGTCGGCGTAGTCGTCGTGGACCTGCTCGAGATCCGGTGCCTCGGCGCGGCACGGCGGGCAGCCGGCGTACCAGAAGTTCAGGACGACGACGTCGCCGTCGTAGTCGGAGCGCGACACCGCGTCGCCCGTGTCGGTCTCGCTCGTGAACTGCACGGGCTCGCCCCGATCGTCGGGGGCGATCTCGGTGACCGTGCCGCTGCCCGAGATGTAGTTCTCGGTGGTGCCGTCGCCGAAGTTCGCGGCGAGGTCGTCGTTCTGCGAGGTGCAGCCCGTCAGAGCGAGGGCCACGACGGCGGCGCCCGCGAGCGCACGACCCATCGGCGACGACCGGCGGGGGATGGAGGTCTTACGGGTGGTCACACTGCTCCCAGGTCGACGGCGGAATCCAGCAAGTCTCGCGCGGGATCCTGATAGCCCACCTCGACGAAGCGGTCGCCCCGCCGCGCGAGCGTCGTGACGCTCGACAGCGAGCATCGACGTCGACGCGGATCGTGGAAGAGCCGGGCGCCCGTGACGCTGCGGTGCACCATCCAGATCGGCAGCTGGTGGCTGACGAGGACGACGTCGCCGCCGTCGACCGACGACCAGGCGTCCTCGACCGCCGCGAGCATGCGCGCGGCGATGCTGACGTAGGCCTCGCCCCAGCTGGGCTTCAGGGGGTTGACGATCCACGGCCACTCGGCGGGGACGGCGAGCTGCTTCGCGACCGTGAAGTCCGATCGCCGCCCTTCGTACTTGTTGGTCGGCTCGATGAGACGGTCGTCCACGCCGGCCGTCAGCCCGAACCGCTCGGCCCAGGGGGCGGCGGACTCGCGCGTGCGCTGCAGGGGACTCGACCGCACGGCGACGACGGGGGCGCCCTGCTCGTGGAGCATGGCGGCCGACGAGGCGGCCATCCGATGCCCGAGGTCGCTGAGACCGAAGCCGTCGAGTCGGCCGTAGAGGACGTGCTCGGGGTTGTGCACCTCACCGTGCCGGACGAGGTGGATGTGCTGCGCGGGCATGCCGCCCAGTCTAGGTCGGGGGCTCGCACTCACCTCCCTCTCGGGAACCGCGGAGGCGCGCTCGGCCTGTAAAGTCGGCCTCGTGATCGAACGCACCCCCATCAAGGACCTCTCCCCCCTCCCCGACGGCACCGTGACGGTGGCGGGTTGGGTCGATACCGTCCGCGATCAGAAGAAGGTGCAGTTCGTCGTCCTCCGCGACGAGTCGGGCGCCGTGCAGCTGGTCCGCCCGCGGACGGCCGCCGACGTCCTCGAGGCGAACGGCGAGGTCGACGAGATCGCCGACGCGATCTCCGGTCTCGCCCAGGGCAGCTTCGTGACCGTGACCGGGGCGCTCAAGCACGACGAGCGCGTCAAGCTCGGCGGCATCGAGGTGCGGATCGAGACCCTCGTGGTCGACTCGGCGGCCGACCCCGAGACGCCGATCGCCGCCGACAGCGGCATCGACAAGCGCATGGACTGGCGGTTCCTCGATCTGCGGGTGCCGCGCAACGCGTTGATCTTCCGCGTTCAGACCACCCTCGAGCACGCGATGCGCACCTACTGGGTGGAGCGCGACTACATCGAGATCCACACCCCCAAGATCATGGCGTCGGCGAGCGAGTCGAACGCCGAGCTGTTCAAGATCGACTACTTCGAGGGCAGCGCGTTCCTCGCGCAGAGCCCGCAGTTCTTCAAGCAGATGGCTCAGAGCGCCGGCTTCGGGAGGATCTTCGAGATCGCGCCCGTGTTCCGCGCCGACCCGTCGTTCACCTCGCGTCACGCGACCGAGTACACCAGCGTCGACGCCGAGATCAGCTACATCGAGAGCCATGAAGACGTCATGGCCATGCAGGAGGAGCTGCTCGTCGCCGCCTTCACCGCGGTCGTCGAGAAGCACGGGGCCGAGATCAAGGAGCTCTTCGACGTCGACCTCGTCGTGCCCTCGAGGCCGTTCCCCCGCATCCCGCTCGCCGAGGCGAAGCGGATCGTCGCCGAACGCGGCTACGTCGTCCCCCGGGCCGACGCCGACATGGACCCCGAGGGCGAGCGGCAGATCGCGGCCTACGTCAAGGAGACCCACGACCACGACTTCGTGTTCCTCACGGACTACGACGCTTCGATCCGGCCGTTCTACCACATGCGTCACGAGGACGACCCGCAGCTGACCAAGAGCTACGACCTCATCTACAACGGCACCGAGATCACGACCGGCGCGCAGCGCGAGCACCGCGTGGACGTGCTCGAGGCGCAGATCCGCGAGAAGGGCATGAAGCCGGAGGAGCTCGGCGGCTATCTCGACTTCTTCCGGTACGGGGCCCCGTCGCACGGCGGTTTCGGCATGGGCCTCGCCCGCGTGCTGATGCTCATGCTGCACCAGCCCAATCTCCGCGAGGTGACCTACCTGTTCCGCGGACCCACCCGCCTGACGCCGTAGACGACGCCTCGAGTAGACGCTCCACGAGAGAGAGCCCGCGCATCCCGGATGCGCGGGCTCTCTCTCGTCCGGGCCGTCTCACTACCGCGCCCAGACGAGTCGTGCAACCCCCGGATCCGCCTCCGATCGCCGCCTACCGTCGGCCGGAGCAAGGAGAACCGCCCTGCGAACGTCAACTCGAAGGAGTCCCTGATGACCAGTTCACCCTCCGACGCCCGCGACCGTCGCCCCGTCGCCGAGACGCCCGTGCAGAAGGCGGCGCTGATCGTCGGCGTGGTGTTCCTGGTGGTGGGGGTCGCCGGGTTCGTCCCCGGCCTCACCACCGACGTGGGGGACCTGCACGGCGCCGGACACGGCTCCGGCGCGATGCTGCTGGGTCTGTTCCAGGTCTCGGTGCTCCACAACATCGTGCACCTCCTGTTCGGCATCGCCGGTGTCGCGCTCGCGCGCACGGTCAAGGCGTCGAAGCTCTACCTGATCGTCGGCGGGATCGTCTACGCGGTGCTCTGGATCTACGGCCTCGTCATCGACAAGGACAGCCAGGCGAACTTCGTGCCGCTGAACACGGCCGACGACTGGCTGCACTTCGTCCTCGCCGTGGGGATGATCGGTCTCGGCGTCATCCTGGGCCGTCGCCGGTCTCCGCGGACCGTCTGAGACTCCGGGGCGGGGGCGCATTCGGGACAGCGCGGCTCGGTGACCACCGAACGGGGATACACGACGGGCGTGGTCCGACGCGGACACCTACAGTGGATGGCGACGCAACTCTCCACGAGTGACCATGAATGAGCCCCCTTGCCCCACCTCAGCACCGCCTCCGCCGATCGGGACGCTGTGCTGACCGCGGCCGAGGAGATGGTCGGAACGGGATCCTTCACGCGGCTCACCCCGGCGTCGGTCGCCCGCAGCGCCGGGCTCTCCCTCGACCGGTTGCGCAGCGTCTTCGCCACGCGCAGCGACCTCGTCCAGGCGGTGTGCGAGGCGAGACACCAGGCCTGGTTCCGCGATCTCCTCGCTTCGCTGACCGCGGAGGCGGACCCCCGCGATCAGATCCTCGAGGTGTTCCTCTACATCGAGCACGATCAGGCGGGCTGCTGCCCGTGTCTCACGGGTGTCGGCACCGGGCAGAACGTCGCCACGGCCCTCGCCTCGGGTCATCTGGTCGAGGTGGAGCACCTCATGACCTCCCTCTGCGCCCGAGCCGGATATCCCGTGTTCATGAGCGACGCCCTCGTGCTGCTGCTCGAGGGGGCCGCCCTGACGGTGCGGGCGAAGGAGTCGCCGGCCCCCGTCCGGACGGCCCGGACGGCTGCGGCCATGCTCCTGTCGGTCTACGAGTCGTCCGACACGTTCTAGGCGCCCTCCGCGGACATTCGGACCACCGGGGAGCCACCCCGCATGCCAGAATGGGCCTCGGTGAACGATGACAGGCCTGAGCGCATACGGATAGACGAACGAGGCACGGACCTCGACGTCGCCAGAGACGTCCTCGCCGCGGCCTACGCCGGTGTGGAGTGGCGCGCAGACCGTACCGAGAACGACTTCTCGTTCCATTATCAGGCGGCGGGCGACGGCGCCATGACCCTGCGGAACGTCCAGTTCGAGGGCCTGCTCATCGGCGAGATGGCCGCCGGCGACGACATCGTCATCCAATGGATCACCAAGGGGCAGGGGGTCCTCGACGTCGGCCGAGACGAGATCTCGCTCGTGCCGGGTCAGGCCAGGATGTGGCCGCAGCAGGCGTTCCGATTCCGGTTCCAGGACTACGACCAGCGACTGGTCCAGATGAACCGCCGCCTCGTCGAGCAGCTGGCTGAAGAGCAGGGCATCGCCGCTCGGTCGTTGACCTTCGACCACCGGGCCGATCCGGGCCCGCAGGCCATGCGACTGTGGCGGAACAGCGTCAGCCTGATCTCCCGCAGCGTCCTGGATCTGAACGCCAGCCCCCTCCTGCAGGCCGAGATGGGGCGCCTGGCCGGTCTGTCGCTTCTGGAGCTCTACCCCCAGGACGAGACGCGCCTCCCGCCGGAGCTGCTGCTGCCGAAGAACGCACGCATCCGCACGGCCGTCGAGTTCGTCCACGAGAACGCGCACCTGCCGTTGACTCCGGTCGAGGTGGCGCGTGCCGCCGACCTGAGCGCGAGAGGACTCCAGCAGGCGTTCCAGCGCCTGTTCGAGACGACCCCGCACGGCTACATCCGACAGGTGAGGCTGCAGAAGGTCCGAGAGGAGCTCCTGCGCTCGAACCCCGACATCACGCACATCGCCGACGTCGCGTCGGCCTGGGGCTTCGGCCACGCGGGGCGCTTCTCGGCGGCCTATGCCGCGGAGTTCGGCGAGTACCCCCGCGAGACCCTCCGCCGCCCCTGACCCGGCGGCGAGTCCGTCGCCCGGCTCCGCGACTAGGCCAGGCGGGCCCCCGGGATGGCACGGCGCAGCGCCGCGCGCAGCCGCTCGGGCTCGACTCGCCAGATCGTGTGCACGCGGTCGTCGATGAGCACGACGGGGATCTCCTCGGCATACGCGTCGCGCAGGGCGGCGTCGGTGAGGATGTTCTCTTCTCGGTAGCCGAGGGAGGCCGCCGCGAACTCGCTCTCGGCGAGCACCCCGTCGAGGACGCCGCGCGCCTCGTCGCAGAGATGGCAGCCGGGCTTGGTGAGCAGGGTGATTCTCGGTGCGGTCACGGACCCACGTTAGCAAGGGGCGGACGCGTCGATGCCCCCGCAGGCACTGGGCCTGCGGGGGCATCGACGGTGGTGCGACTACTTCTTGTTGCGTCGCTGGTGACGAGTCTTGCGAAGCAGCTTGCGGTGCTTCTTCTTCGCCATGCGCTTACGACGCTTCTTGATGACAGAACCCATAGAGACCTCACTGATTTCTGGATTGGACCGACCGGGTCCGAAACAGAACCGCGGAAAAATACCTCGGGGCAGTCTACTAGGGCCGCCGCCGAAAGTCGAAGCGAGTCAGCCGACGTCGGCGACGCCGATGCGGAGCACCGCCGCCACCGCCGACTCGGGAACACGGAACGAGCGTCCGAACCGGATCGCGGGGAGCTCGCCCGAGTGGACCATCCGGTAGACCGTCATGCGCGACACGCGCATCATGTCGGCCACCTCGGCCACCGTGAGGAACCTCACGTCCGACAGGTCGTCCGCCATGTCTCCCCCTCGTCTCGGCCCGGGGACCCCCGAGCGCGCAGGCGCGCCCATGTGACTGGTGCGCCTGGTGGTCACTCTAGGGGCGCACGAGGCGTCGTGCAACGGTCAGGCGCCGCGGCCCAGCCGCTTGCGGACCGGCACGATCACGCGCTCGTCGAGCACGTTCGTGGCGTCGTGCAGGGCCGAGGAGGCGCGGTGCTGCGCATCGGCGACCGCGCGTCCCAGCGAGCTCCCCACGTCGCCCGCGTCGGGGATGCTCTCGGCGGCCCGGCGGATGGGGGCGGGCACGCCGGCTCCCGCCCAGGCCGCGAACGCCCCGGCCACCGAGGCGTCGACCTCCACCTCGGCCCCGAGGAACGGGATGAGCCAGTCCTCGATCGCCTCGAGGGGTTCGGTGTCGATGCCGTAGAAGCGGTGCTGCCCGCCCTCGCGCACGTGCACGAGCCCCGCGTCGCGCAGCACGCGCAGGTGCTTCGAGACCGTGGGCTGGCTGATGCCGAGGCGGGTGACCAGCTCGCCGACCGAGACGTCGCCGGTGGCCGACTCGCCTGCGGCTCGGGCCTCGAGCAGCACCGCCAGGAGGTCTCGGCGGGTCCCGTCGGCGATCACGGCGAAGAGGTCAGGCATGCTGCCACAGTAACGACGACCACCCCGGAGTACCATCTTCACGTGACGCGCGCCTCCTCCGCCTCCCGGCGCATCCCCCGAGCGATCCGACAGGGTCCCGTCCGTTCCTCGGGCCGCGGCCCGGTCCGCCGCATCACCGACTACGTCGACGACATCGGGCGGCACTCGCCCGCGCGTTTCGCGATCATGATCTTCACCGGTCTGATCCTCGTCTTCACGGCGATCTTCTCGTTGCCCGTCGCCGCCGCCGACGGTCGCGCGACGCCCCTCGCCGACTCGCTCTTCACGGCCGTGTCGGTCATCTGCGTCACGGGTCTGGCCACCGTCGACATGGCGACGCACTGGTCGCTCTTCGGGCACGTGGTCATCTTCGTGGGCGTGCAGATCGGCGCCATCGGCGTCCTGACGCTCGCGTCGATCATGGGTCTCGTCGTGTCGCGCAAGCTGGGCCTGCGCGCCCGTCTGATGGCCGCCTCCGACAGCAACCCCCTGCGCGTGCACGCCGGTCCGGTGCCCGAGGGGCAGGCCGTGCGGCTCGGCGAGGTCGGCGGGCTGCTCGCCACCGTCGCGCTGAGCTCGGCGGTCATCCAGACCGTGATCGCGCTGCTGCTGATCCCCCGTCTCGTGATCGACGGCATCCCGCTCGGCGACTCCGTGCTCGACAGCTTCTACTACTCGGCGATGGCCTTCACGAACACGGGCTTCTCGCCGAACGCCGAGGGTCTCGCCCCGTTCGAGAACGACTACTGGTTCCTGACGCTGATCATGATCGGCGTGTTCCTCGGCAGCATCGGGTTCCCCGTCATCTACGCCCTGGCCCGGAACCCCTGGCATCCCCGCCGCTGGTCGGTGCACGTGAAGCTGACCCTCGTCACGAGCTTCGTCCTGCTCTTCGCGGGGGCCCTGCTGTTCATCGTGCTCGAGTTCGACAACCCCGACACCTTCGGCGGCATCGCCGCCTTCCCGACGATCTTCCAGTCGCTGTTCCTCAGTCAGATGACCCGTTCCGGCGGGTTCTCGACGATCGACATCGGCGACCTGAACGGATCCTCCCTGCTCGTCACCGACATGCTGATGTTCATCGGCGGCGGCTCGGCCTCGACGGCCGGAGGCATCAAGGTGACCACCCTCGCCGTGCTGTTCCTGGCCGCGTTCGCCGAGGCCCGCGGCAACCGCTCGATGGAGGCCTTCGGCCGGCGGATCCCGAGCGACGTGCTGCGTCTGTCGGTCAGCGTCGTGCTCTGGGGCGCCACCATCGTGGCCGTCGCGAGCATCCTCATCATGCACATCACGAAGGAGCCCCTCGAGCACGTGCTGTTCGAGGTGATCTCCGCCTTCGCGACGTCGGGCCTGTCGACCGGCCTGACGACCGAGCTGCCCGACTCGTGCAAGTACATCCTCGCGACCACGATGTGGATGGGCCGCGTTGGTACAGTGACACTCTCCGTCGCCCTGGCAGCCAGCCAGCGACGCCAGCTGTTCACGCGACCCGAGGAGCGACCGATCGTTGGTTGACAAGATCAAGCACGACGCCCCCGTCCTCGTCATCGGCCTCGGCCGGTTCGGCGCGGCGACCGCGGGCCAGCTCGAGCGACAGGACCGCGACGTGCTCGCCGTCGACACCAGCGCCGGTCTCGTGCAGAAGTGGGCCGACCGCGTCACGCACGCCGTGCAGGCCGACGCGCGCAGCATCGACGCCCTGAAGCAGATCGGCGCGCAGGACTTCTCGATCGCCGTCGTGGCCGTCGGCTCGTCGATCGAGGCGAGCGTCCTGATCACCGCGAACCTCGTCGACCTCAAGGTGCCGCAGATCTGGGCGAAGGCCATCAGCCAGTCGCACGGCAAGATCCTCGCGCGCATCGGCGCGAACCACGTCATCTACCCCGAACGCGAGGCCGGCGAGCGCGTCGCGCACCTGGTCTCGGGTCGTCTGCTCGACTACATCGAGTTCGACGACGCCTTCGCCATCGTCAAGATGTACCCGCCGAAGCCCGTCCGCGGGTCGACCCTCGCGGCCTCGAACATCCGCAAGAAGTACGGCGTCACCATCGTGGGCGTCAAGAGCCCCGGCGGCGCATTCAGCGAGGCCACCCCCGACACCGTGATCAGCAACCACGATCTGATCATCGTCTCGGGCGACAGCGCGGCCATCGAGCGGTTCGCCGCTCTCGAGGGCTGACACCGCCGCGACCCGCTGAGATCCCTCCCGATCCGCGGAGACCCCTCTCGACCCGCAGCCGAGGAGGCGCGGGTCGACGAGCTCAGCCGCCCTCGGCGATCTCCCGGTTGCGCTCGAGCGCCGCGGCGGTCGCCCGGTCGAACAGGTCGGCGAGCCCGGCGTCGTCGAGCACGGCGACGGCGCGCTCGGTCGTGCCGCCCGGGCTCGTCACGCGGCGCCGGAGCTCGGCGGGGGCGTCGTGGGCGGGCAGCAGGTCGCTCGTCGCGAGCAGTTCGCTCGCACCTCGGAAGGTGCCCTGGACCATCGTGGCGGCCTGCGCGGGGGTGAAGCCGAGGCCGACCGCCGCCTCCTGCAGCCTCTCGATGAGCAGGAACACGTAGGCGGGGCCGGAGCCCGAGATCGTGCTGAGAGCGTCGATGCGGTCCTCGTCGACCACGACGACCTCGCCGACGACCTCGAAGAGCGACCGGGCGAGCGCCAGGTCGTCGTCGCTGGACCGCGAGCCCGCGCTGAGGCCCGTGACCCCGAGCCCGACGACCGACGGGGTGTTGGGCATCGAGCGCAGGACCGAGACGGTCGGAGGGAGGGCCGCCTCCATCGTGGCCGTGGTGACGCCGGCGGCCAGGCTGACCACGACCGCCCCCGGGTCGAGCACCGGTCCGATCTCGGTCAGGAGGTCGACGACCATGTGCGGCTTCACGCCGATCAGCACGAGCCGGGCGCCGACGACGGCCGACGCGTTGGCGCGCGGGTCGCTCTCGGTCGCCAGCGAGGTGACCGGGCCGTGCCGCAGCGCGACGGCCTTCGCCTCGGTGCGGTTGGTGACCCGGACGCCGCCGTCGACCTCGACCCCCGGTCGCAGCAGACCGGACAGGATCGCGCCTCCCATCGAGCCGGCGCCGAGAATCGCTGTCGTGGGGAGCGTGGTGACCATCAGGCCATCCTAAGATCGACGCGGACACACGAGGGGATCGACGACATGAGCACTTCCGGCGGCAACAAGGCGATCATCGCGGCGCTCGGCGCGAATCTGGGCATCGCCGTCACGAAGTTCATCGCCTGGGCCTTCTCGGGCTCGTCGTCGATGCTCGCCGAGGGGGTCCATTCGCTGGCCGACTCCGGCAACCAGGTGCTCCTGCTGCTCGGCGGTCGGAAGGCCAAGAAGGCGGCCGACGCCGAGCACCCGTTCGGCTACGGGCGCGAGCGGTACGTCTACGCGTTCGTGGTCTCGATCATCCTGTTCAGCGTCGGCGGGGTGTTCTCGCTCTACGAGGGCGTCGAGAAGCTGCGCGAGCCCCACCCGCTCGAGGTGCCCTGGCTGCCCGTCCTCGTGCTCGCCGTCTCGCTCGCCCTCGAGGGCTTCTCGCTCCGCACCGCCGTGCGCGAGTCGCGACCGAGCAAGGGCCAGCAGAGCTGGGTCTCGTTCGTCCGCCGCGCGAAGGCGCCCGAGCTGCCCGTCGTGCTGCTCGAGGACGCCGCCGCACTGCTCGGACTGTCGTTCGCGATGATCGGCGTCGTCCTGACCTGGATCACCGGCGACGGCGTCTTCGACGCCATCGGCACGCTAGCGATCGGCGTCCTGCTCGTGGCCGTCGCGGTCATCCTCGGCATCGAGACGAAGAGCCTGCTCGTCGGCGAGGGCGCCTCGGCGGACGACGTCGCGAAGATCCGCGCCGCCATCACCGACGGACCCGAGGTCGAGACGATCATCCACATGAAGACCCTCTACCTCGGCCCCGACGAGCTGCTCGTCGGCGTCAAGGTCGCCATGCCGGGACGCACCGTCCTGGCCGACGTCTCGAGCGCCATCAACGCCGTCGAGACGCGCATCCGCGCCGCCGTGCCGATCGCCCGCGTCATCTACGTCGAGCCCGACGTGTGGGTCCGGCCCGGTCGCGTCGACCCGCCCACGGACGCGATCGTCATCCGCGCCGCGGACTGACACCGCGCCTCCTCGGCGGTCGCGCCCGACGCCGTACCGGGATCAGCGGCGGGCGGCGAAGAAGTCGTCGAGACGGGCGCGGCACTCGGGCTCGCGGACGCCGGCGACGACCTCCGACCGATGCGGCAGACGACGGTCGCGGGCGATGTCGTACACGCTGCCCGCCGCACCGGCCTTGTCGTCCCAGGCGCCGAACACGACCCTCGGCACGCGCGCGGCCAGGATCGCCCCGGCGCACATCGGGCACGGTTCGAGGGTCACGACCAGGGTCACGTCCGTGAGCTGCCAGTCGCCGGTCGCGCGGGCGGCCTCGCGCAGCGCGAGCACCTCGGCGTGCGCCGTCGGGTCGCGCCGCAGCTCGCGCTCGTTCCGCCCCGTGGCGATCACGACGCCCGACGCGTCGACGACGACGGCGCCGACGGGGACGTCGTCCGACACGCGGCATGCATCGGCCTCGGCGAGCGCCAGGCCCATCCAGTCGTCGAACACGGGGGGATGCGCGATCACGCCTCGGCGGCCTCTCTGACGGCGGTGCGGGCCGGTCGACTCCGCTAGCGTTGAGCCTATGCGAGTGCACGTAGCGGACCATCCCCTGATCACCCACAAGCTGACCGTGCTCCGTGACGAGAACACGCCGTCACCGACCTTCCGGGCCCTGACCGAAGAGCTCGTCACCCTCCTGGCCTACGAGGCCACGCGCGACGTGCGGACGACGCCCGTCGACATCGTCACCCCGGTCGGCCCCACCACCGGTCTCGAGATCAGCCAGCCGCGTCCGCTCGTCGTCCCGATCCTGCGCGCGGGCCTCGGCATGCTCGAGGGCATGACGAAGCTCGTCCCGACCGCCGAGGTCGGGTTCCTGGGCATGGTGCGCGACGAGGAGACGCTCGAGCCCACGACCTACGCCGAGCGCCTGCCCGACGATCTCTCGAACCGCCAGTGCTTCGTGCTCGACCCGATGCTCGCCACCGGCGGCTCGCTCATCGCTGCCATCGACTACCTGCTCGACCGCGGCGCCGTGGACGTCACCGCCGTCTGCATCCTCGCCGCACCCGAGGGCCTCGCCGCCGTCGAGAAGGCCATGGCCGGACGCGACGTGCACGTCGTGCTCGGCGCCGTCGACGAGCGCCTCGACGAGAACGGCTACATCGTCCCCGGGCTCGGAGACGCGGGCGACCGCCTCTACGGGCTCGCCTGACCCGCGCCCGCCGACCCGCGCCTCCTGCGGGTGCTCCTCGACCGCGCCCCCGATCCCGGGGGCGCGGTTCGTCGTCCCGGGCCGCCAGGCCTCATACCGCGTGGCGCTTGACAGCGCGACGCACGCTGTAACACAATCAAGCCCATGACTGACAGCGTGTTCATCCCGACCTCCGTTGAGGCCCCCGGGAGCACCGGCATGATGATGCCGATGCACGCCGTCCTGTGTCGAATGTGCGCCTGATCCGGCCACACCTCGCCGAGTCGCCGCTGCTTCCGCAGCACGCTGAGCTCGCAGCCCCACCCCGCTGCTGAGCCGCCGACTCCCGGATGAACCCGCGTCACCACTCCGACGCGCATCCCCTCGATCCTCCGGGATCGACCGCCCGCGACCTGCCCGACCGGCAGCGGGCACCGACACGAACCGAGCGGCACCCCCGACGAACGATGGCGTCACCGTCGGCGGCGTACCCCTCACCCGCACGCAAGGATCCGCGTACCCATGTCCCTCACCCTCGACCGTCCCGTCACCGCCGCCCGCAGCATCCCGCCCGTCCGTCGTCTGAGCGCCGCCCCGTCCCTCGACGAGGCCTCCCCCGCCCCGACCGCCGCGACTCCCCCGGCGTCGCCTCGACGCCGGGCCGTGCCCGAGGGCACCGAGGCCCGCGGGTTCGTGCTCTACGTCGGGATCGACGAGCTCAAGGCCGCCGCCGACGGCACGGACCTCGGCGCCATCGTCTCGCAGCTGAAGGCGCTCGTGAGCTCGATCGCCCCCTCGGCGGAGACCCACGCCGCCGTGGCCCTGGCTCCGAGCGACTCGGGTGGCCGCGACGTCGACGTGGTGCGGCTGGCCCTGCACGACCCCTCGGCCCTCGCCGCGCGCCGTCAGGAGGTCGAGGAGGACGACGAGCCCGGCGCCCGCGGCGGCGTGGTCGTCGACATCTCCCGCAAGCGACTGCTGCTCGACGGGGACGTCGCTCCTCTGACCTACAAGGAGTTCGAGCTGCTGCAGTACCTCGTCCTGCGCGAGGGCCGCACCATCGAGCGGGCCGAGCTCATCTCGAGCCTGTGGGCCGACGGCGACGACGAGGTTCCCAACGAGCGCACCATCGACGTGCATGTGCGACGCCTCCGGTCGAAGCTCGGCGCGTTCGAGGACATCGTCCGCACCGTGCGCGGCGCCGGTTACCGGTTCGACCGCCACGCCGACGTGTCGATCCGACACGCCTCCACCCCGTCGCCCGACGTCTTCTGAGACCGGACGGTCCGCCGCGGCGCCTCCCCGAGGAGGCGCGGCGACGGTTCCCAGCGAATCCCTGGCTTGAGGACTAGACC